>ERZ808240.1203-NODE-1203-length-32707-cov-9.357957_pt1 | contig 32707 bp, 35 predicted proteins | sample MGYA00521084_ERZ808240 | MGnify/ENA primary metagenome ERZ808240 (study PRJEB31516, sample SAMN03275571) | gut metagenome | biome: mammalia-associated habitat; material: feces | host: Papio cynocephalus | place: Kenya | collected 2012-08-06 ... | reverse complement strand
TTTTGAAATTAAATATTTGCAAGCTGCTGAACAGCATTACCGGAAATATACGTCTCGCAATGTTCTTCCAGAAACGCAAAAGTAGATCCAGAAGCTCTCTCTAAAGCGCCATACTCGGACAGCATATTACAGATACGGTTGAAATCTGCAGTAGAGTGATCGGACTGTGCAAGAGCCAGCAGATACATCTCTTCCTGTTCATCCTTGTATAAAGTATTGGAACCGTGGTACATAGGAGCCAGCAGATGTGCGGCTTTCAGTACATTCTCCATCACAGGGAAAGAAAAGAGCCGGATATTATTACCGGAATCCTTTTTTTCTGTATTATCATCCGAAACATCTTGTGCATCAGACGAATCTTTAGCTGCCTGTGCTTCAAATGATTCCTGAACCTTCCCGAGCAGATCAAGTAAACCTTCTGCTCCTTCCAACTTGCCTGGAGTATTTTTCTTCTTGGCTTCAGCAATGGAAGAAGGTGCAAATTTTGAAAATCTAGTATCGAGTTCTTCAGGGTCCTCGACTTTCGTAATTATCAGCACAATCGAATCTGCGGAAGGAATTGCCTCGATCATAAGAGGAATATCTTCTGCTTCAAATCCAAATTCGAAGGCTGCCTGTTGCATCATATCGCGGAAAAGTGATTTTGCTTTTTCGGTTCCATATGCCAGTTCACTGAGTTGCAGCTGACGGTCAGCCAGATCGGCGCGTGTCAGAGTACAACGGATCTGGTTGTCACTGATTTTTTCAATCTTCATAATCATCACTTCCTTCTAAAATAGTATATCATACAAAATGTTGGATGTTCAATAAAATTAATATAAACAAAATGGAATATAAAAATAAAAAAAGACTTGATTCTTCAAAATTTATCAGATATAATGACGCTACTGGAAGATAGTTTTCCCTGATAACTATGTTATTAGAACAATGAAGGGAGAATTTCTTGAATTTATTTTCATGGACGGAACAGAACGCCGGACCATACATTTATATTTCAATTCCACGTTCCGGGTGGAATGGATCTATCAATGACAAATCAGATTTACAGCCGTTTCAGGCAGATATTTCACAGTAATAATTTTGCATAATATTAAAAAATATTTGATTGCCGGGGACTATTTTCTAGTTAAGATCTAAGTATGTTGCATGAGAGGCAGCGTTGTTGTATCACAAGCATCTCCTTGGCTGCAGATATGCAAAGCTAACCATAGTTATCATCCGGTAAGAAGGAGGAAATAACATGGGGGACAATGAAGAATTAAAACGAATGTTTCAGGAACTGACTGGTTACGAGAAGAAAAATATAAGCCTAAGGATCAATGGAATACCAGCCAGCCCCATGCAGATTGTACAGGCACATACGATGTGCGAAGAACAGGTTTATATGAGAGATTATGTACTTAATGACAAAGGCGATGTAAAGGAAGTGTGGTTCCAGAATATAGCAATTTAATCAGGAAAAAGTGTAAATACCCCGCAGATTAAGACGAAAGTTTTAATGAAAATGTCGAAATATAATGACGTGTATCTTACGTTTTGCTATAATGTCACCTGTAGGAGGTGCAGCATGGAAGACAGAGGAAGAAATAGCCGCACATATGAAAACAGCAGAAATGCAGGCGCAAACGCAGGAAGAAGACAAAGTGTAAGACCAGATAGAAGACCGTCTTCAACAGGCGGAACCAGGAGATCGTACGGAGAAAATCCGGGAAGAAAAATGTCCATGGAGAATTCGCCGAGAAGACCATCGGGAGGAAGAAGTCCGGCAGAGAGAGCACGAATGAAGCGGAGAAGACAAAGAAACCGCATGATCAGGCTTGTCCTGTTAATCATATTAGTAATTGTAGCAATAGCAGGAATTATTTTATGGAAACGTTATAGTCCGTCAAAAGAACAATATGATATGAAGAAATATTATGGGATAGAAAAAGATGGACAAGTCGGAATCACCGTAGATAATAAGGTCGTAAAGGCCAAAGCAAAACTGTCAGATGGAAAAGCTTATGTTGCATATGATATTGTAAGAGATTATATCAACAGCCGGTTTTACTGGGATTCAAATGAGAACGTATTGTTGTATATGCTTCCGAAGGATATGATATCGGTAAATGTGGGCAGCAAGGATTATTCTGTATCCAGAGAGAAGAAAAGCGAAGATTATGTCATTTTAAAAACAGAAGGAAACACAGCATATATTGCATTAGATTTTGTTCAGCAGTACACGAACATCGATTATGAAGTGTCTAATAATCCGGATCATGTGATGATCAGAACAAAATGGGGAAAAACCGATGTTGCCACTGTGAAGAGAAATACACAGGTGCGCTATCAGGGCGGAGTAAAGAGTCCTGTGCTGGCAGAACTGAAGAAGAAAGATGAAGTAACGATCATTGAGAGTGAACAGAACTGGAAAAAAGTGCGTACGAAAGATGGCGTGATCGGATATGTTAAGAATAAAGCCCTGAAGAATGAAGAAAAGAAGAACATTACAAGAAAATTCGAAGAGCAGAATTATTCTAATATTTCTAAAGATTACACAATCAATATGGCATGGCATAATGTAACCAATCAGGATGCCAATAATGCGGTAGCGCAGAAAATCGCCCAGACAAAAGGACTTACTACGCTGGCACCAACGTGGATCCATGTGGCTGATACCGATGGTAATATCAGTTCAATTGCATCATCGGATTATGTAAATTACGCACATCAGCAGAATATCGAAGTGTGGATGACAGTCAGAGATTTCGACGGAGGAATCAGTTCAGAGCAGGAATCATATGAATTGTTAAGCTATACATCCAAACGTGAAACATTGATTACACAGCTGATTGCGGAGGCACTCCGCGTCGGTGTGGATGGTATCAACGTTGACTTTGAAAAGATATCTGATAAGTGCGGAGAACATTATATTGAGTTCATTCGTGAATTATCGGTAAAATGCAGACAGAATGGATTAGTTTTATCGGTGGATAATTATGTTCCAAAGAGTTTTAACACACAGTATGACCGTAGAGAGCAGGGAATTGTAGCAGATTATGTAGTGATCATGGGCTATGATGAATATTATGCAGGTTCCCCTGAGGCTGGACCGGTATCTTCATACAATTATGTAAAAGAAGGTATCGTAGAGACATTAAAAGAAGTTCCGGCCAAGAAGGTAATCAGTGGAATTCCGTTCTTCACACGCTTGTGGAAAGAGACACCAAAGACGGATGAAGAATTGAAGAGTGAGAAAGGAACCGATGCGGCAGAGTATACCGTTAATGTGGAAAGTGAAGCATATGGCATGGAAAATGCTCAGGCACAAGTAAAACAGGCAGGAGCAGAGACGACATGGGATAAGAAGGTCGGACAGAATTATGCGACATGGGAAGCAGACGGATCGAAATACGAGATCTGGCTGGAAGATGCCAAATCCATCGAGCCGAAGCTCAAGCTCATGAAGAAATATAAGCTTGCAGGTACAGCTGAGTGGTCTCTGGGACAGGAAAGTACAGACATCTGGAATCTGATCCAGAAATATGTCAATTAATCAAAACTAAATAGCAGATAAAATACCTTCTGCAGTCATATAGTAGAATATATGAACTGTGGGAGGTATTTTTATTTGCGCAAAAAAATAGAACTGGCAGTGTTACTTCTTTTCCTTGCAGGGCTTATAGCATTAAGCCGTAATCTTCAGAAAGCGGTGTCAAGCGGTAATGTTATAGCCGGAGGAAAGAAGCTGATCGTTCTCGACAGCGGACATGGGGGAGCTGATCCGGGGAAGATCGGAGTGAATCAGGCGAAAGAGAAGGACGTGAATCTGAAAATCACCAAAAAGATAAAAAAGAAACTGATGAAAAAGGGATGGAAAGTTGTGATGACAAGAGAAAAAGATGAAATGCTCGGGGATCCAAAGAGTGGAAACAGGAAGATTCATGACATGAAAGCAAGAGTAGAGCTGATCAATAAGACGAGGCCGCAGGCTGCAGTAAGTATACATCAGAACAGCTACCAGGATGAACGGATCTGTGGGGCACAGGTATTCTATTATTCTCATTCAGAAGATGGAAAACGGATGGCAGAGATCATGCAGAGAACACTTCTGGAGGTTGATGAAAGTAATACAAGAAAGGCGAAGGCCAATGATACATATTATCTTCTGAAGCGGACAGAAGTGCCGACGATCATTGTAGAATGTGGATTCTTAAGTAATCCGGAAGAAGCAGCAAAACTGACCGATACAAAGTACCAGAAGAAAATGGCAGATGCAATCGTGAAAGGAATCATTGCTTGTATGGAAAACTAGAGTGTAGTATAATGAAAATCATGAAAACAATAATAGAAAAAGTAGATAAAAATCAACAAAATACAGATGTTATAAGAGAAGCAGGACGGATCTTAAAAGAAGGAGGTCTGGTTGCATTTCCCACAGAGACTGTGTATGGTCTGGGAGCCGATGCATTGAATGAAGATGCGGCGAAAAAAATATATGCTGCAAAAGGAAGACCGTCTGATAACCCTTTGATCATTCATATCACGAATATGAAGGCGTTGGAAAAAATCGTATCTGAGATTCCGGAAAAAGCAAAAAAAATTGCTGAAAAGTACTGGCCTGGACCGCTTACTATGATTTTTAATAAAAGTGAGATCGTGCCTTATGGAACAACAGGAGGTCTGGATACAGTCGCAGTCAGAATGCCGGTAGATGAGATTGCACGTGAAGTGATTGATGCCGGCGGCGGTTATATTGCGGCACCAAGTGCGAATACATCTGGACGACCAAGCCCGACAACTGCACAGCATGTAGCAGAAGATCTGACAGGAAGAGTTGATATGATCATAGATGGCGGAGCTGTAGAGATAGGCGTAGAATCCAGCATTCTGGATGTAACGGTAGAACCGCCGATGATCTTAAGGCCTGGTGCAATTACAAAAGAAATGTTCGAGAAAGTGATCGGAGAGGTAGCAGTAGACAGGACATTGATCAAGCCGGACAGCAAGCAGGTACCCAAAGCACCGGGAATGAAATACCGACATTATGCGCCAAAAGCAGATCTGACGATTATTGAAGGCCCACTGGACAAAGTGGTGAAAGAGATCAATAAGCGCGCAGAAGAAAAAATAGATGCCGGCTATAAGGTTGGCGTTATCGCAACAGAAGAGACAGTAGAGGACTATCTGGCAGGCGATATAAAATGTATCGGAACCAGGGAAGATGAATCTACGATTGCAGCTAATCTGTTCAGGATATTAAGAGAGTTTGATGACGACCGGGTAGATTATATCTACAGCGAGTCGTTTGATACTGCAGGAATCGGAAGTGCGATCATGAACCGCCTTCTGAAGGCAGCAGGACATCATATAGAAAAATTGGTATAATTCATTGTAGAACAAGGGAGGAGAACAATGTCAAAAGTACAGGTTATGGATCATCCGTTGATTCAGCACAAAATTAACTATATCCGGAGTGAGGAAGTAGGATCGAAAGAATTCAGAGAGATCGTTGGGGAGATTGCGTCATTGATGTGTTATGAAGCAACACGGGATCTGAAGATGGAAGATGTAAGAATAAAAACACCAATCTGTGAGATGACAGGTAAGCAGTTAAGTGGTAAAAAACTGGCTGTAGTTCCAATCTTAAGAGCCGGACTTGGAATGGTAGACGGAATGTTAAATATGATTCCATCTGCAAAAGTAGGTCACATCGGTCTTTACAGAGATCCGGATACTTATGAGCCGGTAGAATATTACTGTAAACTGCCATCCGACTGCGATGAAAGAGAAGTATTTGTTGTAGATCCAATGCTTGCAACAGGCGGTTCGTGTATTGCAGCACTTCAGATGCTGAAAGATAAAGGGGTAAAGCATCTGCGTTTTATGTGTATTATAGCAGCGCCGGAAGGAGTAAAACGTCTGCAGGAAGCACATCCGGATGTAGATATTTATATCGGTGCGCTGGATGACCATCTGAACGAACATAAATATATTGTTCCGGGACTCGGAGATGCAGGAGACCGTATTTTCGGTACGAAATAGTGACAAGGAGAAGCATATGGGAGATAAAAGAAAGGATTATATAAGCTGGGATGAGTATTTCATGGGGGTTGCAAAGCTTTCGGGGATGCGTTCCAAAGATCCGAATACACAGGTAGGATGCTGTATTGTCAGTCAGGATAATAAGATATTATCAATGGGATATAATGGTCTGCCGATAGGATGCTCAGATGATGTATTTCCGTGGGCCAGAGAAGGAGAAGATCCATTAGAGACAAAGTATGTCTATACGGTTCACAGTGAGCTGAATGCGATTCTGAATTACCGTGGGGGAAGTCTCGAAGGTGCGAAGTTATATGTCTCATTATTCCCGTGTAATGAGTGCGCGAAAGCAATCATTCAAAGTGGGATTAAAGAAGTTATCTATGATTCGAATAAGTATGAAGGTACAGCGGCAGTGATGGCTTCCATGAAGATGTTTGATGCGGCAGGAGTGAATTACCATCAGTATCACCGCACGGAACGCGAGATTAAGATTTCTTTATAAGATAAAAATAAAAACAGGCTTGAAAGAATGTTTTCAGGCCTGTTTTTTGCATCTGCATGTTTTTGGAAGAAACAGCCGGATGACCTTCTTTTCATATTCAGGTATAAAAAGGACTAGAAAAGACATATAATTAAAAAAATGGAGATGGAAAGATAAGAAGAATTATGAAAGAATGGAGAGTAAAAATTGTTGTTGGTTTTCTGATCCGGGCCATTTTAGGTATGACAGTCATATTTTTTGTAAACGGATTTCTTGACGGACAGGGAATACAGGCCTGTGTTGGAATGAATCCGGTAACTTTTTTGACATCCGGAACCCTTGGATTTCCTGGGGTTGCTCTGCTTTACGGCATAACTTTTTATCAGATTATGTGAACATTGCACAAAGATTAAGAATTTTCAAAAAGGGTGTAGACAAAAGCAAATCTTCCAGTATATAATCAGCCTACAAGTTATGAACATAGCTTGTATCTGATTTGTAGTTCTAATTGTTAGATTCAAAAAATTCAAGTAATTCAATGCCGTATCGGCAAGACGTTTCAATTATTTTGGTAAACGTATTGAAGGAGGGATAGTATGTGGTAAGCAGAAATCTGGTGATTTGTGACCAGGAAGAAAGGTACGCAGCAGCACTTGCAGGATTCTTCATGAAAGCGCAGGAACTGGCACTTGGCGTACAGGTGTGTAACAGTGTTGCACAGGCCGTAAAATTACAGGAAGAGTCACCAATTGATATTCTTTTGATTGGAAGCGGATATCCAGTAGAAGATAGAAAAAAGGTGAAGGCCGGGAGTGTGTTTGTTCTGACACAGTCGGAAAATGCAGCGCATGAGACATACGAGAAACTCATAAATAAATACCAGTCCGGAGAAGCTATTATGGGAGAAGTAATCGAACAATGTGTGCAGTCTGGGGAACCGGAGAGATTTTTCCTCGGAACGGCGAAAAGACAGAAAGTTCGGATCATTGGCATATTTTCCCCGGTACACAGGAGCAGGAAAACCAGTTATGCATTGAAGCTGGGGAAAGAACTGGCAAAGACATACAACGTGTTGTATCTGAACCTGGAAGTATATGGGGGTATCGGGGGACATTTTCCGGAGATGGGACAGACAGTGGCGGATGCACTTTATTATTCCAGACAGGAAAAGAAGCATTTAAGAGCAGCACTTGCAGGTATGGTAAAGCATATGGGACCACTTGATTATCTTCTGCCGATGAGGATGTCGGAAGATCTGAAAGCGGTGGAGATCGGGGAATGGACAAGCTTTATCAGACAGATTGCAGATCAAAGTATATATGAAGTGTTGATACTGGATATTGATGAAGGAATCCGCGGTGTATATGAACTGTTGAGAATGTGTACAGAGATACATGTAGCGGTAATAAAAGAGGAGGCAGCACAGGCAAAATTATTCCAGTTTGAAGAAGAATTACATCTGATGGGTTACGATGATGTAAGGCAGAAAATGTTGAAAAAAGAGCTGGAAGGATGAGAAAAATGATAGAAGCTGAGCAGCTCCATGCACGGATACTTGCACGATTGGATATGACAAGAGACATGGAGGATGAGGAACTGACAGAGTTGATCTATGAAGTACTTCAAGAGGTATCACAGGAAGAATACCTGCCGCTGGATCAGAAAACAATGCTTGGAAAGGAACTTTTCAATGCATTCCGGAAATTAGATCTGTTGCAGGATTTTCTGGAAGATGAAGACATTACAGAGATTATGATCAACGGAACTCAGAATATATTTATTGAAAAAGCAGGGAGGATATTTCAGTCAGATAAAAGATTCTTATCTGCGGACAAGCTGGAGGATGTGATCCAACAGATCGTGGCAGGATCTAACAGGCTGGTAAATGAGGCATCGCCGATTGTAGACGCCAGACTGGCAGATGGATCGCGAGTTAATGTTGTACTTCCACCAATTGCATTAAATGGTCCGATCGTTACAATTAGAAAATTTGCAAAAGAAGCAATAACAATGAAAAAACTGATGGAATGGCAGTCAATCAATTCAGAAGTATCGGGATTTCTGGCTTCATTAGTAGCCGCCGGATACAATATATTCATCAGTGGAGGAACCGGGTCCGGGAAAACCACTTTCTTGAATGCACTATCGCAATTTATTCCAAAAAATGAACGCATCATAACGATCGAGGACAATGCAGAGCTTCAGATCCAGGATATAAAGAATCTGGTGAGACTGGAAGCAAGAAATGCAAATGTAGAAGGGACGGGAGAAGTCACTATCAGAGATCTGATCAAATCGGCACTGCGTATGAGACCGGACCGTATCATCGTAGGGGAAGTGCGCTCGGCGGAAGCAATTGACATGCTTCAGGCACTGAATACGGGACACGACGGAAGTCTCAGCACCGGACATGCGAACAGTCCAAAAGATATGTTAAGCCGGTTAGAAACTATGGTACTGATGGGGATGGATCTTCCACTCCCTGCAATACAAAGACAGATTGCATCTGGTCTGGATATTATTGTACATCTTGGACGTCTCAGAGATAAAAGCAGGAAAGTACTTGAAGTAACCGAAGTCTTGGGATACTGGGATGATGAGATCCACCTGCAGACTATTTACAAGTACGAGGAGGTCTGTAAAGAGACCGGAAATGTAACAGAGAATGAAAAAAATGAAGAATTTAATATTGAAAATAAGGTCAACGGAGACTGGAAAAAAGTTGCAGAACTTTGTCACCGCGAAAAGCTTATGGCAGCAGGATATCACATTTAAAGAGCGTGGAATTGCAGGAATAAAAGCCGGATTGATCCTTGGACTCACAGCATGGCTCTACTACCGGAAGATATGGGCGGTATTACTGCTTGGACCACTTGGAATCTGGTTGTACAGAGAATTCCTGGAGGGAGAAAGAAAAAAGAAAGAACAGGAATTCCAAAAACAGTTCCGTGAGATGATACAGACATTATCATCAGCGCTGAATACGGGGTATTCCGTGGAAAATGCATTTTATGAAACGCAGAAAGAGCTGAAGCTGTTGTATCCGCCGGAAGCAAGGATTTCAAAGGAACTTATGGTTATTACCAGAAAATTGCGGATACACATTCCGATTGAACAGATACTGGAAGAATTTGCAGAAAAGATACCGTCGGAGGATGTCAAAAGCTTTGTGACAGTCTTTGTGACGGCTAAGAAAAGTGGCGGAGATATGATTGGCATTATCCGGAATACAACAAATCAGATTGGAGACAAGATAGAAGTTAAGCGGGAAATCGATACACTGCTTGCGGCAAAAAAATATGAATTCCAGATTATGTCAATAGTTCCATATGGAATCATAGGCTACATGTCACTTAGCTTTCCGGAGTTCATGGATGAATTGTATGGCAATATAATTGGAATCGGGGTGATGACGATATGTCTTGGAATTTACGCAGGCGCATATTATCTGGGAGTGAGGATTCTAAGAATCGACATATGATACTGGCAGTCTGCATCGTGATTCTGTTGGGAATAGTACTGACAGGCGTGGACGCAGTACATGCTGTCAGACAGATTACACCTTCTGTTGAAAGAAATTCCTATGGGAAAGGGAAAAGAACGGAAGAACTGGATGTCAGAGTAGGCAATGAAAAGCACAGGATAAAGACCAGGATCGAAGTGTCGGAACAAAAGTATTCATCCAGTGAAACACAGGAACTGTTTGCAAGAATCAGCCGCCGGATGGATAAGCTGATCCTTGGAGAAAACCAGACAGTGGATCATGTGGAGAAGGATCTTAATCTTATTACTGAGATTCCGGGAGAACCGGTATCGGTAACCTGGAGCCTGGACAGGTATGATGTGATGAATGTCCGGGGAGAAATACAGGAAAAGAATATTTCGGACAAAGGAACACTGGTGAAATTAAATGCAGTGCTTACCTATAAGGCAGATGAGAAAAGACAGGCATCTTACCAGTGTGTGGTATGTGTGTATCCTAAAAAACTGGGTAAAGAAGAGAAGATAAAAAAGGATCTGGAAGAGAAACTTAAGAAGTCGGATTCAGAGAATCCAGAAAAGAAAAAGCTGACCTTACCAGTAATATTGGGGAAAAACGAACTGAGATATTACAGACCATTCGACAACCGTGGAATTGTTGTGACGGTGATGGGAGTGGTGATAGGAATACTGCTCTATGCATTAAAGAAACAGAACGAGAAAAAAGAACTGGAAGAACGAAAAAAGCAGATGTTAAGAGACTATCCGGAAATTGTCAGCAAACTTACGTTATATCTTGGTGCCGGCATGACAGTAAAACGGGCGTGGAGAAAAGTAACAGAAGGGTACGTCAGAGAAAAAACAGAAGAAAATGAGAGGTATGCGTATGAAGAAATGAAACAGACATGTCATGAGATGGACAGTGGTGTGACAGAGGCAGAAAGCTATGAGAACTTTGGAAGACGGTGTGATCTACAGGTGTATATGAGACTTGGTGCATTGTTATCACAGAACCTTAGAAAAGGAACAAAAGGTCTGACAGAGTTATTGCAACTGGAATCTATGCAGGCTTTTGAAGAGCGGAAGGCTCAGGCAAAAAGACTTGGGGAAGAAGCAGGAACAAAGCTGCTGTTGCCGATGTTCTTAATGCTGGCGGTAGTATTGATCATTGTCATTGTTCCTGCATTTTTAACATTACAGATATAAAAAACACAAATTAGAAAGGGGAATCTGGTATGTGGAGAATTCGATATGCATTACAGGTATTAAAGGACGATCGTGGAATAGGAGTAGTAGAAGTGATCCTGATTCTGGTAGTTCTTATCGGACTTGTGATTATATTCAAGTCCCAGCTTACCGAACTGGTACAGACAATATTCGAGAAGATCACAAGCGAAAGTTCCGGGATCTGAGAGGAGAGGTGACGGTATATCTGACGCTTGTATTTGTCCTTTTTATCTCGCTGATCCTGACACTTATGGAGAGTGCATCCGTTCAGATGGCGAAGAATTACAGAAGAGCAGATATGAACCGGGCAATGGAATGCGTATTTGCAGAATATCAGAAGGAATTGTTAGAGAATTATGACCTTTTTGCAATTGAAGCCGGATATGAGACGGGAAGTTATAATGAACAGAATATCCTGGATCGGTTAGCGTATTACGGGGCTGATATGGAGAATAAGGTAGAGAGAATTCAATTATACACAGATCAAAATGGAGAATTGTTCATGACTCAGGTGGGAAAATACATGAAGCATAAATACGGACTGGCATGGGCTGACCGGTATCTGGGGAATACATCTTTATGGAAAAATCAGGAACAGAAAGCCGGTGAACTGACAGAAACGGAAATAGAACAGACGAATCGTCTGGATGAACTACTGGGAGAACAGGAGATGGAACTTCCAAGTGAAGATAATCCGATGGAGCATGTAGAAGTGTTAAAGAAATCACCGGTTTTAAGTCTGGTAATGCCGGAGGGGACACAAGTGTCAGAAAAGAGTGTAGAGTTACAGGATATGCCGGAGAACAGGACAAATCAGAGTGGATATGGAACATTTTCAGATGTGGATCCTGAGGATGGGACAGTGACAGCGGTATTGATGGGAGAATATGTACTGGAACATTTTGCCGGATTTACGGATGAACATAAGGGCGGCAGTCTGGATTATGAGTTGGAATATATTCTTGCCGGAAAGAGCAGTGACAAAGAGAATCTGGAAACAGTAGTAAAGAAATTAGTGCTTTTAAGATTTGTGCCGAATTATATATATCTTCAGTCGAACAGTGCAAAACAGGCAGAAGCCAGGGCAGCAGCAGGAGCATTGTGTGCACTGCTGGCCGTGCCCGCAATTACAGAGGCAGCAACGCAGGGAATATTACTTGCCTGGGCATATGGGGAATCACTTATGGATATAAGAACGCTGCTGAGTGGACGAAAAGTGGCGATCAGTAAGGATGATACAAGCTGGCAGCTCTCCCTGTCCGGTCTTATGAAGCTTGGAACGAAAGAAGATGTAGGAAGTGGAACAGATGTGGAAGGTGGTCTTACGTATAAAGATTATGTCCGGATGCTTTTGTTCCTGGAAGGCAAGGAGAAGATGGCTGTGCGAACGATGGGAATGATTGAAAAGAATATGCAAAGTATCTATGGGCAGCCGTCGTTCCGGGTGGACTACTGCGTCGGAAGGATGGAAGTGAGTACAACCTGTAAGCTTCGGCGTGGGATACAGTACCGGTATAAGACGTATTACGGATACCGGTAACGTGGCAATAGTATGAGGTGGATAAAGATGCCCTTTCAGGTATCGATATAAATCCCGAAAATATAAGAAAAATAAAAGAAAGGAGCTGGATTCGCGATATGAGATGTAATTTACTCTCCCCCTCACAACCTATCTATCATTCAGAACCTGAGAGGGTATCTTTATCCGCCTCAAAACTATTATCTAGATTATTCCGTGACAAAAGAAACGGAAGCGTTACGGTGGAAGCTGCAGTTGCAGTTCCGGTATTTTTCCTTGCGGTTGTGACATTATTGTATCTGTTAGAAATGATGGCAGTACATACGGCAGTACGCAGCGGTCTGCAGTATGCAGAAAAAAAGGCGGCAAAAGAGACGTGTATCACACAGATGCTGATGCCATCACGTGTGGAAAATGATGTAATACAGGCAATCGGAGAAGAAAGAATTGGCAGAAGTATTATAAAAGGTGGAATTGACTGTTCTGGATCAAAGATGTCCGTACGGACCGGAATCGGAAAATTAACAGCGGAATATTGGGTGAAAATACCAGTACCGATATTCGGAACAGCGCCGGTAAAGTGCCATGAGACAATGAAGATAAAAGCATGGAGCGGATATGAAAAAGAAGGTCTTTCCGATATAGGAGATGATACGGTTTATGTAACAGAAACAGGGCTTGTATATCACAAAGACTACCATTGCTCTCATCTGGATCTTTCCATCAGAATGGTTAAGATGAATGCGGTGTCCGGACTTCGTAATGAGAGTGGGGGAAAATATTATCCATGTGAACACTGTGCAAAAGGAAATACGGGAGCTGTATACATTACGGATTCGGGAGACAGATATCACAGTTCATTGTCTTGCAGCGGTTTGAAGAGGACGATTTATGCAATACCGGTATCAGAAGCAGCAGGAAAGGGGGCTTGTTCCAGATGTGGACGGTAAGCAGAGTGATGGCAATGGTTATACTTACAGGATTATCAGTTATGGATTATAAGATACGAAAAGTGCCGCGGGATGTATTATTGCTTTGTGCGGCGGGAGCAGTGGTCAATCAGGTAGTGACACAATGTGTGGACTGGAGATTATCAATAGCCGGAGGCATGACAGGAATTATATTTTTGGAAATCAGCAGGATTACCAAAGAAGCAATCGGATATGGAGACAGTCTGGCAATTCTGGTTCTGGGAATCTACCTGGGAATCTGGGGATTGATAGAAGTGCTGGCAACTTCTTTTTTTATGCTTGGAGTGATAGGTCTGGTTCTAATTGTAGTAAAACGCACAAAGAAAGGCCTTGCGTTTCCATTTTATCCATTTCTGACAGCAGGATATCTGTTCGGTGTCTGCTTTGGAGGACTTTGAGATGAAGGTGGTAAGAAGTAAGGAGAATGTAGAAAATAAAAAGTGGCTGCAACAATATCTAAATGGAAGCTTTACAGTAGAGATGTCTTTGCTGATGCCAATGATATTATTCCTGATCATGGGATGCATGCTGGCTGGTTTTTATTATCATGATAAGAATATTATTGCCGGAGCAGCATATGAGACGGCAGTAGTCGGAAGCACAAAAGCCAGAGAAAAAGACGGAGTAAGTGAAAGTGAATTAAATACGTTGTTTAAAGAACGTGTCGGAAGAAAGTGTATTCTGTTCCCGGGAGCAAGGGTTACAAGCTTGGTGGGGGAAGAAGAGATACGGATATCGGCCACAGCGAAAAAGAGACGTATGTCACTTTCTGTAGAATGTAGTGCTGCGGTAACAGATCCGGAAAAATATATCAGGGATATCCGCAGAATAAAGAAATGAAAATGGGGATTGAATAATGGAACGAAAGATAACGATAGAAGAGCACATATTATATAAAGAGGATTACCAGATGAAAATGCTGAAGGCCAATTCGCCGGAAGGCTTTCTTAAGGTGGCAGGGAGAGGAGTGAATGGCAGCAGTTATTATGATTATGATGTCAGTGGAAAGGTATCCATGCAGGCAATGTATGCAAGAGCTAAATTAACGGCAGAAGATATCCGGCGATTTATGTTAAGACTTGGAAATGTAATAAAAGAAGCAGAAAAATATCTGCTGGATATTCATTGCATTTTACTGGATCCGGAATACATATTTTATGAGGAAGAAGAGTTTTTCTTTTGTTATTATCCACCGGCGAAGCAGGATATATGGGAACAATTTCATGTGTTGACGGAATATATGGTGAAGGTTGCAGATTATGAGGAAGAAGAATGTGTACGTCTGGTATTTTTGTTACACAAGGGAACGATGGAAGATAATTATAGCCTGGAGAAACTGATCGATGTCTGTATGGAACAAGAAGAAAAAGTAGCTGAACCGGTAAAAGAAGTGCAAAAAGAAACAATGATAGACGAGTTACTTAAGGAGCACAGAGAGAAGACCTCTTATTATGATACGAGAGAACATGACTGGATTACAGAACAGGAGATGGGCAGCTCTATCATGAGAGAGACCGATAATCTCTGGGTGCCGGTAAAACGCTTCTTAAATAAACACAAGAAAGCAAAATGGGGCGATTGGGATGGATTGCATATCGAAGAGGAGGAATTATAATATTGCAAATCTCCAATTCAAATAAATGAATAAATAAAGAATAAAAGGATTAAGAAATTAAGGAAACTATGTTATACTTAAGAGGACAGAAAAAAGAATACAGCGAAAGGTAACGAAGTGTATAAATGAGAAAGAATACGATAAAAGCACCATGTACTGTATTGCTGGTGGCAGCGAATGTAATTGTATTTCTGGTTCTGTCTTTTCAAGGTATGACAGAAAATGCCGGATTTATGCTGCAACACGGGGCAATGTATGTTCCGTATATTATTGGGAAAGGTGAGTATTACCGGTTGTTTACCAGTATGTTCCTGCATTTTGGATACGATCATCTTATTAATAATATGATTGCACTGGCAGCAATGGGATGGAATCTCGAACTGGATATAGGAAAAATAAAATTTCTCATTGTGTACTTTGTGAGCGGACTGGCAGGCAATATTCTGTCTGCGTGGTGGGACATACAGACAGGAAGTATGGTTGTCTCTGCAGGTGCCTCCGGTGCTATGTTTGGAATTATCGGAGCACTTCTGTATGTTGCAATCCGTAACCGTGGAAGGATAGGAGAGATATCAGGCAGGGGACTTGTGGCTATGGTTGTGCTGACACTGTATTATGGCTTTACAAGCGGTGGTGTCGATAATATGGCACATATAGGAGGTCTGGCTGCAGGATTCTTATCAGGAGTTCTGTTGTACCGGAAGCGTAATGATAAATACAGTCCCGACATTGAGTGTGGATTCTAAAGTAATCGTTCCCTGATGAGCATTGATAATCCGGCGGGTTATGGCAAGCCCGAGCCCGGTTCCATCTGGCTTGTGAGTGATAAATGGCTCGAAGATATCTTTCTGGTCTTCGGATGTAATTCCGCAACCGTTATCTTTAACCTCGATACGCAGAGAATCTTTTTGAATATTGACAGAGAATGTAATGTTTGGCTTCTGGGAGTCAGAAGCTTTTTCGTTCAATGCATCACCGGCATTGCGGAGGAGATTCAGGAATGCCTGGCGCAGCTTTAACGGATCTGCAGACAACGCAGGAAGGTCTTCAGGGATACAGGAAGTGAATTCAATGTCGGTATCAATAATGGAAGCAGCAAAAGATAAAGCAATCTTCCGAAAAAAGGTACTTGAGTTTACTGTTGTATATTCCAGACGTTCTCCGTTATTGTAAGAAGACAAATCTTCCAGTAAGACTTTCATGTATTCGATATCCTGATGAAGTTCTGCCCAATGTGCGAAATCCATAACTTCAGGATGCTGTGATTCGATGAGCTGCAGAGTACTGTAGACCAGAGTCAGCGGATTACGGATCTCGTGACTGATGGTACTGATCTCCATCTGATGAGATGTTAAAAGTCTGCTGATAAGCTCGTGATTTTCAGGATTTTCCTGCATGATCTGTTGTAATTTGTCATGGTCTGTCGATGATAACATAATAACTACCGCCCTTTCTGAGGTATCAGTTTAGCATCGGCGGTTTAAATAATCAATCATTAATTTTCACAAGAAAGAAGGATAACATTATGAAAGATGATAACTGTATTTTTTGTAAACTTGCAAATGGAGATATTCCAACAGCCACAATTTATGAGGATGACGATTTCCGTGTGATTCTGGATGCGAATCCGGCAGCAAAAGGACATGCCCTGATTCTTCCAAAGGAGCATTATGCCAACCTCTATGAGCTGGATGATGAACTTGCAGGAAAATCCATGATCCTTGCAAAGAAGATGATCACAAAGCTTACAAAAGCGCTTGACTGTGATGGATACAATATCGTTCAGAATAATGGTGAAGCAGCAGGACAGACAGTATTCCACTATCATGTACATATGATCCCTAGACATAAAGACGATAAAGTCGGACTGGGATGGACGATGCATGAACTGACAGAAGAAGAAAAAGAAGATGTTTTATCTAAGATAAAATAGATAAAAGATAGGAGTGTAAAGTGAGAAGAGAGTTTACAGAGGGAGATGCCTTTGTGGATGCATATAGCGAATACTTTGATGCTGTATACAGAGAGGCACTTAGATACTCTGGAAACCATCACGTAGCAGAAGAGATTGCTCAGGATGCCTTTGTCACAGCATTTGTACAGAATGGAAATGAGTCAAAACATCAGATAAAGAACTGGATGCTTATACTGGCAAGATACAGAGCTATGAATTATGTCAGGGATCATAAGCGGGAGGTCCCTCTGGCAGAAGTCACAATGACAGAGGACAAATATCCGATTGCGCTGATCGATGACAGTTCGGAAGAACAGGTAATTGAGATGCTTAAGGCGAAAGGATTCCGTAAGCTTGGAATTGATATATTTCAGGAACTGTATCAGAAGAATGTAAGATGGTATAAGGCAGTGACACTTGTGTATTATGCGGATATGCCGCAGAAGGAAGCCGCAAAGAAGATGGGTGTTACTTTAAATGCATTGGAAGGCATGTTAAAAAGAGCAAGACAATGGATGATAAAAAGGTATAAAGATCAGTATGACCGCTTACACGATATATAAAAAAACAGGTGGGATGTACAACCACCTGTTTTTATCATATATCGTATAAATTATTATGCATACTAATGTCTGGCAACAGATTCGATCAGATCAATGATCGTGTCAATAGAATTCTGCTGAGGAGAATTCTTCATTGCCTGAATATAGGTTTCGCGGTTCTCGTAAAGATTCTTAATGGCGTTAAGAAGAACATCGTGATTCAGTTCTTCTTCCTCAAGAACGACACTGTAACCCTGGCGTTCGAAAGAACGTGCATTTAAGATCTGGTCTCCACGGCTTGCATTTGCAGAAAGTGGAATCAGAAGATTCGGTTTATGCAGTGCAAGAAGTTCACAGATTGCGTTAGCTCCGGCTCTTGAGATAACAAGATCTGTAAGAGCAAAGAAATCTTTCAGTTCGTCTTTGATATATTCGAACTGGGCATATCCTTCCAGATCTTTCAGAGATTCATCAACTTTGCCTTTGCCACAGAGATGAACAACCTGGAAAGACTGAAGCAGTTCAGGAAGAATACTGCGGACAGCATCATTGACAGCAACGGAACCGAGACTTCCACCGACAACCATGATTACCGGTTTGTCCTGAGTGAAGTGCAGGAATTCCAAAGCCTTATATTTATCACCGGATAACAGTTCCTGGCGGATCGGGGAGCCTGTGAGAACAGCTTTCCCTGCAGGAAGATGCTCGATGGTTTCCGGAAAGTTACAACAGATTTTTGATGCCGACGGCATAGAAATCTTATTAGCAAGTCCCGGTGTCATGTCTGACTCGTGAATGATTGTCGGAACATGTCGACTTTTACCGGCGAGAACAACAGGAACGGATACGAAGCCGCCCTTGGAGAAGATTACATCAGGATGAAGAATCTTCACAAGCTTTTTCGCTTCGCCGAGTCCTTTGATCACACGGAAAGGATCAGTAAAGTTCTGCACGCTGAAATAGCGGCGGAGCTTACCGGTTGAGATTCCGTGATACGGAATACCGAACTGCTCGATCAGTTCTTTTTCAATTCCGTTATAAGAACCTATATAGTGAATATCATAGTTTAATTCTTTCAGGCGTGGCAGAAGAGCGATGTTAGGTGTAACATGCCCGGCAGTGCCGCCACCGGTTAAGATAATACGTTTCATAATTACCTCCAGACTTGAATATGTATTATTCTCGAATCCATAAAATATAATAAAGATTATATCTATATTATACTTTCTGAAAGGAATAGGTCAAGTGGCAAAACTATGGAGAAATTAACAGATCAATCAAAATTTGAGGGTAGCAAAAATGAATGATAATAAAGATGAATTTAAAGAATGCATTGCCAGAGAATTTGAAGAGATTGCCAGAGAAGAAGAGGAATTTCTGGAACAGGACACCAGTCTTGTGGTACCTGAGGGGACGAAGGAGGCCGTCCTTGCAAGAGTAAGAGAGCAGCTTAGGGAATATCAGCAAGAGCAGGCCGAACTCGAGGAAAAGGAGAGAGAAGAAGCAATCAATAATCTGTCTGAAGAAGACCGGAAAGCACTGGAACTCGGACGTAAGATGCTGAAGGCTGAAGTTGGTCAAAGCAAGCAGGAAGAAAAGAAGGTACATTATCGCAAGAAACCGGTGAAAATATATCTGGCACTGGCAGCAGTAATCATCTGCGTGTTGGCGATGGGGATAACCAGCATGGGCGGTCCAGAGAGGATTGTGCGGATGATGACGCAGAATGTTGGAGATAGAGAGGTTGAGCAGGTAGATTCAAATCATAAGAATAAAGAGAATAAGATTATTGAAGGGGAGGATGAGGAGAAGGCTTATCAGGAAATAAGAGATACATTTAATACTGATATAGTTAAAGTGTGCATATGCTTAAGAAATATGAAATTTAACGCTATGTCTATTGATAAGCAGAAGAGAATGGCGGAGGTATATTATAAATATAAAGGAGAAACGATAGGATTTCTTATGAATATGCCATATGGAGAAAGTTCTTTTGGAGTAGATTTTGAAGATCCGATAGAAAATGAATATATAGAAACTATAAATGATTGTAAAATTAAGATTACAATATATAGACTGAAAAAAAATGAAAAATCAGGATGTGTTGCAAAATTTAAATATCAGAATATAGAATATTTATTGACTGGGACAATGAACCAAAGGGAGTTTGAAAAAATCTTGGAAAATTTATTTTTTCCAAAATAAAAGCGACAGTTTTTTGAAAGTTATGTGTATTAATATATGAGGGCAAGAAAAAAGCAATTGAATGGAGGTGAGATATGAAAAGACGGATAGTGTCTATATGTTTGGCAGTGATGATGGTTGGTGGATTATCGATGACATCTATGCAGGAAGCAAAGGCCGCAGAGGGTAAAGTGATAGATGGTTCAGAGCTGACGCATGATGAGGAATCGATAGGCTATGATACAAAGATTACCAGAGGCGAGGATTTGATGACAGGCTATTCTAAATGTACAAAATTAGCAAAGGGTAAAATTTACGCTGGTGGTACTACTATTGCAAGACATGATGTAGCAAGTGTACAGATAGCAGTGATTGTTGAACGTGCAAAAGAAGAGGATACAGAATGGTCATATTATGATAATTGGTATAAAGAAAATACAAATACCGATAGAGTAATGTCAAATAGAACACTTTATGTTGATGGAGATTATTATTACCGTGTACGTTGCACACACGCAGCTAATAGTGATGTAAGCAGTTCCTTTACCAATGGTGTTTATGTAGAATAATCATCCACCCTCAACCAAAGCATAAAAGACAAAAACAACACAAGGCGAAAAAAACAGAACAAGAAGAAGACAAACAATAATTACAAATCAAAACTTAATGATGAAGAGTTTAAAGTGAGCAAGAGGACGGAAATACAAAAAATTTAATCCATGTAAACCAACGTGCGAAGCATCAGTGAAGGCAAAAACGAAAGATAGTAACTGAAATTGGACAAAGAAGACAAAGGCAATATATACCATAAATATAATGTAAAATATAACGACAACAAACTAAGAAATCCATAAATTCAAATATCGGTAAGTTAGTGCATAAATACGGGTAAGCGAAAAATAATTAAAGATAAAGCAAATTGTAACTATTAATAATTATTTATTCGTAACTAATCAACTGAGGGTTTTAGCCACAAAGTTTGCAGAATAAAAAAGAAAAATCACCTAAAAAAGAAAGGATACAAGTCTTCCAAAAGGAGGACGAGTATCCTTTTTTTGCTGCTATGCGTTCAAAAGAAACTGTCAGTGACAGGTTCTGTAGATTACGCTTTTGTGATTGCAGCAATTATTCGCCAAGAGCCTGTTTTAAAGCTTTGGATAACTGATCCGGGCAGGATGTCGGTCTTGCACCGCATTTGGTTCCTTCCAGACGTTTGATGACTTCGTGGGCATCCATACCTTTTACGAGGCTGCAGATACCGGCTGTGTTACCGGCGCATCCGCCTACGAATTCTACATTTGCGATTTTATCTCCATCGAGTTCTACATGAATGAGACGTGAACAGACTCCTGTTGGTTTGTAATCCATATCTATTACCTCCTGTTAATTATCTGAAAAAATTAATCAATTGTTACATATAGCATTGAAAAGTACTGCCATATGAATCAGATTATAGCAGAGAATGTCGTTATTTTCCACCTATTTCGCCTGTTGAAAACGAATTTTCTATAAGTTATAATAAGGCATAGATAAATTAAATAATGAATAACAATCAAAATTGTTGATAAAAACAGGAGGATATATAAGATGATAGGTATTATCGGAGCAATGGAAGAAGAAGTGGCAGAACTGAAAAAAGATATGCAGATTGAAGAGACAGTAGAGCAGGCCGGTATGGTATTCTGCAAAGGAACACTTGGCGGTAAAGATGTGGTTATCGTAAGAAGTGGAATTGGTAAAGTAAATGCAGGAATCTGCGCACAGATCCTGGTAGACAAATTTGGCGTAGATACACTGATCAATACCGGTATCGCAGGTTCCCTTGATGCACAGATTGATATCGGAGACATGGTAATCTCAACAGATGCATTACATCACGATATGGATGCAACGATATTTGGAGATCCGGCGGGACAGATTCCGAGAATGGACACATTGTCATTCCCGGCAGATAAAGAACTGGTGAAAAAAGCAGTTGCGGCAAATGAAAAGGCGAACCCGGATATCCACACATTTACAGGAAGAGTGGCAAGCGGGGATCAGTTCATTTCCGATAAGGATGTGAAAGAAAGAATTGTGTCATTGTTCCACCCAATGTGCGCAGAGATGGAAGGTGCCGGAATTGCCCAGGCCGCATATCTGAACAAAGTTTCGTATGTCATTATTCGTGCTATTTCGGACAAAGCCGACAACAGTGCGACAATGGACTATCCGACCTTTGAAAAGAAGGCAATCGCCCACAGCGTAAGACTTATGAAGGAATTACTTCCTATGCTCTAAGACGCAGGGATGACGGACGGAAGGCAGGATCTTGCAGGATATGCCTGAAAGCGACAGAAAGTCACATTTCCCATGCAAAATATGAAGAACGAAATTAAGCGCTCTCCTATTTGATTTACAGTATAATGCAAATCAAAAGGAGGGCTTTTATTATGCTGGAAATGTTATTGGACAAGAAGTTACTGTATGTGGTGATGGGAATACTGACTGGGGTCGGTATGGCGGACAAGTGTATCGTGAGTATGACGATGAAACGGCTGGTGGAGGCGGCCGGGAGTATGAACAAAAGCAATCATCCACTGATGCGGCTGGTGAGGGCAAAGTTCGAACACGCATGTATGATCAGTGATACGGTGGAAAACGTAGGGGTATTTGTGGATAAATATCTGTTCGAATACCGGGTCTGGGGATTACGTCTTCATACGCTGCGCAGAATGGAAAAAATCTGTGCCGGTTTATTAGTAGTGACAGGCCTTGTGGGAGCCGTGATTACATACCAGATATATGGAATGGGAGATGCTGTGCTGCGGATTGGAACATGTGGAGCAGGGCTTGGAATCCTGGTCTGGCTGTTCCATCTGACAACAGATGAAAATTATTGCATGCAGATGGCGAAGAATTATATGGTGGATTATTTAGAAAATGTATGTCTGCATAAGTACGAAAAAGTAAATCAGAAAGAACGGATAGAACGTGAGAATAAGAATGCGAAGGAAAATATGGAAGCAGAGTATATGAAAAAGAAGGAGGAAGAGTCTGAGAAAGAATCAGAGAAAGAACCAGCGGATACAGATAATGCAATATCAGGTCACAGTGTAGTACAGATGCAGCGGGAAACAAGAAGAAAAGAAAGAGCGAAAGGAACTGCCAGGAATCTTGCAAGAGCATCTGCGAGACTTGCCTGTGCGGACGGGAGTAAGAGCGTGGGAGAAGACATGGAAGAGACGAATATGGCAAAAGCGAATATGGCAGCAACAGATACGGCAGAGGACTTTGCCCCAAAAGAAAATACGTCTGAGGACGCCCGTGAGAATGCCGGGGAGAAGCTGCCGGAAGATATGCCAAAGGACGAGATGATACGCCAGATTCTGAAGGAGTTTATGGCTTGATAATATATATTTATTTTGCTAAAATATACGCATGAATAAGATATATAATAAACTAAAAGATTATAGCAATTCCGACTATTATGCATTCCATATGCCGGGCCATAAAAGGAATCTGGATCTTATGGAGGGGACATCTCCATATAGAATCGATATCACAGAGATTGACGGCTTTGATGACCTGCATCATGCAGAGGGGATTTTGAAAGAAGCTCAGGAAAGAGCAGCACGCGTGTATCATGCGGATGAGACACATTTTCTCGTTAACGGAAGTACTGTCGGGATCTTAAGTGCAATATTAGGGACAACAAAAAAAGGTGATTCCATACTTGTGGCAAGAAATTGCCACAAGTCTGTATATCATGCAATTTATCTGAATGAGCTGGATCCGGTTTATCTTTATCCTCAATTTGATACCGAACAGGGACTTAGTACAGAAATTGACGTAGATGATGTAAGAAAGTCTTTGAAGGAACATCCTGGAATCCGGGCAGTGATGATCGTGTCGCCGACATATGACGGTGTGGTATCGGATATTGAGGCGATTGCAGAAGTGGTACATGCGGCGGGAAGTGTATTGATCGTGGATGAAGCACACGGAGCACATTTCGGATTCCATCCGTATTTTCCAAAGAGTGCTAATCTGTATGGCGCGGATCTGGTGATCAACAGCCTTCATAAGACTCTGCCGGCTCTGACGCAGACGGCATTATTGCATATGAATGGTACACGTGTGAACCGCAGCCGGGTAAAACGGTATCTGGACATGCTGCAGAGCAGCAGTCCGTCATATATACTGATGTCCAGTATCGATGCATGTATTGACCTGTTGGAGAAGACACAGGAAGGATCGCAGAACAGGTCAGAAAATCAGAATGACAGACAGAGTGATATATTTGAAGAATATGTAGCCAATATCGATGCACTCCGAAAAGAGCTGGAACAACTTCAGTATCTGAAAATTGTACAGACAGATAATATGGACAGATATGACCGTTCTAAATTTGTGATTTCTGTAAAGCATGCGCCAATTTCAAGTCATGAATTATACAGCATTCTTCTCAACCGGTATCATCTGCAGATGGAGATGCTTGCAGGAACTTATGTCCTTGCTATGACAACGGTCGGAGATACAGAAGAAGGGCTGGACCGATTGAAAAATGCACTTCTTGAAATTGATGCGGAGATTATATCAGCGAACGGACAGGTGGATCATCGGGAGTCTGCGACAGAACAGAAGAGTGTGCCGGATCCAACGGATATAGATACAGATCTGCCACTTGCCGGCCGGCAGCCGTCACTGGAAAAAGTATGGACGATTGCAGAAGCGGTGAATCATAAGGATGAGACACAAAGCTGCGAGAAAGATCAGAAAGAGATTCTGCATCTTGGAAATCCTGGAAAGGTAGAAAAGCGCAGTTTTGAAGAAAGTATCGGGTACATTTCTCTGGAATATGCATACTTGTATCCGCCGGGAAGTCCGCTGATCGTTCCGGGAGAACGCATTTCAAAAGAAGCAGTGGAGATACTTCACTGGTATGGGGAACATGATTTTTCGGTTGAGGGACTTCAGTCGGAGGATGGCATAGAGGTGTGGATCAATGGGTAAGATATATTATATGATGGGAAAAAGCTCATCAGGAAAAGATACAATTTATAAAGAAATCAGAAAAGAGCTCCCCTATTTAAAGACTCTAACCTTATATACAACCAGACCGATGCGGGAAGGTGAACAAAATGGAGTGGAATATTATTTCGTTTCGAATGAAATTCTTGATAAATACAAGGATGAGGGCAAAATAATTGAACTTCGTACCTATCAGACCGTGTATGGGGACTGGAAATATGCTACAATAGATGATGGACAGATTAATCTGGACAAAAATGATTATCTGATGATCGGGACGCTGGAATCGTATGTGAAGACGAAAGCATATTACGGAACGGAGAATCTGATCCCGCTTTATATTGAAGTGGAAGATGGAGAGCGCCTGATGCGTGCGATTGCAAGAGAGCGGCAGCAGGAACATCCGGGATATGAAGAAGTCTGCAGGAGATTCCTGGCGGATCAGAAGGATTTTTCAGAAGACAATCTAAGGGAAGCCGGAATTACAAGAAGATATCAGAATGATGATAAAGTACGATGTAAAGAAGAGATAGTAGAGGTAATACGAGATGGGAAGCTTTAAAGATGTGGTTGGCCACAAAGACATATTAAAATATATCAGTAATGCAGTGGAGAACAACAGGGTATCTCATGCATATATTCTGAATGGAGAGAGAGGCTCCGGTAAGAGAATGCTGGCGAATTTATTTGCCATGACTCTTTTATGTGAGAGCGGGGGCAGTGAACCGTGTGGAAAGTGTCATTCCTGCAAGCAGGCGGAGAGTGGCAATCATCCGGATATTATCCGTGTGACACATGAGAAGCCGAACAGTATCAGTGTAGACGATATCCGTACGCAGGTGAATAATACTGTGGATATCAAGCCGTATCAGGGACCATATAAAGTGTATATTATCCCACAGGCGGATCTGATGACACCGCAGGCACAGAATGCAATTCTGAAGACAATCGAGGAACCGCCGTCATATGCAGTATTCTTACTGCTGACAGAGAATGCAGAGACATTACTGCCAACGATCAATTCCAGATGTGTTATGCTGAAGCTGCGGAACATCAAAGATACTCTGATCAAGAAGTATCTGATGGAGAATCTGGAGATACCGGATTACAAGGCTGATATGTGTACCGCATTCGCACAGGGTAATATGGGACGTGCGATCATGCTGGCAAATTCTGAGCATTTCAATGAGATCAGAGAAGAAGCAGTACAGCTTCTGAAGCATATTCACGATATGGAGTTAAGTGAGATTGTTGCTGCAGTTAAGAATATATCCGTGTATAAATTGGAAATCACAGACTACCTGGATATCATTATGATCTGGTACAGGGATGTCTTACTATATAAAGCAACAAAAGAGATTGATAAGGTCGTATTCAAAGACCAGTTACAGAGTATAAAAGAACAGGCGAGAAAGAGCTCTTATGAAGGAATCGAACTGATACTTGAGAGCCTTGAGAAAGCGAAAGCCAGACTGAAAGCGAATGTTAACTTCGATCTGGTTATGGAGCTTTTGTTCCTGACCATAAAGGAGAACTAATTATATGACGAAGGTAATAGGCGTTAGATTCAGAACTGCCGGGAAAATATATTTCTTTTCACCGGGAAAGCTTGAGATTAAGATCGGTGATAAGGTAATCGTTGAGACTGCAAGAGGTGTGGAATTCGGCTCGGTTGTGACTGGACCGAAGGATGTGGAAGACGATAAGATCACGCAACCGTTAAAATCCGTAATCCGTCTTGCAACAGAAGAAGACAAGAAAAAAGAAGAGAAGAATAAAGAAAAAGAAAAAGAAGCATTTAAGATCTGCCTGGATAAGATCCATAAGCATGGTCTTGAGATGAAGCTTATAGATGCAGAGTATACATTTGATAATAACAAGGTGTTATTTTACTTTACGGCGGACGGACGAATTGACTTCCGTGAACTGGTAAAGGATCTGGCAAGTGTATTCCGTACCCGTATCGAATTAAGACAGATTGGGGTACGTGATGAGACAAAGATCCGTGGTGGAATCGGTATCTGTGGAAGACCGCTTTGCTGTCACACATATCTGTCAGAGTTTGCACCGGTATCAATTAAAATGGCGAAAGAGCAGAATCTTTCTTTGAATCCGACAAAGATCTCGGGTGTATGCGGAAGACTGATGTGCTGTCTGACGAATGAGGAAGAGACCTATGAAGAACTGAACAGTCATCTGCCGTCTAACGGTGACCATGTAACGACACCGGAAGGATTAAGAGGGGATGTACAGTCTGTCAATGTACTCCGTCAGCTTGTGAAGGTTGTCGTAACACTGGATAATGACGAGAAAGAGATCCGTGAATATCCGGCAACGGAACTGAAGTTCAAGCCGAGACGTAAGAAGAAGGATGTAAGACTCTCCAAAGAAGAGATGAAGGAACTGAAGGCGTTAGAAGAAAAGAACGGAGCGTCAAAGTTAAATGATGACTAAATTACTTCCGAATGAAAGGCTGGATGACTTGCAGATCAAAGGATACGAGATTATCCAGAGTCCGGGGCGTTTCTGCTTTGGAATGGATGCCGTATTGTTATCTGCATTTGCCAATGTGAAAAAGAATGAAAAAGCACTGGATCTGGGGACTGGAACAGGGATTCTTCCAATTCTTCTGGAGGCAAAATATCCGGGACTGCATTATACAGGACTGGAGATCCAGGAAGAAAGTGCCGATATGGCAAGACGCAGTGTCATCCATAATGGTCTGGAAGAACGGATCGACATTGTAACGGGAGATATCAAGGAGGCAGCTTCCATATTCGGAGCCGCCTCTTTTGGAGTTATAACAACGAATCCACCGTATATGATCGGAGACCACGGACTGAAGAATCAGAATGAAGCGTTATATATTGCCAGACATGAGGCACTCTGCACATTAGATGATATTTTAAGGGAGAGTGCAAAGATATTAAAGGTGAAGGGCAGGTTCTACATGGTACACAGACCATTCAGACTACCGGAGATTATGACAAAGATGTGTGTGTACGGAATTGAGCCAAAGCGGATGCGGCTGGTATATCCGCATATTGATAAAGAACCGAATATGGTCCTGATCGAAGGAATGAAGGGCGGTAATCCGAGAATGCAGGTGGAACCACCGCTGATCGTGTATCAGAAAGACGGAAGTTATACTAAAGAACTACTTGCAATGTATGGAATGGAACCGGCATAAGCGGATATGGAACGAACATAAGATGGAGGAGTAAAAGATGGCAGGAACATTGTATCTATGTGCAACACCAATCGGAAATCTGGAGGATATGACATTCCGTGCAGTGCGGATCTTGAAGGAAGTAGATCTGATTGCGGCTGAAGATACCAGAAACAGTATCAAACTGCTGAATCATTTTGAAATCAAGACACCGATGACCAGTTATCATGAATATAATAAAATAGAAAAAGGGCATAAGCTTGTGGAACGCCTGATGAATGGAGAAGATATCGCTGTGATCACAGATGCGGGAATGCCGGGAATCTCCGATCCTGGGGAAGAACTGGTGAAGATGTGTCAGGAAGCAGGAATCACAGTAACTGCGGTTCCGGGGGCATGTGCCTGTGTAACGGCACTTACGATATCGGGCCTTGGAACCAGAAGATTTGCATTTGAGGCATTTCTGCCAACGGATAAAAAGGAGAGACAGGCTGTGTTGGAAGAGTTGAAGGATGAGACCAGAACCATGGTCATCTATGAGGCACCGCACAGACTGATCCGTACATTGAAGACGCTTCAGGAGACGCTTGGAAACAGGCGCATCAGCATCTGCCGGGAACTTACGAAGAAGCATGAGACCGTATTTGCAACAACGATCGAAGAGGCGCTGGCATATTACGATGTGCAGGAGCCGAAAGGCGAATGCGTGATGGTGATCGAGGGAAAAAGCCGGGAAGAAATCCGGAATGAGGAAAAAGCCAGATGGGAAGAGATGAGTATCGAGGAGCATATGGAGTTGTATCTCGGACAGGGCATGGATAAGAAAACTGCAATGAAACAGGTGGCAAAAGACAGAGGAGTAGGGAAAAGAGACATTTATCAGGCTCTTTTATAGACTGTTCGTCAACTTGTATAGAAAATCAAAAAAAGATTGTTCAACTTGGGCATTACCCGGGTTGAACTTTTTTTATATACTTTTTATCAGAACGAAACAGAAGTTAACTGGAACAAAATAAGATTATAAATCAGGAGGAATTATAACAATGGCAAGTTTATCATTAAAGCACATTAACAAAACTTATCCAAACGGATTTGAAGCAGTTAAAGACTTCAACCTTGAGATTGAAGATAAAGAATTCATCATCTTCGTAGGACCATCAGGATGTGGTAAATCTACAACACTTCGTATGATCGCCGGTCTGGAAGATATCACTTCCGGAGAATTAAAGATCGGAGATAAAGTGGTAAATGACGTAGAACCTAAAGACAGAGATATCGCAATGGTATTCCAGAACTACGCTCTGTATCCACATATGACAGTATACGATAACATGGCATTTGGTCTGAAATTAAGAAAAGTACCAAAAGACCAGATTGATAAGATGGTTCGTGAAGCAGCTAAGATCCTTGATCTGGAACCACTGCTTGATCGTAAACCAAAGGCTCTTTCAGGTGGACAGAGACAGCGTGTTGCTATGGGACGTGCAATCGTTCGTGATCCTAAGGTATTCCTTATGGATGAGCCTCTTTCAAACCTGGATGCAAAACTTCGTGGACAGATGCGTATCGAGATTTCTAAATTACATCAGAGATTAGGTACAACAATCATCTATGTAACACATGACCAGACAGAAGCTATGACACTGGGAACCAGAATCGTAGTTATGAACGCTGGTGTTGTTCAGCAGGTAGATACACCACAGACACTGTACGATTATCCATGTAACCAGTTCGTAGCTGGATTCATCGGATCTCCACAGATGAATTTTGTTGATGCAAAATGCAAAGTTGTTGGAGATAAAGTATACTTAGTAGCAGGACCTTCTGAGATCGAACTTCCACCGGCAAAAGCTAAGAAGCTGATCGACGGCGGATATGCAGGAAAGACAGTTGTTCTCGGAATCCGTCCGGAAGACATTCATGATGAGCAGATGTTCATCGAAGCTTCTCCAAACACAGTAATCGAAGCTAAGATCCGTGTATATGAGATGCTTGGAGCAGAAGTATTCTTATACTTCGATTATGAAGGATCAAGCATGACAGCAAGAGTTGATCCTAGAACAACAGCAAGAAGAGGCGACCATGTTAAATTTGCTCTGGATGCTGAGAAGATTCACGTATTTGACAAAGAGACACAGGTTACAATCACAAACTAGTATACAATCACAGATTGGTATAGTAACCACAAATGTGTGGGAATGATAAGTGATAAATATGGACCGGGCGTAAGATTGCGTCCGGTCTTTTGTGTCATCACGCAGTTGAAAAGGAGCTGCCAGCGGCGGGTTCTACAGATAAAAATAAAATTTTACTTTGTTAAAGGACTATTATCTGCTATAATAAATTCGTAGTGCAGTTCGTTAACGTGTTGAAATGTATACAAGTATGCAAGAAACCGGTGCGGAGTGCATACAGATAAGAAATGGAGGATATTTCGTGCTATCGAATCAGATATTACACAAAACAGTACAGGATATTAATGAGATCACAGGTTTTGACTGTGCCATATGGGATATGCAGGGTCTGTGTCTGGTCCGCACCAGTGAGAATCTGACAGAATATGAGGTTCAGGTTCAGGATTTTCGTGAGGACGAGGAAGAACCGGAGGAGATGATCTGTGATGATATGGGGATGTTCCGTATCTATGAAGATGGTGATCCGATCTATGTATTATTCCTGAAGGGAGACCCGCAGGGAATGGAGATTGCAGGACGGATGGGGGCCAGCCAGATCCGTAATCTGCTTTATGCATACAAAGAGAGGATGGATAAGAACCGGTTTATTCAGAATCTCCTTCTGGATAATCTGCTTCTCGTGGACATTTATAACCAGGCAAAGAAGATGAAGATTCCGGCAGAACTTAAGAGAGTTGTATTTGTGATCGAGCCGAAGAATGAAAGCGATATTCTGGTACAGGAGACGCTAAAAGGACTGTATGCTACGGGTACGAAAGATTTCGTAACAGCTGTAGATGAAAAGCATATCATTCTTGTGAAATCATTACAGTCCACAGATGGTTATCCGCAGGTAGAGCAGATTGCAAAAGAGCTGGTTACGACACTGAATATGGAAGCCATGGTAAGTGTAAGGGCAGCGTATGGAACAATCGTGGACGAACTGAAGGATGTGTCCAGATCATATAAAGAGGCTGACATGGCACTGGAAGTGGGAAGAGTATTCTATGTGGAGAAGAAGATCCTTGCATATAATGAGCTGGGAATCGGACGTCTGATCCATCAGCTTCCGGCATCACTTTGTGAGATGTTCCTGCACGAAGTATTCGAAGATGGGAAGGCAGATATTTTCGAAGAGGAAGAACTGACGACCGTCTATACATTTTTTGAAAATAACCTGAATATTTCCGAGACGGCGAGACGCCTGTATGTGCATAGGAATACACTGGTGTATCGTCTCGAGAAGATACAGAAGAAGACGGGTCTGGATGTCCGGGTGTTTGATGATGCGCTGACATTCAAGATTGCCATGATGGTGGCAGATCATATGAAATATATGAAACAGTAACCCAGTTAGAAAATGTCTGGAATCAGACGTTTTGATATATTTATAACACGATAGTAGGAGGACAAAACATGCTGAAATTATATGACAATGGAGTCTATTTACTGAATGGAACAGAGATTGTAGAAGACAAAGAAGCAGTTGCTGCAAAGACAGGAAAAGACGTGACTCCACAGGACGCTGCGAAGAATACAATGGCATATAACATTCTGGCAGCACATAATACCTCAGGAAATATGGAGCGTCTGCAGATTAAATTTGATAAGCTGACATCCCATGATATTACATTTGTTGGAATTATTCAGACAGCCAGAGCTTCAGGACTTGAAAAATTCCCGATTCCTTATGTACTTACAAACTGTCATAACTCTCTTTGTGCGGTCGGAGGAACCATCAACGAAGATGATCACATGTTTGGTCTTACCTGTGCAAAGAAATACGGCGGAGTCTATGTACCGCCTCATCAGGCAGTTATCCATCAGTTCGCACGTGAGATGTTAGCTGGCGGCGGCAAGATGATCCTGGGTTCAGACAGCCACACACGTTACGGTGCACTTGGAACCATGGCAATGGGAGAAGGCGGACCGGAACTTGTAAAACAGCTTCTGAATAAGACATATGATATCAAGATGCCGGGCGTAGTCGGAATCTACTTAGACGGAGAGCCGATGAAAGGTGTCGGACCGCAGGACGTAGCACTGGCAATCATCGGAGCTACATTTGGAAATGGTTATGTCAATAATAAAGTGATGGAATTCGTCGGACCTGGTGTGAGCAAATTAAGTGCAGACTTCCGTATCGGTATTGATGTTATGACAACAGAGACGACCTGTCTGTCATCCATCTGGAAGACTGATGACAAGATCAAGGAATTCTATGATATCCATGGAAGAAGCGAAGATTACAAAGAACTGAATCCTGGAGATATTACTTACTATGATGGTATGGTATATGTGAACTTAAGCGAGATCAAACCTATGATCGCAATGCCGTTCCATCCGTCTAA
>ERZ808240.1202-NODE-1202-length-32716-cov-4.190472_pt1 | contig 32716 bp, 28 predicted proteins | sample MGYA00521084_ERZ808240 | MGnify/ENA primary metagenome ERZ808240 (study PRJEB31516, sample SAMN03275571) | gut metagenome | biome: mammalia-associated habitat; material: feces | host: Papio cynocephalus | place: Kenya | collected 2012-08-06 ... | reverse complement strand
AGTTATTAGAAGCAGGTGTTCATTTCGGACATCAGACAAGAAGATGGAATCCTAAGATGAAGCCATACATCTACACAGAGCGTAATGGTATCTACATCATCGACCTTCAGAAGTCAGTAGGAATGGTTGACGATGCTTACAATGCAATCGGTGACTGCGCAGCAGCAGGTGGTACAATCCTCTTCGTTGGAACGAAAAAACAGGCACAGGATGCAATCAAAACAGAAGCAGAGCGTTGCGGTATGTACTATGTAAACGAGAGATGGTTAGGTGGTATGCTTACAAACTTCAGCACAATCCAGACAAGAATCGCTACTCTTAAGAAGTACGAAGCTATGGAAGCTGATGGAACATTTGATGTTCTTCCTAAGAAGGAAGTTATCCAGATCAAGAAGGAGATGGAGAAGCTTCAGAAGAACCTTGGCGGTATCAAGGAAATGAAAGAAATTCCTGACATGATCTTCGTTGTAGATCCTAAGAAGGAAAGAATCTGTATCCAGGAAGCTCATTCACTTGGAATCAAACTTGTAGGTATCGCTGATACTAACTGTGATCCAGAAGAGTTAGACTATGTTATTCCTGGTAACGATGATGCTATCAGAGCTGTAAAGCTTATTGTTTCAAAGATGGCAGATGCAGTTATCGAAGCTCAGCAGGGTGCTGATGCAACAGATGCTGAAGAAGCTGCAGATGAGGAAGCAGCAGTAGAAGAGTAATATTTAGAATATAAATACTAAATTTTGGAGGTTATTACGATGGCTATTACAGCAAGCATGGTAAAAGAGTTAAGAGAACTCACAGGTGCTGGTATGATGGATTGTAAGAAAGCACTTACAGAGACAAATGGTGATATGGACGCCGCTGTAGAAGTACTCAAAAAGAGTGGAGCAGCTAAGGCTGAGAAGAAAGCAGCAAGAATCGCAGCAGAAGGTATCACTAAGGTTGCAATCGATGGAAATACAGCAGTAGTTGTTGAAGTTAACTCAGAGACAGACTTCGTTGCAAAGAATGCAATTTTCCAGGAGTTTGTACAGGCAGTTGCAGATAAAGCACTTACAGTAGATGCAGAAAAGGCTGGAGACGGCGAAGACGTTGTTTCAATTCTTGATATGAAGGCTGATCTTGATGATAAGATCCTTAAGATCGGTGAGAAGATCTCCATCAGAAGATTTGAGAAAGTTACAGCAGATGTAGTTGCTTCTTATATCCACGGTGGTGGTAGAATCGGTGTTCTCGTGGCTGGTAATGGTGCTTCAGACGAAGCAGCTAAAGAAGCACTTACAAATATTGCAATGCAGATCGCAGCTATGAATCCACAGTACATCTCAAGAGATGAGATCTCAGCAGATGAACTTGCAAAGATGAAGGAAATCACAGTTGACAGTGCATTAAATGATCCATTCTCACTTCCGAAGCCAGTTCTTTCTAAGTTAATTGAGAAGGCTGTAGCCGGAGTATGGAGCGCAGAAGATGTAGCTATCTACGAAGAGAAGAAGTCAAATATGAACTTCTTACCTAACTTCCTTTCAAAGGAAGCTAAGGATCAGTTAGCAGAGATTGCTTGTGCTGATAAGGCAGAGATCGCAGGCAACAAGATCTTCTCAGGACTTGTTGAAGGACGTATCTCCAAGCAGATGAAGGAAATCTGCCTTCTTGATCAGGCTTATGTTAAGGCTGAGGATGGCAAGCAGACAGTTGCTGCATACCTGAAGTCAGTAAATCCTAACCTTAAGATTGCCAAGTTCGTTCGTTTCGAAGTTGGTGAAGGTATGGAGAAGAAGAACGAAGACTTTGCAGCAGAAGTTGCTAAGCAGATGAATGTATAATTTTACAGTTCGCATAAAAATCTGAACCACAGTAGCATAAAAAAATTAACGGAAACCTTGAATCTTCTATGAAAAATGGGACGATTCAAGGTTTTTTATGTGTTGATAATCATGTGGGATAAATCGTGTTATTAAAGTTAAAGTAGTTTTGTTGAAAAAAAGTTTATAATATCTTTATTTTCCTTACGAAATATGGTAACATATGAAAGTAAATTCGAAAACAGAGGGAAAGCAGATGAAGTACAGATGCGTGGTTTCAGATTTGGACAGAACGATTTTAAAACGGGATGGAATATCTCACAGAACAAAGGATGTTCTTGAAAAACTGGCAGACAGCCACGTTATTTTTATTCCGGCAAGCGGAAGATCTGTTTATTCCATTCCAGAATGCATCCGGGAGATTCGGGGTGTCCGGTATGCGATCACATCCAATGGGGCAGCAATCTATGATTTATCAGATGACCATTCAGTGTATAATTTAAAATTACGACCGGAAGTACCGGAGCAGATATTTGATCTGGTTACGGATAAAGATGTATTCTTTGAATGTTTTATAGATGGCAGAGGTTATACATCTGAGATATATTATGAGAATCCAATGAATTTTGGAGAGTCAGAGGATATCAGTGCTTATATAAGAAGCACCAGAACACCGGTGCCTGATATCCGGCAGTTTATTTTACAGCATAATACGGAACTGGATTCGATCTCGGTTGTAGGATCGACAGAGAAAAAATATCGTATCATGCATGAATTAGCAGAAAATATTCATACTGTCTATGTGACATCCGGAGCGCCGAGACTGATCGAGATATCCGACCGTCATTCAGGCAAACATAATGGGTTAAAGGAAGTTTTACGATTTCTTGGAATATCAATGAAAGAAACGATTGCCTTTGGTGATGCAGATAATGATAGTGAGATGTTAGCAGAAGCCGGACTTGGCATTGCGGTTGCAAATGCGACAGAGCGATGCAAGGAAGCAGCAGATCTTGTGATCGGTGATTACTTGGATGACAGTGTAGCCGATTTCTTAGAGAAAACGGTGCTATGAGATACATTTATAAAAAATATTTTGACAGCAGGTACATTTTCTGAAAGAAACAGTGCTGTAACGGCACGCAGGAATTTGATTATAAAGCATGGCAGATATCTGTAGTGAGGGACAGATAGATACCCAATGCTTTTAATAAGAATAAACAAAAGAAAGGAAGGGAAATATGGATAAATTTTTCCACATTTCAGAGCGCGGTTCTAATGTTCGTACAGAGATTATGGCCGGACTCACAACGTTTTTTGCCATGGCATATATTGTCCTGGTAAACCCAAATCAGGTAGCAGCAGATGGTAAGGCTGGATGGCTTGTTGCAGAAGGCGCAAGCGCAGCAGAAGTAGGCAAGGTTTGGAATGCAGTATTTATCGCATCCGTTCTTGTAGCTGTTATCGGTACACTTCTTATGGCATTTCTTGCCAGAATGCCGTATGCACAGGCCTGTGGTATGGGACTGAATGCATTCTTCTGTACCTCATTTGTATCTGGTGCATTCTTTGCAGGGTGCAGCGTAATTGAAGGTTATCAGTCAGGTCTTGTTATTATCCTGTTATCAGGCATTGTATTCCTGATCCTGTCAGTAACCGGACTTCGTAAGTACATTGCGACAGCTATGCCAGAATGTTTGAAGAAATCAATACCGGCTGGTATCGGTTTATTCATTGCATTAGTTGGTTTAAAAGGCTCAGGTCTTGTACAGGCTAACAAGTACACACTGGTACAGATTTTCGATTTCCATGGAGCAATCTCAGGTGCAGAGACACCAGCAGATGCATGGAAAGCAGTTATTCCACCAATTATAACTATTGTTGGTATTATCCTGATCGCTGTTCTTGCAAAGTTAAATGTAAAGGGAAATATTGTAATCGGTATCATTGTTTCCACAGTTCTTTACTATGTATTTAATCTGGAAACACCATCTTTTGATGTATCAAGCATCGGTCAGTCTTTCAAAGACTTTGGCGAGATCGGTTTCCTTGGATGTTTTAAAGCAGATGCATGGAAAAATGCATTTGAAAGTCCATATGTCGGCGGTGTATTCTCAGGTATCATGCTGATCGTTGCATTCTGTCTGGTAGATATGTTTGATACGATCGGAACCTTATACGGAACCGCATCACAGGCAAACATGTTAGACGAGAATGGTGATCCGATCAGCTTAGATAAGAGCATGATGTGTGATTCTATCGGTACAGCAGCAGGTGCTCTTCTTGGTACATCAACATGTACAACTTTCGTTGAGTCAGCATCTGGTATTGCAGCAGGTGGTAGAACAGGTCTTGCAAGTTTAGTTACGGCAGCATGCTTTGCAGTATGTCTGTTCTTAAGCCCGATTGCAGGTGTGATTCCAACATGTGCAACAGCTCCGGCACTGATTTTTGTAGGTGTATTAATGGCTAAGAACTTTGCCAAGATCGATATGGATGATATGCGTTCAGCAGTTCCTGCGTTCCTTACCTTCCTTATGATCCCATTAACCTACTCTATCTCAAATGGTATCGGTGTAGGATCAATCTCATATATTCTGATTACCTTATTCACAGGTAACTACAAGAAGAAAGATATCGTTGTAACGATCATTGCAGCGTTATTCGTTGTGAAGTTCATTTTCGTTACAATGTAAAAATATCATTATAAAATGAGAATACCAGCATCTGCATTTCTTTTAAGTGGCTGCTGGTATTGTTATATATAAAGACCGTTGCATTTTCTGTTCTGTTTGCACGCTTGTTAGTCAGCAGTCGCCCTAACTCGCCTTTTCGGGCTCAGACAAGGGCTTGGTGCTGACAGCTAGTGCAAACTTCACAACGAAAACTCCGCTGATGTCTTTTTCATATAACAATATCAGCAGCTTCCTTTAAGGAAAGTGGATGCTGGTATTTTGTGCATAAAAATATGCACCAGAGTGGAATCGAACCACCGCACACGGCTCCGGAGGCCGTTGCTCTATCCACTGAGCTACTGGTGCATGACCTATATATAATACAATATTTTCCTGAAATAATCAAATATTTTCTTGTATTTCTTAATAGTTTTGGTATGTCCTTGCAAAATCAGTTTTGGAATGGTAGAATTTTGTCGATATAAAATATGAAAAGGAGCATAAGAAAATTGAGCAATAAAAAAAGCAGTTTTCTGGGTGACACATATATAAATACCAGAAATGGAGGAATCGTAATCCGGGCAGGAATGAAGCTTGTGATCGGCTGGGTTATATTTGCAGTACTATGCGTTTGCTATATATATGCATTTTTTATTAAAGAACCAAAGACGGTGCCGGGGGCAGATAATACGGTTGAACTTTCCATTCCGGAAAACGCATCCTATAAAAAGTGTGATGTTTCAGAAATCAATGATCTGGTAAGCAAATATCTGACGGCAAAAGCAGCTTGTGATCAGACAACTTTACAATCATTAGTGACAGACCCGACTGAATTTGACGATATGTCAGTGTTAGAAAGCTCTGCCAAATATCTGAAAGGATTCGAAGATACGACCTGTTATCTGGCAGCTGGTTATGCAGAAGGAGAATATGTAGTGGTTGAATTGTCCTATATGGATATTGCAAATGTAGAATCAAAGCCACTTGATATCGTGACTTTCTATGTTATAACAGATGCCGATGGTTCCTATAAGATCGATAACGGGGAGTTGTCAAATGCACAGCTTTCTTATTTGAACAGCTTTAAGGCATCAAAGGATGTTCAGGATATTTATATTCATGTAAAGGAGAACACAGAATATCTTCTTGATACAGATAAGACATTTCAGGCCTTTTATGCTCTGATCAGTCAGCCGGCAACAACAGAAAATACAGTAGCTACGCCGGAAGATGCACAATAGACAGAATGTATTAACTGGTTTTGTAAATAAGAGATCCGGTTAGCGGCACAGATATGAAGTAATGAAAAAGTTCCATAAAAGAATTCGACGAATATGACGAGATTCCGATATGGAACTTTTCTGATTTATTACTTATTATAGAAGTTACAGATGACAGCGTACAGCCATTTTAGATAGCATTTTCTTCATTTACAGGAGATACAATACCGATGTCGATTCCACGGGTCTGAACAGGGGTGGAAAATACGATCTGTGTTTCTGTATTTCCAAACCGCTGTAACTGTCCGATAAAAGAATCCAGTTCCATCGTACTTGGGAAGCAGACTTTTATCAACATGGAGTAAGCACCGGTCACGCAATTACATTCCAGCACATTTGAACAGGCATCGATAAAAGGATAAAAGGTCGGTTTCTGCTTCGGGTCGAGAGCCATGTGTATAAATGCTGTAATATGATAGCCCAGAGCTTCCGGGTTGATACCTGCATGGTATCCGGTAATCACTCCTGCCTTTTCCAGCCGGTCAATTCTTGCGGATACAGCAGGGGAAGAGAGAAATACTTTATTTGCCAGATATTTTAAAGGAGTTCTGGCATTATGCTGTAATAAATGTAATATTTTCTTATCGATATTATCCATATATTCACGTCCTTTATAAAATTTTGTTACTTCAGATTCTAAATTTGAGTACAAAAAAAGGTGCGTTTCCCAAGAAACACACCTTTGCGTTTGCTTTATTATACGTCGGGAACAGAGAAAAAACAAGCCCCGAAATTGAAAAGTTGTAAATGTTTACTTTTAATGGTCAGAATGGTATGATTAAAAAAATATGGTTATTGAAGAAAACAGAAAAAAAAGAGCGGCAAAACAGTCGCGACAGAGAGATAGAATAGAAAGGGTCATGAAATGGCAGAGGGAATTCGAATCAATAAATATCTGAGTGAGGCTGGTATTTGCTCCAGACGTGCGGCAGATGAATATATATTAAAGGGCAGGATCACAATAAATGGGAAACCTGCAGAGATGGGACAGAAGATAGAAGAAAATGATCAGGTAATGGTCGATGGAAAGCCTGTAAGAAAGCGCGGGGAGACCGTGATTCTTGCATATAATAAACCATTGGGGCTGACCTGTACGGCGAGTCATGATGATCCGGATAATATCTTCGATCATATTAAGTATCCGATCCGGCTGCAATATGTGGGAAGACTGGACAAGGATTCTCAGGGATTGCTGCTTCTTACAAATGATGGAGATCTTTCAAACAGTATCCAGAAGTCGGTGAATAATCATGAAAAAGAATACCGAGTCCGTGTAAATAAGCTGATCACGGATGAATTTTTAACACAGATGGCATCAGGCGTTCCGATCCTTGATACCGTGACAAAGAAATGCCGTTTGTATAAGATCGATAATTATTCCTTTAAGATCATAATCACACAGGGACTGAATCGTCAGATCCGCCGAATGTGTGAATACTTTGGATATAAGGTTGTGAATCTGAAACGGCTTCGTGTGATCAATATCCGTCTGGGGAATCTGAGACCGGGCGAGTACCGCCATTTGACAAAAGAAGAAGAAACAGAGCTGAGACGTTTAGTGGAACGGAAAGAGGAAGCTAAAACAAAATGGGCAGATTCACAGACAGAAAATAAAAATGAACAGAATGTTGTTGGAAATAAGAGGTATGTCAGTTGGAAAAGAGAGACAGGATCAAAGAATTAGTTGAGAAGTTGAATGAGGCGTCGAAGAAATACTATCAGGAAGACACTGAGATCATGAGTAATCTGGAATATGATGCCTTATATGATGAACTGGTAGAACTGGAAAAAGAGACAGGGATCGTAATGGCGAACAGCCCTACGGTTCATGTCGGATATGAGATCGTAAGCGAGTTGCCCAAAGAAGCCCACGAGCATCCGATGCTGTCTCTGGATAAGACCAAGAGTGTAGAAGCACTGGCAGCATGGCTTGGCGCACATCAGGGTGTGATCTCCTGGAAGTTAGACGGACTTACCGTTGTTCTTACCTATGAGAATGGTACGCTTGTAAAAGCTGTAACCAGAGGAAATGGATTAGAAGGCGAGGTTATTACGAACAACGCAAGAGTATTTGCAAATATTCCAAAAGAGATTCCGTATAAAGGCAAGCTGACGATACGCGGAGAGGCAGTTATCAAATATTCGGATTTTGAGAAGATAAATGAACAGATCGCAGATGCAGATGCCAAATATAAAAATCCGAGAAATTTATGCAGCGGCTCTGTCAGACAGTTGAACAACCGAATCACAAAAGAGAGAAATGTGCATTTTTTCGCATTTAATCTGGTTGATGGAGAAGATGTGGATTTTAAAAATTCATTTTCTTATGAATTAGACTGGTTGGAACAGCAGGGATTTGATGTGGTAGAACATTATCTGATTGATGCTGATAAGCTGCCGGAGCGTGTAGCAAAGTTTGCGGAACAGATTGAGCAGAACGATTTCCCATCGGATGGTCTGGTGCTGGTACTGGAGGATCTTGCATATGGCAGAAGCCTTGGAAGAACGGCGAAGTTCCCAAGAGACAGTATGGCATTCAAATGGGCGGATGAACAGGCATTGACTCATCTGCAGTATGTGGAATGGAGCCCGTCCAGAACCGGGCTTATCAACCCGGTTGCAGTATTTGATCCGGTGTCACTTGAGGGAACGACAGTCAGCCGCGCAAGTATCCATAATGTCAGCATTCTTCGGTCGTTACAGCTTGGAATCGGAGATGAGATTTCGGTCTATAAGGCAAATATGATCATTCCGCAGATTGCAGAGAATCATACCAGAAGTGGAAATGTACCGATTCCCGAATCCTGTCCTGCCTGTGGTGGTCTGACAAAGATCGTGACGGAGGGAGAAGGCGTGGATCAGGTAGAGACACTTTATTGTACCAATGAATTCTGCCCGGCAAAGAAGTTAAAATCATTTGCTCATTTTGTATCCAGAAATGCAATGAATATTGATGGCCTTTCAGAAGCTACGATCGACAAATTTATCGAACAGGGCTATCTGGATCATCTGGATGACCTGTACCATCTGAACCGCCATGAAAAAGAGATTATTGAGCTGGAAGGTTTTGGCGAAAAATCTTATGCGAAGCTGATCCAGGCCGTTGATACATCCAGACACACCACGATGAATCGGTTTGTCTATGGCCTTGGGATACCGGGTGTCGGAGATGCGACGGCCAAGCTGATCTGTAAGCATTTCAAAAATGACCTGGATCAGATCATGCATGCAGATGTAGAAGCATATACAGAGATCGATGGAATTGGAACCGTAATTGCAGAAGAAATTGTAAGATATTTTAAAAATCCGTCGAATTGTGCTATTATAGATAGGTTACTTCATGAATTGGAGTTTGAAGCAGAGACTGAGACTGTACCACAGACACTTGCAGGTATTACCTTTGTAATCACCGGAAGTCTGGAACAGTTTGCAAACCGGGATGAGATGAAGCAGTATATCGAAGACCGGGGAGGAAAGGTAGCAGGCTCCGTATCATCAAAGACCGGATATCTGGTCAATAATGATGTGACCTCTACATCTTCAAAGAATAAGAAAGCACAGAGTCTGGGAATACCGATCATTTCAGAAGCACAGTTTCTGGAACAGTTTTCCTGATAAAAATAGAAACAGATATATGGCAGTTGAAACAGAAAGGACTTGATAAAAAATGCCGATTAGAGTAGACGACGATTTACCCGTAAAGAAAATACTGGAGGATGAGAATATCTTCGTGATGGGTTCAGGCAGAGCCATTCGTCAGGATATCCGTCCCCTTGACATACTGATATTAAACCTGATGCCTTTAAAACAGGATGCAGAATTACAGCTTATGAGAAGTCTGTCAAATACACCGCTTCAGGTGAACATTTCCCTGATTCGTACGATGACTTACGAATCAAAGCACGCACCGAAAGGACATCTGGAACGGTTCTATACCGATTTTTCCAGCATCAAGGATCGAAAATGGGATGGATTTATCATCACAGGTGCACCGATCGAGAAGATGGAATTTGAGGATGTTGAGTACTGGGATGAATTAAAAGAGATCATGGACTGGTCTGAGGAAAATGTAACATCCACGATCCATATCTGCTGGGGAGCACAGGCTGGACTGTATTATCGGTATGGAGTGGAAAAGCATGAACTGGATAAGAAATTATCAGGAATCTATATGCATCATACATTCCACAAGAAGACACCTCTTGTTCGTGGATTCGATGATATCTTTTATGTACCACATTCCAGATATACAGGTGTCGATAAAGAGGAGATCCTGAAAAATCCGCATCTTGAGATCGTGGCAGAATCAGATGAAGCAGGTCCTTATCTGATCATTGGCGATGAAGGAAAGAATATCTTCGTAACCGGACATCCGGAATATGATATCCTGACACTGGATAAAGAGTATAAGCGTGATCTTGCAAAGGGATTGAATCCTGATATCCCGGTAAATTATTATCCGGATGATGATCCAAGTAAGACTCCGATCAAGTCATGGCGCTGCCATGCTAATACACTATACGCAAATTGGCTTAATTACTACGTCTACCAGATAACCCCATATCTGTGGACGGAGAAGAAAGAGAAGCCGGCAAAATAGCAATATGGATTTTAAGATGGAGCTAAAACAGATGAAAAAGCAATTAAGAATATTGCTGTTTTGCCTTACATTTGTATTGATGGCATCTGGTGTGTCACTTACGGCAGAAGCAGCAACACCAAAGAAAATAAAATTGACACAGAATGAAGAAACACATACATTTTCAAATGCAAAAGACGGATCATTCCAGTATGATTACGCTGTAAAATCTGATTATTACAGAGGTATAGCTGTTGATGAGAGTACAAAGATCCGTTATGTGCTGATCGATTATGGTGACAGATTATGGGCAGTTGTAGCAGATGAAGACAGTGAGTGGAATGGATCTTATGATACTTCTTCTTACCTTGCAAATATGTCCACAAGCTTTAAGCCGTCTACAACGAAGACGGTACTTCAGATCAAAAAGAACAAGACGGGAAATACATATCTGGAAAATGGATTTTATTATGCAGATGATTATTCGATCCTTACGACCGGATTTTCTATGGATACTTATTATATCAATGGCGCAAAGGCAAAGGGCATAAAAGAGATCGATGGCATCTATTACTTTTTTCAGAAGGGAAAACAGGTGACAAAGACTGGATGGTATCCATCCGGTAAGACTTATGTCTATGTATCAAAGAAGCAGGTAAAGTATCGCTTTAACGGCCTTGTCTGTTATCAGTATAAAACAAGTGGCAAGAAGCGTGTTACAAACAAGTTTCTTACGATAAATGATGTAGAGTATCGATTTGATAAAGCCGGGAATCTGGAACAGGGCTTTCAGGAAATAGCCGGAGAGTACTATTATTTTCAGGATGGACGTGCAAGAACGAACTACTATAAAAAAATCGGAAAGTACGGATATTATTTTGGCGCAGATGGAAAAGCAGTACGAAATACCTGGGTGAAGCTCAAGAAGATTGACCGCTATTTTGCAGCAAGTGGTCATAATACCAGAATCTTTTATGCGGCTGATTATGCAAAGACAGATAAAGCAGGAAGATATATGCTTTATAAGAACAAGAAATGGTCATATGCGGCAGATGGAATTTATAAGATCAATGGAGTATATTATTACTTTAAGAAATCAAAGCTTGGAACATCATCCTGCTGGTATGATAAAAATGATACAACCTCTTATTATATGAAGAAGGGGACAGTTCTTTACAAGCGGGTGTATAAAGATAATACCTATATATTTTATCAGTTAATAAATAACAAATGGAAGAAAGCAAAGAATATCTGGGCACCTGCAAAGAAGGGTGAGATCCATTATTATAATGCAGATGGGGTGTTGCAGTACAAATATTTCAATGAAAGCTATAAGACCGGTGCTTATCAGCGTACGATGTGGTTTCATAATACAGATACAAACAGATGGCAGAAGATAAAAAATATGCTTGTGGCATACAAATCAGATTATTATTATTCCGGTTTGGATGGTAAACTGTTGACAGGGGAAGGCTGGCATACCATAGATGACTGGTCGGCAGTATATACAGATGCTGCAGGCAAAGTGTCTAAGTATATATATTATGATGCAGAGCAGGATTGTTCTGTTTATAAGCAGGGTAAATATCTGAATGAAGTAGTTACAGGACTTATAACTGTACAGATAAATGGTAAGGATGTGTATTATCTGATCGGTGAGAGCGGAACGGCGGCAACCGGAAGTCAGGAAATCGGTAATTATATCTATGATTTTGATCGTTATGGACGGGCATATACAAGACGATTGGAAGGAACACTTTATTGGAATATCGATGAATGGATGGCTCGTGTGATCAAGACTTATCTTGGGAAGACAAATATTCCATGTAATGTATTTGCGGATCAGGCATATGCACTTGCCGGTGGTGACAATCCGACCTTTAAGCTGGCTGTAAAATATACTGATGCAAAGGTCGGTGGTATCATTCTTGATCGAATGTATACAGGAACAGAATGGGGAGGAACAGCAACGGTTACAGCAAAAATGACACTTTCAGATGGTACGAACTGGTTAGAACCGGATTCTGTAGTACTGAATTCGAATGTAACACCATTTTCATATGATGCGCTTACTCCGGGAGATATGATCATATATTATAAAGGTAAGAGTAAAGAAGCCAGTCATGTATCTTTATATCTTGGTAAATTTGAAAATGCAGAGGCAGTAAAGGATTATCTTGTGAAAATAGGAATATCAAAGAAGAAAGCGGAAGCCTGCGTAAAAGACTGGGGTACTACTTATTATGGAAATGATGGGACCTACTGGTGTATCCATGGTGGCATGGGAAAGACAAGTCAGGTGTATATCAGTAACAGTACCTATTGTATACCAGCTTCTAACAATACATATACTTATGCAAGAAAGATTGTAAATGTTATTGATTAAAGATTACATGAAGTTTTACTTGTAGTTTCAGAAAAAGCATTAGATAACAGATACTTAGATGTTATGAATAACACGAGACATCAGAAGTCTGTATCTAATGCTTTTCTTGTAGAATGGAATTTGAATGTGAAAGAGACTGAGGTTACTCCTCAGAAGACAATTCTTCCCACTGTTCATACATTGTATTCAGTTCTTCTTCTACGGAATTCCGTTCTTTTGTCAGATCATTTAACAGTGCAACATTTGTTGCATTTTCAGGAATTAAAAATTTATCATCAATTTCAGCAAGGCGGTTTTCAAACTGTTCGATCTTGTCTTCCATTTTTTTCAGATCATTCGCTTTTTTCCGAAGCCTTGCCTGTTCGGCTTTGTTTTCCTTCCAGGAGAGCTTTGCCTGGGATTCTGTCTGCTTTTCCTGAGAGACAGTATCAGATACCGGAGCAAACGCCTGCTTTCCGGTGGAAACCGGCTGGGCTCTGTGGCTTTCGTAGTAATCATAGTTTCCGATATAATTGGTTAACTGTTTATCCTTTAATTCGATGATCCTTGTTGCTGTCTGATTGATAAAATATCGATCATGAGATACATAAAGGACTGTTCCGGTATAGTTTCGTATCGCTTCTTCAAGGATCTCCTTGGATGTGATATCCAGATGGTTGGTCGGCTCATCGAGGATCAGGAAGTTTGCAGATGAGAGCATCATTTTAGCAAGGGATACACGCCCCTTTTCACCACCGCTTAGATCTGCGATCCGTTTGAATACATCCTCCCCGGTAAACAGAAAGGCAGCAAGTACGTTTCGAATTCTGGTGTTGGTCAGGTCAGGGTAGGCATTACTGATCTCGTCAAATACTGTATTGTTCATATTCAGGACCTGATGTTCCTGATCGTAGTAACCGATCTTAACACGGGAACCAAGGATTACAGTTCCGGCATCCTTTGGAACAAGCTTGTTGATGATCTTTAAGATCGTAGTCTTACCGGTTCCGTTTCCGCCGATCAGGGCGACATGCTCACCACGTTTGATCTCCATATTCAGATCGGAGAACAGATTATACTGTTCAAAGGTTTTGGACATCCCTTCGATCGTAAGTACATCTTCACCGCTGATAACGGATGGTTCCAGTGTCAGCCGCATCTCACTGTTTAATTCGGTCGGCTTGTCCAGACGTTCCACACGGTCTAACATCTTTTCACGGCTTTCCGCCCGCTTGATCGATTTTTCACGATTGAACTGCTTTAACTTTGTGATAACTTCTTCCTGATGTTTGATATCCGCCTGCTGGTTTAAGTAGGCTTTCATCATATTTGCCCGGATCTCGGCGCGCTTTTGAGAGAAGTAGGTGTAGTTTCCGTTATATACGGTGCTGTGTCCACGATCAAGTTCTACGACCTTTGTTACGATCTTATCCAGAAAATAACGGTCATGGGAGACAAGGATCACACTTCCCTGATAGCCGGTCAGAAAGGTTTCAAGCCAGCTGATCGAATCCATATCCAGATGGTTAGTCGGCTCATCCAAGATGATGATGTCCGGTTTTGTAAGCAGAAGTCTGCCGAGTGAGAGACGGGTTTTCTGTCCGCCCGATAAGGTATCGGTATGACGGTCGAAATCTTCTTTAGAGAATCCAAGTCCCTTTAAGACTCCGGTGATCTCACTTTCATAGGCATATCCGTTTTTATATTCAAATTCATGTGTATAGCGGTTATAGGTTGAGAGGGCAGCTTCCAGTTCGTCGCCGGTCAGTGTTGTCATGTCCTGTTCCAGTTTGCGAATCTTATCCTGAAGCTCGATCACAGGCTTCATGGCATCCTCCATCACGCCGTATACCGTATCATCATAGAAAATATCCTGATGCTGGGAGAGATAGCCGATCGTACGATCTTTAGATAACACAATTTGTCCGGAATCAGCTTCTTCTTCCTGCATAATGATCTTTAATAATGTTGTTTTACCTGCACCGTTAATTCCAACGATCGCCATTTTTTCCTTATCTTCAAGATGGAAGGATACATTGTCGAGAATTACGTTGGTTCCGAATGCTTTACTTATATTTTGACAATCGAGAATCATAAGATTCCTCCTTATTTTCTTATATCATGATTCGCACCTTTGGTGCTTATCGTTGCTTCGCAACAATCATGATCCAATTCGTCGTTCGCCAATCATGCAAGCATGTTGGCTCTCTTGCACTCATTATATCTTGTCAGATCTCATAACATTATATCGGTGTGTCAGGAAATAAGCAATATCCAATAAAATAGAATTTTAATAAACAGGGTGTATTTTCACATAAAATTTAGAAAAAGGTTATGCCATAAAAATTGACTGACATGGCAATAAAATGGTATCATAATAGTGTATTTTTGTGCGCTTTTTACGGGTGAAAGTTATTTGAAAAGCAGGTGGTTACATGGAACGCAATAATGAGTCTCTGGCACTGATCAGTGACAAAGATATTCAGGAATTGAATGATATAAGAACAAAACTGGAACAGACGTTGATGACGAAGCTCAGAAATGCCGGAATCTATTTCCACAGCATGTCAAGAGTAAAGACACTGACATCGTTACAGCGTAAGTTAGATACAGGAAAATATGGCACAGGAAAAGACGATAAGAAGATACAGGATCTGATCGGTATCCGTATTAATTTATTCTATACGGAAGATATCAAGATCAGTGAAGCATTGCTCGAAGATACCTTTATGGTAGATAACTGGTCGAAGACGGCATGGGAAGAAAATCGGTTTGAAGCACAGAAGTGCAATGGTGTATTTAAGATCCCAAGCAAATATCTGATCAACATATCCGATCAGTTGTGGGAACAACCATTTGACCGAACCTTTGAGGTTCAGCTAAGAACCGTTCTGTTTGAGGGCTGGCATGAGATCGAGCATGAGATGCGGTACAAATATAAAATGGATGAAGGCTTCGATGATAACAGGAGCAGTCTGTGGGACGGACAGGAGAAGGATGCCCGCATGATGAACAGTATCATTGCAAATCTGGAATTGTGTGACTGGTCGATCGTGCAGATCTTCGATAATCTGGCAAGGGATCAGTATAATAAGAAGAATTGGGAAAATGCGATCAGGAGCAAATATCGTTTAAAGATCACACAGGATAAGATCAAACCTGAGGTTCGAGCATATTTTGATGAACATCCGGAGGTAGTAGAGAAATTCTGGGCGGTATCCAAGCAGCAGCTTGTAAATATCCTGTTAAATAAAAAATATCAGAAGGTATTATCACCGAACCGGGTAATCTACCTCATCAATAAAGAAGTGGTAAATGATGAATTCATATCGGCGCAGTTAGACAGAGAACAGTTCGGCAGAGTTCTGAATAAAGAGATCAAGCAGGAGATCCGGCCGCTGGTATCGGATCTGGTATTTGACCAGACGATACGGATACGGGATGATGGATTTGACCGGGCAAGTGAGATCATATATGAATGGGCGTACCAGCATATCTCCCTGATATTCGGACAGATGCCGAAAAAGCTGGAATCTGTTTCTTATGAAGTGATGGGATATAAATTAAAGGTCATTGCAGAGAAAGAATATTTTCTTATGGATATGCAGACGATCAGCAATGAAGAAGCCGGTATGATCTGGCATGTGGTTGCAGAACTCCGCAAAGAAAATGATGGACTGTATCTGACCTGCCGTCATATCTGTGAGAATATCTATTCCAGAGAGCGTCGGTATAATCGACCGAAGTTTATGCGGGATATATTTAATCAGGTCGGATTCTTAGACGCAGGCGTATTTATGGATGAAGACACGGAAGCGATTCCGATATCAGCAGACCAGCTTAAAAACTTTCTTGCACATGACGACAGAAGTCTTCCGGTGATCCTTGTAGATAAGCCGGAGCAGATTCCGGACTGGGCGCAGGATTTTGACGGATATACGATCAATACAGAGGTTCTCTGTAAATCATTAGCTGGTATCTGTCATGTGTTCTTAGGAGATGAGAGCTGCGTCAGCCGGATGCAGGAGATTTATGGAAATGAGAGTGTTGATGGCGCGGTATTCTACTGGGGTAGAGATGATGAGCAGCCGACGATATTTACACAGGAGGCTATCCGCAAATCCTGTTTTGAGGAAGTAAATCACAGCGTCGATGAAGACGAGGAATACGAGAAAGCATTCCGCTATCGTCTGCGTGAACTGGTCTGTCAGGAATTCCATTAAAAATCCGGGTTGCAAAGATCGGAAAATGGATGTATGATTTGAGCGGAACAAATTTGAATGAAGTGGAGACAATATACAAATGGAAATCAGAGATATAAATGAAATACGGTCAGCGATCAAGTACATGGATTACAAGCCTGTAATGCTGGCAAAGTTTTATGATATTAAGAGCTTGTTGTTCAAGGAGATCTTAGAGAACGAAGACTATTACAAGGTTGCCAGCATATTACCGAATCCGGGCAATGACAATAAGATCGTAAAGTGTGTCAATATTCTGGATAAGAAATACATGGCAGGACGGGAAGTTGTAGACTGCACGAAGACACCGGGAGCAATACCGGCTGAAGCAGCAGAAGTTCTGAAAAGTATTAAAGCAACAGAAGATCCTGTATCTGTAAAGCTTTCTTTTGGTAAAGAGATGAAAGCTAAGGTATATATGAATATTCCAAGAGGTAACAGCCTTACGATCTCAGATATGACGATCACCCCGGAGACAGAGCTCACAGTGATGAATCTGTATAATACATATTATACAGAAGGCTTTACACTTGCCCTTCACGTTGATGAGTTTGCAGTTGCAATCGAGCCATCTGCTTTAGACGGAATCAAGGGTCAGGGTGATGTATTTGTCTATGCGATGACAAAGAATGCCATTTATAAAGATTTTGGAAGCAGATACTTTGATGTTGCTGCCATCCTGAAATATTACAGGGGTTAGAAAAAGTGCAGAGCGAAGATGCTTTGCAGACAGAGACAAAAAGAGAGCTGGAACCGTGGTTGGCAACAGCTCTTTTTATTTACAATGGACGATGTTCCTGTGAACAGGTCTGCAAAGTGCGTTTAAGCCTGTATTGGCTGTTATATATGGAGGAATAAATGCTTTGAAGAATAAATTTGTATTATTATCAGGTATATTGTGTATAGGGCTGGTAATTGCATTTATCTTTTATACCGGAAAGGATAATCAGAGAAAAGAAGGGTATACGACGACCGGATTTGCCATGGGAACCGCAGTTACGGTATCGGTTTATTCGGATCAGGGAAAACAGGATGCGGATGCAGTGATCGACTGCGTGAGCAGACTGGAGCGTGAACAGATCTCATGGCGGATAGAAGACTCAGAGGTATACCGTGTAAATCATGAATATAAGGCAGGAGAGCCATATTCGGTAAGCTATGATCTGGCATATGCGATCTTACAGGAGAAGGAAGTAAGTAAAGCGGGGGATGATCTGCTGGCACTTACGATCCGTCCGTTAGCATCCTGCTGGGGTATCGAAGATGGAAAGAAAGAAGTACCGGCGTCACAGAAGATAGAAGAAGCCTGTTCGGCAGTTGATGATACCAAGGTGCATGTCGTAGATGAACAGGGAAAAGAACTGACACAGGTAAATGAACTTTCAGAGAATGGAACATGGTATGTGTTATTTGATGAAACAGGCTTAAGTCTTGATTTTGGTGCGATGGGAAAAGGAATTGCCTGTGACCGGGTGGCAGAAATCTTTAAAAAAGATCAGGCGGATGGTGCATGTGTGGCAGTTGGTGGCAGCGTTTTATGCTATGGAACAAAGCCGGATGGTTCCGGTTACCGGATCGGTATCCGGGATCCAAGAGGAAATGAAAATGATATGATGGGAACCGTAGAAGTCCGGTCAGACAAGCATCCGGTATATATATCAACGTCCGGTGATTATGAGAAGTATTTTATTCAGGATGGAAAGAGATATCATCATATCTTAAATCCGAAGACCGGATATCCGTCAGACAACGGAACGATATCAGCGACAGTGATCTGTGAAAACGGTGCATTAAGTGATGCCTTATCGACGATGTGTATCCTGCTTCCGGCGGATCAGGCACTTAAGCTTGTAAAAAGCTTTGATGCAGATGCAATCCTGATCGATAAGGATAAGAATGTATATATGACAGAGCAGGCAGGGAAACAGTTTGCGATAACAAATGGGGACTATAAAGTAAAATGATTAAAAAAAGAGATATCATTCTGGCACTTGTGATGATCCTTCTTGGAATCGCCTGTTATGGAGTTATCCGGCTGGGTCAGAAAAAAGGAAGTCAGGTTGTTATATATGAAGATCAGAAAGAGGTTGGCAGATATGATCTGGATGCAGATATCACGAAAAAGATTCAGACTGCAAAAGGAACAAATACGCTGACGATAAAGGATGGCATGGCGTATGTAACAGATGCAGACTGTCCGGATCAGGTATGCATCCATATGGGAAAGATATCGAAGACCGGAGAGAATATCGTCTGCCTGCCGCATAAGCTGGTGATTCAGGTGGAGTGTGATGATGGACAGGAAGCAGAATATGACAACCGATAAAAGACAGCAAAAAAATAAAAGTCAGAATAAAGACAATCAGAATAAGCGACAGCAAAATAAGAAACAGCAAAGCATCAGAAAAAACAGTGCGGAAACCGTAGCACAGCTTGGAATGTTTATTGCGGTTGCGATGGTATTTTCCTATATCGAATCCTTTATCCGTATCGATATCGCAGTACCGGGGATCAAGCTCGGACTTGCAAATATAGTAACCATTGTGGTGCTTTGTAAGCTTGGACTTGCGGATGCGGTTCTGGTATCCGTGCTCCGTATATTCCTGTCGTCTTTATTATTTGGCAATTTTACCGTTATGATATACAGTCTTGCCGGGGCAGCAGTCAGTATGCTTTTTATGTGGATTTCTGTTAAGACCGGATTCTTTTCAACGACGGGAACGAGTATCCTTGGTGGAGTCGGACATAATATCGGCCAGCTTATCGTTGCATATCTGGTGATAAAGAACCAGAATATCCTGATATATGCTCCGGTTTTGCTGATTTCAGGAACGGTTACGGGAGTTCTGATCGGGCTTGCGGCAGCATTTGTCATACGGGCAGTTGGCGGTCAGATTGGCAAGGTTTAGGGTTGTTTTTGACCCTGTGAAGTATTATTATATGATTAGTTTTTCTCGATAACAGAGAATGAAATTGATAAGAATAACGAGAGAAAGAGGTATGCAGATGGGTTTATTAACTTTTTCGGGTGGTATTCATCCATATGAAGGCAAAGATCTAACAAAAGACAAGCCTGTCAGAGAATATCTTCCAAAGGGAGAGTGTGTTTATCCGCTCAGTCAGCATATAGGTGCACCGGCTGTTCCGATCGTAAAGCGTGGCGACCGTGTACTGGTAGGACAGAAGATTGCAGAGGCAGGAGGATTTGTTTCGGCAAATATCCATTCTTCAATCTCAGGAACGGTAAAAATGATCGAACCGAGGATGACAAATGGCGGTAATAAGGTAAATTCAATCGTAATAGAAAATGACGGTTTATTTGAGACGGTTGATTTCTCTGAGAATGTGAGAGATCTCTCTACACTATACAGAGAAGATATCAAGGATATGATAAAGGAAGCAGGTATTGTCGGAATGGGCGGTGCAGGTTTTCCATCTCATGTAAAACTGTCACCGAGAAATGAAGATGATATCGAATATATCATTGTAAATGGTGCGGAGTGTGAACCGTATCTGACTTCTGATTACAGAAGAATGTTAGAGGAGACAGACAAGCTGATACTGGGACTTCAGATCTGTGTAAATCTGTTTGATAAGGCAAAGGGAATTATCGCGATCGAGGATAATAAGCCGGAAGCGATCGCAAAGATCTCAGAACATCTGGCGGATAATGACAAGATCGAGGTAAAGGTATTAAAGACCAAATATCCACAGGGTGCAGAACGTCAGTTGATCTATGCAACGACCGGAAGATATGTGAATTCCAAGATGCTTCCGGCAGATGCAGGCTGTATCGTACATAATGTAGATACGATCGTTTCTATCTATGAAGCGGTGATCGAGGGTAAGCCACTCTACACCAGAATCGTAACGGTTACAGGTGATGCCATCGTGAATCCGTGTAACCTGCTTATTCGTAATGGTACAAGCTGCCGTGAGATCATAGAAGCGGCAGGCGGCTTTAAGGATGGTAAGATGCCGGAGAAGATCATTGCAGGCGGTCCTATGATGGGTAAAGCGATGTTCTCACTCGATGTTCCGGCAGTAAAAGGTCTGTCAGCACTTCTTTGTATGACGCATGATGAGGTTCAGGACTGGAAGCCATCTGCATGTATCCGCTGCGGAAGATGCGTGGATGTCTGTCCGGGAAGGATCGTTCCGTCAGATCTTGCAAAATATGCAGAGCATGGCAATATAGATGCATTTTTAAAACATGATGGTATGGAATGCTGTGAGTGTGGCTGTTGTTCTTATGTATGTCCTGCAAAGAGACATCTGACACAGACAATAGCAGGAACCAGAAAGAACATTCTGGCAAGTAAGAAGAAGTAGGAGGTGGAGACATGGAAGAAACAACATTGAAGATTTCCGCATCTCCGCACGTCAGAGATCGGAAAACGACATCATCCCTGATGCTGGATGTGATCATTGCATTACTGCCGGCAAGTGTGTTTGGTGTATATAATTTTGGAACAAAAGCATTTGTGCTGATCTTAACCTGTATAGCATCCTGTATCTTTTTTGAATGGGGTGTGGAAATGCTCCTGCACAGGAACAGTACAGTAAAGGATTTCAGTGCGGTCGTAACAGGCCTGCTTCTGGCATTGAACCTTTCACCGGAAGTCCCGGTATGGATGGCGATACTCGGAAGTGCATTTGCTATTATCATAGTAAAGCAGTTATTTGGAGGTCTGGGTCAGAACTTTATGAACCCGGCACTCGGAGCCAGATGCTTCCTGTTAATATCATTTGCAGGAAAGATGACTACATTTACATATGATGGAGTCACAACAGCGACACCACTTGCGATATTAAAGAACGGTGGAACGGTAGATGTATTAGATATGTTTATCGGAAGAATCGCAGGTACGATCGGTGAGACATCTGCAATCTGTCTGTTGATCGGTGGTTTATATCTGATCATTCGTAAGGTGATCAGCCCAATTATCCCGTTCGTTTATATCGGAACTTTTTCCGTATTTATATTCCTGTACTCCCTTGCATCCGGCATGGGTTTTGAACCATTATATCTGGCAGCGCATCTTTGTGGTGGCGGTCTGATGTTGGGTGCTTTCTTTATGGCGACCGACTATGTAACATCGCCTATTACAAAGAAGGGCAAGGTTGTATTTGGTGTTATCCTCGGACTTCTGACCTTCCTGTTCCGAATCTATGGCGGATCGGCAGAAGGTGTATCCTATGCGATCATTATTTCGAATCTTCTCGTTCCATTGATCGAACGGTTCACACAGCCGAAGTCATTTGGTAAGGGTGCTGAGCTTCAGAAGGAAGAAGGCGGATCAGCGGCAGATGGTAAGAAGATGGATAAGAAATCTATCGTGATCGCAACGGTAGCGATCCTTGTCATTACACTTGTTGCCGGCGGTGTGCTTGCATATGTACAGCAGATCACAAAGAAGCCGATCGAGCAGGCAGAACAGCAGGCGAAGGAGGACGCATACCGGGAAGTATTTGCAGATGCGGATAACTTCCAGGCGGTAGATGGCTTTGACAGTGAGACTGCATCTGCATGGCTTTCGGATAAAGGCTATAAGGCAGATATAGATGAGGCAGTAACTGCCTGTGATAAAGATGGAAATGCACTTGGTTATGTATTTGTTATTACATCCCATGAGGCTTATGATGGAGATCTTCAGCTTGCCCTTGGTGTGGCAGAAGACGGAACTACAAATGGTATCTCCTTCCTGTCATTAAGTGAGACTGCAGGTCTTGGTATGCAGGCAGATACAGATGAATTCAAATCACAGTTTGCAGGCAAGAATGTAGCACAGTTTAAATATACAAAATCCGGTGCAGCATCGGATGAGGAGATTGATGCATTAAGTGGTGCGACGATCACGACAAATGCAGTTACGAATGCGGTAAATGCAGGACTTTCCTATGCAGATTATCTGAAAGGAGGAGCAAACTAATGGGTAAATGTACAGAACGTTTATACAATGGTATCGTGAAAGAAAATCCAACCTTCGTACAGATGCTTGGTATGTGTCCGACACTTGCGGTTACATCATCGGCGATCAACGGAGCAGGTATGGGACTTTCTACAACCTGTATTCTGATATTAAGCAATGCGTTTATCTCACTGCTTCGTAAGGTGATACCGGATAAGGTCAGAATACCATCTTATATTGTTATCATCGCTTCCTTTGTAACGGTTATTCAGTTTTTAATGCAGGCATATCTGCCATCCTTAAATGAAAGTCTTGGAATCTATATTCCACTGATCGTAGTAAACTGTATTATTCTGGGACGTGCAGAGAGCTATGCGTCTAAGAATAAAGTCCTTCCGTCCATCTTTGACGGACTTGGAATGGGACTTGGATTTACGATCGGTCTTACTCTGATCGGTATGTTCCGTGAGCTGATCGGAAAAGGCTGTGTATTCGGATTCCAGATCATTGGAGATGGCAACCTTCTTCAGAAGACATCGGGAGCAGGAAAAGCAATCGGAGATGTGCTTGCGGCATATACACCGATCACGATCTTTGTGCTTGCACCGGGAGCATTCTTTGTACTTGCATTTATCATAGCAACGATCAACAAGAGAAATGCGAAGAAGGCAGCAAAGACACTTGTAAATGGAGAAGAGATTCCGGTAAGCTGCAAGCAGGAAGCATGCATGGGATGTGCAAATATCATGTGTGCAGGAAGAAAGGTAGCTATGCAGGATGCTCAGACCGATACACAGACAAATGCCGGAAAGGCAGCTACAGTACAGACTCCCGCAGCACCGGCACCACAACCGAAAAAGGTTGTGATCCCAGATAAGATCGCAAAGAAGCCGGTAGAGCAGGAAAACGTACAGCCGGCACAGCAGCCACAACCTGCGCAGCCGGTACAGCCAGCACAGCCGGTACAGGAAAAGCCGGCACCAGCTACACAGCAGACTGCTGCTCAGAGTACAATGCAGTCACAGATGGCAGCTTCATCAGAGCCTGCGGTGACTGCTCCGGTATCACAGGAGTCACAGGTACAGGTGCAGGCATCACAGCCAATTCCGGAAAAGCCGGCACCAGCCGTACAGCAGACTCCGGTTCAGGTGGCAAAGGAGATGTCTGACAGACCGAGAATCCACATTCCGGCAAATCTGAACAGAGTACCACATGCAGTTGTACTCTCAGAGACAGACAATCCGGTTTCAGAGTCAGAGAAAGTATCGGAAGAATCCGATGTGGTTGACACATCAAAGCTTGTAAGACCGGATGTTGCAAGTGCAGATCAGGTAAACAAATATCAGGAATTTGATGAGAAACCGACAGATAAAAAGAATAAGAAAAGGGGAGGTAGAAAATAATGCATATTTTATTATTGGCAGTTGGAGCAGCCCTTGTAAATAATGTAATATTAAGCCAGTTCCTTGGACTGTGTCCTTTCCTTGGTGTATCAAAGAGTGTAAACACAGCAACCGGCATGGGCGGAGCAGTTATATTTGTAATGACGATCGCTTCAGCGGTAACAAGTATTGTTTATTATGGAATCCTTTCCCCGCTGGGATTAGATTATCTGAATACGATCGTGTTCATTCTTGTAATAGCGGCACTGGTACAGTTTGTAGAGATGTTCTTAAAGAAGAATATGAAGTCTTTATATGAGTCACTTGGAGTATACCTTCCTCTGATCACAACAAACTGTGCAGTTCTTGGTATCGCACTTTCCAATGTGCAGAATGAATATACGATCCTTGAGAGTATTGTAAATGGTTTTGGTTCAGCAGTAGGTTTTGCGATCTCAATTACAATTCTTGCAGGTATCCGTGAGAAGCTGGAATACAGTGATATTCCGGAAGCATTTAAGGGTACTCCGATCGTTCTGATCACATCAGGTCTGATGGCAATAGCGTTCTTTGGCTTTGCCGGATTGATATAAGGAGGGATCGTTATGGATATTACAACAATTCTGATCGCAGTTGCAGTTGTAGCAGGCGTTGGTGTCATCATTGGTGTTCTGCTCGGTGTAGCTGGTGAAAAGTTTAAAGTTCCGGTAGATGAGAAGGCAGTTATGGTGCGGGAGCTTCTTCCCGGAAATAACTGTGGTGGATGCGGATATCCCGGCTGTGATGGCCTTGCAGCAGCGATCGCAAAGGGCGAGATGCCGCCATCTGCATGTCCGGTTGGAGGTGCAGCCGTTGCAGAGGCAATCAGTGCCGCACTCGGCGTGGAGAATACAGCAAGCACCAAGTATGTAGCCTTTGTCAAATGCGCAGGTGACTGTGAGAAGGCAAAGGATGTCTATGATTATGTTGGACCAAAGACCTGTGTTCTTGCACAGAACAGTCCGAACAATGGACCAAAGGGCTGTACTTATGGTTGTACAGGATATGGTTCCTGTAAGGCCGTCTGTGAATTCGGTGCGATTGATATTATAGATGGCATTGCAGTTGTAAATGAGGAAAAATGTAAAGCGTGTGGAAAGTGTGTAGATGTCTGCCCAAGACATCTGATCGAGCTGGTTCCATACGATGCCCCTCATCGTGTCAGATGTAATTCAAAGGAAAAAGGAAAGGAAGTAAAGGCAGTATGTTCAGCAGGTTGTATCGGCTGTTCACTCTGCGTCAGATCCTGTGAATTTGATGCGGTATCGGTAGATCAGAACCTTGCACACATTGATTATGACAAATGTACACGTTGTGGCGCATGTGCCAGAAAGTGTCCGGTCAAGATCATAAGCTGATCAATGTGATCGGATTCATAATCTGACTGCTGTGACGGATCCATAATCTGATCGGTGCAACTGATAATTTATACGTCTAAATATATTCTCTGTTTCATATTATGATACGGAAGGTGGATTTTGTTGAAAAGGGAATATAGATGAGGTTTTGTGAATTAAAAGAAAAAGAAGTAATAAACTGCAAGGACTGCCAGCGACTTGGCTTTGTTGCAGATATTGAATTTGATCCCTGCTCTGGAAGAATCGAGGCAATAATTGTTCCTGAGCAGGGAAAAATTTTCTGGTGCTTTGGGTCGTGCGAGGAGTATTGCATTGATTTCTGCAATGTCGTGAAGATCGGACCGGATATTATTTTAGTTGACATTCCTTCCCGAATATGTAAAAGTTAGTAACAGAGAGAATAGAGGGGATGAACGATATTCCCTGATTTACGGAGGCAAAAACATGAGATGTCCATTTTGTTATGTTGATGATACAAGAGTTATAGATTCCAGACCGGCAGATGACGGCTGCTCGATCCGAAGAAGAAGACAGTGCGATGCATGTGGCAGACGTTTCACGACTTATGAAAAGGTTGAGACGATTCCGCTCATTGTAATCAAAAAGGATAAGAACAGAGAGACTTATGACAGAAAGAAGATCGAATCCGGTATCATAAGATCCTGTCATAAAAGGCCGGTATCTGCGGAACAGATATCCAAATGCATCGACGATATCGAGAACGAGATCTTTAATCTGGAAGCAAAAGAAGTAGAGAGTACGACGATCGGCGAGATCGTTATGGATAAGATCAAGGATCTGGATCAGGTAGCATATGTAAGATTTGCTTCTGTATACAGAGAGTTCAAAGATGTGAACACATTTATGAATGAACTGAGCAAATTATTATCTGCAAATTCTGATAAGAAATAGACAGGAACAATCATGGTAGATTCATATAACACAATACTGACACCGGGAACCGATGAGATCGTTGAGAAGAAATCCAGATTTATCGGATATGCACAGCCGGTTTCTTCGGAAGAAGAAGCGTATGCATTTGTAGAAAGTGTCAAGAAGAAACATTATGATGCACGGCATAATTGTCATGCATTTGCGATCGGAAAAGAGAATACACTCTACCGTTTTTCTGATGACGGAGAACCGCAGGGAACGGCAGGAAAGCCGATATTAGAAGTGATATCGGGAAATCAGGTAACGGATATCTGTATCGTGGTTACAAGATATTTTGGCGGGACTCTGCTGGGAACCGGAGGACTTGTCCGGGCATATACAGAAGCAGCCAAACTTGCCCTTGCAGATGCCGGCATCCATCAGATGCGGCGCATGAAGCTTATGGATATCACCTGCTCCTATAATGATTCCGGCAAAGTACAGTATCTTTTATCAACAAATGAGATCAGCATAGAGAATACAGAATATGGTGCAGACGTAACCTTCCACACAGCAGTTCCTGTCGCTGACGTATCCATGATCGAAAAGAAGATCACAGAAGCAACAGCAGCCCGCGCGGTCATCGACGAAAAAGGCGAGAAATTCGTATAAACAGGACTCATACCTTTTACGCCAATTAATTTAAAGTGAATATAAAATAAGCTTGCCTGTGACGCTATATGATTAGCTATGACATTTGTATAAGTTTCGTTATGAGCCTTGCACTAGCTGTCAGCACCAAGCCCATGTCTGAACCCGTCAGGGTGAGTTTGGGCGACTGCTGACAAATATGCTGTGCGAGGCGAATAGAAACGATACAACGTCATAGTAATTATGTAGCGTCACAGGCAAGCTTATTTTTGTTTTCCCTAAAAAAAGGTCGGCGGAAAGAGGTAGGACAGATACCGCAGGATCGGCGCATAATCCTCCAGATGCAGGAAGATCGGTGAGAAGATCAAAGTGCATATCACAAGAACCGGCAGAGCCGATACAAACTGCTTGTAATGCCGGAAGATAAGCAGATAGATAAAAGTGAACAGCAGACACAGCAGTACATATCCGAACATCTTTAACAGAAATGGCAGGATGGCTTCCGGCTGCTCATATAAGCAGAGTGTAACCACACTGACCAGCCACACCGGTGTTATATTTGCAAGAATGCTTGTCAGACAGAAACGTAGCCTTTTCCTCTTAGATACTCTGTCATAGATGTGGTCATCCTGATCCTTCAGATAGACCAGCAGACCGATCAGAGAGGATAGGAACAGAAGAAAACCGGTAAATGTATGAATCGGGAACAGATCTACGCTGTCAGTTGTTCCGTGGTAGGTTCCCGTATTATTGACAGATAACCGGAAGATAGAATCACTGTTCATATAATTCCTGTATTGATCTTCCAGATAAGACTGGAAAGAACTCTGGTAAAAGTCCGTTGTGGCAGAATTCGATGCCAGATAGTCAGCAGCAATAGCAGGAGAGAAAGCATCCAACAGCCGGTCAAATAATGTTTCGGAAAAGATCGTCTGGAACATCGAAGATGGGGAAGTATATAAGCGGATGTGGCAGTTCTTGATATCATGTATAAATGCATCAGAAAAACCGTTGTCAAGTGCAAATCCACAGTCATACCGCCCGGATGCAACCTGATCCTTTAATTCCTCCATAGAACTGCATTTCTTAAAAATAAAGCAGTCCTGATGCTTGGAGAGATCCTGCTCCACCTGAGTCAGGTAACTGTTTGATTCTTCCATATAATATCCACAGATAAATACCGTGCTTTTTTCTTCCTCCGGCAGATTTTTCGCATAGAATGCCGTGAGCGGAATGATCAGCAGTAACAGAAGATTGATGAATTTTTTTGAAGTCCGTTTTAACAGGATTCTGTATTGACGTAACAGCATAAGCAGTTGTCCTTTCATCGATTAATGGTAAAAGCCATTACATAAGTGGTCTAACAGTTGATAATACGGGGTATGTTCAGCAAAATTCTGGATAAAGTCAGGCAGAAGTCTGACCGGAACGATACCGCCGCCGATATAAGCCAGTAAGAAAGCTGTCAAAAATAACAGCAGGCATGCCCCGGAATATCCGGTTGGCAGATACCCGATCAGCAGAATAACAAATCCGATAAACAGGATCGCAGGTATTCCGGCAAAGAATCCCGATATATGAAACTGCAAAGGGGCAAAATGACCGATCATACCTCCGACCATACAGCCAAAGAACAGTATTGCATAGATCAGAAATAATGCGATCGTAAGTGTCAGATACTGGCTGATCACAATGTGTATTCTGGTGATTCCGTGAAGCTTCAGACGAAGACGTAATGTATCAGAATTTCCTTTTATAAAAGATAAAAAGACGATTCCGCTGAAGAACAGCAGAAGCAGCAGCCCTGATACCATGTAATACTGATAAGGGGTGTAAGCTCCGGTAAGCTGTAAATCTTCTTTAATATAAAGTTCTGTTCTGGATAAGACATAATCCATATAGAGATTATCGGCGTCCGTTGCAATTTGTTCCAGTGCAGCATCCGGGAGTCCCATTTGATATGCCCCCTGATAAATGATCGTAGTTGCAGCCTGTGCAGTAGCAAGCATCGATGAGGTGGATTTGAATACCTCATTTAGAGTGTAGGTCTCTAAAGTACCATCCTGATTATAAATGACTGTGATCGGATTGTTCTCTCCGTACATAATACTGTTGATGATATTATCAGGAATAATGATCAGCGCCTTGATCTCGTCGTTTGCAAGCATCTGTCTGCCTTGATCTTCGGAAGCTATCTCGATGAAACGGCAGGTAGCCTGGTAGCTGTCCATTTCACTTACCATAGAATATGCCATCTTGGCATAAGGAGAAGATGCATCGGCAACCAGTCCGACATTGACCGGTTCGATGGGCTGCTCATTATATAATAACCGGTTCGACAGCAGAACGACGACAGAGAGTCCGACCGCCAGAATGAGAGTGATCAGGACAAGCGGAAGAAACCGCTGCTTTATTCTTTTAAGATCTGTTAGAAATAATCGAAAAAACATAAGAACATTCACATCCAATCTGAATCAGGAACGAAGCATAGCTGCGTAATCTGTACCATTTGCTTCCTGTAGTAAACCATCTTTTAAGATATAGATACGGTTACAGATGGAGAACGCATCTTCTTCATGCGTTGCAACGATGATGCTGCCTCCACTACCGGTATATTCCTTCAGATAGTCCAGAATCCCTTTTTTACAGAGAAGATCCAGAGCAGCGAGTGGTTCATCCAGTAATAAAAGATCCGGCTGTTCCAGCATACAGATAGCAAGGCTCAGACGTTTCTTCATACCGCCGGACATTGTGCTTACCTTCTGATGGAGAAATGCATCTACTCCCAGCTTTTTTAAGATAGAGCGGCTGTAGGTGCTGTTTAGTTCGGCAGATCTGCCGGAGTACCAGAGTTTCAGATTATCCAGACCGGACAGCTCCGGGATCAGTGGATTTTCCTGTGGAAGAAAACTGGTCGTTTTATCCGGTTCGTCAAAAGAATAAGTGCCATGATCCTGTCGGAGTCCACCGGACAGAATACCAAGCAGCGTTGATTTGCCGGAACCGTTGATTCCCAGAAGCCCGACACATTCACCGGGTGCGGCTTGCAGCGAGATATGATTTAATACCATTTTCTTTTTATAATTTTTCCCGATATCATTTACAGTGAACATATTAATAATCCTCTTCAATAACCTGAAAATCCAGATAGTCGAATTCAATCGCTTCTACGAAATTATCGTAATCGAAACGTGTTCTTGCGTGGAGAATAAAATCATTCTGATTCTTCTTCAGCCAGATCGGTTTTGCCAGATCAAATTCATAGCACATTTCCTCTAATGCTTTGTATACCTTTTTTGTTCGTGTCAAAGATGTATCATCTATACAGACAACCGTATCCTTTATCAGCCGGTTATCCTTCATTATTTTACCCCATACTCGGAACATAAGTTAAAACCTCAATTTCTATATAATATATGTAAAAATATTGCATATCACAAAAATCATTCTGTATTCTGTCATAAAAAACTGTATTTCAATTTCTATATGAAGTCAAGCATAAATAAATGTAAGTTGTTCAAATTTTTTCTACACGAAAAACACATTTCTTCTACATGAAAAACACATTTCATACACAATTACAGATTATAGTATAATCTGTAAATAAGAAAGAGAGCAGTAAATAAAAGAAAGCTGCTGTTACATAGAAAGAAAGGATGATTGATTATGGATGAGAATTTTAGAGAAGAACAGGATTGTCAGTTCGACTCAGAAAGCCAGACACAGGAACAGACACAGACAGCTTCCGAACAGACGACTGAGCAGATGAATATGAAGAATGAGAGCAGCTCCTATGGACAGAACTATGGAAGCAGCAACGTATATGGACAGGCTGGTGCAGGACAGAATGCAAATGCATATAACCAGCAGAACTCACAGAACAGTATGTATCATGGAACACCGGGACAGAATATGTATTTTGGTGGTGCATTTTATTCCAGTAATCAGCATGCAGGATATAACAGCCAGACCGGCTATACATCAGCTTACACGAATCCATCAGGAAATGCCGCACAGGGTGCAGGTGCTTCCACACAGAATATGAATGGCTATTCCGAAAATGTAAATAAAGCGATGCAGAAAGCTGCTGCGAAGGAAAAGAAAAAATCAGAAAAGATGGTACGCTCAGCAAAGAAGAAAGCAGATAAAAAAGCTAAGAAAGAAATGAAAAAAACAAACGGTGGAAGAAGTACAGGAAAGAAGGTAGCAACGACCATAGCTGCGGCAATTGTCTTCGGACTGGTTGCAGGCTGTGTCTTCCAGGGCGTCCGGTATGGCAGCGATAAGTTTCTAAAGAAAGAAAACCAGACGGTTCAGATCGACTCCGATACAACTACAAGCTCTGCTTTACTCGATGCAAATTCATCCGGAAGCACCAGTGACAACAGTGTAGCAGATGTAAGTGCAACCGTAATGCCATCCATCGTATCCATAACAGGAACCTATGTAACAACATATCAGTATTGGTTTGATACCTATGAGCAGGAACAGTCAGGAGCTGGATCAGGTATCATAATCGGAAAAGATGATACTAATCTTTATATCCTGACAAACTATCATGTAGTAAAGAATGCAAAAGAATTATCAGCCGGTTTTGTAGATGGTGAATCAGCCAGCGCAGAAGTAAAAGGCTATGACGAGTCAAATGATGTAGCTGTCGTAACCGTTCCATTAAAGAAGATCAAAGACGACACATTAAGCCAGATCAAAGAGATTACGATCGGTTCATCCGAGAACTTAAGAGTCGGAGATCCATGTATCGCCATTGGTAATGCACTTGGATATGGACAGTCAGTAACAGTAGGATATATCAGTGCTCTTGACCGTGAAGTCAGTGTAGATGACGGAACTGTAAAGGTTCTTCAGACAGATGCAGCTATCAACCCTGGTAACAGTGGTGGCGCTCTTGTAAATATGAAGGGCGAACTGATCGGTATGAACACAGCAAAATATGTAGACAGTACAGTAGAGGGAATGGGCTATGCACTTCCTATATCAGATATACAGGATATCATCAATGATATTCTTGCAGGTAAGAGTACAACCAAATCAGGATCAACATATCTTGGTGTAACTGTTAAGAATATCACATCTGAATATGCAGAAGGACTGAATATGCCGGAAGGAGTATATGTATATTCGGTAAGTGAAGGATCACCGGCAGAGAAATGCGGACTCCTCACAGGTGATATCATTGTAGGTATTGATGGAGATGACATTTCATCCAGCACAGATCTTCAGAGCAAGATCGCAAGTGGAAAAGTTGGCGACGAGATCGAGATCGAATTCTACAGAAATGAAAAAGGTGAATATGTTAAGAAGACTGTAAAAGCAACTCTGGAAGCAAAGACAGAAGATCTGACACAGAATAACTAGAGAATAGTCATATATAAATAGAGAATACTGAATGAAAGCCCTGAACATGGATGGGTATACATAGATGTATAACAGCCGTGTTCGGGGCTTCTTTCAGGCTTGATAAAAAAATACAAAAAATGTCAAAAAAAGTGTTGACATCTGACGCCTGATTTAGTATTATATCAACTGTTCGCGGTA
>ERZ808240.1201-NODE-1201-length-32738-cov-55.553774_pt1 | contig 32738 bp, 29 predicted proteins | sample MGYA00521084_ERZ808240 | MGnify/ENA primary metagenome ERZ808240 (study PRJEB31516, sample SAMN03275571) | gut metagenome | biome: mammalia-associated habitat; material: feces | host: Papio cynocephalus | place: Kenya | collected 2012-08-06 ... | reverse complement strand
ATATCAATGGAGGTATGAGCTTCCGTTACCCACACGAATCAACATAGACCCAAATTAGTGCCAACCGAACTTTTAACACTCAATATGTTTGCCAACTCGGATAAATTGCTTAATTTTGCATTCATAACAGTTTTTCTTAAATAGTTGTCAACCAAATGTTTGGACACCATAAAGTTACCAATTATTTTTGAAAAACTGTTATTTTACGCCATCTTTCTAAGGGTGGGAAACTTCAGAAGATAACAAGTAGCTCTTCATCAAAGTTGATTTGCCTCTTCTTGTTGACTGAGTTCAGATAGGCTACTTCATCACACATTCCTCCACAAGCATTGCGCTGTATAAGAGCCTGCGATTTGGATATGGTACGAGTCCAGTTTATCTTGTTGTAGCCGGAGTGGAGATTTTTCATGATGAACATCACAAAACTTTCATTGTCCTTGTTCCATTGTTGTATGGCCAACAAGACGTCAAGAAACGTATTGGTCTTCCTGCGCTTGACACGCCCCATCATCGGGGCTTGCTTGTGCAGCACAATAGATGGCGTGTTTTTCTTGCCTCCCATCCTGTCGTATTCGTGCTCCTTGAAAACACTTATCGCACGGTATATCCAAACCGCAAGATTGTAGATGAATGTACGTTCTTCTGAAGAAAGGGCATCACACTCCTCTGCTTTTATCAAATCCTTAGGAGATATATGACCGAACACTTTTTCTTGGCCAAACTTGCCTTCAAGCAATACCTTGGGTAGTATAAACACGCAATCGTTCACTTCAGGATCGGGATTGAAATAGTAGCCGACATAACTCAGGCTCACTTTTCCGTCCACGTCCTGAAGCACACCAAGCCCTTTGAGCACGTCTTTCACGTCCTCATAGGCATATTGGTATTCTTCAATTAGGATGCGCATTGTACTTATTCGTTGGTGTCGTCTTGTGATTTGTATTCTTTACCAAGTACGTTGCAAATAAACTTGCTGATGGCTTCTTGGTTTGCTATCGTGTTGCCGTCCTCGTCTTCTGTGTAGAACTCGTCGAAGGATGGTTCACGGTTACTGTTGTCTAACTTAAACAGCGATGTGTCGTTGTCCTTAAACACGTCATTCCACAAGTAGAAAATTACTTTACCTACAAAGGCTTCTTCTCCAATGAAGTCTTCGCCTTTCTTGGGCTTGCAGAAGAAATACCCCAATTTCTTGTCATCTGAGCTTGTGGCTTCTCCAATGTGATTGTTTATTGCTTGGATAAACTGCCACCAGTCGGTGCTTGTTTCTCCGCAACGTATTGTCCAGCCCAAAGGTACGCGCTTTCCATCTGCGTCTCTTACAAAGCTACCGTACTCATCCCGCTTATAACCATTGCCGATCTTGACATAACGCCACTCCCAACGACGCTTGAAAGCAGAATCAATAGGGAAAAGGCTTTGGTCGCTGGTGTTCATCGTGGCCCAAATGCAAAGGTTGGGAGGAAGGAGAAGAATGCGACCATTCTGTATATCGTCAGAAAGGGTCTTGCCATAGTTGCTTGCGTAGTTCTTCACAGCGCTGTCTACCGCTATATCTTGTGACAACTTAAACTCGTATTCTTCCGCAAACGCTTTCTTTATCTCATTCTGCAAATCTGCATCTGCCTCAATGGGATATGTGGAGAATCCATTGTCTGATCGGTCAAGCAATTGGAATAAATCGCCAAAAATTTGGGCACAGTTGCCACGGTTGATTTCTTCAATGACAAGAAACTGAGGTTCTACCGAACTCTCATCATTCTCTGTATATTTCTTCCATGCAGAAAGGTATGCTTTGAGAAACGCTTGTTTGATGAAAGTATATGTTATGCGCTCTTCTTCAATAACATTGTTATTCTCGTCCTTAACCGGTCCTTGCGCTCCATATACCTTGCCCTTTCCCATTGTCGGCTTGTAGGCACCTACAAAGGTTGAATAGTCACTGTCTGGGTGGAAGGTTGTACGGATGACTGAGCAACCTTTCGTCTTCTCGTTTATTTCATAGGATTTTCCGGTGCCAGGAGCACCATAGTATATCTGCTGTAATGACAGATTGCCTTTTATATCACACAATTTTATTGAGGTATTGGCATCGACCGAAGACATTTTAGGGGAAAGCAATCCAAATGCATGGTTTTCAAGCATTTGGCATAGGTCTACCCCATACTTGATAGTGGCATTATGGGTGTGCGTTAAATCAAAGTCAGGATGTCTGTTCTTTGCCTCGTCAATGATTGCACCACACGTGTAACCACCTGTAGTAATAGCCTTTCCATATTTAAAGCCAAAAGCTGTAGCAGTAGCCCCAATACCGTACTCTTTCTTATCAGCTTCCATACGATAAAGAATATCGGCCAAATCAGACAATGAAACGGATTTATCATCGATTGGGTTATGCCATTTATTGTCATCCTCATTTTTTAATGCTATTCCAAAATCATTTTTGCTGAGTATGTCATAAATGCGCAATCCTTTACTAAGTTCTTTTGACATACTCTCTGTAAGATTTGCCGCACGAACTATTTCTGAAAGATTTTGTCCCTTAAGCGAATTGCCGTATTTTATGGCAAATATATAGTATGAGAGAGAACCAATCTTTTCATACATACTTTTGAGATTGACTACCAATTCATCAAAGTCAATAGTCTTAACCCTTTCCATTTTTAATTACTACATTAATTCTTTTAATCCTTCCAGTCGACCAAGGACTTCTCCATATTCTTCCGGCAGTTCATTTGCTGCACGATAGGTTGCCACCCCCATCGGCTTTCTTGTGTCTCGGAGTGCATACTCCACCGTCCGTTGCTTTTGACCACGGCAAAGGATGATTCCAATTGATGGATTCTCATTGGGTAAGCGCACAAGGTCGTCAAGGGCAGAGAGATAGAAGTTCATCTTGCCTACATATTCAGGCAGAAACTCCGTCCACTTCAGTTCTATCGCCACCAAACATCTTAACTTGCGGTTATAGAAAAGAAGGTCAATGAAGTATTCCTTGTCGTCAACGATTAGTCTGTACTGATTGCCCATATATGAGAAATCGGCACCGAGAGCCATGATAAACCGCTTGATGTTCTCAACAATCTTTGTCTCCACTTTGTGCTCGTCCCATTCATCCACATCATCAATCTCAATGAAATCAAGTTTGTAGTTCTTGCGAAACGCCCTCATCGCCTTTTGCTTTTGCTCGTCATCCGGCAAGGTTACAGCAAAATTGTTTGGCATCGTTCCCTCTTTCAAATACAGTTGCTCGCGCATATTGTATTTGAGCTTGTCAACACTCCAAAATTCACTTGCTACTTTGTAGATATAAAACAGCCGTTCATTGAGTGTGTCCGCTCGTTGTAAGATCTCATAATGATGCGAGAATTGAACTGTGAGAAAGGCTTCCATTGTCGCTTTATCAAATTGGTCAGTTATTAACTGACCAATTACTATTTCATCATTGCCTGACGAAACAGGTAATATCTCATTTGATGTTATACTATTGTTATATTTAAAGAATATTGGTCCAAAATACTCTTTCCATCCTTCATAAAACACACACATTTTCTTTAGGTTGCTTTTTGCAAAGCCCCTAAGTCCTGGCATCTCCTGTTGTAGTTGTGAAGAAATTGCATCAAGAACTTTATCACCCCAATGTGAAGTGTGTTTACGACATGATATATATCCACCGATGGAATAATTCAAGGCCAAAGAATCCTTGTTGGCTTGAATCATTACCTTACGCCTTGTTTGTAGAATAGCTACTTTTATAGCTTCTACCGCTCGATGGATGTCAGTTTGGATTATACTTTGTTCCATTATATTTCTTCATTATCAACTATTAATATATCTGATAATTCAACATTGAGCAATTTTGATATTTTAATCAAGCACTCAACATCTGGTTGGCTTGAGTTGGTACACCATTTTGATATGGTAGTTTTATCTTTACCAAGTTGCTCTGCCAACCATAAGCCTGTTTTCTTTTTCTCAACAAGTAATAGTTTTAGTCGATTCAACTCTTTGTGTGCCATAACATTTGATTTTTCCGCAAAATTAATAATTATTATTTGAAATCCTGCATGAATCAGCTTTATTTTTACGTCATACATCCAACAAGTTGAAATCTATTCAACAGATATATGTCTTTTCAAAAACTCGAATCTTCCCATATCTTTGTCCTCAAAAACACCACATTATGCCAAACTCCCTCACCCTCACCTCCGTCCACACCCTCCCAGGCATCCACGTCTCCGCTGCCTTCACCCCCAACACCAGTGAAGTCTTCAAAGAGCAGCACAACATCGCCCCCATATTCATCTCCGACAAGATGCAATACATCCCCTGGGGTGCCGACAACCAGAACCCTTAAATGGGGTTCCTCAGCTATTGAACGAATCAGTGAGCAGCTGCATCGCGAGCTTCCAGGGCTACGAGGATTTTCTGCAAGAAGTGTCCGTAATATGCGCATCTTTTACGAATATTGGGTACAGGCAACTATGACAAACTTTACTCGCAGCTATGCTATCTGCAATATTTGCTAAATGTCATTTGCCCATGCAATATTTTTAGCATAAGTCTAAAGGATCTTCTGACAGAACATCTTAATGTCGACGCATCTGCTATGGCTTCCCAGACAATTGGCATAATGAATCCTTATGGAGATAATATAAAGGGTTTGTCGGTTGCGCCCTCCTCCTCTCGCCATCCGTCTCTTGACGCGCAGCGGCGAGGTCCAGCACTGGACTCGCTGCACCTCCCTCAAATACGACTTCTACAAAGGCACAAGACGAATGAAGCTGCTGGACTCCAATGAAATCCGGCAGCTTCGCGATGTGTGTATATTTGAGGTGAATGGTTTTACAAGTATTTTTATAATTTTTGGCAACCATTTTATTTATTTTGGTAGCCATATCAAAAATAATATGTATCTTTGCACCACAACCAATTAGATTCAATTATTATGGTAGTAGTTAGCACAAGAGACTTCCGCACCAATCAGACCAAATATCTGAATTTGGCGAAATCGGGCGAGCACGTTGTCCTCAAATCGCGTGCCGGTAATTTCCGCATCTTCCCGGAAGACAGCAAAGATACAATCGATGCCCCTCGTGACTTGATGAAAGAACTAAAAAACGCATTGACCGAAGTGAAGGAGGCCATTGCTGGTAAGCGTGTACTCCAATCCGCAGACAGTTTGCTCGATGAGTTGTAAAGATAATAATATTGAAGTTTCCGTTTCTGATGATTTCGCACGACAGGCGAAACGCTTTGCAAAAAAATATCCAAGTTTCAAAAATGACTATAAGAATTTCTTGGATAGCATAAAGGAAAACCCACTGCAAGGTGTTGAAATCGCTAAGAACATACGCAAAATCCGTATGGCTATCGGATCTAAAGGGAAAGGAAAGTCTGGCGGAGCAAGAATTATCACGTTCAATGTGCTAACCGACATTCAGAATGGTCATGTTTTCTTCCTCCTTATCTACGACAAGGAGGAAGATTCTACCGTCAAAGTGAATTTGGTTAAGAAAATGGTGCGTGATATGGGATTTGATATTGAATAAGCCATAAAGGGGATGTTACATTCGGAGTATCCCACTATTTACTAGTTTCAATCGGTACAAACATCTACCCTATACTGAATCGGAGTTATCCTACCCCTTCTCGGCTCTTCAATAAATGGGTTTCCCATATACCATATTTTTGCCCCAATCAGCTATTTAGCGGCTGAAAGAGTCACACATTTGGCGAGTGTCACACATTCTCAGAAAAGTGTCACACATTTATGTATCGTTATGTCCCGTTATGTCTTCTTCCAAGCACTGCGTTCAAATCCGCCGTGTAAATTAGACATTACGTTCGTCCTCTAAATAACTGTCTGACATTCAAGTTACTTGCTCGTAACTATCTGTATATAAGCAACAAAGAGGAAACTACCGAAGTAGAATCCTCTTTGACCTTGTTTTGTTTCCTTGTGACCCGCCTGGGGAGTCATAAGTGATTCCGTTGGGGTTCGAACCCAAGACCCACAGCTTAGAAGGCTGTTGCTCTAATCCAACTGAGCTACGGAACCATCCATTATTGCAATGCAAAGTTATATCTTTTTTCTGACAAGATGAAATTTAACAAAGGATGAATCATCAATTTAACAGTATTTTAACTTTAAGGGCACGCACACAGGGCTATCTGCTCTACCAGATGTTGCAAAAATGGGGCTATAGCATGAACTGGACTGGGCTGAATTACGTTGGAATGTAAACCGATAAATACCGCTCACGCCATCAAAACGCCCATGTCCACGGAGTGTAAACGAATGACAATTGCTGTCCAATTTCCAAAATGGCACTATCATTGAATAAAGCGGACAATGTATATAAAAAAACAGCGATTATTTGCAACGACGAAATATTTTGGCCGAAATACGCGATTTTTCGGCACTTTTCGTAATTGACTGATAGTTAACCATTTACAAGAACTACGATTTTATTAAGCCCAAAAGGTAAATACTTTTCATCAAAGAATACCCTTTATCGCGTTGCGATATACCCTTTATCATGACGTGATTAACGCTTAATCGCATCGCGATATACCCTTTATCGCAACATAAAATACCCTTTATCGCAAAATTACCCCACGCAAATCGTGGCGCGACCGATGAAAAACGTGATTTTCGCGTTCTATTTCGTCGGCCGTCCGTGACAAACTTTTCGACCAAAAATCATGACAGAGAAAGCGACAGGAATGGTTCTTCCACAATTAATTAAGGTGAGTTCTATCAATTACCGCCATAAAAAAGGGCTCTTCCGGAATTTGGAGTGACGGGGGCCTTACGTTGGGTTTGAATGTAAACCCATATAAACCCAACGCAGGGGTATCATCACTCCAAATGCCAGATGGAGCCAACTTTTTGGGGCTGATATGCCCGCAGTTCGCTTTTTTTCCGTAAATTTGCAACCAACCACCGGGCCGCAACACGCCCCCAAAAACAAACAGCCATGAACCACAATCCACATTGCGACTTTGTATTGCCCGCAGAATGGTCACCGCAAAGCGGCATCCAACTGACGTGGCCACACACCGCCACCGACTGGAAGCCCTACCTTGAAGACATCACAAAGACATTTGTCGAGATGGCCCGCGAGATCACCAAACGCGAGCTACTGCTCGTCGTCACACCCGACAAGGAGCAGACCCGGTCACAGCTGGCCGAATCACTCAGCAGCGAGTGTCTCTCACGCATCATCATACGCCAGGTGGACACCAACGACACCTGGGCGCGCGACCATGGGCCCCTGACCCTCACGTCGACACACCAGGCACAGGGTTTCTTCGTGAAAAACCACCTGCTTGACTTCAAGTTCAACGGATGGGGGGAGAAGTTTGAATGGCGTAAAGACAATGCCATCAACCTCCAGCTCTATTACGACGGCGTGTTCCAGGCGGCCCTGGAGAACCACACCGACTTCATCCTGGAAGGCGGCTCCATCGAGAGCGACGGACAAGGCACCATCATGACCACCACATCGTGCATGACTGCGCCCCATCGCAACCAGCCGCTGGGCAAGCGCGAGATCGACGAGCGGCTGCGCATCCTGCTGCACGCTGACCGCATCATCTGGCTGGACCACGGACGGCTCATCGGTGACGACACCGACGGACACATAGACACCATCGTTCGCATGGCACCGCACGACACACTGCTCTACGTGGGATGTGACGACACCGAAGACGAGCACTACGACGACTTCGCAGCCCTTGAACGCCAGTTGCAGGGCCTGAAGACCCGCAACGGAAAGCCCTACCGGCTGCTGCGCCTGCCCATGCCCAAGGCCATCTTCGACGGCGACGACCGTCTGCCCGCCACCTACGCCAACTTTGTCATTCTCAACGGCGCCGTGCTCGTACCCACCTACGCACAGCCCGACAGCGACCGGGCGGCCATGGACACCATTCACCAAGCCTTCCCCGACCGCGACATCATCGGCATCGATGCGCGCACGGCCATACGCCAGCACGGGTCACTCCATTGCCTGACCATGCAGTATCCCGAAGGCGTACTCACACCGCCACACGAAGAGAGCGCGCCACAGACCCCCAATGAGCCCTTCTTCACCTGAGCCCCATCACACGGGCTCCGACAAAACACAAAGACAAACCACAACGGCACTATCCACATGCAATTAAAAATAGGTATCATCCAACAGCACAACACGCCCGACACCGCCGACAACCTCAAGCGGTTGGCCGAGGGTATCAGCGAACTCGCACAGCAGGGCGCACAGCTCATCGTCCTGCAGGAGCTCCACAATTCTCTCTACTTCTGCCAGACGGAAGACGTCAGTCAGTTTGACCTTGCCGAGCCCATTCCCGGGCCCTCCACACGCTTCTTCGCCGACCTGGCCAAGACACACGGCGTGGTCATCGTCACGTCACTCTTTGAGCGCAGGGCGCCAGGTCTTTACCACAACACAGCCGTCGTCATCGAGAGAGACGGCTCCATCGCCGGCAAGTACCGCAAGATGCACATACCCGACGATCCGGCATACTACGAGAAATTCTATTTCACGCCCGGCGACCTGGGCTTCCACCCCATCGACACCTCCGTCGGACGGCTGGGCGTCATGGTCTGCTGGGACCAGTGGTATCCCGAAGCCGCTCGCCTCATGGCGCTCCAGGGTGCCCAGATGCTCATCTACCCCACAGCCATCGGCTATGAGACGAGCGACACGCCCGACGAGCAGCAACGACAGCGCACGGCCTGGACAACCGTGCAACGAGGCCACGCCGTGGCCAACGGGATCCCCGTCATAGCTGTCAACCGCGTGGGACACGAGGACGACCCCAGCCAGCACACGCAGGGCATCGACTTCTGGGGATCGAGCTTCGTGGCGGGCCCCCAGGGGGAAATTCGCTACCAAGCGTCGGAAAGCCAGGAGGAGCGCGCCATCGTGGATGTGGACCTGGCACACTCCGAGCAAGTGAGACGCTGGTGGCCCTTCTTGCGCGACAGGCGCATCGACGCCTACCAGGACATCCTCAAACGCTTCGTCGACTGAACGTCCAACGACACCAGAGGGAGAAAGGGACAAGCCGCATCCCCGTCAAGGTGTGGCTATAACATTATTTACAACTACATCTGCCCCATTCTCGTTTAAATTTCGTAACTTTGCGCCCAAATTACGAACATAGCAATAACCAAATAAATTATGAGCAAGCAAACAGAGAAGATTAAGGACCTCGTTGCCAAGCGCGAGCAAGCCCGCCTCGGCGGCGGACAGAAAGCCATCGACAAGCAACACGCACGCGGCAAGTACACCGCACGCGAACGCATCGAGATGCTCGTGGACAAGGACAGCTTTGAGGAGTATGACATGTTCAAGCTCCACCGCTGCCACAACTTTGGCATGGAGAAGAAACAATACCTCGGCGATGGCGTTGTGGCCGGATCGGCAACCATCGACGGCCGTTTGGTTTATGTCTACGCGCAAGACTTCACCGTCAACGGCGGCTCCCTCTCGGAGACCATGGCGCAGAAGATGTGCAAAATCATGGACATGGCCATGCAGAACGGCGCACCTGTCATCGGCATGAACGACTCAGGAGGCGCACGCATCCAGGAAGGCATCTCCGCCCTGGCCGGATACGGTGAGATCTTCGAGCGCAACATCCTCGCCTCGGGCGTGGTGCCACAGATCTCCATGATCATGGGTCCCTGCGCGGGCGGCGCCGTCTACTCGCCTGCCCTGACCGACTTCATCGTCATGACAGAGGGTACCAGCTACATGTTCCTTACGGGACCGAAGGTGGTGAAGACCGTCACGGGCGAGGAGATCGACTCCGAGCACCTCGGCGGAGCAAGCGTGCACGCCAGCAAGAGTGGCGTGACCAGCTTCACGGCCAAGACCGAGGAGGACGCCATGACACTCATCAAGAAACTGCTGAGCTATCTGCCCTCCAACAACACGGAGGAAGCACCGCGCGTGGAGTGCACGGACCCCATCGACCGCAAGGAAGACCTGCTCAACGACATCCTGCCCGACGATCCCAACAAGGCATACGACATGTACAAGGTCATCACGGCCATCACGGACAACAACGAGTTCTTCGAGGTGCAGCCCAAGTTCGCCAAGAACATCATCACCGGCTTTGCCCGTTTCAATGGACAGAGCGTGGGCATCGTGGCCAACCAGCCCTCAGCCTACGCCGGCGTGCTCGACGTGAACGCCAGCCGCAAGGGCGCCCGCTTCGTGCGCTTCTGCGATGCCTTCAACATCCCCATCGTCAGCCTCGTCGATGTGCCTGGGTTCCTGCCCGGAACAGGACAGGAGTACAACGCCGTCATCCTGCACGGTGCACAGTTGCTCTATGCCTATGGTGAGGCCACTGTGCCCAAGATCACCATCACGCTGCGCAAGAGCTACGGCGGCAGCCACATCGTCATGGGATGCAAGCAGCTCCGCTCCGACCTCAACTTCGCATGGCCGACGGCCGAGATCGCCGTCATGGGAGCATCAGGCGCCGTGGCCGTGCTCTGCGCCAAAGAGGCCAAAAAAATCAAGGAAGAAGGTGGTGACGTGAAAGCGTTCCTCGCCGAGAAGGAAGACGAGTACACAGAGACTTTCGCCAACCCCTACCAGGCCGCACAGTTTGGCTACATCGACGATGTCATCGAGCCGCGCAACACACGCTTCCGCATCTGCCGCGGACTGGCACAACTGGCCTCTAAGCGCCAGAGCCTGCCCGCCAAGAAGCACGGATGCATGCCGATGTAACCCACACACCTAGCGAACAGAAAAAGATTAACGTTTCCAATGGACAAGAACATCTATGCAGCCATCGCCATGGCACTCTATGAGTACCAGGGCAACAACGTTCATGACAAGGAGCCCAATGTCATCACCATCAAGCCGAAGCAGACCTTGTGGAATGCCAAGTTCCTGTCATTCACAGCTAAACCATCAAGATAATGAAAGAATTCAAATATACCATCGACGGAAAGGAATACAACGTCGAGATTGGCGACATCAATGAGCAGACTTACGTCGCCAGCGTGAAGGTCAACGGAGAGGCCTTCGAAGTGGGAATGGAGAAGCCTGCCGAACCCGAGAAGAAAAAGGTGGAGTTGGGCAAGCCCGTCGCCGAGAGCGACGAGGAGACCGCCGCACCCGTCGCAGGTGCCAATGTGGCCAACGCCACCAAGGCTCCCCTGCCAGGCACCATCACCGCCATCAACGTGAAGGTCGGAGACGAGGTCAAGGCAGGAGATGCTGTGCTGGTGCTGGAGGCCATGAAGATGGCCAACAACATCGAGGCAGAGAAGAGTGGAAAAGTGAGCGCCATCTGTGTCAAGATCGGACAGAGCGTGCTCGAAGACGACGCTCTCTTCGTCATCGAATAACGTGGAGCCCCGGATGGGGACATACCCCAAAGACGGCGCCACACAATGATAAACACCCTTAAAAACGCCCTCTTTTGTGTGAATTGATGCAAAAGAGGGCGTTTAATCATTATTTTTTCGTAACTTTGCAATCACAAAGTTAATTTGGATGGAGTGTGCGCATACAGCAACGCCAGCCCACATCAATTGGCTTTTCACACTTAACAGAGAAAAGAAGAATGATCAAGAAAAAGGTTTTATTCATCAACCAGGAAATCACCCCCTATGTGCCCGAATCAGAACTGTCTGTCATGGGGCGCCAGTTACCGCAGAAAATGCAGGAGAACGGCTTTGAGATCCGCACCTTCATGCCGAAGTGGGGCGCCATCAACGAGCGACGCGGACAGTTGCACGAGGTAATCCGCCTGTCAGGCATGAACTTGATCATCGACGACACAGACCACCCGCTGATCATCAAGGTGGCAAGCATACCCGTCTCACGCCTGCAGGTCTACTTCATCGACAACGAGGATTACTTCCTCCACAGACAAGCGATGACAGAAGACGAGAACGGAGCCGAATATGCCGACAACGGCGAGCGAGCCATCTTCTTCGCACGTGGCGTACTGGAGACAGTTAAGAAACTGCGCTGGACCCCCGACCTCGTGCAATGCCAGGGCTGGATGGCGGCTGTCGTCCCCCTTTACATCAAGACGGCCTATCACGACGACCCGTCGTTCGCCAACGCCAAGGTTGTCACCTCCCTCTTCGGCAACCAGCCCAAGTCTTCACTGGGAGACAACTTCAAGAAGTGTGTGGAGTTCCGCGACGCCAACGCCGAACTGCTCAAGCCCTACGCTGACAACTTCGACTTCAAGGAACTGGGGAAGATGGCCATCGACTACAGCGACGGTGTCATCGAAGCTGGGGAGCAGGTCAACCCGGACTTGTTGGACTACGCCAAAGGCAAGGGCATGCCCCTGCTCAGTTATCCCGGCAATGACTATGTGGCCGCCTACAAGGACTTCTACAACCAAATCCTCGACAAATAATCCGGCACACAAGCTACCATACAAACCCTAACAAGCGTTTTCACATGAACTCTAAGTTTTTGGCTGTCCTCACTCTTGCTGCCATCGGCATGACAAGCTGCGACACGACAACTGACACCATAGGCTCCTCGCTCAACGACAACCGTGACGGACTGCAAATATCCGCACAGGCCTACAGCGTGGCCAGCCGCTCCATCGTCGCCGACTCGGTACTCTCGCGCAACATCACAGGTTACCTGGGCAAGGTGAGAGACCCTGAGACCGGTGCCTACATCACGGGCGACTTCATGGCGCAGTTCAACAATCTGGAGGACTTCTCGTTTCCACAGAAGGCCAACCTCGTGGCGACAGATGACAACGGCCATGAGCAAAGAGGCGTCGTCAAGGCTGACTCGTGCGAGATCCGTCTCTTCTACAACAGCCTTTATGGCGACTCCACACAACTGATGAAGCTCACCGCCTACGAGATGGGGAAGCCCATGAACGAGGACCGCAATTATTACAGCAACTTCAACCCGGCTGACAATGGATACATCCGGGAGGGGGGAATTCGCAAGGACAAGGTCTACAGCCTGATCGACTACAATGTGAAGGAAAGCACGCGCGACACCTCAACCTACACGCCCTATATCACCATCAAGCTGAAGGGTCCCTACACGGACAAGGACGGGAAGACGTATGACAACTATGGCACCTACGTCATGCAGAAATATTATGAGAACCCTGCCAACTTCAAGAACGCCTTCGCTTTCAGAAACAACGTAGTGCCAGGCTTCTTCTTCAAGCACCAGAGTGGCGTGGGTAACATGGCGTATGTCTCCCAGTCACAGTTGGATGTCTATTTCAGTCATGTGGAGGACGACTCGCTTTACCATTCAGCTGCCGTCTTTTGGGGAACAGAGGAAGTGCTGCAGACCTCTACCATCACCAACGACAAGCAGACAATGGAGAAACTGGCCAACGATGAGTCGTGCACATATCTCAAGACACCCGCAGGCATCTTCACGGAGCTGACGCTCCCGGTGGAGCAGATCATGAAAGATCATGAAAATGACACCATCACCTCAGCCAAACTGGTGCTGCAACGCTTGAACAACAAGACAACGAGCGACTATGCCTTTGGCGTGCCAAATAAAATACTGATGATTCCCGAAGATTCCATCCATTCCTTCTTTGAGAACAACGAGATCTACAACAACAAGAACTCGTTTGTCGCAAGTTGGGCATACAATGCCGCTAACGGAAACTTTGACAACAGCTACACCTTCTACAACCTATCGGGCATGATTTCCGCCATGTACAACAGCGACCGGCAGTCAGCCAACTGGAACAAGGTGGTGCTCATACCCGTGCAAGTGTCAACCACAACCACCTCGTCGGGCTCGACAACGGTTGTCAAGGTGACTAACGACATGTCGCTGACAAGCACAAGACTTGTCAAAGGAACAGAGGCTGATGACAGTCCCATCAAGATAAACATCATCTACAGTCGCTTCAAGTAAAGGGCGGACTGCACTAATGGTGGGTTCTATAAACTACCACCTTTAGGTAACTCTGACAAAGCTAATTTATAGAACCCACTTAATACAAATCCGGAAATGGCAGACAACTTTCTTGAACGTCATCACGAAGAATACGAAGAACGGAAAAGGGCTTGGCTTCGCAACAAGAAGCACATGCCCAAACTAAAACGAACCATAGAAAAGCCTGAAGACGAAAGTCTTTAGGCTTTTTCCTTTATGAGTGATTGGCCACTTCGCCCTGTCCGCCACATTGCGGTAAGGGCACAGCCCATTGCCCTTGCGTCAATGGACCACACGAAGCTTGGCAAACTTGAGCAACAATTGCTTGCGTCCAGTGGCATCAAAGTCGACGGTTGCCTTGGCATTCTCACCCATCCCCTCAATCCTGGCGACGACGCCACGACCAAAGCGTTGATGTTCGACGACCGAACCCTCATGCAAGTCGGAAGCCGTAGCCGACGCGCGTCCGCCATTGGTGACAGCTCTTTCCACCCTGCTCCAATTGCCGCTCTGCTTAAGCTTTCGTTCAAACGACGGGGAAAACGGGTTGACGGCCTGCTCGGGCCTGTGGGGAGCCGTAATCTTGGGTTTGGGATCGGCCATAAACTGGCCTGCGACGGGACGGGAGTTCTGCATGCGGCTACTCCTTTGCGGATACTCGCTACCCCAAACGCGGCTTCCTGTATAAGGCTTGTTAATCTCGTAATCATCCTCCCACGGAAGGCGTCCCGAACGTGAACTGTCGTTTCGCGTCTCACCGTACGACATGTAACCGCCGCTGCCACGTCCACCCTCCACCTCGACGTCGAGATACTGGGGGGCTATGTCATTCAGGAATCGGCTGGGATTGACAAATCCGTCCATCTTCCCGAATCGCCATCGCGTGTGAGCCCAGCTCAGAAAGCAGTGCTTTTCCGCTCGCGTGATGGCCACATAAAGCAACCTGCGTTCCTCCTCCAAGTCTTGGGGAGAGCCAACGGACATCTGACCGGGAAAGATGTTTTCTTCCAATCCCACAATGAACACAGTGCCAAACTCCAGTCCTTTGGCCGCATGGATGGTCATCAGCGTGACCTTGTCGTCTGTAGAATCATCAGAGTCTTGGTCGGTCATCAGCGAGACGTTGGCCAGATAATCGGCCAACAGGGCATGATCCTCATGCCCATCCTCGCGTTGTGCCTGCACGAAGTCGGCGATGCCAGATATGAGACTGTCGAGATTATCGCGCCGGCTATCACCTTCAGCGGTACGATCGGCTGCCAAGTCGGACTTGATGCCACTTCTCTCAAGGATGTCCTGCGCCAGCGTCAAGGCATCATCGGTCTCACGCCGGGAGACAAACGTGTCGATAAGCGCACGAAAATTCATCAGTTTCGCTGCAGTGCCCTTGTTGATCGGCAACTGATAACGCATAGGCTCGGAAATGACTTTCCACAAGCTCGCCCCATGCTCCTGCGCACACGCCATCACCTTGGCCAGCGTGGTATCGCCAATGCCACGCGACGGGTAATTGACAATACGGCGGAAGGCCTCCTCATCATCAGGGTTGACCACCAGCCGGAAATAGGCGATGACGTCCTTGATCTCCTTGCGCTGGTAGAAACTCAGCCCGCCATAGACACGGTAATGGTCACCCATGGCCACCTCGGGCTTGCGCATCTCCTCCTCAAAGAGGCGGCTCTGCGCATTGGTACGATAGAGAATGGCGAAGTCGCTCCAACGGCAATGCTCCTGCTGGCGGATGCGCTTGATCTCACGACAGACGATCGAAGCCTCACGCTTGTCGGATATGGTCTCCAGAACCTTCACCTTCTCCCCATCCTCATTCTCGCTATACACCTCCTTCGGGATCTGCCGCTCGTTGTGCTTCATCAGCGAGTTGGCGGCCGCCACGATGAGTTTTGTGGAACGGTAGTTGCGTTCCAGCTTAAACAAGCGCGTGTCGGAATAAACCTTCTGGAAATTCAAGATATTGTCAATGTTGGCGCCACGGAAGGCGTAAATGCTCTGGTAATCATCGCCCACCACACAGATGCGGCGTGTGCCGCCCGTGAGAAGCCACAGAATCTGTTGCTGCACATAGTTGGTGTCCTGATACTCATCGACCAAGACATACTGGAAACGGGTGGCATACTTACGTCGAATCTCTTCGTTTTGCCGCAACAGTTGGAACGTGTAGACCAGCAGGTCATCGAAGTCCATGGCGTTGGCCTGCCGCAGGCGATCCTGGTAAGCCATGTAAATTTTGCAGGTCTCAGGCATGTTGCGCCTCCTGTCGCGCTCCCTGGCCTCACCATCGTTCGCGTAAGCCTCCGGCATTTGGAGGCGGTTCTTGGCCATGGAGATAGCCGCATGGACCGTCGAAGGCTTGTAAGTCTTGTCGTCAAGTCCCATCGTCTTACAAATGCTCTTGATAAGGGAACGCGAGTCGGCCTCGTCGTAAATGGTGAAATCGGACGTGAACCCCAAGGTGGCCGCCTCCACACGCAGGATGCGCGAGAAGATGGAGTGGAACGTGCCCATCTGCAGGCTGCGCGCCCTCTCGGGCCCTACGATGCCTGCTATGCGCTCTTTCATTTCGTTGGCTGCCTTGTTGGTGAAGGTGAGGGCCAGCACATTCCAGGGCTTCAAGTCATCATGCACCAGGAGATAGGCTATCTTGTAAGTAAGCACACGAGTCTTGCCAGACCCGGCACCGGCTATGACGAGCTGCGGCCCATCGCAATAGACCACCGCCTGCCGTTGGTTTTCATTAAGCTGTTCGAGGAGATTCTGTTCCGATTGCATCTTACGATTGTTAAAAATTGGTGCGTCTTACCTGTAGGTGCCGCCCACGGCCGTGCGAGGGTCATAGTCCTCGCCCTCCTTGGGGAAGGCTGGTATGTAACGCATGTTGTTCATGATTTGTCGCTGCCGCTTGCGCATGTATGCGCTGGGCGACTTGGACGAGAACTTGCGGGGATTGGGCAGCGTGGCTGCAATGAGCGCACAGTCAGCACGTGTGAGGTTGTCGGCAGTTTTTCCGAAATTATACTCGGCACAAGCGTCGACACCATAGATACGGTCACCCATCTCTATGGAGTTGAGATAGACCTCCATGATGCGCTGCTTGCTCCAAAAGAGCTCAGTGAGAGCTGTGAAATAGACTTCAAAGCCCTTGCGGACCCACGACCGGCCAGGCCATAGAAAAACATTCTTGGCCGTCTGCTGCGAGATGGTGCTCGCGCCATAGCGCTTCCCCCCCTTGCCATTTGCCATGTTACGTTTGGCAGCATGGCCGATAGCGTCAAAATCAAAACCGTGATGGAGCAAGAAGCGAGAGTCTTCCGATGCCATGACGGCTACAGGCATATGCTTTGACATCTGGTCCAAGGGCACCCAGTGATGGTGAATGGTGAGACTGCCCGTCTGCACACAGCGGATAAGCATCAGCGGCGTGACATACACGGGCAGGAAGCGATAAGCCACCACAGCAAGGATGGTGGAAGCGAAAAAGAGGCTAACCGCCCACTTGACAATTTTCTTAAACATGGCAAAAAGGGGTGCGGACGCACTGAAGCCCGTCCGCATCCCTATTGAAGATGGATCTGTGAATGCTGGTTTAGTTGAGCTTGCCGTTGTTGGCCTTCTCGATCATGGCCTGTGAAGCATACAGGTACACCTCCACGCGGCGACTGGCCTTGACATTCTCGGTGCCATCTGCATTCGTCACAAGATTGGTTTCCCCAAAACCTGTGGCGTTCTTGATTTGTGAGCTGGGCACGCCACAAGTGCTTACCAAGTAGTTTTTCACAGCCTTGGCACGATTTTCCGAAAGCACCTGGTTCACCTCGTCAGAACCATCCGACGACGCATAGCCCTGGATGTCAACCTGGCAGTCGGCGTTGTTCTTCAGAATGGTGGAGAACTTGGCCAGTTCGTTCTTGGCATTGGCCTGCAAGGCATACTTACCGACATTGAAGAGAATGCCGTTGTCGAAAGTCACCTTCACAGCCTTCAGGCCATTGGCATCGGTCACTTCCTCCACCTTAGCGTTCTTCACCTGTGCTGCCGTCTCAGCGGCCACCTTGTCCATGTGCTTGCCGATCAAGGCTCCCGTTCCAGCGCCTACCGCGGCGCCTATAGCCGCTCCGACTGCCGTATTGCCAGCGATGGCTCCGATAATGGCTCCGACTGCCGTGCCCGAGCCAGTGCCGATCAGAGCACCCGTGCCCGTCTTGGTGGAACAACCGACACCCACCAAGGTGAGCGTGCATAAACCCACTGTTGCTACTTTCATTCTTTTCATAATGCTTACATTTATTTATTTTCCACAATTTTCTTATTCGCAAAGTTACTGCTTTTTTCCCGAGATAGGTTCTTATTGAATATTTTTTTCGTAACTTTGCGGCAAAATTAACCAATCGTAAGGATTGGTGCAATGGGAAACGCCTACCTCACGATGGGGAAATCCCTAAACATCCCAGAAGAGGCGCCAGCCCACATACACGATAATTCTATATAAGGTAAAGACATAACATGGCAAAAGAACTGAAACATCTTACCAAGCGCGCTGACGACTACAGCCAGTGGTACAACGACCTGGTGACCAAGGCCGACCTGGCCGAGCAAGCACCCGTTCGCGGTTGCATGATCATCAAGCCTTACGGCTATGCCATCTGGGAGAAAATCCAGGCTGGCCTCGACAAGGAATTCAAGAAGCTGGGTGTGCAGAACGCCTACTTCCCCCTGCTCATCCCGAAGAGCTTCTTCGCCCGTGAGGCTGAGCATGTGAAAGGCTTTGCCAAGGAGAGCGCCGTGGTGACCCACTACCGCCTGAAGACCAGCGACGACGGCAAGGACATCATTGTCGATCCCGAGGCCAAGCTCGACGAGGAACTTATCATACGTCCCACGTCAGAGACCATGATCTGGCACACCTATAAGAACTGGATTCACTCATGGCGCGACCTGCCCATCAAGTGCAACCAGTGGTGCAACGTGATGCGCTGGGAGATGCGCACACGTCCGTTCCTGCGCACATCGGAGTTCCTGTGGCAGGAGGGGCATACCGCTCACGCCACCTCAGCCGAGGCCGAGGAGGAAGCCAAGACCATGCTCCATTGCTACGCCGACTTCGTGGAGGACGTGATGGCCGTACCGGTCATCCGCGGTGAGAAGAGCGAGACCGAGCGCTTCGCCGGTGCCCTGCAGACCTACACCATCGAGGCCATGATGCAGGACGGCAAGGCCCTGCAGAGCGGCACCAGCCACTTCCTCGGACAAAACTTCGCCAAGAGTTTCGACGTGACCTATCTCAACAAGGACAACAAGCCCGAGTATGTGTGGGCTACATCATGGGGCGTGTCCACCCGACTGATGGGCGCTCTCATCATGGTGCACTCCGACGACAACGGACTGGTGCTGCCCCCGAAGCTCGCGCCCATCCAGGTGGTCATCATCCCCATCAACAAAAATGAGGAGCAGCTCCAGGCCATCACGGCCAAGCTGCAGCCGGCCATCGACCAGCTGCGCGAGCTGGGCATCAGCGTGAAGTATGACGACGCCGACAACAAGCGCCCGGGCTTCAAGTTTGCCGACTACGAGCTCAAGGGTGTGCCCGTGCGCCTCGTCATGGGCGGCCGCGACCTCGAGAACAACACCATCGAGATCATGCGCCGCGACACGCTCGAGAAGGAGAACGTCTCGTTCGACGGCATCGTGGAGCGCGTGAAGGACATGCTCGACGACATCCAGCGCAACATCTTCGAGAAGGCTCGAAAGATGCGCGACAGCAAGGTATACGAGTGCACCAACTACGACGAGTTCAAGGAGCGCATCAAGGACGGAGGCTTCTTCCTCTGTCCCTGGGACGGCACGGCCGAGACCGAGGCCAAGATCAAGGAGGACACGCAGGCCACCATCCGCTGCATCCCCTACGGCTACGAGCAGAAGGAGGGCGCGGTCGACATGGTGAGCGGCAAGCCCGCCAAGAGCTGGGTCATCGTGGCGCGCGCCTACTAACAGCGCATCCGACCATCTTTTCCTTATCCCATCCGCCCACAAGGCGGGTGGGATTTTTGTTTTACCGGGGGAACATTATGCGAACGACCGAGGTGGGTCTCACTTCACTTGTCATGATTTCTTGCCAAAAAGTCTACCCCAGTTCGGGATAAGAGGCTCGTAAACAAGCTCAATGACGAGTTCAGCAAGTTTGGCATCATACAATCAAACTACTTCTACCGCCAGGTGTCGCAAAACGACACCACCCACAACGGGCTCATCGAGGCGTTCTTCCGCACCAGGTCGGACATCGCCCTGCGCGAGCGGGGCAACGACGAGGCCTTCCGCAACCATTACAATATCGTGAAGACCACGTCGACCGAGGAGGCCATCATCAAGAAGTTTGAGAGCCAAGGCTGCTTTGACAACTTCACACGATAACCTCACCCGCTGAGGAAAACCAAGATTTCTGCGCCCCAGCCTACGGCAAGTTCGGACAATATGTGTAACTTTGCATAAAAAATCAAAGTGCCAGCATGAAGACACAACTTGACGTACACACCCACACCGTGGCATCAGGCCACGGATACAGCACCATCCAGGAGATGGCCCACGCGGCGGCCGACCTGGGGCTGAACATCCTCGGCATCACCGAGCACGGCCCCAGCATCCCAGGCACCTGCCATCCCATCTACTTTCGCAACCTCATCTGCGTGCCACGCGAGCTGTATGGCGTGAGGCTGATGCTCGGAGCGGAGCTCAACATCCTCAACACCATGGGGGAGCTCGACCTTGACGAGGAACACCTGCGCATGCTCGACCTGCGCATCGCCGGCATACACAGCGTGTGCTGGCAAGGGGGCACGCGGGAGGAGAACACTGCCGGCGTCATCAGGGCCATGCGCAACCCCTACGTGCAAATCATCAGCCACCCCGGCGACGGCACGGCCCCACTCGACTTCGAACAACTCGTCTTGGTGTCGAAAGAGACCCACACGCTCCTCGAAATCAACAACCACTCGCTACACCCCGCCCGCCACAAGGCCGAGGCGCGAGACAACAACCTGGAACTGCTGCGGCTGGCCAAGAAGCACCAGGTGCCCGTCATCCTCGGTAGCGACGCCCACTTCTCCACCATGATCGCCCAATACGACCGCCTGCTGCCCTTGCTCGAAGAGACCGCCTTCCCCGACAGCCTCATCATGAACTACGACACACAGCGCTTTTTGGAGTATCTGAAGCCCACACCGGCCTAAAAAGAAGATAAATGTGGCAAGTTCTTTTGCAAAGTCAAGATAAAAGTTTAATTTTGCAAACAAATGCACGTTGATACGCGCACAACTAAGAAATAGCAACATGCCTGAAATATCAGTACGTGGCTTGGAAATGCCCGAGTCGCCCATTCGTAAGCTTGCTCCCCTGGCTGTAGCCGCCAAGGAACGCGGCATCAAAGTATACCACCTGAACATCGGCCAGCCCGACCTGCCCACACCCGAGTGTGGCCTTGACGCCTTGCGCCACATCGACCGCAAGGTGCTGGAATACAGTCCGTCGCAAGGCTATTTGAGCTACCGCAAGAAGTTGGTTGACTACTACGCCAAGTACGACATCCACGTCTCGCCCGACGACATCATCATCACGGCTGGAGGTTCCGAGGCCGTGTTGTTCGCATTCATGAGTTGCCTCAACCCCGGCGATGAGATTATCGTGCCCGAGCCCGCCTACGCCAACTATATGGCGTTCGCCGTGTCGGCAGGCGCCAAGATACGCACCATCGCCACATCCATCGAGGAAGGTTTCGCCCTGCCCAAGGTCGAAAAATTCAATGAGCTGATCAACGAGCGTACGCGCGGCATTCTCATCTGCAACCCCAACAACCCCACGGGATATCTTTACACCCGGCGCGAGATGAACCAAATCCGCGACTTGGTAAAGGAGCACGACCTGTATCTCTTCTCCGACGAAGTCTACCGCGAGTACATCTACACCGGGTCACCCTACATCAGCGCCATGCACCTCAAGGGCATAGAGGACAACGTGATTCTCATCGATTCCGTGTCGAAACGCTATTCCGAGTGCGGCATTCGCATCGGTGCGCTCATCACCAAGAACAGCGAGGTGAGGAAAGCCGTCATGAAGTTCTGCCAGGCTCGCCTCTCCCCACCCCTTATCGGACAGATTGTCGCCGAGGCGTCTCTCAATGCCCCCGCAGACTACTACCGTGACGTCTACGACGAATATGTGGAGCGACGCAAATGTCTCATCGACGGACTGAACCGCATTCCCGGTGTCTATTCACCCATCCCCATGGGCGCCTTCTACACCGTGGCCCAACTTCCCGTGGACGACTCAGAGAAGTTCTGCCGCTGGTGTCTCGAGGAGTTCAACTATGAGGGCGAGACAGTCATGATGGCTCCCGCCGCCGGCTTCTACACCACGCCCGGCGCAGGTGTAGACCAGGTGCGCATCGCCTACGTGCTCAAGAAGGAAGACCTGGAGCGCGCCTTGTTCATCCTCAGAAAAGCATTGGAAGCCTATCCCGGAAGAAAACAATGAACCTGTCTCTCTTCATAGCCCGTAAGCTCTACAAGGACCAAGGCGGGCACCAGCGCGTCTCCCGCCCCGCCATCACGATCGCCACAGCCGGTGTGGCCATCGGGTTGGCCGTGATGCTGTTGTCTGTCTTCGTCGTGCTGGGCTTCAAACACACCATCCGCGACAAGGTTATCGGATTTGGCTCACACATCCAAGTGACCAACTTCCTGAACCAGATGTCAGCAGACCAGCAGCCCATCGTGGTAAACGACTCCATGATGGCCGTCATACGTGGCGTCAAGGGCGTCAAGCACGTAGAACGCTTTGCCTACAAACAAGGCATTCTGAAGACCGACAGTGACTTCTTGGGCGTGATGTTTGAAGGCGTGGGGCCGGAATACGACAGTACCTTCATACACCAGAACCTCAAGGCGGGCTCCATTCCCCACTTCTCAGACAGCCAGTCGGGCAACCACATAGTCATCTCCCGGACCATCGCAGACAAGCTCAAGGTGAAGGCCGGCCAGCGGATCTTCGCCTATTTTATCGATGACAACGGAGTGCGGATGCGCCGCTTCACCATACAAGGCATCTACCAGACCAATCTCACGCAGTATGACGAGACGATGTGCTTCACCGACCTCTACACCGCCATCAAACTGAACGGATGGACTCCCGACCAAGTGTCGGGCGCGGCTGTCACGGTCAGAGACTTTAGCCAGTTGGACGAAGTGGAGAACCGGTTCATCAGCAAGGTCAACAAGACCCAGGACCCCAATGGAGAGACTTACTCAGCGCAAACCATCAGAGACATCAACCCGCAAATCTTCTCATGGCTCGACTTGCTCGACATGAACGTGTGGATCATCCTGGTGCTCATGGTGGCCGTGGCGGGCGTGACCATGATCTCGGGCTTGCTCATCATCATCCTTGAGCGCACCACTATGATTGGCGTGCTCAAGGCCCTCGGCGCGCGCAACGCGACCATACGCCACATCTTCCTGTGGTTTGCCACCTTCATCATCGGTCGAGCGCTCATCATCGGCAACGGCATCGGCATCGGCATAGCCCTGTTGCAGAAATGGACGGGCCTCATCCGCCTCGACCCCACCACCTATTATGTCAGCGAGGTACCCATGGAAATCAACGTCCCCTTGATTGTGGCTCTCAACGTAGCCACGCTTGCCATTAGCCTCTTTGTCCTCATCGCGCCCAGTTATCTCATCTCACACATTCATCCTGCCAAGAGCATGAGGTACGAATAACAGGACTGGAGAGTCGGCGCACCGGGAAAAGGCACACACATTGAGACAGAGGACAAGAGGGCCAGCCCCCACACCACAGCATGATGCACATGAAGGGGAAAGTGTGCAATTGATAAGAAAGCAACATTTTCTTAAAAATACTGCACATGATATTTGGAAATGCGCAAGATTGGTTGTAACTTTGCACATAAATTTTGAATTTGTGCAATGGACAAAGCATCCAGTTTTAATAAGCTGATAGAACAGGCCATCATCCATAATTGGGAGAAAAACGCCCTGACAGACTACAAGGGTGTCACTCTGCAGTATCATGACGTGGCCAGAAAGATAGAGAAACTCCACATCATGTTTGAGTGTTCCGGCATCTCAAAGGGCGACAAGATAGCTCTTTGCGGCCGCAACAGCTCGGCATGGGCGTGTGCCTTCTTGGCAGTGATAACCTATGGTGCCGTCGCTGTGCCCATACAACATGAGTTCAAGCCCGAGCAAGTATACAACGTGGTGAACCATTCCGAGGCGAAATTGCTCTTCGTCGGAGACGTGGTCTCCACCACCCTTGACTACAGCATGATGCCCAACCTTGAGGGTGTCATCTACCTCCCCGACTACTCACTCGTGGAAAGCCGCACGGACCAGTTGACTTTCGCGCGCGAGCACCTCAACGAGATGTTTGGCCACAAGTATCCCAAATATTTCCGCAAGGAGCACATCCATTACCATGAGGACCAGGCGGAAGAGCTGATCATGATCAACTATACGAGCGGCACGACCGGTTTCTCCAAGGGGGTCATGCTGCCCTACCGTGCGGTATGGAGCAACATCGACTACCTGACAGACGTGCTGGGCCGCAAGTTGCCGGCCAACTCGCGCGTGCTCGACACCCTTCCCATGGCCCACATGTACGGCCTTGTCTGCGAGCTCCTTCTTCAGTTTGTCCTGGGCAACCACCTGTTCTTCCTCACCCGTCTGCCCAGCCCCACCATCATACAGGAAGCCTTCGCCGACATCCGCCCCTGCGTCATCTTTGCCGTGCCGCTCGTCGTGGAGAAGATTGTCCGGAAAAAAGTGTTCCCCTTGCTCGACAATGCGCGCATCAAGCTGCTCATGAAAATGCCGGGCATCAGCAAGAAGGTGAAAGAGCACATGCTGAAGACCGTCATGGACATTTTTGGCGGACAGGCCTATGAGGTCGTCGTGGGCGGCGCGGGCCTGAACCGTGAGATTGAAAACTTCCTCACAAGCATCCATTTCCCCATCACCATGGCTTACGGCACCACAGAGACGGGCCCGCTGATCACCTTCTGCGACCACAGCGACTTCATTGCCGGCTCGTGCGGCACGCCCGTGAAGCACATGGAGGTAAGGATTGCCAGCAACGACCCGGAGAACATGGCTGGAGAAATCATCACGCGCGGCATGAACGTGATGAAGGGCTACTACAAGAACGACAAGGCCACGCAGGCAGTGATAGACGAGGAAGGCTGGTTCCACACGGGCGACCTGGCCAGGATGTCCAAAGACGGCCATGTGTTCATCCTGGGACGTATCAAGAACATGCTCCTGGGCTCCAACGGGCAAAATGTGTACCCCGAAGAGATTGAAGACAAGCTCAATTCCATGGCCATGGTCAACGAGAGCCTCATCATACAGCACGGCGACAAGCTCGTCGGCCTGGTGCACCCCGACATGCACGAGGCCGAAGCGCTGGGCTTCACGGAAGACGACCTGAGGAACATCATGGAGCAAAACCGGAAAGAGCTCAACACCCTGTTGCCAAGTTTCTGCAAGATCAGCGAGATAAGGCTCCAGGCCGAAGAATTCGAGAAGACACCCAAGAAATCCATCAAGCGATACCTCTATAAAGAAGCATAACCCCCCAAAAGACAACATCATGGAAAAGATTCCAAGTTTTAATGAGCTCATCGAAAAAAGCATCATAGACCATTGGGACCAAGACGCCCTGACCGACTTCAAGGGCGTTGCGCTCCAATATCACGACGTGGCTCGCAAGATAGCCAAGTTGCACATCATGTTTGAAAGTTCGGGTGTGGAGCGCGGCGACAAGATTGCCCTGTGCGGCCGCAACAGTGCCGCATGGGCCTGCGCCTTCCTGGCCGTTCTCACCTATGGTGCTGTAGCCGTGCCCATCTTGCATGAGTTCACCGCCGACCAGATACACAACATCGTCAACCATTCAGACGCCAAGCTGCTGTTTGTGGGCGACGTGGTTGCCACGCAAGTCGACACCACCAAGATGCCCAACCTGGAAGGCGTCATCTATCTCCCCGACTACTCGCTGGTGCTGTCGCGCACCGACAAACTGACCTACGCACGCGAACACCTCAACGAGATGTTCGGTCACAAGTACCCCAAGTATTTCCGCAAGGAACATATCAGCTACTACAAGGAGCAAAGTCCCGACGAGCTGGCGCTCATCAACTACACCAGCGGCACGACCGGTTTCTCCAAGGGGGTCATGCTGCCCTACCGCGCCCTGTGGAGCAACGCCGACTTCGCCGAGCATGTGCTGGGCAGCCACATCAAGCCGGGAGAAAATGTCATCTCCATCCTCCCCATGGCCCACATGTACGGCATGGCGTTCGAGTTCCTCTATGAGTTTATCAAGGGTTGTCACATCTTCTTCCTCACGCGCATCCCCTCTCCCGCCATCATCGCCGCGGCCTTTGCCGAGGTGAAGCCGTGCGTCATCATCTCCGTGCCCTTGATCATCGAAAAGATCATCAAGAAGAAGGTCTTCCCGAAGATTCAGGATCCCAAGATGCGCCTGTTGCTGAAGATGCCCGGCATCAACAAGAAGGTCTACGAGAAGATTTGCGCCCAGGTGACCCAAGCCTTCGGCGGCAACTTCTACGAGGTCATCATAGGCGGGGCGGCTTTCAACCAGGAGGTGGAGGCCTTCTTGCACCAGATCCACTTCCGCTACACGGTGGGCTACGGGGCCACGGAGTGCGCTCCCATCATCTGCTATGCCGACCACAAGGACTTCGTTCCCGGCTCGTGCGGCAAGGCGGCCTTGCACATGCAAGTGCGCGTGGAGAGCACGGACCCCCGGAACGTTCCTGGCGAAATCCTGTGCAAGGGCCCCAATGTCATGTTGGGATACTACAAGAATGAGGAAGCCACCGCGGCTGCCATCGACAAGGACGGCTGGTTCCACACGGGCGACCTCGGAACCATCGACGCCGACGGCAACGTCTTCATCAAGGGCCGCTCGAAGAACATGCTGCTGGGTTCCAACGGACAGAACATCTATCCGGAGGAGATCGAGGACAAGCTCAACTCGATGACCATGGTCAACGAGAGTGTGGTCATCCAGGAGGGCGACAAGCTCGTCGGACTGGTGTTCCCCGACTTCGACGAGGCGAAGCAGATGGGCTTCAACGAGAGTGACTTGGAAAACATCATGGAGGAAAACCGCAAACAGCTCAACTCCACACTGCCCAACTATTGCCACCTGTCGGCCATCCGCCTGCACAACGAGGAGTTTGAGAAGACGCCCAAGCGTTCCATCAAGCGTTTCCTCTACACGCACTAAGCGGACACGCCTCCCCGCACCATGCGACAATCCCCGCAAGGATTGAGGTTCAGCCTCCATTCTTGCGGGGATTGTTTTTGTGGCTCTTCCGGAAATAGTACAGCAACGCCCTATGGCTGCGCCTCCAGTTGCCTGTCAAGTTCCTCAATGCCTTTGGCCGTGCAGAGTCCGCGTATAAACAGCATGATCACATTACGGAAGATGTCTTGCAGGCTATAGACGTTATAGAGCTTATACTCCATGACGTTTTGCATCATGCTGCCTCCCAACAGGCTGATCAACTTATAATTGAAATCGTCACGCAAATAGCCCTCTTGCACGCCCCGCCTGAAGAAGTCCATGCTGCGCACATCATGCGCTTTCCGCGTCTGCTCCAGATAAGCCGTCACCCGGGGATACTTGTGCAAGTCTTCGAAATAGAGCGGATTCATGTCACGGAGCTCCTCCATCTGAAGACGATAGAACTCGAGCAGAATGTCAATAACCTGCTTGTCGCCATTGGCGCTGAAGTGCTCCATCATGGCTTCGAATCCCTGGATTCTCCGCTGCACGCACGCCATGAGCAGCTCCTCCTTGTTCCCGTAAATCTCATAGAGTGTACGCTTCGAAATCTTCAGCTTGCGCGCAATGTCGTCCATCTTCACCGACTTGACGCCGATGGTAGTAAACTTACGGATGGCGACCTTCAAAATCTGCTCGCGCAGATCTTCACGATGATCCATGGTGTAGTTTGGTTGATGCATGTTCTGAGCAACTATTGTGGAATATTAAGAAGACATTCTCATCATCTTGCGTCTCATATACTATGAAAAACAGCAATTTATCGGGTGCAAAGTTACAAAAAATAGTGAAAACTTGGTTTTGTTCTTTCGTTTTTTATTATCTTTGCCTTCAATAACACGCAACAACACATAAAAAAAAATAACATGGTAAAAATCACAAAAGAGGCTGCCCTGGAATATCACTCCCACGAGCGGCCCGGCAAAATCGAAGTCAAGCCGACCAAGCCATATCGCACCCAAACCGACCTGAGCTTGGCCTACTCGCCAGGTGTGGCCTTCCCCTGCCTGGAAATCCAGAACAATCCTGACGACGTCTACAAATACACCGACAAGGGCAACCTCGTGGCCGTCATCTCCAACGGCACAGCCGTCCTGGGCCTGGGCGACATCGGAGCCATGAGCGGAAAGCCGGTCATGGAGGGCAAGGGCTTGCTCTTCAAGATTTACGGCGGCATCGACGTGTTCGACATCGAGGTCAACGAGAAAGACCCCGAGAAGTTTTGCGAGGCCGTGGAGAAAATCGCACCGACCTTCGGCGGCATCAACCTGGAAGACATCAAGGCTCCCGAATGCTTCTACATCGAGAACCGCCTGAAGAAGACGCTCGACATCCCCGTGATGCACGACGACCAGCACGGCACGGCCATCATCTCGGCCGCCGGACTGCTCAACGCCCTGGAAGTGGCGGGCAAGAAAATAGAGGACGCCAAGATCGTGGTCAACGGAGCGGGAGCCGCAGCCATCAGCTGCACCAAGCTCTACTGCTCGCTCGGAGCCAAGCACGAGAACATCCTGATGCTCGACTCGCGCGGCGTCATCTACAAGGGCCGCGACCATGTGAACGAGCAAAAAGCGGAATTTGCCACCAGCCGGACAGACATCCACACGCTGGAGGAGGCCATCAAGGGGGCCGACGTCTTCGTGGGCCTGTCCAAGGGCAATGTGCTCTCGCAAGACATGGTGCGCTCCATGGCCGACCACCCCATCGTCTTCGCCTTGGCCAACCCAATACCGGAAATATCCTATGAGGACGCCATGGCCGCCCGTCCCGACGTGCTCATGTCGACCGGACGCTCCGACTATCCCAACCAGATCAACAACGTCATCGGCTTCCCCTACATCTTCCGCGGCGCGCTCGACGTCCACGCACGCGCCATCAACGAGAAGATGAAGCGGGCCGCCGTCAAGGCCATCGCCCAGCTGGCCAAGATGCCCGTGCCCGAGATCGTCAACCAGGTCTACCACGTCAGCGACCTGCAGTTCGGGCCGAAATACTTCATACCGAAGCCTGTCGACCCACGCCTCATCACAGAAGTCTCGGCAGCCGTGGCCAAGGCAGCCATGGAGAGCGGCGTGGCACGCACGCCCATCACAGACTGGGTGGCCTACAAGGAACGCCTGCGCCAGATGCTCGGGCAGGAGACCAAGTTCACCCGCACGCTCCATGCCACGGCCGCCATGCACCCGCAGCGCGTGGTCTTCGCCGAGGGCGGACACCCCACGATGATGAAGGCCGCCGTGAAGGCCCGCCAGGAGGGCATCTGCCACCCCATCCTCCTGGGCAACCCCGACCGGCTGGACCGACTGGCCAACCGCCTGAAGCTCGACCTCACGGGCGTGGAGATCGTCGACATGCGCGCCGACAAGGAGCAGGGCCGACGGGCCACCTACGCCAAGCACCTCGCCGAGAAGCGCGCCCGACAGGGCTACACCTTCGAGGAGGCCTACGACAAGATGTACGAGCGCAACTACTTCGGCATGTCCATGGTCGAGCAAGGCGACGCCGACGCGTTCATCACGGGGCTCTACACCAAGTACAGCAACACCATCAAGGTGGCCAAGGAGGTCATCGGCATCAACCCCGACTACAAGACCTTCGGCACCATGCACATCCTCAACACGAAGAAGGGCATCTTCTACATCGCCGACACGCTCATCAACCGCCACCCCGACGACAGCGTGCTCTACGACGTGGCGCGACTGGCCGCCCACTCCGTCAAGTTCTTCAACGACGAGCCCGTCATGGCCATGATCAGCTATTCCAACTTCGGCACCGACGAGCAAGGCTCGCCCGTCACCGTGCACCAGGCCGTGGAGCGCCTGCAGCACGACTACCCCGACATGGCCGTCGACGGCGAGATGCAGGTCAGCTTCGCACTCAACAAGGAGCTGCGCGACGACAAGTATCCCTTCAGCCGCCTCAAGGGCAAGGATGTCAACACCCTCATCTTCCCCAACATGAGCTCGGCCAACAGCTGCTACATGCTGCTCAAGGGCCTCGACCCTGACGTGGAGGTCATCGGCCCGATACAGATGGGGCTCAACAAGCCCATCCACTTCACCGACTTCGAGGCCAGCGTGCAAGACGTGGTCAACATCACGGCCGTGGCAGCCATCGACGCCTACGTGGAGAAGCTCAAGAACAACCAGGGCGAATAATACCCCTCCCAAGCGGAAACACCGACTTCGGGGCGGCGCCGGCCCGCACACACGATGGACGGCGCTGCCCCGCGTTTTTTCTATAGGGGGCAATCACCCCAAGCACCCGCGAGCGCAAGACGGGTGGAAATTGAAAAGCAAGCGTGAAGGTCGTGTGCCGATATGCACAAGTCCCGTTTTGACGATTATTAAGCTGGGGCCATCACCAGCAAAAAACCTTACTAACTAAAAACATCTATAATGACAACATACGCGATCTATAGTTTTGAAGTACAAGAGGGCGACAAAACCCTTTTTTATAAAAATACTGGAGACAAAGCCATTGACATGGCCAACAACATTATCGGCAATCTGCTGAAAGATGGCTTGACCATAATAGGCAAGAAACGGAAACAAGACCAACCGCTTAAAAAACTGAACATCAAGGGAAGAGACGGAGTCTTCACATGGGTACTGTGCAATGTGAGGGAAGTCACGCAATGGGAAGGACATGAAAAGAACTCGCTCGAATCGCATCCGGGCAGTTTCATCATTTTTGACAATAGGCCAGATGTGTGCCAAATTGCCATAGAGCAAAATAGCGCATTTTATTCTGATACTGACAAGGTTGTAAAATATATCCGACGGGCATTCAATTCAAAACTGTCTGAGTATGGACTAAAGATTGTCATCAAGCGCAAATACCAAGCAGGCAAATTCAAAGAACTTGTGCGGAAGCGACTGCTCAATGATCGTGTCAAGAGAATCGTCTGGGAATTTCCCAACCCCGACAAGGTGAAAGGAATCGACGCTGACAAAATCATGAAAGACCATCTTGAAGGACTGTCCCTGTTTATGAAGGCGGCCAATGCTTTGAAGGGCAAACTGACATTCACTGGTTCTAAGGGCGAGCCTTTATGTGTCGATGATGACAAGGTAGAAGATTGGGCGCAAGTTATTGCGCTGAGCGCTCAGAATGGCTATAAACTCGCTTATCATTTTTACAATTCCTCTGCAATCAACTTCAAGGACGTGGCTTACGCGTTCCACTCCATAGACGGCAAGGTGATTCGTGATTTTGAGAATGGACAGTTATACGCTAATGAGAATAATGAGAAAACATTTGAACTGATAGATGTGCTTGACAAGATAAGGAAAGAAATTGCTGATTATCATGATGAGGTTATTGACGACGACGAATAAGCAAAGCATCAAGGAAGCGTTCAAGGGAAATGTCACCTATCAGACGGTAAAAGCCGCATACAAACAGCTGGAAACAAAAATGCGGACCCTCTGTTTCTCTCCAGAAGAAATTTGGATGAACAGCATTATCATTTTTGACAAATTGCTCAAGCATAGCGACCAAACGAACAGTATGGTGCCAACCCTATGGGACGACACCTTCTGCGACTTGCGCGATGAAGCCAGGGACACCAACCGTGATTATAACACAGAAGAACTGGAAAATGCCACATCATGTATTTTGTATGTGGTAATCAGTTACATGATAGCTTCCAACGACTTCGGTATGGTCCGATATGTCGAGACACTCGCACGACAGATATACGGGCATTCTGACTTTGAGAGTATTGACACTCCATTAAAGACCAACATTGAGAGTGGATTCTGCCAGTATATAAAGGAGTACATCAAAAAGCACAAATTCATTTCTGACACTTTTGACTCCCCACAGAATTACGCCGACCCCATAAAACCTCCGCTGAGCGTCAAAGACAAGCTGGAAGCGAAAAATGGCATCCGCAAACGTCTTGCTTTTATGAAAGGGGCAATGCCCAACCAGGACACGCTGATAATGAGCGATTGTGATTTCAACAAGATGATTGAAGCCGTCGACTATCTGATAGAAAATAATGTAGTACGGAAACTTGGCAACAAAATCGACACGAATTTGTCTGTCGCCCATCTCCGATACACATTTTACTTGGTTTACAAAAACGAAGGCAAGTGTGTCGATCGCCAGCTTTGGTTGGACTTTCTCGTTGAAACTTTCTCAAAGATGAAAAACGGAAAAGATTCGTTAAGCAAACATTTTGCTGACAAGCCAAATGATTATTATTGCCTCTTCCGGAATTTGGAGTGACGAGACCAATGGCTTGAATGTAAACCCATATAAACCCCAGGGGGCGGGAAACCCTCAATTTTGTCGCTTGACGGGCTGCGCTCGACTTTGTCGCTTGACGGGCTGCGCTCGACTTTGTCACTTGACGGGCTGCGCTCGACTTTGTCACTTGACGGGCTG
>ERZ808240.1200-NODE-1200-length-32803-cov-43.373366_pt1 | contig 32803 bp, 45 predicted proteins | sample MGYA00521084_ERZ808240 | MGnify/ENA primary metagenome ERZ808240 (study PRJEB31516, sample SAMN03275571) | gut metagenome | biome: mammalia-associated habitat; material: feces | host: Papio cynocephalus | place: Kenya | collected 2012-08-06 ... | reverse complement strand
CGTTGGAAAGATCTTTGGCTTCTGCTGTTTTCCTGGTATCCGCAATCTGGTTGTCTCCGGTTTCTTTTGCAGGCGCAATCTGCCCTTTCTGCTCCGGATCTGTTATTGTATCGATTGTATCCTGTGCAGCCTTAGACGCATTGTCAATCTCCTGCTTCAGTTCATCCTTTTCTTCCTCTGTCAGATCCGGCAGTGCATCAATTGCCTGCTTTTCTTCTTCCGCCTTCTTTGCAATTTCATCTTTTGCTTTATCCCTGGCATTGGAAAGATCTTTGGCTTCTGCTGTTTTCCTTGTATCCGCAATCGTATTACTGCTGTTATTTTTAGTTTCTTCTACCCTGGACTTCTCCGCAGGATCTGTTACCGCATCAATTGCTGCCTGTGCAGCCTTAGATGCATCGTCCACTTCCTGCTTCAGCTTATTCTTCTCTTCCTCTGTCAGATCCGGCAGTTCATCAATTGCCAGCTTTTCTTCTTCTGCCTTCTTTGCGATTTCATCTTTTGCTTTATCCCTGGCACGGGAAAGATCTTTGGCTTCTGCCAATTTCTTTGCCTCTGCAATTTTATCACTGCCGTTATTTTTACTTTCTTCTACCCTGGACTTCTCCGCAGGATCTGTTACCGCATCAATTGCTGCCTGTGCAGCCTTAGATGCATCGTCAATCTCCTTCTTCAGTTCATCCTTTTCTTCTTCCGTCAGATCCTGCAGTTCATCGATTGCCTGCTTTTCTTCTTCTGCCTTCTTTGCGATTTCATCCTTTGCTTTGTCCCTGGCGTTGGAAAGGTCTTTGTCTTCTGCTGTTTTCTTAGTATCCGAAATTGTATTACTACTGTTATTTTTATTTTCTTCTACTTTGGACTTTTCCTTAGGATCTGTCACTGCATCTATGGCATCCCGGGCTGCATTAGATGCGTCATCAATCGCCTTCTTCAGTTCGTTCTTTTCTTCCTCTGTCAGATCCGGCAGTGCATCAATTGCTTTCTTTTCTTCCTCTGCCTTCTTCGCAATTTCGTCCTTTGCTTTGTCTTTTACATTAGAAAGATCCGTATTTTGGGCATCATTTATACAGGCTGCAAGCTGTTCTTCTGCCTCCTTCTGCCGAGCATTCACACCTGCTGCATCTGCAGGATCTGTAAGCTGATCCATCTGCTCTTCAGCATTCTTCTCTATCTCTTCCAGTCTGCGCTCATACTGTGCTTTCTCATCCTCTGAAAGATCATTCAGATTTTGCAATTCTTCTTTTTTATCAGCAAGGTCTTTCTGTAGTTCCGCTTTCGCCTGTTCTGCTGCCTGTGCCAGGACAGTCGTATAACTGCACCCGATCTGTACATTTTGATCTTCTGTCACATGCTCTAATGTAATAATATAAGTGCCTGTTTCTTCCTGATAGCTGATCTGCTCTGCCGGAATTATGGTATCGCCCGCTGTAGCTGTCAGATCCTTTAGTATATAACCGGATCTTGGCATTACTGTCATCTTGTATGACTTTCCATATTCGACTGTTCCATTTCCACCTTCCACTGTGAATGCAGTATCATCTGAAGCAGTAACAGAGAAGCTTTTAATTTTCCAGCATGCATATAAATCCGCCGGTTCTACAATATCTGCTGCCTGCCCTGCACCGTATCGTGCCTCTGTATTTTCCTTTTCCGCTTCAATGTTCCAGCCCAGGAAATCATATCCCTCTTTTACCGGAATTGTATCTGACAAAGCATCTCCATATGCAAATTCCTGTTCCTGTGGCAGTCCGCTTACATCCGATGCATTCGCATGATAAGTTACCATTACCTTATCTGTCGTATATGGTACTTTATCAGTCTGGGAATTGCTGGAAGTCTTTGCCACCAGATAATATGTCACACCAGGCTTCAATCCATCAAATGTGAGTGCACCGTCTGTTCCTGTCGGAATCTGCCAGCTTGTAACCGCAGAATTATCTTCATTCAACAATCTGTATTGATAATTACTTTCCAGATAATTATAAGAAATTGAATGATATGTGATTGCAACCTCTACATCCGGTTTCGTTTCTCCTCCGGAAGCAGAGCCGGAATCAGGCTTGAGCGGGTCGATCGCAGTCGTTGTATCGCCTGCAGATTCTCCACTGTCACTGCTTCCTCTTTTACGATATATGATCTCATAGGAATGATTTGGTGTCAGATCCTCAAATGTGACCTGTCTTGTCTGTGCGTCCGGCACTTTCCATGTGTCTGATACCAGATTTCCGGTAGTTTTGTCACGCAGGTTATATTCGTACTCTCCTATCTCTCCTTCTTCCTGTGTAACTACTACCGTCTTAGACGTTACAACGGCATTTGCCTTGATCTGGGCACCGGCTTCATCTACCGTACCAATATTAAAGTTAAACCGGACTTTTCCGCCTGTTACATCTGTCCATCGCATTGCCATACCGGAATCTATTCCGGCAACTTCTGTAACTACACTTTTCCCGCCAATTGTTGAGACTGATTTTGCGCCACTGGATGATGTAGCAGTATTAAAACCGGTATAACCACTACCAGCCTCGCTGTAGCCTCCCACAAAGAAAGTACTCGGGCTATCAGGACAAGCCAACACAAATGCCGGATCTGTTGTTGCTGCCTTATCTACGGACTCTGCACCCACCATCTGTATCTGTGTCAGTTTTTCACCATCCAGAATAGCTTTCAGCGAAGCATTATCTGCAAGATTACCAAATAATATATCGGATCCCAAACATACATCTGCATAAATACTAAAACTTGTTTTTCCACTGGAAAGTGATGCCTCACATGAAACCGCATGTTCATTGGTTGGATCAAATGTACAGATCAGCTTTCCCACGCCTTCTTGCAGTTTCCATCCGTTGCTGTAACTGGTACTGATCCACAGTGTTTGTCCGTTATACCCGGACGCATAAGAATGTTGATAGGTATATGTACCTACAACATCAAATATGTCTGATAAACCACAGGTATATGCCATCACGCCATTACTGATATACCAGGCAGACATGCCGCTTCGGCTATATACATGTAATCCATTTGTTGCGCCATTCGGTGTTCCATACACTACCTGCACCGGATACGTATCCTGTCCGTTGACCTGACATTTATACCAGTAGGCAGTTCCGCTCTGCGCCGTGAAAGAATAAACAAGGTTTGCAGCACCATTGATTTTTGTATATGTCCCATCCTTAGCATCTGCTCTGTACCATGCAACATCCGTTGCATTTCCTGAATCAAGTGCTGTTGTCAGTGTAATGCTGCTGCCCGAGATCTGTCCATACGGATATCCGTTATACGCAAATGTAACAGGTGCAGAAGCCAGCAGCATATCAATTTCCATGCTATTGAAAGATATACTGTTAAAAGACACACTATCCATATCAGGTGTATCCTGTCTGTTTTCCTCCTCTGCGGGATCAGAATCCGCTCCCCCTCCGATCACAGCTCCTGCACCTGCATTCATATCTGCCGGATCTTCCTGCAAAGGTGCCTCCACTGTCGGTTCCTGGGAGTTCTCTTCTTTGTTTTCCGGTACATCAGCACCGGAAACACTCGATTCTGTTGCTTCTGTATGTATGCCTGTTGTTTCAGACTCCGATACTTCACCGGCAAAAGCCTGTACATTCATACTTCCCATAAAAAGTACTATGCTCAGAATCCACGCAATTCCTCTCATGGTACCCTGTTTCTTTTTCCGTCCATCTGCTTTGTTTTTACGCATGATCTGTTTCATACTTCTTTGTCTCCTCATGTCAACATACACATTTGTCCATAGATATACTATTCCATCTTCTTTTTATTGTAATAAACAGACAGCATCAAAACCGCAACAAATTTCGACGATTTTTGCACTTTTTTCCGCACATAACATAAAGAGCCGCTTCCTGCCAGGAGCCGCTCTTTATGATGATTTATTAAATTTGCATTTAATTATTTTAATATTGTAAACTCAGCCCAGCTATATTGCTTCATATATTCTCCACGATAGCTGTTTACAGCTGCCGGATCCCGTTTCAGAAATCGGTAATAATCACAATCCAGCTCTTCGGGATCTATCGAAAACTGATTTCTGTTGGCAATGAAAGCCTTTTCAGCTCCACACGCCTTTAATGTCTTTTTTAAATCCGCCAGCAGATTCCGCAAATAATGCTTATTGCTTTCGCTTTCTACCGAATCTTCCCAAAGCACCGCACATAACTCCGCCGTATTTGTTGTCGATCCATTCAGGTGGACCAGGTACGCCAAAAGCTCTTTTGTCTTACTCCGTGCAAACTGCAATGGTTTTCCCTGATAAAATGCATCAAAGTTTCCAAAGCACTGGACATATAATTTATTCTGCTGATGCATAACCGGATAACGCAGGTTAGAAAAAGCCTGTTCTACATCCTTTTTCTGCAATGGTTTCAGCAAATATCCGCTTGCATACACAGAAAATGCTTCCAGCGCGTACTCTGTATATGCTGTCACAAATATAATATTGATATCCGGTATGCACTCTTTCAGTTCCTTTGCCAGCATAAGACCACTCATCTCCGGCATCTCAATGTCAAGAAGTGCCACACTGAATCTTTTTTCCTGTGCCTTCTGTAAGGCATCACTACACCACAATACACCTGTTACAGTATCCTCTGGCCGCACTTCTTCTACAATATCTATTGCTGCCTGCAATGCCATTGGTTCATCATCTACAATCAATATTTCCATATGTTTTCCTCTCTAATACCGGCAATCTGATTTCTACCACCGTTCCAACTCCGATCTTACTGTTTACTTTCAATGTTCCATGACACATGGCTGCGATTCGTTCCCGTACATTTTCTATTCCAACATGAGCACCTTCCCCTGGCTGCTTTTTCATATCAAAACCCACGCCATCGTCTTTTACCCATATTAAATAACACCCTTTATCTTTCTTTGCCCCTATTTGAACCAATCCGCCTTCTCTTTTTTTGCAGATCCCATGCTTTACCGCGTTTTCCACGATTGGCTGCAGCATCAGCGGAGGCACCATAAAATTTGTTTCTTCAATTGCAAAACTTGTATGTACACGATCTCCAAATCTCTTTTTTTCAATTGCCAGATATGCGCGGACATGCTGCAGTTCTTTTTCAAAAGGGATACCTTCCCTGCTGGTCAGAGAATCAATATTACCTCTCAGATAGGTCGAAAACTCATCCACTGTTTCGGCTGCCTGCTCCGGATCCTGTCCACATAAGCAGCGTATTGTAGTCAAAGCATTATATATAAAATGCGGTTGTATCTGGGAAAGCATCAATTCTATCCTTGTATCACGAAGCTCTTTTCCCTGCTCTACAATCGCCGCAATAAACATACAGATCATGGAAATGGCAATAGAAATATTGAGCAAGGAAACACCATAATAAAACAATAACAATATCGTTGCAACGACCGGCAATACAAAATAAGAAACGATCGACCATACGATCTGCGGCTTCATTCGTCTTCTGTACTGTAAAAGCAATGTCAGATCTATTGTCATCGATAGAAGTCCCAGCCCTAATGTGAGCGGATAGCCGGTATTTCTGTGATATGTATTACTGCTGTCAAAATAATAATAAAAATGTGTAAACTGGGAAAGGATCACCAAAAAAATTGCCAGAATCCCGATTCCATAAACGAGATGCACACGGAACAGTCTCTTTTCCTCCTGTGGGTGATGCTCAAAGATATTGGTGCATACATAAGCATGTACCAGCAAAAGGATCATATCACTAACAACAAAAACAGTAAAATTACTGATCCTGACCCACACATATCCCACCTGATCCGCACGTCCGCGATAGATCCACGCAAGAGAATCCATGATCAGAAGTACCATAGAGGAAAGCTCCATATATGCCAGCAAAAGTTTCTTCTTTTTGGGCATACCCTGATTACAAAACATACAGACTGCTGCCATCATGCAGAAAAAAGCACCCCATAGCTCTATAGCGATTTGTAATATACGCGGTATAAACATTTTGCAGCATTCTCCTATCATCTGTTTTATATGTTTCTCATTATAACATAAAAGTGCTTATCCGTACTATGCGAGATTTTTTTGACATTTTTGTCATTATTCGCTATACTTGACACCAAGAGCATTTTATCTGCATAGGGAGGTGCGTGCACCATGGGGAAGATATGGGAGTTTTTTGATAATCTGAATGAATATGTATATGTTGCGGATATAGATACACATGAGCTGGTTTATATGAATCAGGCCGCATTAAAAGCGTTTGACATTCCTTCGCTTAAAGGTATCAAAGGCCGGAAATGCCATGCGTTGCTGCAGAACTGTTCTGCCCCCTGCACCATATGCAATAATGACGATTTAAAGCCCGGTTCTTTCCTGAAATGGAGCTACTATCACACCGGGCTGCAGAAATTCTTTTATCTGTTTGATACAATGATCGAAGAAGACGGGCATCGTTATCGTATGGAAATTGCAATTGACGTAAGTGAACCAAAACTGGCCAGTGCAGACAGCCACTATCTGAATTTGGAAATGCTGGTCAATGAAGGACTCCGTGTTGCACTCCAGCAGCCAACCCCCGACGATACCCTGAACTTTTTACTGGAATATCTCGGCAAACTTTTAAAAGGCGACCGCGCTTATATTTTTGAAAAGAATGAAAAAGGCGGTGACGACAATACCTATGAATGGGTTGCAGCAGGTGTCACCCCTGAAAAGGATGATCTGCAGAATCTTCCTCCCGAGGTATGTGCCGGCTGGTATCAGAAATTCAGCGAGAATAAACATATTATGATCGAGGATCTTGAAAAGATCAGGGATGAGGATCCGACTTTATACCGCGTACTTCACAGACAGAATATTTCTTCTCTGGTTGTTGTCCCGCTTTATGATAACGGAAAGGCATTTGCTTTTTACGGCATTGACAATCCGCCTGCTTCCTCTCTGGAATATACATCCGGAATGCTGCATATCATGGGACATTTCATTGTTGCAGCTCTCAAAAGGCGGAATCTTGTCCGTCAGTTACAGGATATGAGCCTACGTGATGAACTGACCGGGCTTGGCAACCGCCACGCACTGCATCAGTTCACGAAGGATACTAACCGCTATACAAGCGTGGGCGTTGTATACTGTGATATTACCGGACTGAAAGCAGCCAATGATTCAAAAGGGCATTTATTTGGTGACAAACTGATCTCAAACGCCGGAATCTGTCTGCAGAAAGCATTTGCGGACTATGGTCTGTTCCGTGTCGGTGGCGATGAGCTGCTTGTGATCTGTCCGGACATTTCACATGAGCTGTTTGAGGAGAAGGTTGCACTCCTGCATCAGCAGACCAAAAAATATGGCGTAAATCTTGCGATCGGTTATTGCTGGGACGATCAGGATGCTTCGAACATCAACATCTGGATGGCAAAAGCCGAATCTGCCATGTATCAGGAAAAAAGTGCATATTATAAAGCAAGAGGGATGGAACACAGATAATGTTCCATCCCTTTCATTTCTTTTTCATTTTCCCCAATTCACATTTTTACAAAAAGCTGGCAAACAAAGAAGTCAGTATGACTGTCATAATACCTGTCACTGCGATTGCCAGACTGCTCATGGCACCTTCTATCTCACCGATCTCGATCGCTTTTGCCGTTCCGATAGCATGTGAGCTTGCACCCAGTGCCAGTCCCTTGGAGATCGGCTCTGTGATCCGGAAGATTTTACAGATCAGTTCTCCGAAAATATTACCAAGCACACCTGTGATCACGATCACTGCTACCGTGATCGTCACATAACCGCCCAGTTCTTCCGATACGCCCATTCCGATCGCTGTTGTAATAGACTTGGGCAGCATTGTCACATACATTTCATGGGAAAGGTTCATAAGCTTACATAATATAAGTACCGTTCCAAGACTTGTCAGAACACCTGACGTGATACCAAGGATCACTGCCCTGTGGTTTTTCTTCAAAAGCTCCCACTGCTCGTACAGAGGAATTGCCAGACAGACTGTCGCCGGCGTTAAAAACCAGCTTAAATATGATGCGCCTTTATTATATGTATCATATTCAATTCCCGTACATGCCAGAAAAAGAATCGTCAGTACGATTGAGATCAGCAGCGGATTAAAAATGCCCAGTTTCAGCTTTTTCTTCAAAAACATACCGAGAGCATACGCCAGAAGGCTGATCGTCACGCCTGCAAACAGGGAATTCTGATATAACTCACTCATTTGCCGCACCGCCTTCCTGCTTTTTTTCTTTCCGGATTACCCATTGTGAAGAGATACCGGTTGCTGCCATGACTGTCACGATCGTAATAACAGTGATCACACTGACCGGCAGTACAAAAGGCTTTAATGTTCCCCAGGACTCCATCAGTCCAACACCCGCCGGAATGAACATAACAGGCATGATCTCTATCAGGAACTTCCCCACGTCCTTCACCTGTTCCAGTTTGATCAGTCCCGTCAAAAGACCGGCAAACAAAATGACCATTCCGTAAATACTTGCCGGAATCGGTAATGGCAATACATATTTTAAGAATTCTCCCACAAATGAAATACACAAGATCAATAAAAATTGCTGCAGATATTTCATTTCTGCCTCCCTTGTATTCAGCTGCGCTTACTGCGTAACCAGATTTGTGACCCAGACGCCCTTTTTGACCAGCACATAACCTACACAGACCTTTATGATATCCGCACATTGTACAAGCAGATATACTGTCAGAACCGGTAATGCCGTAAACCGGCATAACGTAAATGCCAGACTGACTGACACTACCCAGGTAAAAACACTGTCAAATAAGAATGTGATGACCGTCTTTCCTCCGGACCGCAGCGTAAAGTATAATACATTCAAAAATCCTTGTAAAGGGAAAAATGCTGCTGTGATGATAATAAACCATCTGCCCAGGCTGCGGATCTCATCGGTCGTATTGTAAGCGCGCGGGAATACGCCGGATAAAGCGATCAGGATTGCTGTCAGCCCCACACAGAGTGCTGCTGTAAACCACATGAGCTTATTGGCATTTTTCTTTGCTTCCTCGAATCTGGAAGCACCGAGGAACTGTCCCATGATAATGCCGACCGCATTTCCCATGGCAATAAATACCACATTCAGCAGATTACAGATTGCATTGGAAATATTCAGTCCCGCGATCACCTCAAGCCCCTTCATGGAATAACACTGTGTCAGCACTGCCATACCACCTGCCCATAAAAACTCATTAAAGAAGATTGGCAGCCCCTTGATGATGACAGGCATCATTTCCTGCAGGGAAATACGCAGTGTCCGGTAAACATTTTTTAAGAAACTGTATTTTTCAATTTCTGCATGTGTCCATATGATCACAACGAACATTTCCGCAAATCTTGCCATAACGGTCGCAATAGCTGCACCTTTTACTTCCAGACGCGGGAATCCGAATTTACCGTAGATCAGAAAATAATTGAATACGATATCCACTACAACGGAAACCAGTCCCGCCAGCATTGGCTTCATACTTTCTCCCATTTCACGCAGGCTGCCCGCATACACCTGTGTGATCGCAAACGGTACAAGTCCTATCAGCATGATATGCAGATAGGAAAGTGCACTTTCCAGCGTCAGCCCTGCATCCAGATTTCCACCGGATCCTTTTAAATAAAGTCCGATCAGCCACTCTCCACCTACTATGAATACAATAATCCCCACCACTGTCAACAGTGCTGTGATCCACACTTTCAGGCGGAATATCTTTTGATACCCTTCTTTATTTCCCTGTCCGAAATACTGGGCACTGTAAATACCCGGCCCGGACAATCCGCCAAATACAGCAAGAAAAAATACAAAAAAGAGCTGTCCCGCAATAGAAACCGCAGTCATCTTTTCCGTACCCAGACTTCCTACCATTAAATTATCCACCAGACTGACCGCATTGGTGATCCCATTCTGGATCATCATGGGAACAGCCAGATAGAGTGCTTTTTTATAAATAGAATTTTTTTGCATGAGTTCCCTCCATTTTCATTTCCTTTTATACACAAAAACGCCCAGGACAAATATCCTGGGCGCATAACTGTCGTATAAAATCTGACAAACAGATTATCGCTTGCTGAACTGCGGAGCGCGACGAGCTGCTTTGAGACCGTACTTCTTACGTTCTTTCATACGAGGATCACGTGTTAAGTATCCTGCTTTCTTCAGAACTGGTCTGTAATCAGCATCTACAGTCAGAAGTGCTCTTGCGATACCATGTCTGATGGCACCTGCCTGACCTGTGTATCCGCCACCCTTTACGTTTACAAGGATGTCAAACTTATCAGCTGTATCAGTTGCTACCAAAGGCTGACGAACGATAACCTTTAATGTCTCTAATCCAAAATATTCATCGATTGATCTTTTATTAATTACGATATTTCCTTTTCCAGGTGTTAAATATACTCTGGCGATAGATTTTTTTCTTCTTCCAGTTCCGTGGAATTTTGTTGCTGCTTTAGCCATTTTAACTTTCTCCTTTCAGTTCCTCTAATTAGAATGTTAATACTTCAGGTTTCTGAGCTGCCTGCTCATGTTCCGGTCCTGCGTATACATGAAGCTTTGTGTACATCTGTCTTCCTAAAGGTCCCTTTGGAAGCATGCCCTTAACAGCAAGTTCAACAACCTTCTCTGGCTTCTTATCTAACATTTCTCTTAAAGTTGCTTCTTTCATACCACCTACATAATCTGAATGATGGTAGTATACTTTCTGATCTAACTTCTTACCTGTTACTTTAACCTTTGCAGCATTCACAACGATTACATAATCACCTGTATCGATATGTGGTGTAAAGATTGGTTTGTTCTTTCCTCTTAATACTTTAGCTACTTCTGAAGCTAAACGTCCTAATGTCATGTCTGTAGCATCTACTACATACCATTTTCTATCGATTGTAGCTGGACTAGCCATAAATGTTTTCATCGTATTACCTCCAAACTGATATCTACTGTGTTTCTGCCTCTCTCCGGGGCTAATCGGAAACGAAAGGTATTTTTCTCTGGCTTCCATTATCTGAATTGCCGGGGCAGGTCAATTCTTCACAGGTCACCACTGTGAAATATTATATGATACGCATCCGGGTGTGTCAAGTCCTTTTTTGCTTTCATTTCATTCTGTCCATAATTTCATACTGCATCAGCATAAGCCCCTGTGCAGGTGCTGTCGGTCCTGCCAGTTCCCGGTTTCCGGTCTCAAGTACCTGCGCTATGCACGCCATATCCATCTGGCCGCGTCCGATCGCAACAAGCGTACCCACAATAATGCGGACCATATTATATAAGAAGCCGTTCCCCGTCACACGGATACGGATCAGCTTACAGTCTTTCTTTTCCCACGGATGTTCTGTCAGGATCTCTATCTTTGTGATCGTCCGGATCGTATTGGTTACTTCCGGCTTATAAGTGGAAAATCCTGCGAAATCATGTGTACCGGCCAGCATTTCCGCTGCCTGCTTCATCTTTTTAAGATCCAGCGGTACATAAACAAAATAGCTGTATTTTTCTAAGATAGGATTGGCGAATTTTGCATGATAGATACAGTATTCGTATGTTTTCCTTGTCTCTACCTTGCGTGGATGGAAATCCTCCGCCACTTCTTCCGACTTCTGAATGCGGATGTCCTGTGGCAGTCTCTGGTTCAGCGCATACGAGATCTTCTCTGCCGGTATTCTGGCATTTGTGGAAAACACGGCAAGATTGCAGAGTGCATGCACGCCTGCATCCGTTCTGCTTGCACCAATGACCGTGATCTCCTCTCCCAGAAGATCACTCAGATGCTTATTCAGTTGTCCTTCTATCGTATCCGCATTTGGCTGCACCTGCCAGCCACTGTATGCGCTGCCATCATATGCAACCGTCAGCATGACTCGTTTCATACGCCTGATAACTCCCTGTCTTACAGCATTCCGATCGATATCGTCTTGCCCAGCACAATAATACCTGCCAGATAAACGAGCAGGATCACATAGGAAATGCTGTCCCGCTTGTGATATTTAAGCGGTTTCATCTTTGTCCGGTTATCGCCGCCCTGATAGCATCTTGCTTCCATTGCCATCGCCAGATCATTGGCACGTCTGAAAGCCGATACAAAAAGCGGTACAAGAAGCGGGATCATTGCTTTGATCTTTTTGATCAGATTGCCGCTTTCAAAATCAGCACCTCTTGCCATCTGCGCCTTCATGATCTTATCTGTTTCTTCCAGCAGGATCGGAATAAAACGAAGCGCAATGGACATCATCATGGAAATTTCATGCACCGGTACTTTGATCTTTGTCAGTGGATGCATCAGCTTTTCCATGGCGTCCGTCAGCTGGTTCGGTGTCGTTGTCAGTGTCATAAGGGAGGAGCCGATGATCAGAAGTACCAGCCGGATCGCAATAAATACCGCATTGATCACGCCTTCCCTTGTGATCGTAAAGATCCAGACCTTTGCCAGCGGTTCACCGCTTGTCAGAAAAATATTAAAAGCTGCTGTAATGAGCAGCAGGATCATAATCGCCTTCAGTCCGCGCACCATATAGGAAAATGGTACTTTAGACAGGGAAATGACCACTGCCAGAAATATAACTGCCAGCACATATGGTGCCGCCTTTTTAAATAAAAATAAAGATACAATATACAGAATTGTTCCAACCAGTTTTACGCGCGGGTCCAGTCTGTGGATGACAGAGTCAGCCTGATAGTACTGTCCCAATGTAATTTCTCGAATCATAATTTCTCCTGTTTATCTGATCTGCCCCGTCTTATGTATCTGTCATACATAAGCCGCGATCTAAATTCAGTCTGCTCGATGTAAGGCGCGCAGGATCTCCTCCTTGGCCTCCTCTATTGTCGTAGCATCTGTAGATACCGCAAATCCGTTTTGTTTTAACTGCTGCATAATATAAGTAACTGCCGGTGCTGCCAGTCCGACGGCTTCCAGCTCTTTGTAATGTGCAAATACTTCCTTTGGCGCACCATCCAGCATGACGCTGCCCTTATTCATGACAATGATCCTGTCCACATAGTTGGCAACATCTTCCATGCTGTGAGATACCAGAATGATCGTCATACCTGTCTCCTGCAGTCCTTTGATCAGCTCCAGGATCTCGTCTCTTCCTTTGGGATCCAGTCCCGCAGTCGGCTCGTCCAGGATCAGCACATCAGGCTCCATTGCAAGCACACCTGCGATCGCCACACGCCGTTTCTGTCCACCCGACAGATCAAACGGTGACTGATAAAAATACTCGTCCGGAAGTCCTACCATTTTGAGTGCCTTATAAGCTCTCAACTCTGTTTCTTTCCGGTCAAGCCCAAGATTTTTTGGTCCAAAACAGACATCCTTAAAAACATCCGTTTCAAAAAGCTGGTGCTCCGGATACTGGAATACCAGTCCTACTTTGCTGCGCAGCTTTTTCCGGTCGTAATCCTTATCGTAAATATCTTCTCCGTTAAAATAGACCGTTCCGCTTGTTGCCTCGATCAGTCCGTTTAAATGCTGTACCAGCGTCGATTTACCGGAACCGGTATGTCCGATCAGTCCGACAAACTGTCCGTCCGGTATGACAAGATTGACATCTCTGAGGGCTGCCACTTCCATGTTGGTACCCTGTTCATATATACAATTCAAATGATCTACTATGATCGGCATATTATTGTACCTTCTTTAATTCACGAATCAGTTCTTCAGTTTCCAGTATTCCGTCCGGTAAAGGAACGCCTGCTTTTTTCAGTTCATATGCCAAAAGCGTTACCTGTGGTACGGAAAGGCGCAGCTCTTTCAGTTTCTCTACCTGCGAGAAAATCTCCCTTGGAGTGCCCTGCATTTTCACGCTTCCCCTATCCATGACATAAACATGGTCTGCATGAATGACCTCTTCCATGTAATGCGTGATCAGTATTACCGTGATTCCTTCTACATCATTTAAGGCTCTCACTGCACGGATCACTTCTTTTCTGCCGTTCGGATCAAGCATCGCCGTCGGCTCATCCAGAATGATACATTTCGGATGCATCGCCAGTACGCCCGCAATGGAAACACGCTGCTTCTGTCCACCGGACAGACGGTTTGGTGATTTCTTCCGGAATTCATACATACCGACCGCTTTCAGGCTTTCTTCCACACGTGCCCAGATTTCCTCCGTTGGAACACCCAGGTTTTCAGGGCCGAAACCAACATCTTCTTCCACGATCTGTCCAATGATCTGGTTATCCGGATTCTGGAATACCATTCCCGCTTCTTTCCGGATCTCGATCAGACTGTTCTCATCCTTTGTATCCTTGCCATCTACCCACACTGTTCCTTCCGTCGGATACAGAATAGCATTCAGATGCTTTGCCAGCGTCGATTTACCGGATCCGTTATGTCCGAGAATTGCCACAAAATCTCCCTGTTTGATGGAAAGATCTACATGATCGACTGCGGTTGTGATTCCTTCCACATTACCGTCCTCGTCACGTCTGATATATTCAAATACTAAATCATCTGTTTTAACAATATTGTTTTTTTCTTTTTTCATAGATATTCTTTCCACGTACAGCCCATTATTCCGTCATTTACCGGTGCTGTCGTTTTTTACTCGCGTTTTATTGTACATGGTTTGTCCGATAAATACAAGCTATTTCCTTTTTTTCTGTGCTTTGCTATACTTTTGCTATACAACCGAAACAGGAGGCATATCATGCACAAGAAACATCCTTTTTTGCCGTTGATTCATATTTTGCTTTTGCTGCTCATACTTATATGTATCATACTGATGCTGTACGGATACACAAAGCAGACAGATCCCTCTACACCTGTGCAACCAGAGCGGACTGATCTTACCGATCCGTCTGACGATTCCACAGAGACAGAACCGATACGCTCTGACGGTACAACTGCCCCGCAGGAAACGCAACATACAACAACCGGATCACAGGCATCAAATCTGTCGAAGGAAGCTGCCACAGCGCAAACACCTGACACAGAACAGGGAAACACAGAAATAACCGAACAGGAGGCTACAGATATGACACAGACCTCAAACGGAGCAGGTATGAACCGCATCACATATCGTGATGGATTTTATCAGGAAACGCTCTCCGATACCCTGATAGAACGTATGACCGGAAGCTCCTACCATGAGAATGACGATATTTCTTTAGACCAGCTACGTTTTTTACATGTGCTGTATTACGATTTTAATAATGAAATAAAAGATGGGGAACTGATCTGCAACGAACTGATCGCAGATGATCTGCTGGAAATCTTCAGCAGCCTGTATGACAATGCCTATCAGATCGACAAAATGCAGCTTATTGATGTGTATAATGCAGATGATGATCTTTCCTGTGCGGATGATAATACCGCCTGCTTTAACTACCGTGTGGTTGCAGGCAGTACTACACTGTCCAAACATGCACTTGGCATGGCGATCGATATCAATCCCTTTTACAATCCCTATGTGACATATCCGGATGGAAAAGAACGGATCTCTCCCGCAGGCAGTGAAGACTACGCCGACCGCAGTAATGACAATCCTCACATGATCCGGAAAGACGATCTTTGCTACCGGCTATTTATTGACCATGGCTTTACATGGGGCGGCGAGTGGAAATTCCTCAAAGATTACCAGCATTTTCAGAAAGTCATCAATTAGATACTTTTTATGTGATAGGAATTTCCTATCACATAAGAAGGGACATCCGATCGGATGTCCCTTCTGCCTGCTCTGAAATTATACTAACTCAAGTAATACTTCCATTGCGCCATCGCCTTTACGCTGACCGATCTTTACGATACGAGTGTAACCACCCTTGCGGTCTGCATACTTAGGAGCGATTTCGTCGAACAGCTTAGCTGCCATATCTACTTCCTTTGTTCCTTTTTTCTTACCAGCGTTTGCTGTAGGAACTTCCTTTACAGGATAAAGAACCTGAAGCATCTGACGTCTTGCATGAAGTCTGGAAGGCATATCTTTCTTGATTTCCTTTTCTACTTCATCGTAAACTGTAACTTTCTTGCCATCTACAACTTCTTTTACTCTCTTGCCATCTTTGTCCTTGCGGGCAACTTTAGCTGTAACCTTAACTGTTTCAAAGTTATCTTTTTCCTTTACTGCTAAAGTGATAAGCTTTTCAGCGATTTTCTTTACTTCTTTTGCCTTAGCTTCTGTTGTAACGATCTTTCCGTTGTATAACAGATTTGTTACCTGATTTCTAAGTAATGCTTTTCTCTGGTCAGATGTTCTGCCAAGTTTTCTGTACTTTGCCATGTTTACGTCCTCCATTCATGGTGAATCCGGCATTGCTCTTCGGGCTTACATACCGAACCGTTAATTTGTTCCATGTCAGACAGGCATGCAAATGCTCATCGGGCTTACTTCGCATGTCGCTCTGCATTTATTCCTCAGCGTTATTCAGCTCTAAACCGAGCTCTTTCAGCTTCGCTAAAACTTCCTCTAATGACTTACGTCCGAGGTTACGGACCTTCATCATATCATCAGGAGTTTTATTTGTTAATTCTTCAACCGTATTGATACCGGCTCTCTTTAAGCAGTTGTATGAACGAACGGATAATTCCAGTTCATCAATGCTCATTTCCAGAACTTTTTCTTTTTCGTCATCTTCTTTTTCTACCATAACTTCTGCAGTCTTGGCATTCTCAGACAGATCAATGAAAAGTCCCAAATGCTCACTAAGTACCTTAGCTGCAAGGCTTACCGCCTCATCCGGAGCCAACGTGCCATTCGTATAAACATCTAATGTCAGTTTATCATAGTCTGTTACCTGTCCGACACGGGTATTTTCTACAGTCATATTGACTCTTTCTACAGGTGTGTAGATAGAATCTACTGCGATAACTCCGATTGGCAGATCTTCTGATTTGTTCTTTTCAGCACTTACATATCCTCTGCCCTTTGTAATGGTCAGTTCCATGTATAATTTGCTTTCCTTGCCACCACTCAGTGTAGCAATGACCTGATCGGAATTAACGATTACGATATCCTGGTCACACTGAATATCAGATGCTCTGACAACGCCTTCGCCTTCAAACTCGATATATGCAGTTTTCGGCTCGTTTGTGGAACTCATATTCTTGATAGCAAGACTCTTTAAGTTCATGATGATTTCTGTTACATCTTCCTTAACACCAGGAATTGAACTGAATTCGTGCAGAACGCCTTCAATCTTAACGCGGCTGACAGCAGCGCCAGGTAATGAAGACAGCATGATTCTTCTTAATGAGTTGCCAAGAGTGATTCCATAACCACGCTCTAATGGCTCAACGACGAATCTGCCATATTTTCCGTCATCTGAGATTTCAGCAACCTCGATATTAGGTCTCTCAAAATCAAACACTGTAAATACCCTCCTTACAATATAATTGTAATATAGCGATCCGGTAAAGGAACGCTTCCATGCCTACGAATTATTTAGAATATAATTCGACGATAAGCATTTCATCAACAGGTACATCAATCATTTCTCTTGTAGGAAGTGATTTAACAGTTCCTTTTAATCCTTCGATATCCTGATCTAACCATTCCGGAACTAATCTTCCTTCTGTTACTTCTACGATATCTTTGTATCTCTGTAAGCTCTTGGATTTCTCTCTGATTTCGATCACATCACCGGCTTTTACAAGGTAAGATGGGATATTTACACACTTACCGTTTACCAGTACATGCTTGTGATCAACAACCTGTCTAGCTTCTCTTCTTGTTCTTGCAAAACCAAGACGGAAAACAATGTTGTCTAATCTTCTTTCCAGAAGAATCATTAAGTTTTCACCAGTCTGACCTTTCATAAGATCAGCTTTTGTATAGTAATTTCTGAAAGGTTTCTCTAATACGCCGTAGATGAATTTAGCTTTCTGTTTTTCACGAAGCTGCATTCCATACTCGCTGACCTTTCTGTTTGCTCTTACAAGCTGACGATTTGACTTCTTGTCATATCCAAGATAACTTGGTTCAAGACCAAGGGATCTACATCTTTTTAAAACAGGGACTCTGTTTACTGCCATTTATTTTTCCTCCTGATATTGTTTACAGTACATAACTGTACTTTCTTCCAACATATTTAACTTTATTATCGGAACCTCTCGCATGCAAAATTGCTTCGCAATGCTCGAGGCTGCATCATACATCATAGATGTATGACATTTTAAAAAATCCAAATCTAGTCTTAGTACTACACACGACGACGCTTTGGTGGACGGCAACCATTATGAGGTACCGGTGTTACGTCACGGATGCTGGTAACTTCAAGTCCACAAGCCTGTAATGCACGGATAGCTGCTTCACGTCCTGAACCAGGACCTTTTACCATAACATCAACAGTCTTTAAACCATGTACTAATGCTGCCTTTGTAGCAGTTTCTGCTGCCATCTGAGCTGCATAAGGAGTAGATTTCTTTGAACCTCTAAATCCCAGACCACCAGCACTTGCCCAGCTAAGAGCGTTTCCTTCGTTATCTGTCAGTGTAACAATTGTATTGTTAAAAGACGCCTGAATATGTGCCTGTCCGTGTTCAACGTTTTTCTTTACACGCTTCTTTGTTACTTTTTTTGCAACCTGTTTAGCCATAATTAAACTAACCTACTTTCTCTCAAACTAAATCCTTATGGATTATTTCTTCTTATTTGCTACTGTTCTCTTTGGACCCTTACGTGTTCTTGCGTTAGTCTTTGTCTTCTGACCACGAACCGGAAGTCCTTTTCTGTGACGGATACCACGATAGCATCCGATTTCCTGTAATCTCTTGATGTTAAGAGCAACTTCTCTTCTTAAATCACCTTCTACTACCTGTGTAGCGTCGATTACTTCACTGATTCTCTTTACTTCGTCGTCTGTTAAATCTCTGCAACGAGTATCTGGATTAACTTTTGCTTCTGCTAAAATACGATCTGCACTTGTTCTACCGATTCCGTAGATATAAGTTAAACCGATTTCAACACGTTTGTCTCTAGGTAAGTCAACACCTGCAATACGAGCCATTTTCAATTCCTCCGTTTTCCGGGTACTTTTTGTACCTAAACTTAATGTTACTAATTGACTGGGGCATAAACACAAAAATGCCCAACCGGAATACTCCGGTCTTTCCGATACTAAGCTTCTGAATTCTCGGTATCAATAAGTAATTCTCCGTAGGCTCACTACGTAAAATTATCTTAATCAGCCTATCTTTTGACGGAAAGATAAGCTGTCAGCCGCTAAATCGTGATACTGGATAATCCTGGTCTGTTTATTATTGGATTAGCCCTGTACCTGTTTGTGTTTTGGGTTTTCACAGATAACTCTGATCTTTCCCTTTCTTTTGATGACTTTGCACTTTTCGCAAATTGGTTTTACTGATGATCTAACTTTCACGTTAAACCCTCCTTTCAAAAAAGACCGTTTTACATTATAGCATGGCAAATTTACATTTGCAATACTTTCCCAAAATAATTTTTATTTATCTCTCCAGATGATTCTTCCCTTTGAAAGGTCATACGGGGATAACTCCAGTGTTACTTTATCGCCCGGTAAGATACGGATAAAGTTCTGACGCAGCTTACCGCTGATATGTGCAAGCACCTTATGTCCATTTTCCAGTTCTACCTGAAACATGGTGTTTGGCAGCTTCTCCACTACTGTTCCTTCGATTTCAATGACATCTGTTTTTGACATTTTACTCCTCCACTTGACTACTCTTTATCAGTTTAATTGTTCTCTTGATCTCCTCATCTCTGACAGGCTCTTTTGCTTCAAGCTTCCGTCTGAGTTCTTTCAGTGCCTCATTTTCCTTTTTCCAGATCTGGATATGCTTTTTATTTTTCTTTTTCGGCTTTGCGACCGGTCTGTATTTTCCGTCCGTAAGCCATACATATTCATCTGTTTCTTCTATTATGATATATAAGGTATCCTTATCGTGTCCGGCTTTCGCCGCAGCTAACATTCCTACCATATGATCCGTTCCTTTTTTCATTGTATTGTGACCGGAATAATTATCATAACAGTGTCAGGATCTCAGGCTCACCGTCCGGTGTGATGGCGATGGTGTTTTCGTAATGAGCGGAATAGGTTCCGTCCTCTGTTACAACTGTCCAGTCATCATCCAGCCATTCCACATCGCTTCTTCCGATATTGATCATCGGTTCGATTGCAAGCGTCATACCTGCACAGAGCTTAATGCCTTTTTTCTTCTGTCTGAAATTCGGGATCTGTGGATCCTCATGTAAGTGGGTTCCGATTCCGTGTCCGACCAGATCTGTCACGATACCATATCCAAACTGGCTGATATAATCATCGATCCGATTGGAAATATCATACAGATGATTTCCGGCAACTGCCATTTTTATTCCCTCAAAAAAGCTCTGTTTCGTTCTGTCGATCAAAAGCTGTGCCTCTTCACTTACTTTTCCGACCGGATAGGTTCTGGCTGCATCGGAATGATATCCTTTATAGATCAGGCCTGCGTCCAGGCTGACGATATCACCTTCCTGCAGGATCCTGTCTGCTTTCGGAATTCCATGTACGACTTCGTCATTTACGGAAACACAGATAGAAGCCGGATATCCATTATAATGTAAGAAATTCGGCACACAATCATAACCTCTGATCAGCTTCTCTCCAAGCTGATCGATCTCGAGAGTAGAAATACCCGGTTTCACAAACTCTCCAAGCTTTGCGTGAACCTCTGCCAGGATTTTTCCAGAGTCACGCATCAAACCAAGTTCTCTTGCGGATTTTACTGTAACTGCCATTTTTATTCTCCTAAAATTGCAACGATAGCTTTGAATACATCCTGCATATCGACTGTTCCATCAACTGTTTTCAGCACACCCTTCTTTGTATAGAAGTCGATCAGTGGCTGTGTCTGTTTGTGATAAACATCCAGACGGTTCTTAACTGTCTCCGGCTTGTCGTCATCACGAAGGATCAGCTCGCTGCCACATCTATCACATATTCCTTCTTTCTTTGGCGGAACATGTACAACATGATAGGTAGCTCCGCAGGAAACACATGCACGTCTGCCTGACATTCTCTTTACAATGTTTTCATCCGGTACATCTACATCGATCGCATAATCGATAGACTCGCCCAGCTCAGCCAGTGCCTTATCCAGTACTTCTGCCTGTGGAATTGTTCTTGGGAAGCCATCCAGTACATAACCGTTCTTGCAATCCGGCTGTGAAACTCTGTCAAGCAGGATCTTTACTGTCAGTTCATCCGGAACCAGAAGTCCCTGATCCATATACTTCTTTGCTTCCATACCAAGTTCTGTACCGTTTTTGATGTTTGCTCTGAAAATATCGCCTGTAGATACATGCGGAACACCATATTTATCTGCGATCATTTTAGCCTGTGTTCCTTTTCCTGCGCCCGGAGCGCCTAACATAATGATTTTCATTTTTCTCCTCCACTTTGTCTTTAAGCACTATGACGAAAAACGACTCATGGGACAAGCGAATACTCACCTGTCCCAGAATACATTTGTCGTTTCGACTATTTCATTTAAGCATTTAAAAAGCCTTTATAATTACGAACCAGCATTAAGGACTCGATCTGTTTGATTGTCTCTAAGATTACGCTGACAATAATGATGAGACTTGTTCCGCCGAAGGAAACATTTGCACCAAATACTCCGTTGAAGAAGAACGGAATGACAGCGATAATGATAAGGCCAACAGCCCCGATAAAAATAATATAGTTCAAAATACCTGTCAAGTAATCTGTGGTTGGCTTACCAGGTCTGATACCCGGAATAAAGCCGCCCTGCTTTTTAATGTTATTGGATACTTCTAACGGATTAAATGTGATCGATGTGTAGAAGTATGCGAAGAATACAACCAATACAACATAGATCGCCAATCCAATGTTATAAATCGGAAGAGAAGGATTACACCAGTTACCCTGATTTAATACCTTTAATACCTCTCCCCAGAAGCCTGTTCCCTGATAACCTGCCAGCTGACAGATCACGATCGGGAACTGCATCAGTGATGATGCAAAGATGATCGGAATAACACCTGCTGTGTTAATCTTCAGTGGAATGCTTGTTGTCTGTCCTCCGTAAGTCTTATGTCCCTGGATCTTCTTTGCATACTGAACCGGGATTCTTCTGACACCATCATTTAAGATGATAACGAGGACAACCATTCCTACGATAATTGCCATGATAACAACTGCTGAGATCACAGACAATGTAATAGTAGATGCACTCTTTACGAACTGCTCATATAATGTAGCAAGATCGGATGGCATACGGGATACGATGTTGATCGTCAGTACGATTGAAATACCGTTACCAACGCCGTGTTCTGTGATCTGCTCGCCGATCCACATGATAAATGCACTACCTGCTGTCAGCGCTACAATGACTACGATGTAATCGAGTACAACGGAATCCTTCTGCAGAAGACCACTGTTACCGAATCCGATCGCCATAGCTGCTGCTTCGATCAAAGAAAGACCAACTGTCACATAACGTGTGATCGTTGCGATTTTCTTTCTTCCATCTTCTCCATCCTTCTGCATTTCTTCCAACTTCGGAATTGCAATTGTCAGAAGCTGCATGATAATGGAGCTTGTGATATATGGTGTGATATTCAATGCAAATACAGACATATTCATGAAAGAACCACCGGTAAATGCATCGAAAAAGTTAAATGCTCCGTTTGACTGAGCTGCAAACCAGTCAGCAAAATAAGTACGATTGACACCCGGAACAGGCAGCTGTGATCCAAAACGGATCACAACTAACATTGCCAGTGTAAACAACAGTCTGTTACGAATATCTTTGATCTTAAAAGCATTCTTTAAAGTTGTTAACATTAGATCACCTCTACTGTTCCACCAACTGCCTCAATTTTTTCCTTAGCAGATGCGCTTACTGCATCAACTTTAACATTGAGCTTCTTGGTTATTTCTCCATTTCCGAGGATTTTAACTCCATCACGTGGGTTCTTAACGATACCAGCTTCCATTAAAGCTGCTACATCAACAGTAGCTCCATCTTCGAATTTATCTAATGCTGAAATATTAATACTAACGATGTCTTTCGAATTGCGGTTCTTGAAGCCTCTCTTAGGAAGTCTTCTGTATAATGGCATCTGTCCACCTTCGAAACCAATTCTTGGTGCTCCGGAACGAGCCTTCTGTCCTTTGTGACCCTTACCAGCTGTCTTACCATTTCCTGAACCGTGTCCACGACCTCTTCTAAAATTATCACTGTGTTTAGAACCTGCTGCAGGCTGTAAATTTGATAATTCCATTATGACACCTCCTTATCTGTTTTATGCTTCTTCAACTTTTACTAAGTGTCTTACCTGCTGAACCATACCTCTTGTGCATGCATTATCAGGTAATTCCACTGTCTTATTAACTTTCTTTAAACCAAGTGCTGCTACAGTTGCTTTGTGCTTTGGGATCGCACCAATTGTAGATTTCACTAAAGTTACTTTTAATGTCTTTTCTGCCATTTCTATCTCCTCCCTAAGCCATGATTTCGCTGACAGATTTGCCGCGGTTCTTAGCTACTTCTTCTGGAGTTTTGAGCTGGCTAAGACCTTCAATAGATGCCAGAACTACGTTCTGCTTATTGTTAGATCCTAAAGATTTTGTACGAATATTCTTAATACCTGCAAGTTCACAAACGATACGTGCAGGACCACCAGCGATGATACCAGTACCTTCAGGAGCTTTCTTCAGAAGAACAGACGCACTTCCGAATTTACCGATATTGTCATGTGTAACACTACCGAACTCGTCTAATGCTACAGAAACCATGTTCTTGATCGCATCTTCTTTACCTTTGCGGATTGCTTCCGGGATTTCAGTCGCTTTGCCGAGGCCAGCGCCTACATGTCCGTTACCATCTCCAACAACAACTAAAGCTGTGAAGCGCATGTTACGGCCACCCTTAACAACCTTAGTAACACGTTTAATGGAAACAACTTTTTCGTTTAATTCCATGCTGCTTGTGTCAATGATTGTACGTTTCATGTGTTCTTTCTCCCTTCCTAAAATTCTAAGCCAGCTTCTCTGGCTGCTTCTGCTAATGCTGCGATTTTACCCTGGTATATAAAGCCGCCTCTATCAAAGACTACTGTGTTAATACCTTTTTCTAATGCTCTTTTCGCAATTACAGTTCCTAAATATGCTGCTGCATCAACGTTATTGGTTTTCTCAAGCTCTGCTTTGATGTCTTTTTCAAGAGTAGAAGCAGCTACTAAAGTGTTACCAACTGTATCATCGATAATTTGAGCATACATATGATTATTACTTCTGAACACAGCAAGACGAGGTCTCTCAGCAGTACCAGAGAAACGGTTACGCATTCTGTTGTGCTTCTTTACACGAATTTTCTGTCTAGATTCTTTACTAACCATTTTTACACTCTCCTTATCTATTTCTTACCAGTCTTACCAACTTTACGTCTGATAACTTCATCAGCATACTTGATACCTTTGCCCTTGTAAGGTTCAGGTCTTCTCTTGTCTCTGATTTCAGCCGCGAATTGACCAACTTTTTCTTTGTCGATACCTTTTACGATAATGATGTTCTGTCCGTCAAGAACAGTTTCAATACCTTCAGGATCTTCCATTTCTACCGGATGAGAGTAACCTAAGTTTAATACTAACTTTTTACCCTGTTTTGCTGCTCTGTAACCAACACCGTTTACTTCCAGTTTCTTTTCGTAACCATCAGTAACGCCGATTACCATGTTGTTCAGCAGGGATCTTGTCAGACCATGTAAAGATTTCATTTTCTTTAAATCATTAGGTCTTGTTACAACGATGTGTCCATCTTCTAATTTGATTTCCATCTCTGCAGGAAGCACTCTTTCCAGTGTTCCCTTAGGACCTTTCACGGTCACTTTGTTATTTTCTGCAATATCAACAGTAACGCCTGCTGGTACCGCGATTGGCATTCTTCCTATACGTGACATGCCCGTACCTCCTATAAAATTTTACTAGGTTGCTTGTTTCCTTTGCTTCGCTATTACCAAACGAATGCTAATACCTCTCCACCGACCTGAAGCTCTCTTGCTTTCTTGTCTGTTACAACGCCTTTGTTTGTAGAGATGATTGCAATACCAAGTCCTCCAAGAACTCTTGGCAGTTCATCTTTACCGGCATAAACACGAAGTCCCGGTTTAGAGATTCTCTTGATTCCTGTGATGATCTTTTCGTTCTTATCAGCACCATACTTCAGTGCGATGCGGATTGTCTTGAAGTTACCATCATCAACCAGATCATATTTCTGGATATAACCTTCATCTACAAGGATGTCTGCAATAGCAAGTTTCATCTTTGATGAAGGAACATCAACTGTATCATGTTTTGCAGTATTTGCATTACGGATTCTTGTAAGCATATCTGCAATTGGATCGCTCATTGTCATTTTGAATTGCCTCCTTCTTCTAATCTTACCAGCTGGCTTTCTTTACGCCTGGGATCTGTCCTTTATAAGCTAATTCACGGAAGCAAATTCTACAAATTCCGTATTTTTTCAAAACTGAATGTGGACGTCCACAGATTTTGCAACGTGTGTATTCTCTGGTAGAGAACTTTGCAGGACGCTGCTGTTTTACTTTCATCGAAGTCTTAGCCATGAATTTACCTCCTATTATTTTGCAAATGGCATATTGAATAATCTTAATAACTCACGAGCTTCTTCATCAGTCTTAGCTGTTGTTACGAAGATAACATCCATACCTCTTACTTTATCAACCTTATCGTATTCGATTTCAGGGAAGATGATCTGCTCCTTGATACCAAGTGCATAGTTTCCTCTGCCATCAAATGCGTTAGGATTAACACCTCTAAAGTCACGAACTCGAGGCAGTGCAAGGTTTACCAGACGATCTAAGAATTCATACATCTTTTCGCCACGAAGTGTTGTCTTGCATCCGATTGCCTGACCTTCTCTGATTTTGAAGTTAGCAACTGAATTTTTAGCCTTTGTAGTTACGACTTTCTGTCCTGTGATTGTTTCCATATCCTTTACAGCGGATTCCAGAGCCTTGGCATTGTCCTTAGCTTCTCCGACACCCATGTTCAGGACGATCTTATCGATCTTCGGAACTTCCATGATATTTTTATAACCAAACTTCTTGATCATAGCATCTACGATCTCGTCTTTATACATATCTTTAAGTCTGCTCACGTGTCTAGACCTCCTCTCTCCAATTAGTCGATTACTTCTCCTGTTGATTTAGCAAAACGGACTTTCTTATCGCCGTCCATCTTGAAACCAACCTTTGTTGTCTTTCCTTTATGAACATACATAACGTTGGAGATATCGATTGGAGCTTCCTTCTCGATGATTCCGCCGTTTGGATTAGCTGCTGAAGGTTTTGTGTGCTTTGTAACTTTGTTAACACCTTCTACAACAACTCTTCCGTTCTTATGGTCTACAGAAAGGACTTTACCTTCTTTGCCTTTGCATTTTACTGCATCGCCGACCATAACTTTAACTGTATCGCCTTTTTTAATCTTTGATGTTGCCATAGTGAACCTCCTATAATACTTCCGGAGCTAAGGAAACAATTTTCATAAACTGTTTGTCACGAAGCTCTCTTGCTACTGGCCCAAAAATACGAGTTCCTCTTGGAGTCTTATCATCTTTAATGATAACAGCAGCATTTTCGTCAAATTTGATATAGGAACCGTCTTTACGACGAGCGCCCTTAACCGTACGTACAACTACAGCTTTTACGACATCGCCTTTTTTTACAACGCCGCCTGGTGTTGCATCTTTAACAGTAGCAACGATTACATCGCCAATGTTTGCATATCTTCTAGTTGATCCACCCATAACACGGATACAAAGAATCTCTTTTGCACCAGTATTATCAGCAACCTTAAGTCTGCTTTCCTGTTGTATCATGCCAATTCTCCTTCCAAATATTGTAAGATTATTTTACTCTTTCAACGATTTCAACAAGTCTCCATCTCTTATCCTTAGATAATGGTCTTGTTTCCATAACCTTTACGGTATCACCGATGTTGCATTCGTTGTTCTCATCATGTGCTTTCAGCTTGTATGTCTTCTTTACGATCTTGTTGTAAAGAGGATGCTTTACATGGTCTTCTACAGCAACAACGATAGTTTTCTGCATTTTATTGCTTACGACCTTACCGGTACGTGTTTTTCTTAAATTTCTTTCTTCCACGATCTATTCTCCTTCCTGTCGAGAATTATTCTGCAACGTTAGCTTTTTCTGTAATAACAGTCTGAATTCTAGCGATGTTCTTGCGAACTTCTTTGATTCTGCTGGTATTATCAAGCTGGTTTGTTGCGTTCTGGAATCTCAAATTGAAAAGTTCTTTTTTAGCGGAAACTAACTCTTCTGCTAAGTCTGCAGCTGATTTAGCTTTTAAATCTTCTACATATTTACTAGTTTTCATTTGACACACCGCCTTCCAAATCTGCTTTAGAAACAATTTTACACTTACATGGAAGCTTATGTGATGCAAGACGTAATGCTTCTTTTGCTGTTTCTTCCGGAACACCTGCAATTTCGAACATTACACGTCCTGGCTTAACAACTGCTACCCAGTACTCTAAAGTTCCTTTACCGGAACCCATACGTGTTTCTGCTGGTTTGTTAGTTACTGGTTTATCTGGGAAAATCTTAATCCAAACCTTACCACCACGCTTGATATAACGGGTCATAGCAACACGGGCTGCTTCGATCTGGTTTGATTTGATCCAACATGGCTCTAAAGCCACGATACCATATTCGCCGTAATTGATCTTATTACCTCTCATGGCTTTACCTGCCATAGTTCCACGGAACTGTTTACGACGTTTTACTCTCTTCGGCATTAACATTATTTATCGCTCCCTTCCTTGTTTCCTTTAGTTGGAAGTACCTCGCCTTTGTAGACCCAAACCTTAACACCTACTTTACCGTAAGTTGTGTCTGCTTCAGCGAATCCGTAGTCAATATCTGCTCTCAGTGTCTGAAGTGGAATAGTACCTTCTGAATAGAACTCTGTACGAGCCATATCAGCGCCGCCCAGACGTCCTGAGCAGGAAGTCTTGATTCCAAGTGCGCCAGCCTTCATTGTTCTTCCCATGCAGGATTTCATTGCACGACGGAAAGAAACACGATTTTCAAGCTGCTGAGCGATGTTCTCAGCAACAAGCTGTGCATCCCTGTCAGGTCTCTTGATCTCTTTGATATCTACTAATACTTTTTTATCTGTTAATTTAGCAAGTTCCTTCTTCGTTACTTCGATCTCAGCGCCGCCCTTACCGATTACAACACCAGGTTTAGCTGTGTAGATGATAACCTTTACGCGGTCAGATGCTCTTTCGATCTCGATCTTTGCGATTCCGGCATTGTATAATTTCTTTTTCAGGAAGTTACGAATGTTGTAATCTTCTACTAAGAAATCTGAAAAATCGCCTTCAGCATACCATTTGGAATCCCAATCTTTAATAACGCCGACTCTCAGGCCGTGAGGATTAACTTTCTGTCCCATTACTCTTCCTCCTATCTTTCATCAAGCACTACTGTAATGTGGCTCATTCTCTTTAAGATTCTATAAGCTCTGCCCTGTGCTCTTGGTCTTACTCTCTTCATTGTCGGTCCCTGATTTGCATAACATTCTGCAATATAAAGGTTTTCTTTCTTCATGCCGTTGTTGTTCTCAGCATTTGCGATTGCTGATTCTACGATTTTCTTTACGACACCTGAAGCATAACGTGGATTGTACTCAAGGATTGCAAGAGCAGTTTCAACGTCTTTGCCACGGATCGCATCTAATACAAAACATGCTTTCTGAACAGGAATTCTAGCGTAAGATAACTTTGCGCTTGGTCTTGTATCCTTGTTCGCATTTCTTTCACGTTTAATTTGGGATCTATGTCCTTTTGCCATGGATTAAAACCTCCTTTCAAATTATCTCACTTTGGATTTCTTCTCGTCTTTTCCATGTCCTCTGTAAGTTCTTGTTGCAACGAACTCACCAAGTTTATGTCCAACCATATCTTCGGTTACATATACCGGAACGTGCTTTCTTCCGTCATGAACTGCAATTGTATGTCCCACGAATGAAGGGAAAATTGTAGAACGACGTGACCAGGTTTTGATAACCTGTTTCTGTCCAGCTGCGTTCATAGCATCTACTTTTTTCAGTAAACTTTCGTCAGCGAAAGGTCCTTTTTTAAGTGATCTAGCCATTTTGTCTCCTCCTTACTATTTGATTGCCTTACCATCTCTACGTCTTACGATCAGCTTGTTAGAAGATTTTTTCTTCTTACGTGTCTTAAGACCAAGAGCAGGTTTGCCCCAAGGTGTACATGGGCCAGGACGACCGATTGGTGCTCTACCTTCACCACCACCGTGTGGATGGTCGTTAGGGTTCATAACAGAACCGCGGACTGTCGGGCGGATACCCATGTGACGCTTACGTCCTGCTTTACCAATCTTAACAAGGCTGTGATCTCCGTTACCTACGATACCGACTGTTGCTCTGCATTCGATCGGTACCATTCTCATTTCGCCTGAAGGAAGACGAAGTGTTGCGTACTTACCTTCTTTAGCCATGAGCTGTGCGCTGTTACCAGCACTACGAACCATCTGTCCACCCTTACCAGGATGAAGCTCGATGTTGTGTACCTGTGTACCTACCGGGATAGCTGCTAACGGTAAGCAGTTACCGATACGTACTTCTGCTTCTGCTCCGCTCATAACAGTCATACCGTCTGTTAATCCTTCAGGAGCAAGGATATATGCTTTCTCGCCGTCTGCGTAGCAGATCAGTGCGATGTTAGCTGTTCTGTTTGGATCGTATTCAACACCAACTACCGTTGCCGGAATACCATCTTTACCGTTTCTCTTGAAATCGATAATTCTGTATTTCTTCTTTGCACCACCACCGTGATGTCTTACAGTGATTTTACCCTGATTATTACGTCCGGAATGCTTTGGCATTGCTACACAAAGGGATTTTTCCGGTACTGTCTTTGTAATTTCAGAGAAATCAGATCCAGTCATATTTCTTCTGGAAGGTGTATATGGGTTATATGTCTTAATTCCCATGATTGTTTCTCCTTTCAATCTACGATTTGTTATCACACTTTACTGTGTTTATTGCCTGCTAAAGACCGGATCTTACAGTCCTGCGAAGATCTCGATATCTTTGCTGTCCTCAGTAAGCTGTACGATGGCTTTCTTTGTCTTAGCAGTTGTTCCGACTACCATACCACGTCTTTTCTTCTTGCCGTCGTTGTTCATTGTGTTAACCTTTGCTACCTTAACACCGTCGAACATTTTTTCAACAGCTTCTTTGATCTGAGACTTGTTTGCTTCCGGATGAACCAGGAAAGTATATTTCTTTTCGCCCATAGCGTTCATGCTCTTTTCAGTTACTACAGGTTTCAGAATTACGTCATAATATTTAATGTCTGCCATTATGCGTACACCTCCTCAATCTTTGCTGCGGAGTCTTTTGTAAGAACAATAGTTCCGGCTTTCATAATGTCATATACATTGATCTGGCTTGTTAATGTTGTATCGATTGAAGCAAGGTTTCTTGCGGAAAGAACTGTGTTTGCATCGTTCTCAGCAAGGATTACAAGACCTTTTTCAACTTTGAGGTTATCCATAACCTGCTTGAAGTTCTTTGTCTTTACTTCGTCGAATTTCAGTTCATCAACAACGATCAGTTTGTTTTCCTGTAATCTGCTTGTTAAAGCGGATTTCAGTGCTAATCTCTTTTCCTTCTTATTTAACTTGAAGGAGTAATCTCTAGGTGTTGGAGCAAATACAACTCCGCCTCCTGTCCACTGTGGAGATCTTGTAGAACCCTGTCTTGCATGACCTGTTCCTTTCTGTCTCCAAGGTTTTCTACCACCACCGGATACTTCAGAACGTGTTTTTGCTTTCTGTGTACCCTGACGGTTGTTTGCAAGCTGCTGGACAACTGCAAGGTGAACTAAATGCTCGTTGACTTCTACGCCAAACACTGCATCACTCAGTTCCATTGTGCCAACTTCTTTGCCTTCCATATTATAAACAGATACGTTTGCCATCTGAATGGTCCTCCTTTCATCCTAATTAAGCTTCCACTCTAGTGGTTTCTTTGATTGTTACTAAAGCTTTTTTAGGTCCCGGTACTGAACCCTTTACTAAAAGTAAATTCTTTTCAGCATCAACCTTAACAACTTCAAGATTCTGAACTGTTACCTTTACGCAACCCATATGTCCAGGCATTCCTTTTCCTTTAAATACTTTTGAAGGAGAAGAACATGCACCGTTGGAACCCTGATGACGATGGAATTTAGAACCATGTGCCATAGGTCCTCTGTGCTGACCATGTCTCTTGATTGCGCCCTGGAATCCTTTACCCTTTGAAGTTGCAGTAGCATCGATCTTATCACCTTCAGCAAAGATATCAGCTTTGATTTCCTGTGCAAGTGCATACTCATCTGCGTTTTCAAACTTGAATTCTCTTACAAATCTCTTGGAAGAAACTCCAGCTTTTTCGAAGTGTCCTTTTTCAGCCTTTGTTGTGCCGTTTCTGTGGATTACTTCTTTCTTTCCTGCTTTGTCTTTGTTGACAATCTTGTCTTTCTTGTCTACAAAGCCGACCTGAACTGCGCTGTAACCGTCATTCTCAACTGTTTTGATCTGAGTTACCACACAAGGTCCTGCCTGAAGTACGGTTACAGGAATTAAAGAACCGTCTTCATTGAAGATTTGAGTCATTCCGACTTTTGTTGCTAAAATAGCTTTCTTCATTCTGTTACCTCCTTGTTTCTACAGCGGAACGAGTCATCAGCTTCCGCCTCGTCGTTCATTCTAGATCCGGGGAATCGGTAAATATAAGTGGAACATTTTGTTACTTCTATATCAACCTTTCATAAAGGATCTAATCTGTTTGGTTTGACTAGTTGTTTTTCATCTTGATGCCGATGTACACACCTGCTGGCATCTCAAGTCTCTGCAGTGCATCAACTGTTTTCTGTGTTGGTGCAATTACATCGATCAGTCTCTTATGTGTTCTCTGCTCGAACTGTTCACGGGAATCTTTGTACTTGTGAACTGCACGAAGGATTGTAACTACTTCCTTTTTAGTAGGAAGCGGTACAGGTCCACTTACCTGAGATCCGTTCTTCTTAACTGTTTCGATGATTTTTTTTGCAGATGCATCAACTAATTGATGATCGTAGGCTTTCAATGTAATTCTCATTACCTGTTGATTTGCCATAAAAAAAGTCGCCTCCTTTTCGCACTTTTGTTTCTTAAGTACGACAAGCGGTGACTGTACACTCTCCCGTGTGTGTCCTAGACTCACACGTCGTTTCTGCTCTTCGGCAGACTTCTTATTTGGTACAGTGACTTGTCGTCAGTTTCCTAACTTGACATTCGCTCCACGGAAAACCTGCATAAAATGCAGCAACCTCACGCTTCATAGCTATCATGCCACAGCAATATTGAGTATAAACCAGGGTCTGCGGGATTGCAAGTATTTTTTTTGTGAAATTGTATTTTTTTTGTATTTTTTTTCGTACAAAGCAATTTTAGGGGTATATATGATGAAAATACGAAAGAACTGCCCTGTATCAATGCAATCACGCTTGACTACCTTGCGATTTATCTCGGTCGTCTGCGCTATCGATTGCTTATGATACAGGGCAGTTCTTTCTTGGTATGCATATATATCCCTGATGGGAACCTTCCATATTATTTATATAGAAAATTTATGTATCGGCTAATTATGTTGCGTTTCTATGATACTGTATTGAGTTTCTTCTATATATAATAGGAGAGTTTATACGCGTTTGTTTTTGACGTCGTCGAACTCCTGGAGGATTTCTGCGTCAGGAGCCGGTGTCAGAAGGCTGACAACAACAATGCAGATCA
>ERZ808240.1199-NODE-1199-length-32810-cov-14.344253_pt1 | contig 32810 bp, 28 predicted proteins | sample MGYA00521084_ERZ808240 | MGnify/ENA primary metagenome ERZ808240 (study PRJEB31516, sample SAMN03275571) | gut metagenome | biome: mammalia-associated habitat; material: feces | host: Papio cynocephalus | place: Kenya | collected 2012-08-06 ... | reverse complement strand
GTAAATGTTACATAAGTGGAATTGATATAAAATCAGAAAATATTGATTTTATACACAAGGAGTGCTTAAACAAAAATAATGATAGATATCAAAATATCATAATAATTGATAGGAATATAAAGGGAAGAAAAAATGAATACAAAAACAGAAAGAATCAAAATATCATAATAATTGATAGGAATATAAAGGGTCTATTATTAAGAGAGGGTTGTGGTATATATGAATTTAAAAGAAAAATTAAGAGAAAGGAGAACAATAGGGGAACCTTGTGTTAGTCTGTAAGTTATAACTGATTAAGTTATTTATTACGATGGCACGCCGTATGAATAGAAATATTCACGTACGGTGTAGAACAGGGGAAAAGGTGGAGATTATTCAAAACCTTACCTATTGTTATAGTTGGAGATGTTTTATGGACATAAATAAAATTAGAAATTTTTCTATTATAGCGCATATTGATCATGGTAAAAGTACTCTTGCTGATAGAATATTAGAATATACTAATGCTGTTAGTAAAAGAGAAATGAAAGAACAATTACTAGACAATATGGATATTGAAAGAGAAAGAGGCATAACAATTAAATTAAATGCTGTTAGAATAGAGTATAAAGGTTATATTTTAAACTTAATAGATACCCCAGGACACGTAGATTTTACTTATGAAGTATCTAGATCCTTAGCAGCATGTGAAGGAGCAATATTAGTAGTAGATGCTACTCAAGGAATAGAGGCTCAAACCTTAGCAAATGTTTATCTAGCACTCGATAATGATTTAGAAATAATTCCAATCGTAAATAAAATAGATTTACCTAATGCAGAGCCAGAAAAAAGAAGAAAAGAACTTATGGATACCTTTGGCTTCAAAGAAGAAGAAATAATATTTACATCTGCAAAAACAGGAGTTGGTATTGATAAGTTAGTAGATGCTATTATAAATAGAGTTCCAGCCCCTAAGAAATATAATGATGATAAACTAAGATGCTTAATATTTGATAGTTATTTTGACCCCTATAGAGGAGTAGTAGCCTTAATTAGAGTAATGTCAGGAACAATTGAAGATAAAAGTGTTATAAAGATGTTTACGACAAATGCTACTTATGATGTAACAGAATTAGGTTACCATACTCCTCATAATGTTAAAACAAAATCGTTATCATCTGGAGAAGTAGGATATGTCTGCGCTAGTATAAAAAGTATAAGTGATGTTAAAGTAGGAGATACTATAACTCTAGATAGTGATCCTTGTACCGAACCTTTAGCAGGATACAAGCCGATGAAACCAATGGTCTTCTGTGGATTATATCCTATAGATTCCAAAAAATATCCCGCTCTAAGAGAAGCCTTAGAAAAATTAAAAATAAATGATGCTTCTTTAACATTTGAAACAGAAACTTCATCTACCTTAGGTTTTGGTTTCCGAACTGGTTTTTTAGGATTATTACATATGGAAATAATTCAAGAAAGAATAGAAAGAGAGTTTGGAGTAGAAATTATTACTACATCTCCTTCTGTTATATATGAAATAACTCTTACTGATAACCAAGTAATATATGTAGATAATCCTTCAGAATTTCCAGAAAGAGTTAAAATTAAAAGTATTAAAGAACCATATGTAAAAACTAATATCTTCGTACCAAATGAATATGTTGGTAGTATTATGGAACTATGTCAAAATAAAAGAGGAACCTTTATAAATATGGAATATTTAGATGAAAAAAGAGTTAATATTCATTATGAAATGCCATTATCAGAAATTGTCTATGATTTCTTTGATAAATTAAAATCATCTACCAAAGGTTATGCTTCACTAGATTATGAATTAATAGGTAATAAAGAAAGTGATTTAGTAAAAATGGATATTCAATTAAATGGAGAAGTAGTAGATGCCTTATCTATTATAGTACATAGAGACTTTGCATATAATAGAGCAAGAATTGTAGTAGATAATTTAAAAGAATTAATCCCAAGACAAATGTTTGAAGTTCCTATCCAAGCTTGTATTGGCAGTAAAGTTATAGCAAGAGCGGACATCAAAGCAATGAGAAAAAATGTTTTAGCAAAATGCTATGGAGGAGATATAACTAGAAAAAGAAAACTTCTAGAAAAGCAAAAAGAAGGTAAGAAAAAAATGAAACAGATAGGGCATGTAGAAATCCCGAGTGAAGCCTTCATAAGTGTTTTAAAATCTGATAGTATTACCAAAACTAATAATTAGGGGGATATATGAAAGTTAAAGATATACAAAACATTATTTTAAGCTACGATATGGATTATGATACCATAATAGAGTATTCCAAAGAAGATTTAGCCACTACTTTAGAAGGAATAAACTCAAGTTTAGAGACTGCTATTGATAATAACAATACTTATCTAATTAATGATATATTAGAGTATTATATCGATATTTTTGACATCATAGAAAACATTGATGATTTAGATATATACGTAAATAAAATCAGAAAAATTATCTCAAGTTTATATAAAACTAAAGATATTACTAATGATAATATAAGTGAATGTATTAACTTTTTGCGAAATATCATATCTTCTATAAAAAAGAAAAATAAAGAAAGTAACAATTTAAAAAAATTTAATTATCTAAAAAAAATAATATATGAAACCAAAGATATAGAAATTATAAAACGTATTGTTATAGATAGTAAAGATATATTAAAAATTAAAAATAATGAAAATTTAAATATATTAGAATATTTATTTAAAGACTATGAAAATAGTACTGATAAAGATTATTTATATCAAGTAATAAATGTATTTATCTCTAATGACAGTATTAGAAACAATCTTATAGAAAATGAAGATAAATATCTACCCTTAATAGAAGACTATGATGAATTTAGAGATATAGTATACTTAATTAAGGAAAAAGATAATAAAATAGATATAAATTTCTTAGAACAAAGATATAATTTAAAACTAGAATTTCCTAGTATCACTACCAGTGAATTATTTACTTATGATATTAATTATGATGGTTATATTGATATGACAGATAAGAATTTTCTCACCATTGATGACATTGAAGCAAAATGTTTAGATGACGCAATAGCAATAGAAGAAAATGCTGATGGTAGTTATAATTTATATATTGCAATATCTTATGTACCAGGAATAATTCCTTATGACTCTGCTATAAATAGAACATCTATAGGGTTAGGAGAAACTAAATATCTATGTGATAATGTTTATAGTTTATATGGCGATTATATTTCTAATTATTTAGGATCTCTATTACCACTTAAGAAAAGATATGCTGAAGTAGGTATTTGGAAATTGGATAGCAATATGCAAATAGATTATGATAGTTTTAAATTAGTAAGAGCAACAATAGAATCTAAACATAAATTATCTTATGATATAAGTGATACTTTAATAAATGATGATTATTCTAATATTGGTAAGTGTTTATATCTATTAGGAACATTTGCTTTAAAGCAAAGAAAAAATAATACTATAAAAGAAAAATATAGAGCAAAAGAAAATGAAATAAATCCCAATAAATTACATGAATCTCTATTAGTAGATAGATTTGTAAGTGCTAATATAGTACAAGAGTGTGCACTGCTTTTTGGTAAAAGTAAAGCAATGTTATATAATAAATTAAATCTTCCCTTTATCTATAGAGCTTGCGATGCTAATAATAATTTTAACATAAATAGATTAGTGGAAAATAATATTGATGTAAGTAGTCTATCTGGTAGCGCTCAAGCTTATTATACTAGTACTCCAAAGCCTCATTTTGGCTTAGGATATAATCTTTATAGTCACACTACATCGCCTTTAAGAAGAAGTGTTGATGGAGAGTTACAATACATCGGTAACGATTTATTATATGAAAGACAAAAAAGTGATAGACGTTTATATTATTGGGAAGATAAAGTTAATAATTTATCTCAATATTATAATGATTTATCTAATAAAATATCAAATTTTTCATCTCATTATAATTATTTATCTAAAAGAAACTTAATAAAAAAATAATTTATTATATTAAATCTAACTCTAAAAGTATATTAATATTTATAGTTATGTATTGTAATGGAACAAAAAGAAAGGAAAAATTTTATTATGAAAAGCAGTAAAAGTAATAAAGATAAAACATATACCCAAGATAGTTATACTATAAAAGATATATTTGATACTCTATATACTCTAATAGATGAAAACTACAGTGCTAATACAAAAAAAATAAATAGTATATTATCATACTTAGAAAACAATATCAATAGCATGGATGATACAAACATGGAAATAACTTTCAATATTATATTAGAATTTAAACTAAAAATATATACACTCTTTGATAAAGAAAAACAAAGTCAAATAAAAGAGTGTAGTACTAGATTAGATTATGTTTTAAATACTATATCATCTACTGATAGTATAAAAGATAATCTAAAAAATGATTATGTCAAATTATTTGAATATTTTCTATATAAAGAAAAAAATCTAAAAAGAATAAAAATACTCTTAGAATGTAATGATACCCTTACCAAAGATCAAATATATTTTAAAGAAATATTTCTAAAACTAATCACAATGTTTAGTCAAATGGATTTCAAAAATAAAGATGTAGATTATTATTATCAAGTAATAATTCTAATAATTAGTACAATGGATATAAAAACAATTAATAAATATAAACAAGAAATAAGTAATATCTTATGTAATTCTAATAATAGAAAAGAAAAATATGTAAAAAATTTAATCTCTATCTTAAAAGGAGAAATAAAAGATAACACCAGTAGTTTAGAAGAAAAATATAATGTCTCCCTAGATTATCCAAGTATCTTAGAAGAAACAAGTTTTTCATATTCACCCAAAACAGACAACAGAAAAAAGATATATGATAAAAGTATTATCACTATTGATAGCGCTAATACCTCAAGAATTGATGACGGTATTAGCATAAAAAGAAATAATGATGGTTCTTTTAGCCTATATGTTTTTATAACAGATATTCCATCTATTATAGATAAAAATTCTATTCTAGATGAAGAAGCCTTAAAAAGAAGTGAAAATATATATTACAAAGATGGTGTTATTCCAATATATCCAGATTATATATCTAAAGGAATAGCATCTCTCTTACCAAATAATAAAAGAAACGCTATAACATTCAAAATGGATTTTGATAATCAAATGAATTATATAGAAGACTCGTTTGATATTAGTTTAAACGAAATAATAGTAAGTAAGAAAATGGATTATAATGAAGTTAATTCCAGACTAAAATATAATAATTCAAATAATGATTATTATGATATTTTAAAATATTTATTTTTATTTGCTATAAAAAACTTGAAAAATTCTGATATTGATGTAGAATATTATTTGTGTCATCCTAAAGAATTAAATTCATTAATTAAAAAATATGGTAAAAATTCTGAACTTGCCCTAGGTGGATTAATAGTTAAACAAGTTATGAAAAATATTGGATATAGAACAAGTAAATTCATGAATGTATTAGAATTACCATTCTTATATAAAAGTTATAATTGTGATTTATTATCACTAGCTGAATATGAAAGTTTTATAAGCACAATGCCTAGTTTAAAAGAAGATGAAAGACTAATGTTCAAAATAAAAAGAAATTATTCTAAATCATTTTATACAGATATTCCCAAACCCTTTAATGGATTTGCTTCTTACGCAGGAGTAACAGATCCATTATGGAAATATGCTGATAGTTATAACTTATATATGATACATAATTATTTATTTGATAATAATAGTAATTATGAAATTGATTTTTATAGAACCAAAAATCTTGCTAAACATCTAAATCAAAGAATTTTACTGAATCAAGAATTTAAAATGAATTATGATATACATAAAACATTATTAGAAAAAAGCAAAAAATTAAGAAGAAAGAAGTGATAATATGAATTTACCAAATTTAAAAGACGCTAGAATTAGAACTAATAAAAAAACTGATATTATTAAATATGATGAAATAGTCCCTAAAGAAATGAAAGAATTTGGACTTGGAAAAAAATATCACATTCTAACATATGGTTGCCAAATGAATGTACATGATAGTGAAAATATGGCTGCAATTATGGAAGAAATGGGATATACTAAAGAAGATAATATGGAAAAATCTGACGTAATTATCTTAAATACCTGTGCTGTTAGAGAAAATGCTCATAATAAAGTTGATGGTATGTTAGGTAGAGTAAAGCATTTAAGAGAAGACAACCCTAACATAATAACAATATTTGCAGGATGTATGGCTCAGGAAGAAAATGTTTGTAAAAAAATTAAAGACAAATATAAATGGATAGATGTCGTAATAGGAACTCATAACATCCATAAACTACCAATCTATATAAAAGACGCTATTAAATATAAAAAACAACAAATGCAAGTATTTAGTATAGAAGGAGAAGTAATAGAAGGTATCCCAGTAAAAAGAGATTCAAAATATAAAGCTTGGGTAAACATTATGTATGGCTGTGATAAATTCTGTACTTATTGTATCGTTCCATATACTAGAGGTAAACAAAGAAGTAGAATGTATACTGATATTATAAAAGAAGTTAATGATTTAGTTAAAGATGGTTATATGGAAGTAACATTATTAGGGCAAAATGTTAATGCCTATGGTAAAGATTTAGACATTGATTATGATATGTCTAATCTTCTTGAAGACGTTGCCAAAACAGGAATTCCTAGAGTTAGATTTCTAACATCTCATCCATGGGATTTTACAGATGATATGATTAAAGTAATAGCAAAATATAAAAATATTATGCCATATATTCATCTCCCTATCCAAAGTGGATCTTCTAGAATTTTAAAATTAATGGGAAGAAGATATACTAAAGAAGAATACATCACTTTATTTAATAAAATTAAAGAAATGATACCTAACGTTTCAATAAGTACTGATATAATAGTAGGTTTTCCAGGAGAAACTGCTAGTGATTTCCAAGATACATTAGACGTAGTAAATGAATTAAAATATGACTTAGCATATACATTCATATATTCTAAAAGAGAAGGAACACCTGCTGCTATCTTAAAAGATGATACACCTCTAGAAGAAAAGAAAGAAAGATTATACAAGTTAAATGAACTTGTTAATAAATATGCATTAGAAAATAATCAAAAATATCTAAACAAAGTAGTAGATGTATTAATAGAAGGACCAAGTGATAAAGAAGATAAATTAATGGGTTATACAGATACTATGAAACTAGTTAATATTAAAGCAGACAATAAATATATAGGTAAAATTGTTAAAGTAAAAATAACTGAAGTAAAAACTTGGAGTATGGATGGTGAGATTGTAGATAATGGATAATAAAATAGATAATTTATTTGCAGCAATAGAAAATTCTAAAGAATATAAAAATTATTTAAGTATCGGTAAGTCTTTAAAAAAAGATACTAAAATTAATGAATTAATTGAAGAAATAAAAAAATTACAAAAAGAATCTACTAGACTTGAATATAATAATGATGATTCTTATAAAGAAGTAGATGCTCTAATTGAGAGTAAAGTAAAAGAATTAAATAGCATCCCTGCATATATTGAATATTTAAATAAAATGAATGAATTTAATGACATATTAGCAATGTCTTCAAAAACTATAGAAGACTATGTTAATGAAAAAGCAAATTAAATTAATAAAAGATATTGGAGGTAATTATGATTAGTATAAAAAGCGAACACGAAATAAATTTAATGAAAGAAGCTGGAAAATTAGTAGGAGAAACACACAAATACTTAAAACAATTCTTAAAACCAGGTATTACCACTTTTGAAATAAATAGATTAGCAGAAGAATTTATTATCAAAAATGGGGGAGTACCATCATGCAAAGGATATGAAGGATTTCCAGCAGGACTATGTATAAGTGTTAACGATGAAGTAGTGCACGGAATTCCTGGTAAAAGAAAATTAAAAAATGGAGATATAGTAACATTAGATATGGTAATTGGATATCACGGATATCAAGCAGACTCTGCATGGACCTATGCAGTAGGGGATATATCAGAAAAAAAACAATATCTAATGGAACATACAGAAAAAGCTCTATACGTTGGACTTAAACAAGTTAAACCAGGAAATAGAATAGGTGACATTTCCCACGCTGTAGAAGAATATGCAAAAAAACACCATTTAGGTGTTGTCAAAGAATTAGTAGGACACGGAATAGGTACTGAAATGCACGAAGACCCAGATATTCCTAATTATGGTAAACCACATACAGGGCCTATCTTAAAAGAAGGAATGACAATCTGTATCGAACCAATGCTAAATTTAGGTACTGCCGATATTTATATGTTAGAAGATGGTTGGACTATAAAAACAGACGATGGCAAACCAGCCGCTCACTACGAACATACAGTAGCAGTTACAAAAGACGGATATGAAATAATCACTAAAAGATTAGATTAATTTAAAATTATTATTGAAATAGATAAAATAAAAGCAAATATATTCCACAATATATAAGGAATTAAGAAATAACTTTTATTTTTATCTATTTTTTTAATTTCTATAAATAACACTATAGATGTTATTAAAACTATTATAGAATCAATTAATCCTAAAAAATTATTCTTAAGAACAAAAAAGAAAAAAGTATATAATTGATTAAAAATATAATTAAAAATTAATGATATAGTATAAATATTGTTTCTATCTTTATAAGTCTTATAAATACTGTATGCTATTAATATATATAAAATAGGCCACACTATAGCAAAAATAAATGGCGTTGGAGCAAAGAAAGGTAACCTTAAAGATAAATAATAATTCTTATCAACCTTAAATAATATACTAGAAATAAACCAAGGAAGTAATAATAATAAATATGAAAAAAATTTTTTAAATTTCATATATTCACCTCAGTATTATTCTATGTTATAGTTAATAATTAATACTTTATTTTAATATAATTTAGGTGCTAAAGAATCTAATTTATCAATTATTTCCTTTGAAAAGTTAAAATTATTTATATAAGTTTGATCAGTATGATTATAAGTTGAAGAAAAAGTAGAACTTTCAAGTAATGTTATTACAAACATCTCATTATTCTTAAGAGTAACTCTCAAAGTAATAGTACTACAACTTTGTTTTACTGATTTCATACTATGACTAGCGTCCATTGTCTTCTTTTTTAGTACTACAATTCCATCTTCCATTAATTCATAATTTAAAATATCGTCATATAGTACCTTATAATTTTTCTCTTTTCTATCATGAAATACTACATATTTATTATTATCAATACTAATACCAGAATTAATCTTATTTAGTCTTTGATAAACAGGAACTATACCACATAAATATTTAGTTTTATTATTTATTAATTCATATCTATTAGTACTATCCTTAAAAAATTTCTCTACATTTTCAATATTATCTTTACTTGTATCTACACCTAATATTATATTATTAAAGTTAATTATCTGAGTCATTAAAGACTTACTAATTATATCAAATAACTTTATATCCTGATAATTTAATATTGTATAAGTAGTTTTATCTATTACAAATATTCTATAGTTAGTAAATACCAATACATAATTCTTATTATCTTTCTTTTGGGTAGTATATAATATAAATAAAGCTGTTTCATATATAGGGACTATACTATCTAATATCATTGCATATTCCTTATTTAAATTAGGACACAACAACATATATTCTTCACATCTACCTTCATTACATATAGTATTATTCTTAGTATGATTATAAAAATTAGTAAAAACTAAAGAATTATTTACAAGTTCATTATATATTCTATTTTCTTCTTTTTTTGTATCTATATAACTACCAATTTTATTAAAAATATTGCCTATATTCATAATATACCTACCTTCTATTACTAAGTTAATCTTACTACAAGTTTATATAATTTGCAACTTATATTGCTTTTTTCTAAAAATATTTATATAATTAATTAGGAGGGTAGTTATTATGATTAAAAAGATAATAATTACAGTAACCATTATAGCAAGTATTTTTATTATTATATTACTTTTAAAAAAAAATAATAATTTAGATAATATTTATAAGTATCCAGTAAGTAAAAACAATTATTATGATGACTATGTATATGATGTATACTCAGATCATATTAATATAATTGCATATAATGGAAGTGATAAAAATATTATCATTCCAACCTTAATAGATGACTTGCCAGTATTAAGTATTGAAGATTCAGCCTTCTATGGAAATAGTGATATAGAAACAGTTGTGATACCTTATACAGTCATAAAAATAGGAAACCAATCTTTCATAGGATGTCTTAATTTAAAATCCCTATACATTCCAAAATCCATTATTTTTGTAGGAGATAATGCTCTAGATAATTGTCCTAACTTAGAAAGTATATATATAAATAAAAATACAAAACAAAAAAATATATTTAAAAATTATAAAAAATATATAAAATACAAATAAGGAGAAGTTTTTATGATAAACATTACAAAAAAAATTAAAGAAATAAATAATATCTATAACGATAATCTAAATAAAGCAAGAATCTTATCACTCTTAAGATTTATAGACTTTATCCTAGTAATAGCGCTACTATGTTTTAAAGGTAAGATATTTATAAGTTTAGCCTTAATATTTATTATATTATTTATAGTACTAGTATTTATATCAAATAAATATACTAAAAAAGTAGACTATTACGAAAGATATCTAAAAGTATTAGATACATACGATAAAAGAATTAAAAATAAATGGGATACATTTAAAGATGATGGTAGTAATTTCATAAATGATAAAAATTTTTACCTACAAGATTTAGACATTATAGGTAATCATTCACTATACCAATACCTTAATAGCGCTGTTACTATAGAAGGTAAGAATAATCTTTATAATGCTTTAAATAACCAAAAATTAGATAATGAAGAATTATTACAAAGACAAAATTTAATCAAACAACTAAAAGATAACCCAGATTTTATCTTTAATTTTCTTACATTGTTGTCATATCTTGATGAAGATGTTTCCCTAAATAATAATATTAAATGTTTAAAAGAAAAAATAAGAAATGACTTTTTTTTAGGACTAACAATCTTAGGAAATATCTTATCTTTATTTACTTTATTATTAAGTCTTTTAAACAATAAATGGCTAACAATTTTTATCTCTATAGTAATTATAAAATATTGTTTTTCATATATATATGGACTATATTATAAAAATGAATTAAAAAATATCAGTATCATCTCTGATAGTGCTATTAAATTAACCAATATTTTAGAATATTTAAGTTCTAACAAAATCGATAATCCTGTCCTAAATAAAATAAAAAATAATTCATCTGATAGTTTGAAAATAATTAAAAGTTTAGACTCTATGGCAGGCTTTGCTAGACTTAAAGAAAACTTTATAGCAAATTTCATCTTTAATGGAATATTTACTATGGATCCTTATATATTATATAAATATTATCAAATATTAGAAAAAGATAAAACATCCCTTTATAAAAGTATTAAAGATTTAAGTTATCTAGAAATGATTATAAGTTTATCAAATATAGCAATACTAAAAAATAATATTTGTATTTCTAATAGATGTGATGATATATCATTAGAATTTGAAAATATAAAACATCCTTTATTAGAAGAAGATAAATGTATTGCTAATGATTTTAAAAATAATTCGGGTGTTTTTATAATTACTGGTTCTAATATGAGTGGTAAAACATCGTTTTTAAGAACTATTGGTATCAATTTAATATTAGCAAATGCAGGAACTTATACCTGTGCTACTAAGTTTTCATCATCATATTTAAAAATATTTACTTCAATGAGAGTACAAGATAATATAGAATTAGGAATATCAACCTTCTATGGAGAACTTTTAAGAATTAAAGATGCTATAGAATATCAAAAAACAAACAATAATATGATAGTACTAGTAGATGAAATATTTAAAGGTACTAATTATAACGATCGTATACTAGGAGCAACAAAAGTAATTGAAAAATTAAATAAAGATAATGTTATATTATTTATTACTACTCACGATTTTGAATTATGTGATGAAAAGAATGTATTAAATTATTATTTTACTGAAGAATATGATAAAGATAACATAAAATTTGATTATAAAATAAGAATAGGTAAATGTAAAACAACAAATGCTAAATATTTAATGAAAAGATTACATATTATTGATTAATATGTTCTTTTTTTATTTAATTATTCGCCATTATTTAACTATATTTAAAGGCGATACTTCTAATACATCCTTGATAAAACTATATAAATATGATATATTTAATAAAAGAATAGGAGAGAGAGGTATGATTGAAAATATACCAGATAATTTAAAGCAAAAATACGAAAACAAAGAAATTACTATAGATGATATTATAGAAAATATAGAAAATCTTAAAAGTATTCAGATATCAAAATTAATAAGTGATGAAGAACTAAAAAAATTAGAGGATTTTTTAGGAAATGAAAAATTGCATCAATTTATCGAAGCATTCCCAGAACTATTTAAAAATATAATAGAAAACAAACGAACAAAAGAATATTTATCTTATATTGAGTTAAATAAACTAATATTAAATGGAAATGAACTAAACGAAATACAAAGTGCTTTATTTAATATATATGAAGTTCTTCTTAACTCTGAAAATCCATTGGAATATAAAAGATTAAATTCAAAACAATTACAATTCTATATAGAAAATCCTGGATTAGTAAATATAAATGTGAAAATAAATAACGCAATTAATATATTTGGAATAGAAAATATAAAAAAATTAAATTCCGAAATAGGACTTATAAATAATAATGATGAGACAAAGTTATTTGATGCCATAGTGTATTTTCTTAGATATAAAGATGAATATCCAAACTTTAAAAACGGACAATTACCTTATGAAGAGTTCAAAAATGAATTTGCTAATCTCTTAGAAGAAATGAAAAGAAGAAATGTATTTGTTGATTATCCAAATTACGACTGGATTGATGGAAAATTCAGAGAAGAACATCCAGAAGTATTTATCGCCAAAGATGCTCCTGAAAATCTTAAAAAAGCATTTTATTGTAACAGAATAACACCAACTCTTTTATATACACATAAAGAATATATAGAATATTTAAAAGATAAAAACTTAGCAAATATAATAGAAGCTAATATGGATTTAGCGACTCCGGAAACGGAGACATTGTATGATGATTATATAATTCATAACAGTCTTGATTTTATTTCTGAATATACAAGAAGATTTGATAATGCTTCATTATTAATATTATTAGCAAAATATGGAACTATAATAACAAATATTACTATAGATAGTTCTAATAATGAAATTTTATCTAAAGAAGAGATAGAAAAATCTTTAAGAAAAGCAATTTATCAAAAGATACAACTTGTACCTATTAGTTACCAATATTTATCTAATATAGATGAATTTGTTAAAGAATATCCTGAAATATTTATTGATTTGTCAAATGAAAAAGATTTAACAGAAAAAGAAAAAGATTATTTAACAAAAGCTTTTTATGCGAGAGAATTACAATTTAAAGATATAAGAAAATATCCAATACTAGTATCATTATTAAAAGATAAAAGATTAGATATAGCATTCAGGGAAAATTTCAATGAGATTTTATATGATAGTCAAGATAAAAATAAATTATTGAATAAATTAGGCAATGAAAACTTTTTAAAAATATGTTCCGAATATGGAGTGTATTTAAACAGAATACTTAACAATCTTATATTGGATTTTGAAAAATCACCTACAGATTTAAGTATCCAAGAAATAAAAGATAAAATAGAATATCTAATAGTTAAGAATATAAAAAAAGACAATATGAAATATGGACCTAATTCAGCCCCAGACTTCTTAAAAGAAAAACATCCAGAGTTATTTTTAAGTGAAGATGCAGAAGAAAAATTAAAAAAGTACTTCTATAATAGTAGCAATAACTATAATATGTCCTTTGAAGTTTTACAAAAACATAAAGATTGGTTACCATTCTTAAAAGGCAAAGCAATAGCTACCTCATTATTAATAAATAGTCCCATAAAACAAGATATGATTAAATTTTTTAAAGTATTTGGTGAAGAAAAAGCCATCAAGCTAGGAATTAATAGAGCTGAGACAGTAACAAAAATGTTAAAAACTCATCAAGTTGATTTAATGAAAAGTTGGTATGATAAAACAGGAGGCAAATTTATCCCAGACTTTGTAGTAATGGAAACCCTTAAACTTGAAGAAGCAGATAAATTTTTAGCATCAGGTTCTAATTGGAGTAATTTAATGAGAATTAAAACTTACTCAAAAGAACCAGTTAAAAGAGAAGCAATGCTAAGGTTTGCGTATTTATTTGGTGCTTTCGATCAGGACCAAAGGGGATATAAAAAATTAATGGATTTATTAACGGGCATTCCTAGAAAAATAGATGATAAATATGTTGTTAAAAGGTTAGATGATGTAATAGAAGCAATACGAAAAGCGAATATTCAAAATGACGAAAAAGTTCCCATTACTATTAATATAAATAATCTAATTAAAGAATTACAAAATGAAAATATTAATATAGATTTTTCTAAGCCAATATTTTCACAAATATATAAGCAAAATGAAGATGGAACTTATATTTTAACTTTTAATGCTCAAAGTTATCCCAAAATATCAAGTATAGTAAGAGAAATTTTAGAATGCCAAAGAGATTTTCCAATACTTTCACCAGAAAAACTAAGTTATTACCTTGGAGATATTTCTTTAGAATATAATCCAGATTTTAGAGAATTCTTTTTAGAAAATTTTGATGAAATTATTAAAAGTGATATAAAATTATCTAAAATAGCAACTATACAACAAAGATTTAATGAAATAAAAGCAATATATTCAAATGTCAATTTAACATTAGATTTAGCAATGAGTTATATAGATAACAACAAATATACAAAAGTAAATGTAGGAAATGAGAAAGTAAGTCAAACTGCAGCTCTTATGAATTATACACAACAACAATTTGAAACATTACAACAAATATACAATTATGGTAAACAAAGAACATTTTCAAGTATACCTAGAATTGTATCAGACAGTAAAATTGAACTTCCAACAGGAAATTATTATTATGAAATGTTGAGATTAGATGACCCAAGAGCAATGTCTATAGGATTTGAAACAAATTGCTGTCAAGAATTAGGTGAAACAGCAGAAATATGCATGGAACATAGTATGGTAGATAAAAATGGTAGAGTATTTATAGTTACAAATGATAAAGGCGAAGTAGTTGCTCAAAGTTGGGTATGGAGAAATAAAAATGTATTATGTTTTGATAATATTGAAGTGCCAGACAAAAAAATGTGGGATAATGGTATAGAAAAAGGACATGAAGATGATGGGATAAGAAATCAATTTACTGATGATGTATTAGATATTTATAAAATGGCTTCAAAAAAAATAATAGAGGCAGATGAAGCTAAATATAAACAATTATTAGAAAGTGGTAAAATAACTCAAGAAGAATATGAAAACTTAAAACTTAGTAAAATAACAACAGGACTAGGTTGGAGTAATATAAAAGGATCATACGTTACATTAAAATTAGATGAAGGTATATTATCAAGACCACATAAATTTGATGAGCCTGTAAAATTAGAAGAGTCATATGAAACTGGTCTTTATATTGAAGACTCCGATACCCAATATATTTTAGAAGAAAAAGAAGGCAGAAAAGATTATGAAGGAAAAACACTTCCAGTACATAGCGATTCTTATATAGAATATACAGATTCCAATTTTACTGAAAAATCACTACTTACTTTAAAGAAATTAGAATTAATTACTAAAGAAAATCCTAATGATTTGGATATAGCAAGTAAAGAATTTGAAGATAAAGAACATATGGTTGCAGAAATAGCCAAAGAATATTATTTAAATCCAGAAACTACTAAAATAATAATGAATCCTAATTTTGCAATTATTTATGAAGAGGAAGATAATAAAGTTTATATTGCAGATTTATTATTCAATACCAAAATAGATAATGAAGAACAAAAAATGGATATAGAAAATATAGTAATAATGCAAATAAGATTAGCCTTAGAGCAAATAGGCATTTACAAAGAAATAGATATATCTAATCTAAATAATAAACAGCAAGAAATATACTATAAAGCTATTAACTTAACTGATGAAATAGATATAGAAAGAGGTGTCGGTCATGCTAGATAATAATATTAATAAAATAATAGCAAATGCATTAACAGTTGATAAAAATAATTTAAGTAATAACATAATTCCTATTATAAACCAAATTAAAATAGCTATTTCAAATAATAAAGAAACAATAATAGAAGCAAATAAAATAGATAAAAGTAATAACTTTGGTTTCATAATGGATTTCAATATTATTAATAATATATTTAATAACTTAGAACAAGAAACTTTATACTATGGAAATGTAACATTATCACAAAAAGATGATAAGAAACAAATAATTTATGGCACCCAAATAATGGATTATGGAAATGTTGTTGTTATAAATGACGGTAATACATATGTAATAATAGAAATGATTTTAAGAAATATAATGGCAGGTAATACTACAATATTATCTAATGATGGATACATGTATGGAACAAATCAATTGCTAATACAAATAGTTCAAAGTGTTTTAGAGCAATTTAATATATCAAAATATTTAGTACAAATATATATATCAGAAAACTACGATGAAGTATTATCTAACTATGCTAATATCGATTTAGTTATTTGTATTGGTAATCATAGTCTTCAAAGATTAATCTTAAACAAATCTAAAAATAAAACAATTATAAGTGGTTATGAAAACTTTGATTTATACATAGAAGATACAAAGCATATAGAATTTATAAATAAAATAATAGATACTGGTTTAAATATACAATTATACATAAATAATAATACTAAATTAGATTATCCTAACTCCATAATAGTTGATGATATTGATGAAGCAATTGGACAAATAAATTATAATGGAAGCAAATATACAGCTTCTATATTTACTAATTCAAATGAAAATGCTTCAAAATTTATTAAAGAAGTAAAATCTAAAATAGTTACTATTAATACTAGTCCTACTATTGAAAGAATAATTGATATAAAACAAAGAGATTTAATTAATGAAAAAACTATTATCTACCCATTAAATTATAAGTTTGATAATAATACTATTAATATAAATATATAAATAAATTTAATATACATATTACCACCTAATATGTATATTTTTTTATAGAAATACTTCTAATTAATTTAATTGACATAAGTATTCAATATATGCTAATATATAAATCACAAGTGGGGGATTTTTATATGAGTAAATATTATGAAATTTCTATCAGTGATGGTAAAATTAATCATACAACCATAACTATAGAAGATAAAGAAAATAAGGAAATAGTAAAAATATATGGTACTTTAAAGGAAAATGGCTATATCGAAGAAATGGTAAGTTGGGTTAATCTAAAACAAACTTCTAAAGTTCCTGTTATAAGAGATAGAAGAGTAATTGATTATGTTGATGATAATATAGTAGTAACAGAAATATTACCTAAAGGAGAATATTTTAATTATCATCTAGAACCATGTTGTAATATAGTTAAAGAAGTAAATATAAAAGAAATTACTAACGAACTTAATAAATTAAGAAGTATACCAAACGGTCAAAAATTATATAGATCCATTGTAGAAGAATTAATCAATAAGTCCGTTAAAAATTATCATCATATAGAAACCTTAGAACCACTATATGATGATAGTAAAGAAGAACATATTCCTATAACAGATGAATTAGAAGAAGGTTTCTATAAACTAACTTTATCAGATGCCAATAGACTATATAAATATATTCAAATTACTGATGATATTAAACTTCCTATTTTAGGTATTTATAAAGATGGTATTATGACATTATATGGTCTAGATATTGTTTTAAAAGATGTTAAAGATACAAGTATTATTAATATTAATAGCAATAATTATTACTATAGTAAAGAATGCTTTATAAAAGCAAATAAAATCTCTAATAATTCTGTTATAAAATGTTTATCTTTATTAAAAGATAATAGAGAATACGCTAACACTTATTTTAGAGAAATTCAAAGTATTATATATAATAGTACTCATAACACTAGAAAAGAAGAAGTAACAGTAAAATCAAAAAAAGTAAGAGCAATTAATCCCTATAAAAATAATCCTAAAGTTAAAAATTCAAACTCAAAACCATTATCAAGAAAAAAGAAGAAAGAATTAAAAAAAGCTAGTAATAATTAGAAGATGGCTCAATAATCCAAAGTGATAAAAAGTACTAAACAACAAAATATTCTGATGTAGGTTTAGTTGAAAAAAATTCTGAAATTTAAAAAAATATAAAGGAGAAGATAAAAAGTGAAAAATTTCAAAAAAGTTAAAAATCTATTAAAACAAGATTTGATAGTAATATTTATATTAGAATTATTAGTAATAGGATATCAAATGTATGATAATGACATTAAAATTCTTAATATAGTATTAGCATTCACAGTATTATTTGTATACTTTTGCGCTAAAGAAGAAAGTAAAGTATCTGGAATAATTGGGATTGTACTAAGTTCAGCAATGCTATTAATATCATTTTTAGATATAGGCTCACTTCTAGATTTAATAATTGGAATCATCTTAATGATACATTCAGTAAATTATAATAATTGTTTAAACAATAAAAATTAAAGAGAGGGAGAACTCTCTTTAATTTTCTGCTTCTTCTAACATATTAGTTATAAATATTCCATATCCTTTAGTACAATCATCAACTACAACATGAGTAACTGCACCTATAATTTTATCATCTTGTATAATTGGACTACCGCTCATTCCTTGAACTATACCACCAGTCTTTTCTAATAATTTATTATCAGTAATAGAGAATAATATATTTTTAGTGCTTTGTTCTTCACTAGAAACTTTCAATATTTCAATATTAAATTCTTCTATATCATCATTTTGTATTACAGTTAATATAGAAGCACTACCAGTATGAATTTCATCATTAGAGGCCACTTTATATAGTTTTGTATCGGGTAAAGTTGTTGTGTATTCACCAAATATTCCTGATGATGTATTTTCTTCTACCTTACCATAGACATTATCAGTATTATATCTCGCGTTTTTTTCTCCAGGTGTACCATCAGTTGAAGGATTTATTCCAGTAACAGTAGAAGAATATATTTTACCATCTTTCATTTCTAACTTTCTACCAGTTGATTTTTCTATTATCTCATGTCCTAGTGCACCAAAAATTTTAGTATTTGGATCGATGAATGTAAGAGTACCAACACCATTTATGCTATCTTTAACGTATAATCCTGTCTTGTAAACATCATTATCTTTAATCAATGGTAAAGTTGTTGTATATTTTGTATCTGACCTCATATAACCAATTTCAATAGATGTGGTATTATTAGAATTATTTATTACATCAAGCATATCCTCAATTGTATCTACATCAGTATTATTGACAGAAATAATTTTATCACCTATTTTCAATGATGCTATAGAGGCAGGACTTTCACCATTTACTTCATAAGTACCAACTATCATAATACCATTAGATTTTAATTCTATACCAATATTTTCTCCACCTGCTAAAATGTAATCTGAATATGCAAAAGCTTGCATTGGAACTATAAAAATTGTTAGAAGAAGTAATAGTAATCTTTGTTTTTTAGGCTTAAAAAACATCTAGAACCATCTCCTTTAAATATAACAGACTACATTATTAGTATCAACGCTAAGAAATTTATTATAATTAATAATTATTCCCATGCAATAGTTACCATTTTAATTTAGTATATTTTTTTTAAATTTTTATATAATATAAATATCATCATTAATATTATTAACTTTTTTCATAATTTTATTTAATGTTTTTTCACTAAAAAATAATATTTTGGTTATTTTTTATCATTTTACAATTTTCTTCTTTGTTTTACTAAAACTTTATAAGAAATATCAACAATTTATTGTTAAACTACAAAATAATATACCGATAACGGAATAAAAGCGTTGACAAACTATACCAAATTCTGTATAATTGTAAGTGAGGTGGATACTATGGAATTTATGACTACAAAAGAAGCTGTTGAAAAATGGAACATTAGTGAAAGAAGAATAAGACAATTACTACAAGATGGCAGAATTGAAGGTGCTGTTAAAGTCGGAAACAGTTGGAATATTCCAATCGATGCAGATAAACCTGTTGATAAGAGAATTATTAAACCTGATGATAATAATTTCATTATTGATTTAGATGATAATTATTTTAATGAAGTGGATGGACTAAAAAAAGAATTAGATAGTAAAAGACCAATACCAAAAGAAACTTTGAAATCCTTAAGAGAGTCTATTAACCTAGAATGGACTTACAACAGCAATGGAATAGAAGGCAACACTTTAACGTTAAGAGAAACACAAGTTGTTTTAGAAGGAATAACTATTGGAGGAAAATCTATTAAAGAACATTTAGAAGCAATTAATCACGAAAAGGCGATTTTATTTTTAGATGATTTAGTTAACGATGATGAACCAATTAATGAATGGAATATTAAAAATATTCATCAATTGGTTTTAAAAAATATAGATAATGAAAATGCTGGAAGATATAGAAAAGAAAATGTAACTATTAAAGGTGCAGCACATATTCCCCCAGATTATTTAAAAGTTCCTGAATTGATGGAAAAATTAATATTAACTTATAATACTTGGAATAAATATCATCCAATAATTCAAGCAGTATTATTACATGGCGAGTTAGTTAAAATACATCCATTTGTAGATGGAAATGGAAGAACATCCAGATTACTTATGAATTTAGTATTAATGAATAATGGATATAATCCTGTAATTATTAAAAAAGAATCAAGATTAAAATATTATGAAGCATTAGATAAAGCACATACAACTGGTAATTATACTGATTTTGTTAAATTGGTAACTAAATTAGAAGTTGAAATGTTGAAAAAATATCTAAAATTGTTGTAGTACGGTAGTAATTAGTATTTTCCATAGTGCATTAAAATTCACACAATTAATAAAAAATACTAATAATTAATTGACAACTATATTAAATAATAATATAATAAATTTATATTATTTTTCTATATTGTTAAGTGACAAACAATTTTTAATTAGAAAACGTTAATTACGATATAATTTTAAAGTGCACAAAAGTGAAATAGGGTGGTACCGCGGTTAGTAATCGTCCCTAATTTATATTTTTTGTGTACTTTTTATTTAGAAGGGAATGATAATAATGAAAAAAATAGAAAATAATAGTATAAATTTAAATAATTTAAACGAGAAAGTAGAATTATATGGATGGGTCAATAAAAAAAGAGACTTAGGTGGAGTAATATTTATAGACTTAAGAGATAGAAGCGGTATTATCCAATTAATAGTAAAGCCAGATAACAGCTCTTATAGTAAGGCTATAGAACTAAAAAATGAAGCAGTTATACGTACTGTAGGTATTGTAAAAGAAAGAGAAAACAAAAACAAAAACATACCTACCGGAGATATAGAAATAGAAGTAAAAGAAATAGAAATATTAAATAATTCAATAGATTTACCATTTGAAATATCCGATAACACCACAGCCTTAGAAGATACTAGATTAAAATATAGATATTTAGATCTAAGAAGACCACAATTAAAAAATAATCTTATCATTAGAAGTAATATAATGAAATCAGTAAGAAAATTCCTATCTAATAATGGTTTTATAGAAGTAGAAACACCAGTATTATGTAAATCAACTCCAGAAGGTGCTAGAGATTATTTAGTACCAAGTAGAGTAAACATTGGAAAATTCTATGCCCTACCACAATCACCACAATTATTTAAACAATTATTAATGATAGGAGGTATGGAAAAATATTACCAAATTGCTAAATGCTTTAGAGATGAAGATTTAAGAGCAGATAGACAACCAGAGTTTACTCAAATAGACGTAGAAATGAGTTTCGTAGATGAAAATGATGTTATGACTACATTAGAACAAATGATACAAAAAGTATTTAAAGATGTTAAAAATATTGATATCAAACTACCATTAATGAGAATGAAATACAATGATGCAATTAACTATTATGGTTCTGATAAACCAGATTTAAGATTTGATATGAAAATTAACGATATCACTAAAATATTTGAAAATACTACCATACCATTCTTTAAAAGTGTATTAGAAGATAACGGTATAATTAATTGTTTAGTAGTAAAAAAAAATGCCTCAAATTATTCAAGAAAAGACCTAGATAAATTAACTGATTATGTTAAAACTTATAAAGCTAGTGGACTTGCTTACTTAAAAATAGAAGAATCTATTACTGGTAGTATTGCTAAAGCTTTATCCGAAGAAGAATTAAATAATTTAACTAGTGCATTAAAATTAGAAAATAATGACTTAGTATTAATAGTATGTGGTAAAAAGAACATAGTCAAAACTTCACTAGGAGCCCTAAGATGTAAATTAGGTAATGATTTAAACTTAATAGATAATGATGATTATAAACTATTATTTGTTACAGATTTCCCAGTATTTGAATACAGTGAACTAGAAGGAAGATTTTTAGCATGTCACCATCCATTTACTGCTCCAAAAGATGAAGATATAAATAAACTACTAACAGATAAAGCAAATTGCTATGCTAAAGCATACGATATTGTAATAAATGGTTACGAAGCAGGAGGTGGTTCTATTAGAATTCATGATGCTAAAACCCAAAAAATTATGTTTGAAGCATTAGGTTTTTCTGATGAAGAAGCATACGAAAAATTTGGTTTCTTTATAGATGCATTCAAGTATGGAACTCCACCTCACGGAGGATTTGCCTGTGGTCTAGATAGATTAACAATGTTACTTTCTAAAACAGATAACATAAGAGATGTAATAGCATTTCCAAAAACTGCCACAGCTTCAGACCTTATGAGTGAAGCACCTAATATAGTAGATGCTAAACAATTAAAAGAATTAGGAATTAAAATAGAAAAATAATTATTAACAGGGGGATTTTATGAAAAACAGCGAATTATATGATGAAATAGCAATAATATTTAAAACTACATTAGTAGATGATAAAGTTGTATTTAAACCAATTAAATGTGTATATTGCGAAAAAGTAGATGGTGAATTAGCTATAGTTGATAGTACTAATACATATTATAATCACATAATATGTGAAAAAAAAGGAAATTCTTATGGGGCTAGATATAAAACAAAAGATGTTATGAGCATGATGAATGCAAAGACACCAGAAGAAGCCAAAAAGAAATTTTTAAATTTTTTAAGCGACTATCTTTATACAGTAAAATACTCACCATCAACTAATAAAACTTTTTTATTAGGTATAAATAACAAGTATAATTATCCAATGAATCTAGAAGATATTGATCTTTTAGATGAGCAAGCAGTCCAAATAATAAATAATAAAGTTAATAATGGTGAATACGAAGAAAATACAAAAGAGAAACATTCACAAGATTTTGAAACTACTAGCCTTGCTAACAAAATAAAAGAAAAAGTAATAGGTCAAGATAATCCTATAGATAAATTAATAACAACTATATGGACAAACGATAAATTAAAAAGTATAGATGCTTTTGAAGATAATAAACTAAATATATTATTAATAGGTAATTCTGGAGTAGGAAAAACATTTATGATTAGAACTCTTGCCAAACAATTAAATAAAGATGTATATTTTACAGGTGCTACCAATCTAAGTCAAACTGGATACCAAGGTAATAGTGTAACTGATATATTATTAGGATTAATAAACCAATGTCAAGGAGATATAAATAGAATAAATAATTCCATAGTATTTATAGATGAAATAGATAAAATATCTGCTAATAAAGGAGGACAAATATCTACAGAAAGTGTTCAACAAGAACTTCTTACAATGTTAGAAGGAGGACAATATTACATAAAAATTCCAAAAGAAGACAAAGCAATTAATATATCAACTGCAAATATTACATTTATATGTGCAGGAGCATTCAATGGCATCAGAAAAAAAGAAAATAGATCATTAGGTTTTAATAGTGATATAAGCACAAAAACTATTACAAAAATAACACCTAAAGATATAGAAAAATATGGATTTATACCTGAACTTATAGGTAGACTTCCAATTATTATTGAACTTAATAATCTAACCAAAGAAGATATAATTAATATATTAAAAAACAAAAATGGAATTTTAGAAAGCCTAAAAACTATAATAGAAAAAGAAGAAATAGAATTAATTATCGTTGAAAGTACATATGAAGAAATTGCAAATAAAGTTATTGAATATAATCTAGGTGCTAGAGGAATAAGAGCAATAGTTATAAATACTTTAGCACAAATATTAAATAATATTAATAAAAAAATTATCTCTAATGGTAAAATAATTATCTCCAAAGAAACAGTAATAAATCCTAACAATTATGAATATATAGAAAGTAAAAAAGATACAAAAAAGAAAGTTAGGTCTTTAAATGAAAATAATTAATCCAATCCAAGATAGTATCAAAACCTTAGATTTGATTAGCAATGGAATGAATAACGAATTATATCTCCGAGGATATCATCCAATATATTTATTTACTAATGAAAATGTTACTGGTATTATGAATAACATTGATTTAAGTAATAAAAGAATTCTATTACCCCAAGCGAGTGGAGACCAAGTATTTGACTTTTTATTAGAAAGTAATACTAATATTACCACATTTGATATAAATATCCTATCATATTATTTCTTTGAATTAAAAAAAGCTGCAATTATATCTTTAACCAGAGATGAATTTATAGACTTCTTCTACATTGCTAAAATTGATTTTAAAAATAACTTTTTCAATTTAGAAACTTACAAAAAGATAAGAGTTAATTTACCTATAGAAATTAGAAAATATTGGGATATAATATTTAAAAGTTATAGCGGTAGAAAAATTAAAAATTCAAGCTTTTGTAGAAACAATTATTATTCCAAAGAAGTAATTATTAGCATTAATCCTTACTTAAAAGAAGAAAATTATAACAAATTAAAAGAACTATTAAAAGACTTTGAACCAGAATTCATTAACTGCGATATTAGAAATTTATATTTATATCTAAATAGCGAATATGATTTCATATATTTTTCAAATATTCTTTCAAAATGTTTTAAAGAAACTCATAATCAATCAGAAATAGTAAATAAAATATTAAAAGATATAAATAGTAATATTTCAAAAAATGGAGTAGTAGGACTATTGTATCTATATAATTACCTAGCAGAAGAAAATATAGAGGCTAAAGAAGAATTATACAATTATAATTTTAGAAACAATTTCCTTTCTAATCCTAACAATAGCATTATAAATTTCTCTGATCCATTTTGTGAACGCAATAATAAATCTGGAGATTACATCGATAAAGATGCTTTAATACTAACCAAGAAGAGAATATAAAATTCCTAATTAGTTAATTTTGTAGATAGTTTAAAAAAATATGATATAATTAAAGTACCTGAGTAGTTCGAGATCAATTGTATAAAACCAACTAAAGATATATAAGGGAGCTAAAATATATTATGTGTTGAATACTTGAGCAAAAACAAGGATCCTAAGTAATATATTAGAGGCTTACCACCGTGTGATATACGCGTGTGGTTTTATCTTTAAAAAACGGCTACTTGGGAATATATTTGATTTATAAAAGTAAGTATAATACTTGCTTTTTTCTTATATTAAGTTATAATTTTGTTAGGAGATGTTATTATGTATGAAAGAATTATCAAACTAATAGGTGAAGAAAAACTAAATAAAATTAAAAATAAAACAGTCTGTATAGTAGGACTAGGTGGAGTAGGAGGCTTTGCAACAGAAGCCATAGTTAGAAGTGGAGTAGGTAATGTAATAATAGTAGATTATGATAGAATAGATATATCTAATTTAAATAGGCAAATAATTACAAACCAAAATAATATAGGAAATTCTAAGGTACAAGAAATGCAAAAAAGAATTAAATCTATAAATCCTAATTGTAATATTACCATAATAGAAGAAAAGATAGATAGCAATAATATTAATTTAATATTTCAAAATAAAATAGACTATTTAATTGATGCCTGTGACACAATTACTACTAAAGAATCACTAATAATAGAATGCACTAAAAGAAAAATTAAAATTATCTCTTCAATGGGGACCGGTAATAAATTAAATCCTACTTTGTTAGAAATATGTGACATTAGAAAAACATCTTATGATCCAATCGCTAAAAAAATAAGAAAATTTGTCACTGATAATAAAATTAAAGATAAAATACCAGTAGTATACTCAAAAGAACAAAAACCAAAATTTCAAGGAAGTATACCATCTATGATATTTGTACCCGCTACCGCGGGATTATTACTTGCTAATTACGTTATTTGTGATATAATAAATAACTAAGCAGGTGGTTTTATGGAATTTATTATCAATAATTTTAGCTTAATCTTATCATTTGTAACATCATATATAATATCTATTGGTATTAATAGAATGACAAACAAAAGAATGATAGAAATGATTATGGATAGGGGATATGGTGCTAAAGATGGAGATAGTGATACTTTAATAAATGAATTAGAAAGACCAAACTTTAGATTTAGTCAAATACTTATGTATTTTCCCTATATAAATATTATTGTAACAACATTAGAAAGCATAACAAATCTAAATGAATTTAATATTATATTTGAAGAATTAAAAGAAATGAATGTTATATCTAAACTTGATAATGCTGAAAAAGAATTACATGATAAAGATTATTCAAATAACGCTACTAAAAGAATAAACCAAAATAGAAAAGAAGAAAAAATCAATAAAGAAAGATATAGTATATGTGAATATTCTTTTAAACACGATATTAAGGATGATAAAAATATAGAAGATTTAAATAAAATTACAAACTCACCATTATATTATAGATATAAAATACAATTACTAGAAGTTTTAAAATTTAGCATACTAAATAATATTAATAATTACAACCTAGATAATATGATTATATCTATTCAAAATAATGATTATATCTTTCTAGAATATTACTATAAAATATTTGAATTACAAAATAATTTTACAAACGAAGGTTTAGCAAATATATTAAGTTTTTTAAACATACTACTAAATGACAAAAATATTGAACGTTTCAAAAAAGCAGAATATTTCGAATTAATTCACAATAAATTAGAATACTACGCTAGCAAAAATAAAAAAGGATATAAACTAAATTGTAATATATCCGTAAGTAAAGAAAACTTCGATGAATGCACTATAAATATTAAAAAAGTAAAAGTATTAAAAAAAGAACATATAAAATAGTTATATGTTCTTTAATTTTTCCATAATAGTTTTAAGTACTTGTTCGTTTCTATTTTCCTTAGGAATATAATAATTAGCATCTTTAATTTCATTTGGTAAATATTGTTGTTTAACATAGTCATTTTTATAGTTATGAGGATATAAATAATCCTTTGAATTTGTCTTAATATGATTAGGAACATTGCCAATATTTTTAGAGTGAATGTCCGCTAAAGCTCTATCAATAGCAGTCTCAGCTGAATTACTCTTAGGAGATAAAGCAAGTTCTATAACTATTTCCGCAAGCGGTATCCGTGCTTCAGGAAACCCCAATCTCTCTGCAGATGCTATAGCAGACATAACCTTAGGTCCCATAGCTGGATTAGCAAGCCCAATATCCTCATATACTATAACAGATAATCTCCTACATATTATTTCTAAATCTTCTGCCTCTATTAATCTTGCTAAATAATGAAGACTTGCATTTACATCACTACCACGAATAGATTTTTGAAAAGCAGAAATAACATCATAATATCCATCACCATTTTTATCCATAAAATAATTTATCTTAGGATTTATATTTTTTAATACATCCAATGTAATCTTACCATCTTTAGTAGAATAATATGATATCTCTATAAGATTATATACATATCTTAAATCATTAGCTGATGTTCCAATCAAGTACTTCCTAGCAGTATCATCAATACTAATATTTTCAAGTATATTAGAAAGAATTACCTTATCAATAGCAGCGTTAACATCTTCTTTGCTTAAGGGAAATAATTCAAATATCTGACATCTACTCCTAATAGCAGGATTTATAGAATGATATGGATTAGATGTAGTCATACCTATCAAAGTAATCAACCCACTTTCCAAATATGGAAGCAACAAATCCTGCTTATCCTTATTCATTCTATGAATTTCATCCATAATCAAAACAATACCATTATACATTTTAGCTTCTTCCACAACCACATCAAAATCTTTCTTATTATTAATAACAGCATTTAAACTTCTATATCTTACTCCTAATTCATTAACCATGGCATTAGCAATAGAAGTTTTCCCAATACCAGGATGTCCATATAATATCATTGAAAATAGTTTTTTATGTTTAATCATATTAGAAAGTATCTTTCCATCTCCAATTAAGTGTTGTTGACCTATAACATCAGATAACTTCTGAGGCCTTAATTTTATTGCTAATAACTCCTCCATATCAATCACCATACTAATTTTACTATATATTTTAACTTTAGTAAATAAAATTTATTGCAATTATTTATCAATTATTATATACTTTATCTATATATAAATGTTTTAGTGGTGGTAGTATGAGTATTATAGAATATAATGAAAAACGAGATAATTTATTTAAAATAAACAAAGAAAACAAAAGAATTATTTATTTTTTCAAAAGAGTATCCAATATGAGTACATATATTTTCTTAATATATATAAATATTAAACTATTTAATTTTAATATAATTCCTTCTTTAATTATTAGTGGTATCATTTCTCCTATACCAACATTACCAATATACAATATCTTGATAAATAAAGAAGAAAAACAATTACAAGATAAATTAGAAATCATCTATAATGAATACAAAAATTCTCAATTAGAAACTACAAAAACAATAGAAAATAATAATATAACAAACATTAGCCCTCTAAAACAATCTAATTCAGAAACCATTAATCAAAAATTAGTTAAAGCAAAAAGATATCCATATTGACTTTATAGCAATATTAATATATAATACAAGGCATCAATGGAGGAAATAATGGGAAAAAAGATAGAACTAGAAAAAGAGTTTATTGAAGTAGAAAACTCTTTCTTAGAATTAAAAAATTCTAATGTCAGTGACAGTGAAAAATTAGATAGTATAAATTATTTTATTACTTGTATTTCAGAATATATCGAAAAAATAAATTTAGAAAATGAAAAATTAATAAGAAAATATAAAAAAAATGTAGAGAATTTACTCACATTTTTTAAAATCAGTGCAGCCACTAATATATTAGTCTTACTCTTAGGAATATTTAATCTTTACTCAGTAAGCAATACCTGTACCATAATGTGCTTTATTACTTTAATACTAAAATCCTTATCAAGTACCAAAAAAAATTTCTGTATTTATTTTAACAATGGTGTTATCGAGCAATATAGCAAACTTTCTGAAGAATGTCAAAAAGAACTAACATTTATAAAAGAAAAAATAAAAAAGAATGAAAAAGATAATAAAATAACAAATGATTATGAATACAAAATAAGAAAAACAGAAATAAGTTATAAACCAACAATAGTCAAAAATAAATCTAGAGTTAAACGCTAAACAAAAAATAACTGAAAGTTAAAACATACAGTAAATATGTTGACTTTCAGTTTATTTTATTGTATAATAAACAACCAGTTAAGGAAAAATATATAATTTTAATTAATAAATCAATCGTCACAAAATAAAATATTAAAAGAAAATAGCAAAAATATAGTTATGTATTGTAAAGAAAAGAAGAAAGGAATTGGTATTATGAACGATAAATATATAATTAAAGGAGGAACAGTTTGTATTTCTACAGATAATAACGGCTATAAACCACAAGACTATAAAACATATACAAATGAAATATTAACACTTAAAAATTTCATAGAAACCTGTAATAAAGAAATTCAAGAAAATAACAGTAAACAAAAGAAAGAAAAAAAAGAAAGAAAAAATAAAATAAGAATACTTGCTATAATCAGTAGTATTTTGATTAGTCTAATCTCAATAAATATTAATAGTTATAGTGCTATCATACCTATAATATATTCAATTTGTTCTGGAACTATATTAGGTATCACAACTACAACCATTTTTAGTCTTTTAACTAAAAGTAAATATAATAAAAAAATAAAATCTCTAGAAGAAAATAATCTAAATATTGCAAACATAAAAGAAAAATATGAAAAAGATTTAAAAATATTCAATGAAAAGTCAGCGATTGTACCCGCTAAAGATTTATATAAAGGCGATAATTGCTATAAATTTAACAATGAAACTGCGAAAAAAGAAAAAATTACCACTATATATTACCCAGTATCAGAAAAGCCATCATTATTTGAAATAGTAGCCGAACAACCTAAATCAAGAAAATTAACAAATCATAGATAAATTTATTATGGAGTTTTGGCATGAATAAAGAAGAAAAAGAATTTAAAAGATTTGAATTAATTAAAGCAGTTTCTAACAATGAAAATATAAATATAGAAGATAATATCTTAGAAGATTTAATATTTGAAGGAAGAAGAATAGTCTTACCAAATAGGGTTTTAAGAAAATTAGATCTAAGCAGAATAAATTTTAATAATAAAGATTTATCAAATACTAATCTATCTAATACCAACTGCAATATAAATCCAACAAAAGTATATTGCAAAGATTTATCATCTACTTCATTAGAAAATGTTAATATGCAAGGAAAAAATTTTGATGATGTAATTATTATTGAATGCAACTTAAAAGGAACAAACGCTAACATAGATCCTCAAAAAGTAAAAAACAAAAGCTTATGTTTTGCAAACCTAGAAGGATTAAATATGAAAGACAAACTATTTGATGGAGTTAATATAATTGGCTGCAATTTAAAAAATACCAATGCCAATGTTGATCCTAATAAAGTTTATAATAAAAACTTAAGCTACGCTAATCTAGAAGGTATCAACATGGCTGATAAATGTTTTGACGGAGTAAATGTAAATAATTGTAATTTAAAAAATACTAATTATTATATTAACTTTAATAAAACTATTTTTAATAGCAAAACTATCTTTAATAAAAATAATAGCACAAAACATAATACCAATTTATTTCTCTTTAAAGACAATAATTATTATAAATATATAGATATTAATAAATTTTTTAATTAAAAACCTCATTTACAAATGAAGTTTTTTCTTTTATAATTAATATAGTTTAGAAGGTGAATAATATGGTGGAAATAGAATGTTTCTCTTTAAATAATGATTACATTGATATATTAAAAAGATATAAATTATATTTACTTACTAATAAACATCTATCTGATAATAGTGTAGATTCATACTTATTAGATATCTATAAGTATCTAGAATATATGGAAAAAAGCAAAATCAACAGTATTAAAAAAATTAAAAAAGAAGATATTTATAATTATTTAAAATCTTTAGATAATAATAAATATAGTATTTATAGTGTAGTAAGAAAAATATCTTCAATTAAAACCTTTCATAGATACCTATCATCTATGTATGAAATTAATGATGTATCCATGGATATAGACACTCCCAGATTCTATAAAAAATTGCCAAATATTTTAACTATAGAAGAAGTAGAAAATCTTCTTAACATTAAATTAGAAACTGCTTTTGATTATAGAAATAAAGCTATGCTAGAAGTAATGTACGCTACAGGACTAAGAGTAAGTGAACTTGTCAATTTAGAATTAAATAATGTAAATTTGGATGAAGGCTACGTAAGATGCTTTGGTAAAGGAAATAAGGAAAGAATTGTTCCTTTAGGAGAAATAGCCCTAAAATATCTAAAAATTTATATAGATGACTACAGAGATAGTTTAAAGAAAAGATGTCTCTGTGATAAAATATTCTTAAATAATCATGGCAAAGGTATTACTAGACAAGGATTTTTCATAATATTAAAAGAAATAGCAGAAGAAAAAGAAATAAAGAAAAATATCACTCCCCATATGCTTAGACATAGTTTTGCCACCCATCTTCTTAATAATGGAGCAGATTTAAGAAGTATTCAAGTAATGTTAGGACATAGTAATCTATCTACAACTCAAATATATACAACTGTTTCTAATGAAGTTTTAAAAGAAAACTATGAATTATATCACCCCAGAGGACATAAATAATATTAATATATTATATGATATTTTAATAAAATATAAGGGGAGGGATATGTATGAATTTAATACCAAATATTCCTCCCAAAGCCTTCTCTTTCAGTGCTGTTATTGTAGGATACTTACTTATCGATGATATGACTGCTAACGAACAAAATGCCCTAGGCAACTGGTTAATGTTAGTAGCTCAAGTTATATCAACTAACGCTTTTTATAAGCAAGTAATGGCAGAAAGAGGAATGGATAATAGTGATGAAATTAAAAAAAATAATAATATAAATAATCAAAATAATTCTAATATAGATGAAATTATCATGTTAGAAAAAATGATAAAAGCCCTCAAACAAGAAATAGAAAATTTAAAAAACAACACTAATTAATATTAAAAATAATATTATTAGAATCACCGCCCAGACCTATATTACCTCTGGCGGATAACCAAATAAATAAATTACTAGTATAACATAAAAATGTAAAGAGAATGTTGATAGTGTAAAAATGTTTCGGAATTTTTAAAAATTATATGCTAAATGCAATATT
>ERZ808240.1198-NODE-1198-length-32837-cov-44.333415_pt1 | contig 32837 bp, 31 predicted proteins | sample MGYA00521084_ERZ808240 | MGnify/ENA primary metagenome ERZ808240 (study PRJEB31516, sample SAMN03275571) | gut metagenome | biome: mammalia-associated habitat; material: feces | host: Papio cynocephalus | place: Kenya | collected 2012-08-06 ... | reverse complement strand
TCAATGGAGGTATGAGCTTCCGTTACCCACACGAATCAACATAGACCCTAAATTTCAGCACGTTTACTATACCAAATAACATACAAGCAACTACAACAGATAATATCATCATGAGTCTTCCGCACTTTAATACCAGCCTTTCATTGTATTTGTATATCATTCCCAACGCAAAAGCAGGAGTACTTCTCCATAGATAAATAGGAGCATCCCAATACATCATCACAAAATAGCATAAACAGATTATGCTAACAGAAAGTGTGATCTTACTTTTTATTGACATTCTCTTGATTCGGAAAAAGCCCCAATAAAATATATACAAGATAAGCAATTCTATAACAAACCATGAGTACGGAAGCCAATTAGTAAAATTTGTAGCCTTTAAATACTCAACAATTCCCCCCCCATATACTATTGCACGAAACAATAGATACAAGGCTAATGCCCCAATATAAGTACATACTATTGGCAACACTCTCTTTTTAAAGAAACTTTCCAAATACAAAATACCTTTCTTTTCGAAAGAAGCCAGCAATCCATAGCCACTAACAAAGAAGAATAATGACACAACTGCTATACCAACAACACCAAAAGGCTTCAAATATGTCAATGCTGTCACACCATTAAGATGATGCAACAAAATTAGCATTGGTAATATAGCCTTTAACAATACCGTTTTTGACTTATCAAATATAAATAACTCATTCATACTTTTTCAATTCTCTACCAATATTCTTACCTAATGAATAGACTGAAAAATTGTTTTTAAAACAATCCTTTTGTTTTTTAGAAATATCTTCATACAAGGCTTCGTTAGAAAACAATTCTTCTATTTGTGATATCCATTTATTTTTATCATTATCTATCACAAAGCCAGTGTTTTTATCAGAGATATAGTCATAAATACCTTTATTGTTGGAAACAATTATAGGCTTACCTAACTGCATAGCTTGAAGGAGCATAAGTTGACCTGATGAAATATTCAAGTCTTTCAAAGGTATTACAACTATTTTGCAATTGAACAAATATTGATACATCTTTTTATCATGAACATCATGCAAGATTTCCACGTTATGAGGACAATTTTGCATCAATCCATCACAAGCAATTTTAAGTTTATATCTAGTATCGGTCATGACAGACATCAGAAAATCATAGTCCCTGTTGCTTGCTCCCGCTGTAAAAATATAATTCTCTTTCCGTAATTTTTCATCAACATACACACTATCGGATATATCTGAAATACCTAAATGTAGAAATTTAAATTTTGATTTCACATGCGGAAACTTCTTGGAATAATAGGAAAGCTCATTATTTGAATATACTATAATTTCCTTCAATCTGCTATTATTCAAAACATTATACACAAATTGCCTGTAAATCCATCCCAAGATACCTCTACGTTCTTTATATATAAAGGTCAATATAAAAACGTTAGCATTCTTATGATTTTTAAGCAATTGACAATATAACAAAAACAAGAATCCATAAAATTGTTGCCAAGCTATCACATTTTTGACATTTTTAAATGCAATTGAAAAAGGGAAGAAAATATAATTCCACATTCTACGCCATCTTGGGACAGACAATCTACCTTCCTTGTAATAAATATGCCAGGACTCCTTTGTCTCTTCTTGCAAGCCTTTCAATATTCCCCAATCATGACTTACAGGCATATCCACCAATATAACATTTTTTCTATCCATTTCTTTCCATTTTAGAGAAGACATATCCTATAGGTAAACACAAAATAAAACCTATTTTTTTCACCTTAGATTTTATATTTCCAAGCATTTGGGAGACACTATACCCCACAATAAAGCCATCCCTTGCCATACCTATATATGCTTTCAATATTTCCTTTGGATAAGAGAAAATAAATCTAGACAGCTCATTTATCATGTAAAGCCAAAGGAAATAAGTCGATACAGAGCGACTAACATTATGAGTTTTTATCAAAGATGTATCCGCATCATAATAATAGATTCTAACAGGAACATCCAAGATGTGCATTTTATATTTCTTTGCCATTTCAAACCATACAATTGCTTCTGGACAAAACCGCATTCTTTCATCATATTGTGGAAAAGGATAAGCTCGTAAGACTTCAGTTCGATACATATCCAATAATTCTCCATTATTTCTGAGCGACATTCTCAAATCTGTAAAAGAAATATCCAATGGAAAAGAAGGAAGAGGCTTACCTACGATATTTCCATCAGAATCAACACATCTACCTGAAACACAGCAAATTTTCATTTCATCACTTATTGATTCCCACTCCTTAAAAAAGACTTCAAGAGCATTTGGCAAGATCTTGTCATCACTATCCAACGTCATAAAATACCACCCTCGTGCCTTGGATATAGCAAAATTCATAGCAACATGCTTTCCCTGATTCTCTTGCCAATAATACGATATTGGGAAATCACACTCTTCGCCCCATGCCTTAACAACCTTGTCTGTTTGATCAGTTGAACCATCATCAACTATCAACCATTCAAAATTTACGTCACGACCTTGGTATTTGAAGTCTCGTTTTAATTGCTTAATAGAGTCATACGTCCTTCGCAGAGTTTTAACTCTGTTATATGTTGGAGTAAAAATAGTAAGCAATATTTCTGACGTATCAATTGCTTTTGTTCTAAATATCAAATCTGCCATATCAATCTAAAACTTTAATTATTTTTGCAGGTACCCCCCCCCAATAACAACGTTATCAGGAACATCTTTGCAAACAACAGCATTAGCTCCAATAACAACATTATTGCCTACATGTATTCCTCCTATAACTTTAGCTCCACAACAAACCCTAACATTATCACCAATAACAGGAGCTTTAGAACCATTGAAGCCAATGGTCACTTGCTGGTAAACATGAAAATTTTTACCTATTCTTTTTGCGTTGACAACTGTCGAAAAGCCATGTTGCACAATCATTCCTCCCCCAATATCTTTTGTACATATATACAAACAATCTTGTCCCCGAAATAACCAACATGTCAAAATTCTACATTTTCCTAACCTATTGTATACGATACTACGAAACTCTTTCATTCGTGCAAATGTCACATAAAAAGAAAGCAAATTATAACTAACAGATTGCCATTTACAAAGATGTAGAAAATCATCTTTTATCAAAGACAACTTTTTTCGATTCAAAAAAGGCAAGTATATAATTGAGAACAATGCTACAAATATCGCTTGTACAGAATATATGATGTTCATTTGATTTTTATTTTTACAAAATACAAGAATTTGATAATAATGTTAGCCAACGTCCAATTTCCTTGTAGGACAGCATTCTTTACCAATCGCAAATGAACTTTACGAGGTTGGGCCAATCGAATAATTTCATTTATTGTTCTATCTTGCACTATATAATCTATATTTTCTTTACGGAGCAAATTAGATTCAAACAAAGCGTAAATAGCTCCAAATAACACAGTTGAAACAGTAACATTATCATATTTACAATTCCATTGGCTATACATTGCCTTGATATCATTATAGATAATACCGATTGTCTTGTGATAATTAGGTTTTAACTTTAACGTTCTTTCTTTGCTCAACACACGATACATATACCCGGTATTGTTACAGACAAGGACACTTTTGATATAATTATAATATCTATAGTTAAAAACAATATCTTGAGAACGTCTTAAGTCTGGAAAAAGGACATTGTTTGTTTTTATGATGTCACTTTTATAAATTTTACAATGCGGAGCATGCAATACACCCAAGGCGAATAAAGTGACATAGTTGGAACGCACTTGAGAAGCACCCATTATTTTTTGCTCCTCTAAATAACGAGCCTGATCTTTCTTAATTTTTCCGTTTTCGTCAAAAAACACAGTAGTTTCGCCAACTGTAACTAAATCATAGTCTTTTTCTTGTTGAGCTAGCACCATTTTTTCCACATAGTCAGGCTTACACCAGTCATCAGGGTCAACAAACATAATCAATTCGCCAGTGGACTCGTCAATTCCATGGTTGCGAGCAGGACCACTTCCAGCGTTTTCTTGCCAGAAGACTTTGAATCGATCGTCTTTCTTACAGAAATCCTTGGCGATTTGGTAAGAACCATCGGTTGCACCATCAATGACGATGATAACCTCAATATTTTTATAGGTCTGCGCCGCTATTGAATCTAAACATTGAAGCAAGAAACGCTCAACATTGTATGTTGGAAGTATTATTGATACTTTTGGGTTGTTCATAATTTATCTCTTTTTGTTTTTCCATTCATAAAGCCTATCACACATTACATTATTTATATGTAATGCAATAAAAATATGAAGAGCCTTCAGCAGTCCAAAGTGTCGGAGTGTATATCGAAAATTGACAAAAGGATTGTCACCAAGAGGCGAATACAAACGCTTAAAACGTTTTACCATAGAAATGCCACTCTTTCGTCCACGACTCAAAGCAATAGGATTCTTTGCACACTCTCCAACATACTTTCTTGAAGAACATACATTTATCACAGCTTCCATAGCTCGAAGTCCATAATCGAAATCTCCCATGTGATGCTGAAACATCCCGTCAAGCAAACCGATCTTGCTGACAACATACTTAGGAACCAGCACGCAGTTTCCGTTTAGCCAATAAACAGTCTGTAATTCCCCATTAGGGATTATAGGCTTATCCTTCTTGTTCTTTCCTCCATAGCTAAACTCACCTTTATCTGTACAAAAAGCTCCACAAATGATGCTTTCGTCCTTGCATAATGCAGAACAGTCCAACATCTCCTGTAGTGCATCTTCGTACAAAAAGACATCATCATTAAGCCATATATACGCATCATAGTCCTTGGTTGCACACGCTTTACGCCAAGAAGCAAGCATACCTCTGTTCCAAAACAAGTTTCCAGGTCCTTTTATAATATAGACCTGCGGAAATTGATTTTTCACAGCGTCGCCTGTGCCATCGGTAGAGCCATCATCACACAGAAAGACATCCATGGAAACTTTTATATCTTGCTTATACAGTTGTTCCAGACAACGTAAAGTTGTTTCTTTACGATTGAAACAAGTAAGCAATACTGCGAATTGTGTTATCATAAATTTATTGTTTTAAATAATCTTGCCTCACCACATTTTCCTTCAAAATTTTATTTGGAGAACCTCCAAAAATAGTTTTAGCTTGTGGACAAGATTTGGTAATTATAGAACCGTATGGAATTGTTGTGTTGTCTGCCAACCGTACACCCTTCATAATAGAAGCGTGAGCAGCTATCCAACAATTGTTGCCAATAACAACAGGTCTCGATTCATTGATTATATTTTGTGGCTTTTCAGCTTCACAAAGAGGATGACCGTCTCCATCTATAATAGTAACATTCCAACCAATATTGCAGTTGTCACCTATCACGATTTCATTCTCGCAAGAGATGGTAAGGAAGCAATTCGGCATGAAATTCTCTCCTATTTCAAGACAGCCATTCACATTTAATGCTGAACCACAAGGAATGTCACACCTATCTTCAACTATCAAATTAGCATTATCTCCACCGATATGAACATAGGTTCTTTGATTATGCCCCCCCCGAAAAGAACCTTCGGTCAAGCCAATCCGCATTCTTTTGAATGCTATTCCATTGGCAAACTTCACCTTCCCTTTCTCTATATTTCTAAAAAAAACATTCGGGCCGCAAATAACAGGTAATCTTATTGCATCACTCAAATGGAAAGCCTTGAAGTTGAAATATAGCGTGTTGTATATTGATCTAAGTTTGTTTACTATTCCCATATATATCCAATATTTTATGGTATGATTCTAATAATTCCTTTGCTACATTCTCTGGATTATGTCGTTTTGAAGCTTTTTCCCTTGCTTTTAATCCTAACGAACGACAAGCCTCAAAAGAGTTTGCCATTTTTTGTATTGTTCCTGCTGTAGAATAAGGATCGCCGTCCTGTACCAAACAGCCCTCTTCACCATCTTTCAAGATACTGTTGGTACCACCGGCAAAAGTAGCCACAATTGGCATTCCTATCAACATTGCTTCACATACGCTATTAGGACTATTCTCTATATGACTCACATGGCAATAAATGTCAGAATCAACTAAAATGTCAGAGAGCTTATCAGCAGTTTGCACTCCAAGATAGTGAACACAAACATCATCTGACTTGATGTTTGTGTATTCTTCACATAGTTTCACATAGTCTGCATCAACAGACAAACCAACGACATTCCAAATAAAATCCATATTGGAATATGTTTTTAACAAATAAGCCGATTTTAAAAGATTTTCCAATCCCTTATAAATACCAGGGGATATAATAGACACTATGTTTTTTATATCATTAAATTTTTTCTTATTCCACTGCTTATCATAAAATGGAGAACGAAGTATTTCATTTACAACAAAATATTGTCTTGAAGGATTTAATAAGCCCGTAACTTTTTCATCCCAAGAGGTGCGTCCCATTATAAATTCTGCATTTTTCAAGAAGTCACATTCTCGCTTTCCACCATATAAAAAGTTTCCATATACCCTTTTTATATCAACACCCTTCAATCGATTTATTACATTTTCCTTTTTCATTGCGTAGTCACATGGTATTCCCGAAAAAAATTTTTCCGAATACGGAGCAAGCAACCCTTGAATAGAAAAAACAATTGGTATATCCGCAACATACTTCTGGATTATCCCAAAAGAACGCTCTGTTCCATGAATGTGTATCAACAACGGTTTTACATCTTTCACCACTTTCAACAATTTGGCCAACAACAACTTATCCAGTGATTGCTGAGAACGTCTTCTATCAAAGATATGGCCAATCTTTGATTTACTTGTTGGAACATATATGGGATAATATCTTACACCTTCAAAATAGAAAGGAGCCTCTTCTTTGCTTGAAAGAAAAGCTACGTTTAATTCCAACTTTGGATTGTTCTTTATTTCATCTTCTAAAGAAATCAACCAGCCGCCGGTGACAAGTTTTTTCTTATCTCTTCTGACACTCCCACATGGAGAGTTTGCGAACCATAAAACTTTCATAATTTATACTTGTTTAATTACTTTACAGGGATTACCTACTGCCACACAATTTGCAGGAATACTCTTCGTGACAATACTATTCATGCCAATAACAGAATTTTCCCCGATGGTAACACCCTTTTTCACTACGACATTAGCACCCAAGAAAACATTATCTTCTATAACAATAGGTTTTGGAGGAGATGTCCTTGGATCTTCATAATGTGCATCTCCATCCATAATCAAAGTGTTAGCTCCACAACGAACATTATTACCAATAACAATTTCTTTAAAGCACCATATAGAAGTTCCACTAAAACCACAATCATTGCCTATTTTTAATAAGCATGTTTCCTTCTCAGAAACTGGTGCTGCGGTTATAATACACCTGTGGTTAAGTCCTATTCTATTTAATGTTTCAAAAGAAGTGAAGATGCATTGATTTCCTATCTCAACATGTCCTCCATTTCCAACAAGGAAATGAGGAACACCTTTAAATTTGCATCCGCATCCTATTTTAACATCTTGAAAGTAACATTTTGCATATTGATACCAAGTATCTATATAGGTCAAAAAAGCATATTTGTGCCTATAAATGAAATTATAGGCTCTGTTTGAAAAACCGCTCTTCATGGAAATAACTTAATATGGAGTTATCTGATAATTTTCTAAATTTTGAATTATTGTTATACCACACACCTATCCAAATGATAAAGTGGAAGAAATTAAAAGCAGGCCATCCAAACGGATAAAGGCTAACCAATTGCATCAGACACATGATGGCAAAAGACTTGCAAAACAAGTTTTTCGACCTGAAATATCCATTGAAAAAGCTAATTGCTAAGATTAAGGCGTATGGAATAAGATACAGGAAGCCACCTCTCAATATCAAAACAAGATAACCTGTTTCTATAGAATGCCTATATTCACCGATCAATGGCTCATAATATTCGCCGAACCACCCTCTTCCAAATATCCAGTCGGTCTTTTTATTCATATCAGAATAAAATCCATCCTCAACACCTTCACGACTGTCTTCTGCGCCACGTTCCATCAATGTCGAGAAGAAAGAGTCCGACATATTTGTAAACAGGACAAAGCATAAACCAACTACGACAGCTGCCATTACTATCATTTTTATCTTCGAAGTCCCTTTACTATGTAATGAATACATCACCCAAGCCAGCACAAGATAAAGAAGAGAAAGAGCCAAACCACCTCGACGAGCCATAAAGGCTGCCAAAAGAATACTCCCGATATAAGTTATCAAAAAACATCTCCATCGCTTAACAGGTAAATATTTCTTAAAATATATCATGATAACTACAGGCAGAAGAGATGAAATACCAATCGTACTATTTGTAATGAAGTCTCCGTATGTTCCTTTGTCCCCCCATTCCGTGCCCGCCACTTGGTCGAATGACCAGGAATAGTGGGTCATACTCCAGAAGGCAAATGGATAATAGCAGAGATACAGGATACACATCAGCCACAACACGCGCCATAGGTAACGGAAATCGAACTGATAGTTTCTCGGAAAAGCCAATATGACGAACGGTATCAAGTTTGGCAAAAACATCGCAGAGCCAAAGTATGCCAGTAACCACGTTGTAAGACCATGATACTCCGCAAAGGTGCTCCTGACATCGGCAAAGAAGAACATATGAAACGTCAAACACAGGCTCCATAGGATAAGGACGGCATAAAACACGCTTGTCAGGCCTTTCAAATTGAATCCACTTATATTCTTGCCTATTACTACAATAAATGTCAAAGCACTTGCAACTTGTATATAATTGCATATAGCTGAAGGTAGATAATATTTCAATACTCCTACTAAAGAGTAAAATAGTATCGCCAACATTATCCAATGCTCACGACGACTCGGCTTCAGGGATTTTATTAAAGTTGTGATATACATGACTAAATTCTACTTGCCAATTTATCCCAATAGTTTTCCTTGAAATAAGGAGGATTCCTTCTCAACTCCTTCTGTGCCAAAATATTCTGAGCCTTTACATAAGCGTCATCCAAATCTTTAGCAAACTGAACGTTGTCCCCATACACATCTTTCGGGAACCATTTCACACCGCTACTCAACTTATGGTCGGCAGAGCCGATGACTACAACGGGCGTATTGGCTACGGCGGAGAAGATAGTGCCATGATAGCGGTCGGTGATGACAACCTGATAAGTAGAAAACTTCTCTATCATGTCATTGATGAGTTTATCTCTATTACGTTTCATCATCTTGGAGGATATCTTCAAAGTAGTGTCCACCTTCTCCATTCTCACATTCCCGAAACGTTTCATCAGCGCATTTATTTCTGACGGCTTATAGAAAGCCTCAATGTCATCGCGCATACAGAAAAGAACACCGTCACGAGCATTGTCATAGGTTCTTGTACCTATCAAACTTGTCACAATATCAGGATAAAGCAACAGTTTGGTTGAGCCAAACATCTCCTTGGCCTTCTGGTAAGACACCTCGTCGCGGCAAAGCAATGTCAAGTTTTTCTTGTTGCCAAAAGAGCGGGAAGCCATCTGTATAACCACAGGCGTGTAGAAATTAACCGTCTGCGGTAAAATAACAAACTTGTTGTTCCAATGCTGGAGCAGAAAATCGTAAGAGAACCAACCTCCGTGATGATCAACGAAGAAATAGCCACTATGACCGACAAAGATGTCATTCTTCCGTATTATCAGTTTCAGAACGATATACTGAAACAGCTTTGTATTGAAAACCAACGCCTTGGGGTTTCCGTTGTCCAAAGGCGAATAAAGATGGTCCATCTCCACCAAAAGATAGCTGGGGAAATTTTCTTTAATCCATTTTTCCGTACACATCAACTGGGCTTGGTCACCCAGGTTCGGATGTGTAGGAATGCTGAACAAGAATATCTTTTTCTTGAAGGTGAAGAAACCTCGAAAGAAAATCACCAGCAACTGAAATAGTTTTATAATTTCATGTTTCATAATTTACGTAATATATTTGAAAATAAATAAGATAACAACACAATGACAGCAAGTGGCAACAACAATGTCTTATATCCTATATACCACCATTCTATGGTTAGCACCTTTATGTGTATCAAGTAAACCATATAGGATATGCCTGACAACATGGTTATAAAGTTCCCTTTTCTCAATGAGGAACTAAAGAAGAGCCTATTGCTCAACCACAAAGAGGCGAGTGCCACATTGGCAAAGAAAAGATAGATGAAATCACCAGATTGTGTAATTCGCAGCCATATATAAACCAACACATTTAACGCCATGGCTGCCAGAACACGGCACTTGGACGAACATCTGACTATCGATTTGCCATACAATGAAAGCCAAAGGCCAAGAACCAGTGCCCATAGGTTTCTGTAATAATGTGCGGGGAAGCCCATGTTGTATGTCACAACTGCAAATAATACTAAAAGAGTGGAATAGAGAAGCGTTAGACTACATTTTGCATCTTCTATTTTACCCCCCCCCCGAATTGTTTTAAGCATACTGTCTTGGACAGTCCGAAAGCCAAGTAAGAGTACAGGATTACACCCACAAACCACATTGCTCCGTCAAACGTTTTCAGTCCAACCAGATAGCTCACTCCATCCGGAACTGTAAGCCGATGCTGCCCAATCTCCACGAAAGCCAGACTTACTCTGTTTTGTAAAAGCTCATCAGGTGAAGCGTATGCCCCGATAAGCCAATAGGCTATTATGGCAACAACGGTAACCAAGAAATAGGGCTTTACCAGTTTCCCACAACGCTTGAACAGATATTGTTTTAATTCGGTAGTTTTCCGCTTCTCTGACTCGGCTATGCCGTAGGAAGACAGCAACAAGAATACGACCAATGCGAATGTGCCTCCTCCCATCGCCACGATTCGTCTTATGATTCCGCCATCTGTGCGGAGGGCATAATGGTGGCAGACTATCAAGATGCAACAAAACGCCTTCAGCAGGGTGCTGGTTTGCGGATTTATCAGATTTGAATTATATGCCTTACTCCTCTCATCGCTTTTAACCAAAGAAAACCAAAAGAAAAAAATAAAGATTACCGATACTATAAGATATTCCATTTATGATTCGTTGGTTAAATATTTAAAAGTCTTCGTATCTTGGCTATAGCTCTTTGTGGAAGCATTAACAGATTTATTAAAGACAACATGGAATCCGTATTCCTGTAATGTTGACGCATGTTAACCGACCACGAAACTTTCTCTGGCATCATATATTTTTTTACCATCTCATCAAATGGCAAGACATTATAATCTTTCCAAAAATCCATACGATTATCTTTCATCGGAAAAGGATGCGAAAGACTTATATTAGTCCTTTTTGCTTCATCAATAGTACGCTTCCTTAATGACATATTCAAATGAGGAAGTAATTCTACTGCTTTGGAAGTGTTAGCCAACAGCAGACTCACACCTTTACAAGCAAAATCCTTATCCTCCTCTATTGTTTTATGATACCCCCACCAATCGGCTATTGTAAAATCAGCACATCTTTTGGTCGACGTAAAGTGACACTGATGACAAGATGGTCTCAAGAAATAATCCCTTAAAAATCCCCTAATATAAGGATCTTCATAATAATTGCCTATATACGTTTTCAAAGCGGAGCTTTTTTCAACATGACCCCGTAGGGTCATGTTGTAAAAAATCCAAGAGGATTTTTTACAACGGAAACTTACCTTCGTAAGTTTCATGTTTTCATGCTTTTGCATGAATTTTTTATAATCCTCAAAGAGCATCGGAGACGGTACGCCATGACAAATCAAATCTATTGTCAGCAGATTGTCATAGTCCTTTCTCAGATAATTTTTCAACCCCGCTATTTGACAAGGTGTACCACTAAAGAGAACTTTTCTACCTTGCTTTAAGAAAGCTTTTGCTTGCTTATAACTGTCACCGATATGACTTTGGACATATTTACTTCCAGTAAGTCTTTCTGACAACTCATCCAATTTCTCAACATAGATATGTTCAGCTTTCAGTTCCTTATTCAGAGCACATCCAAAGACAATTCCACCCTTTGACAAGACAATCTTTGCTATCTCTGTAAAAGCTCCTCCAGAAGAACTTGCCAAACGTACATTCTCGTCTTTTGACCATCCGCTGAATACTTGCTGGGCATCATGAACTGATGGATGATTGTTCATCGGACAAGTTTTTTGGCAAAGTCCGCAATTCACACACAAACTACCATCTATTTCTGGTCGTTCAAAACCTTCTTTATCAATTGTTATATGTATCGCTTGTTTGGAACAAACATTCAAGCACGCCATACAACCAGTACATTGTGCATAATCACATATTTCCTTTATCATCTTTTCAAAAATGGTATTTTCTTTATTATTACACTATTCAACATCTTCTTTTCTGAAGAACTAAGTCCTATGAAATAAATATCCAAGACAGACACAAAAAAAGATATTACCAAAACGGCAGCCAAATTCAACCAAAAGCCATGCAACAAGAATTTTACGGTCAATGGTATTGGCATGGCAACAAGCGTAACGAAAAATATTTTCAATATGACTTTTTGCACATAGTCACTCAAAGGAAATTCCATAAACTTCTTTATATACCAACATCGTGTAACAAAAACAAGCAAGGTCACACATATCTTGACAACCCAGACAGAATATACAGGTAAGCCACAAGCCAAAACGGCATAGGCAAAAGGAAAGTTCAATATAATGACTGAAGACATCAATATCTGGTAATTTCTAATATTTCCTCTTGCCTCAACAGACATCCAAAGAGGTGACGCTACGGCTTCTATTATCATAATCACCAAAATGAGTTGACAAAAGATATTTGTATAAAGTGGGACTTTCACCAACCAAATTGATAATATAGAATCTATTGTCAACATGATGGGAAAAGCCAAAACGAACATCATGTAGAAAGAGAACTTCGAGGCACTAAATATCAAATTATAGAACTTGTCATATTCTCCTGCAGCAAAATCTTTTATTATCTGCGGTCGAAATGCAGTCTGGAAATTTCCGACAAACTGATTTACGGCTGCACATACTTGATTGGCAACACCAACTGCCGCATTTACAGTTACTCCACAAAAAATATTTATCAAAATATTTAAGCCTTGCTGTGCCGACATGGTTGCAACACTACCAAACAAGGACCATCCGGTAAAGCCAAACAAGTTTTTGAATATTTCTTTATTCCACCCTCTCTTATAACGACAGATTTCAAAATTCTTTGTACAGAAAACTTTATATATAATTGTGATAAGCAATGGAACTATCGTATATAGAAAGGCATACACGATAAGTTTGTCAAACGAAGAAACATACAATACATATACGACTAACAGTTTCAACACGACCTCGCCCAAACTGGTATAGGCATAGAAATCCATTCTTTCGTATGCCAAAATGGATGCATTATAAGGTATTCGTATTAAACTGATTATGAATGTAACTATAGTAAATTGGTAAACCCAATTTGCTGCGTTCATTCGGGAAACAGGAATATTCAATTGCGTATTGACAAACCATATGCCAACAGTTTCAGCCAACACCATTATAATAAGACTAAGGATTAGATAGACATTCATGCTCATGCAAAACACTCCGCTTGCCTGTGCATAGTCTTTTTTCCCTAAATTAAAATTAATAAACCGTTGTGTTGCAGCATTTAATGCTGAGTTCAAGAAAGAGAACAAAATAATAACACCTCCAATGATATTGTATATACCATAGTCCTGTGCTCCTAATACTGCTAATACTACTCGTGATGTAAATAGTGACACCACCATCATCACGAACATACGTAAGTATAAAAACAGCGTATTCTTCGCTATTCGCTTATTATTATCTGATGTATGAGTTGACATAATAATTTTGTGGTAATTGAATTTCTTTTAATTTGTCTGGCATGAGGACATAATCTCTCAATATATCAACAGCTGCATCCGCTCTACGCCCTAAGTTATTTTTGGAAGGCAAAGCGTCTATGCCAACTTCATTAGTAAATGTCGTACCTGTGATTCCATTCTTGCTGCACAGCCAAATATTAAAATGCCAAAACAAAGACTTTGTTGGACAATGTTCAATTTTCAAATAGCATGTATCTTTGCGCCTTTTCTTTTTATTGCCGTCTATATATTCACAATCAAAATCAAACTTAACTGCATTTACATCTGCTATTTTTATCCCCAAATATCCTCTGTCTGCACAGAACAAATGTTTGTTTTGGGGTGGTTTTACTCGTGAACCTTGTTTCCATGTATTTGAAAATCTTTTAACAACATACCGCTTCAATTGACACCTTATATCATTTTTTCGATAGGGTCCCAATAGACAGACTGAAATACCATTAAACCATCTTGAACTTTTGAAATGATAATGAATATTTTCCACAAGTTCATTTTGGCTTGCAATCATGTTTCCATCTTCTGTAAACCTAATCACAAACATTTGATTCATCCATTCATCTAAATGAATATACTTGTATTTGCTTTTAGGTAGGAGGTGGTCAGGATATTTTATCATAATAACAAAGGTTTTACCTTTACAGCCAAAGTACTAATACTACCAGAACAAAGATGAAAGCCTTGTACATCCTTATATAATAGGGTAGCTTCATCCATTTCATCATCCGAATCGTAATAAATTCGGAACTTTATATTTTGATGATGCTCTATCTTTATCGTAATTGCATCTTCTATATTTTTTTCAAACTCAAAGTTTAATTTATTTGCGCATGAAATATCTCCCAAAAACTTCAGCAATCTTGATATTTTATTTGCAATTGTTATTTTTTGAGCAAAATGAAGTTTTTTCGTCTTTTGTCCACACATCAGAGAATTTACGATATGAATAATTGTTTCCTCGTCATAAGATTTATAAACTGCTACAGAACAAGAAATTCTTGTATGAGTAGCTAACAAGTTAGAATTTAAAAAACTTACCATTCCGGATTCAACTTATTAACAAAATCTTCGGACAACAAACGATAGAAAGCTTTCTTTTGCTCATTATGGATTACATCCAACACTTCTAATGCATCTTCCGTTAATGTACTTTTTATTTCATCACTTTCTAATGCAATATCAATCTGCGAATATTTACTTTCAGAATCTTTTAGATGAAGATTATCACGTAAATTTATATCTGCTCGAGCAATTTTCTTATTTGTGTTTTTTTCATAAATGCCAAATTTCAACTCAAAGCTACGCTCCAAGTGAGATGGTATATTATAAAGTATTATAGGAGCTCCATCCCATATATCGAATACCGATATTTCAGGAAAGTTACTAATGTAATTAAGTCGTACCTTATGAATAGATATAAAATCCTGAAAATGGTTAAAAGCACGCAAAGCACTTTGAATAAAGGCAAAGTAAGTAGTCCAGCCAGGATACCCACCAACGATATTAAATGATATTGCGTTGTTTGTAACGCAAAAACGGAACGTATCGTTAGCATATAAGTATTCACCGTTGCTTATCTCGTATTTCACAAATTCAGAACCTTGATCATGTCCGATAGCATCAAGTATCAAACTTTCATTCATAGTCTTATTGAACTTTGAAGTAATTTCAATCTCTATGATGGTGTCTGATAATCTATCTGGAGTTATACGTTTTGGTATATGATTATTTTCAATTTTCATTATTCTATGCTTTAATTCATTTTTGTATTGCCTGTGACCTTAACTTATACCCAACTGTCCCTTCTATAATTTTCTCCTGTAGAGCTTTTATGTTCTCCTTCTTCGTGAAAGGAAGATCCAATTGCTTACAAATTGCCTCCAAATCAGCTTTTTTCAAATCACTTGAAGATATATAAGAATAGGCTTCCTCACGAGACTGCATGGAGTTGAGATCTGGTAGTTGGTTGATGACATCCAACAGGCGGTGGTGTACCTTGATGAATTGTTCCTTAGCCTTGGGTCATGTTGGCTCCACCTAATTTTGTAGCCAACTCCAAATCCACATTAATAAACTCCAAGTGCAAGGAAACCAAATCAAGTTATCCTTTACCTTTCAGAGATGCCTCCGCTGTGTGTGGAGTGATTATCAAGTCCTCTAACTTGTCTGCTCTGACTTTTTTCGAATCTGAAAACCAATTCTTGATGGTATGTTTCTCTGCCACATTCTCTTTCTACTCATCTGGTTTCAAGAATGAGAATGTCAAGCTTGCCTGAGGGTCAAGGTCTATCATCAAGACTTTGTGACCAAGCTGTGCCAAGTCACCTGCAATGTTTGTAGTGATGGTTGTTTTGCCAACGCCTCCTTTATAGTTGATTATTGAAATTATATCCATTGTACATTTTTTACGTTATACTTCTATTTTATTTTTCTTTAGAGAAGAAAATTTTGTAATAATTCTGTCCTTTGCTTTCATCGAAACCTCTTTCGATGAAAGATCCTGTTTTCATCAGATAAAGTTCAACGGTATCATCCAGTTTTATCTTTCGAATCTTCTTGCTAACGTTCAAAGCTTTTTTGTCTACAATGATTTCATCTGCAAGTTTAATGCTTTCTCGTTCCTCGTATATTTTGCGATAGTCCTCAAACATGTTGTATACTTCTGGGCTCTGAAACACCTCTGACTCCAAATCCATTATGCTTACAGCTTCCGATTTAGAAACGACCTCTGCATACTTGTTAACGATTTCTACTTGTTCAGATTTAGATACTTTGGAATCATTGGAAAGTTTTTCTTTTACGAATCCTTCCATTAACTCCATAAGAGTCTTAGACTGGCTATATGGAGTTGCTTTGGAAGCCATCCCTAAAAAATCCAGCCTCCAAAACTTTGAGTCCTTACTTTTATCTATAATTAGCCCTAAAGGCATCTCGTCTGTAAATACAACAATACAAGCTTTGTCTATCTTTTGTGGTGTGTAGCCCGATTTTACAGAAATATTGATGTTTCCCTGTGAGTCAACTGATGTTTCAATAAATTCCTTTTTTGTTTCTATCTTAAAAATGCCTACGCCATCACAATAAGTATCGCCGACCATAATGTCGGTTATTTTTACGATAAATATATCGCCATCTTTTATCGTTGGTGCCGTAGATACGCTATCCAAATGCTTAAACAATAAGATGGAACTTTCTACAAAATCCGCGCCATGATAAAGGTCAACCACTGTATTGTAAACAACATTGTATTTTAAATCTATGGTATGGACAAAAGAGTATTCGTTTTTCTCTCTGGCAAATGGCTTTATGAAGAAATCCTTTAAGAATTCTTGATCCAATTGACTAATGTCCATTTCTTGATGGTTTACCAAACATTTTTGTCTATCAAAACTAAAATGATGGCAAATGATTTTATCTACGTATGCTTCCTTAAAATCCATAATTATATTTTTTTCTTTGAAATCAATACTTGAAGAAGGCTTGTTATCATATAGACAGTATAGAAGAATACACTCGCAATTAACATTACAACTACCAGTCTATAGGCAAAAAGCAATACAATATGACCTCCTAATAAGATTGAACTACAATCTACATCTGTTAGCTTTTGAACCAACTCATATCCAGAAATATCTAATGAGAAGAAATCTTTCCAAAAGATATTCGGAATGAGTAACAGTAATGTAAGTGTGGCAAAAAGAATATTGAACCCAATTGAATAGAAGAACCGTATAACATAGTTATGTTCTTGCTTTAACCTTATTATGTCAGCTGAAGATGGTCTCTTATTCGCAGGCATCCTGTTTATTTCATTTTTGGTAGGAATTTTTGTCAAGCTTAACTTGTCATAGATTAGAGTTAAAGATGTGACAAAAAATCCAATAAATATTGCGAAAATATCCTTTATATAATCTATGAAGTTGTCATTTATTCCTTGAGGCAAAGCAAGCACAACCAATAATGACAGCAAGATAAACAAACCATGAAACCCAAAAATTGATTTCTTTGAAAATTTACGGTTATTAACATCCTTCGTAATGACTTGATAGCCATTAAGTAGAAATATCTGCATTGCTCTAAGCCATTCCTTAAACATCTAAATCAGGCCTTAACTCTTTCTTTATTGTAGATTCGAACAAATCCTTGCAATATGTATCCAATGCTGCAAGATTTACCGTACCATCTTCATTGATTGCTACTTTGTCACTTAAATAAACAACAGGTGCCATCTCGGAATCTCTTAAATTCCAATCAAAGGTTTTGGAAGTTTTTGTCTGCTCATTTCTAGTACTGACAGTACATTTCTCAAAATCACCAAGTTGCTTTGTGTAATTTTGTGCTCCAAAAAAACGTGACTTAAGATAATCTCTGAGCATTCCCATTACTTTCAGGCTTTTATCTCCTTCTCCTTTGGGAGTTATGCTTATTTTAACGTCATAATCACCAAGCACATCTTTAATAGGATTATCATCCTCTATTTGATTGTCAACATATGTCGTTTGGAACGACATAGTTTTCACCACAGCACCATTTTTGTATTCATCCTGAAAACACTTGGGAGCAAAAATCCTCATTATAGGCTTTTGATACTCTCCAATACTGAACAAATCTGTAATATATTTTCGTGCGAAATCAGATATGGATTCTTCCGAGCTGTCGGTGTGAATCATCATAAAACCTTCATTGTGGTCAACTGGAAGATACAAGAAAATATAATAGTATTGCAATACCGGCTGATCAACAGCCAAGTTGTTGGTTTTATCCTTTTTTGTTAATTTCGTTACTATGCGTTCCTTACCATATGTTCCACCATTAACAACTCCAGCGATGATGTTTTTTGCAGTGTTTGGCATAGGACGTTCTTTCCAATGCTTATTTATAATCCGTCTGCCTTTATTGCTAATCAAAGTCATCACTTTTTTAATAGATTCACTTTTTGCAAAATCTTTATTCAAGTCATTCAGAAAATATTCGTAGAGCTTAATAAATATCTTAGCTTCTGTGTCTCTATTCTTGCATTTCCCATTTTCAACCATGAAATCACGAAACGTTTTATCGTTACCTGTCTTATGTTTCAACTTGAAACGGAAAAATTCTATTTTAGGATTAATGCTCATAACAAATACTCTTAGACATTCAACATTAATACTTACTATAATTTGATAAGTAAGGGACTCAATACCCAGGGCCCCTCTTGTGGCTCATGTCGCCAGAACAGACCTATGTGTGTGGTAATATTTGGGTATTGTGGTCTGCCCTCTATTTATATCTGAGCGCACTCAGGCATAAACTTCCTGCGAAATCTTTGCATTCAATTCTTTCGTTACATTGAGCTTCTTCCAGTTGGTAAACATATATCGACCATTTTTGAAGTATCTCAACAGGTTCTTTATCTCTTTCTTTGTCAAGCCAAATGTTTCTCCGACTTGGGTTTTGCACTCTGCTGTCAGGTAAGGACAAGCCATGAGGTCTAACAATAGGATGACTAATTCAGAAGTCTTCTTATGAAGTTCCATTGGGACATTCTTGATTCGCTCACAAGCTTTGTTGACAATGAGCATTCTTAGCTCGTCAAACTCTCTTTTGTCTGCGAAGTAATAGAGGAACAAGGTGATGGAAATAGCATTCATGTCGGGAAGTACCTTGCTTCCATCCTCATTTGTCTTGACTCCTATGTAGTTCTCTATGGTAGCTGCAGAAAGATGATATTTCTGTCTCATACTGCGAAGTGTGATAAGGAAATACAGTGTTTCCAACTGGGTATCTTCGCTATAATGCTGACACTGGAACACCACGTTGATTTCATCCTGTATCTTCTTGAACACATTAGCACGAATATCATCCGTAAAGCGTTTGTGCTTAATTAACGACTTGTCCTTTTTATCTTTGGCACGCTCGAAATAGTCGACATCAAGATATACGATAATTGTGTTCAAGAGGTTGACTAATTTCAAGGTGCTGTTCAACTGCTTATTGAAAGAATAAATGAAGAAGGCTGAATCAAGGAGATTGAAAAGAAACAAGGATAATTCATGTTCCATGACGCTCTTTCGGTGATTTGCCTGTTCCTTCATATCTGTTGGTATATCTATAACCTTATCTGCCATGCACAAAGGCTTATAAAGGCCATCAAACTTCTTAAGCATACGTTCGCATCTGTTTCCCATGCGAGCAATGGTATAGTTCAAAACATCCCTTGCTTCCACATTGTTCGTTTTCAAAATGTCTTGGAAGACAGAGCTGAAGAATGAAGAGCGGAAATACAGGGTATGTTTCTTGCCAAGAGTTTTCTCAATACGTTCCTTGTCAATTGGCTCATTTCCGATTTCATCTTCGCCTGATTCCTTGGCGATGTCTTTGGCATCGTCCTCTGACTCATCCTTTTTGAGTAAATCATCAACCACATTGATAGTGATGGTGTCGTGAATCAGTTTATCGATGGTAAGTTTTGCTCGTGAGATAGGAGTGATGAAAGGACGGTCGATGTCTTCCGTCTTCTCATTACTGATGGCCATCTTATACTCGTTGAGATGGTAAGCATAGCTCTGTCGGGCTGCCTCCAATACTTCTTTGTTGTTGTAAAAGAAGAAATGGTCATCCACATAGCGGTAGCACTCGTAATCCACATTCCACTTGTAGCCTTTCTTTTGGAGGTCGTTCTCCACACATTTGTCTATATATTGAAGGATGACTTCGGCAAAGAGTCGGGAGAACTCTGGACCGATAACGATGCCGTTGGTCTCGTTGTAGTTCATCTTTTGCATCAAACTATCCCAAACTGCTCCGAATGTTCCATCCTCGCAACCTTTGAAGAATCGCTTGTATGTAGCCTTTCCTCCATTGGTTGCCCAAGCGATGGAATGACTATAAATGCTGTTGAAGCAAGCCTGTATGTCGAACTTTTGCAAGTGCGCAAACTTCTTCTCGGCTCGCTGATAGCGATAGTCCTCATAGAAGCGGTATATCTGAGTGTATCGCTTGTAACTGAAATATGTCTTTAAGTTCTCATACTCATTGAAGTAGAGTTCCAAATCATCAGAACGTTTACCCAACAGGGTATGGTGTAAGCGGTCACGATAATAGAAGTAGCAAGCTACGGCATGAGGATGGCGCAAGGAAAAACGGCTCTGCTGACAGTAGTAGAGTATCAAACTCTTGTACTTCTCATAGAAGCTGACCATCTTGATTTGGTCGGCAGGATGTATCACCGCCAACTCACGGTACTTGCCTCGCTTGTGCATGATGTGATAAGAGAAAGGAATTTTTGGTTCGCGTTTCACTAAAAATTCATTCTTACCATTGATTACTTCTGTAGAGCAGAATATGTTATGACTGTCTATACCAAACAATAGAGCGAGCACTTGCTTTGCTCCGTCAGAAATGTTTGGCTTCCAACTAAGTGTTCCTTTCTTGACATCAAGCAGATTGATTTCATATTCCACTTCGTTCTTGACCAAGAAGCGATAGAAGAAACGGTTGGTGAAAGTGATGGGCAGCTCGTATGGCAACACATCTGAGAATACCACCCTCTCTTTCTTATAGCGTAGTTTTATCCTCTTCCTTTTCATCGTTCAACCATCTCATGATTTCTTTCATCCGCCTGTCTTTCAAGTCATACATCTTCTTGGTTTCCCAGGCGGTCACGAAATCAAACTTCTTGATTCTGCTATATAGTGATGTAAAATAGGCGTTTCTCGCTTCCTCTGTATGAAACAGATTCTTATGAAGATTTACCTTCTTACTATATAAATAAGTGTTGAGAGTTTCCAAGTCATCCGTGCCATCCAGCAAGTCGCTGTTGTAATAGAGACCTGTCTTTATACCTGACTTTGACTTGTGTAGCCTCACGTTGCCCGTAATCAACTTCAAAGAATCAACCAAATCCTTGCGTGCCTGATGAATGTCGTATTTGTTGGTCGCATCGAAATGCTTGAAGGCATTGTCAATGCGATCCGTAATACGTTTCTTCTTGTTGTCAGACATGCTGTATGTTACATCGGCAGATTTCAACACCGACTTTGATACTTTTGTCGTTATTGTCAGTTTATAGCCAAGATAAGAAACCACGAAAGCATCATCTTTATGCTCAAAGCAATTGAAAAGTGAACATTTATCATCGGTTGTTGGTTTCATAAGAAGACCTTTCTTCTTAAAATCTTCCACCAAGTCACCATAATACCTTTCTATATCCTTGCCTTGTGGCAAGTCTGCCAATACCATGAAAATGTCGTCGACATAACGCACATAGAAGATGACCTCAGGGCGTTTCTTGATGCTGTTGTCCAAGTCACGCATATAGATTTCGGAAAGCAAGGAGCTGATGACTATGCCACGTGGCACGCCGCATCCTTCCTTCAAGCCTTCGCTTTCCTCGTCAGCCAACTTAGCTTTCTCCGCTTCGTATTCTTTAAGAATAGCATTCACAAACACCTTTGACTTATAAGACAACAAAGTGTTGTCCATAATGATATGTTTGAGCTGTTCTTGCGGTATGGATTCGAAGAAGGAGGAAACATCGGTGCGAATGATGTAGAATGGACGTCTGGTCTTCAACAACAGTTTGATGTTCGTCATAATGAGGTGGCGGTTGGCTTGCTTCACCTTGAACGTCTTCTGCAAGTTGGTTTGCAGTTGCTTCATGGCAAATAGTTGGGCATGGTCTTTGGAATCAATCTTGAATCCAATCTTGTCGCCAATCCAAATCTTTTCAAGTTTGAAACGGAAAGCGTGGTTGTTGACTGTTGAAGACAAGTCTTGCATTTCCTCAAAGAGGACTTTCTGCTTATCCTCTTTCAAGCCTTTCTCCTCTTGCTTCAGTTCGTCTATTTTCTTTTTAATCTCATCGGTCTTTTCCGCTTTCTTCAGGCTCATTAGTTTTTGCAATTCCAAGTTAACCGTCTTTATTTTCTCGATGACTGCTTGGAAGCTAATGCCCATAGTTTCCACAGGGATTCTTCCCATGCGATTCTCCTGGGAATAGACATTCAAGAAGTTCTTGGCAGAAAAGTTCTGGTCTAACATAGGATTTGCAATCTTTGCATGATTCTCTTCAAGAATGAACCTTATGCGCATCGCCTACTGCGCAGTAGGCCTTTCGGCAGATGCGCCGTAGGTTCAATGCCACCATGGGACGCTTTATAACTGGTGCTCCAGTTCATCCAACGCCTCGTTGGTTATGGTTTGCTGCTCTATAGCAGCACTCACCGTGAGGTAAAACTTATCGAGGAGTATCTGGGCGAACCTGTGCGCTCCGTCGAGGAAGTGATTGCATGAACGCTCATGAAGCGCATTGTTAGCTCGTATGAACAAGGTGGAGGACGGCAAGCTGATGCGGTCGCCCGAGAGTGTTCGGTTTTTGATTTTGCATTGTTCGGCTACCCGACGCAATCAGGATTATAGTGTGGAACAACTGATGCGTGATCACAAGAAGCGTGGTTTTCGCACCATCGGCTACCATTTTTACATTCGTAAGGATGGCACCATCACGCAGCACCGCAAACTGCTGGAGGTGGGGGCGCATTGTCGCCCTTACAACCGCTGTTCGATTGGCATCTGCTACGAGGGTGGACTGGATGAGCATGGCAAGCCATGCGATACTCGCACCGAGAAGCAAACGGAACGTATCATCGAATTGCTGTACAAACTGCATAAGCTGTTTCCGAAAGCGAAGATTGTGGGACATCACGATTTGCCAGGCACTACACCCAAGGACTGTCCTTGTCTGGATGCCCATGACTTGTTCGGGTGGATAGAAGACCTTTAGTCCCTGCGGAAGATGTCTCGTGTATAAACCTTATCCTTTACATCGTCAAGGCACGCGTCATAGCGGTTGGCAATAATCGCATGGCTCTGTGCCTTGAATGTTTCGAGGTCGTTCTCCACACGGCTTCCGAAGAAAGTGCTACCCTCTTCGAGCGTTGGTTCATAGATAATCACCTCTGCACCCTTTGCCTTGATACGTTTCATAATGCCTTGGATGGCAGACTGACGGAAGTTATCGCTGTTTGACTTCATCGTGAGGCGGTAGACACCAATCACGCAGTTGTGCTCCTTGCTTGCATCGAAACTGTTGTCATCGGCATAGCTGTAGTAACCAGCCTTCTGGAGAACGGCATCGGCGATGTAGTCCTTGCGAGTACGGTTGCTCTCCACGATAGCCTTTATCAAGTTCTCTGGCACATCGGCATAGTTTGCCAAGAGCTGCTTGGTGTCCTTGGGCAAGCAATAGCCACCATAGCCGAAGCTTGGGTTGTTGTAATGGGTGCCGATACGCGGGTCGAGACCTACACCCTCTATGATGGCCTTGGTATCAAGTCCCTTTACCTCAGCATATGTATCAAGCTCATTGAAGTAGCTTACTCGAAGGGCAAGGTAGGTATTGGCGAAGAGCTTCACTGCCTCGGCTTCCTTCATGCCCATGAAGAGCGTGTCGATGTTCTCCTTGATGGCACCTTCCTGTAAGAGGGCGGCAAAGGTCTTGGCTGCTTCCTTCATCTTCTCCACATCGGTAACAGACTTAATTGCATCATTCTCCTCTGAAAACTCTGGTGTGTCAATCAGCTTTGGATAACCTACAATGATGCGGCTTGGATAAAGGTTATCGTAGAGTGCCTTACTCTCACGAAGGAACTCTGGGGAGAAGAGGAGGTTGAACTGCTTCACGCCCTTCTTGGCATATTTCAAGTAGAGGCTGCGGGTATAGCCCACTGGGATGGTACTCTTGATGACCATCACGGCATCTGGGTTCACCTCCAACACCAAGTCGATGACTTCCTCTACATGGGTGGTATCAAAGTAGTTCTTCACTGGGTCGTAATTGGTTGGCGCTGCTATGACCACGAAGTCGGCATCCGCATAGGCTGCCTTGCCATCGAGCGTTGCCACAAGGTTCAGAGGCTTCTCTGCCAAATACTTCTCGATATAATCGTCCTGGATAGGAGAAATTCTGTTGTTCAGTTTCTCCACCTTCTCAGGGATTACATCCACTGCACTCACATGATGATGCTGAGACAGCAATGTTGCTATACTCAGACCTACGTAGCCTGTACCGGCTACTGCCACTTTAATATCTTTGAAATCTTTCATATAATTTATCTTTAGTCTTTCAGACTATCCTGATACCACTCGTAGAGTTTCTTCACGCCATCCTCTATCTCGACCTTGTGAGTCCAGCCTAAGCGATGGAGCTTATCCACGGAGATGAGCTTGCGAGGAGTGCCATCTGGCTTGGTAGAGTCAAACTCGATTTCACCTTCGAAGCCTACTGCCTTACGTACTAACTCTGAGAGCGCACGGATGGTCAACTCCTTGCCTGTACCTACATTGATGTGGCAGTTGCGGATTTCTCCGAGGGATGGGATAGCACCACCTCTGCCCTCGGAGTTGTTTCTATCTACGGCTCCATCTACTTTCGCTCCATAGAACACGGATGAGTATTTCTCGATGCCGATGATGTCCTTGAAATCTACGTTCAAGAGCACATGAACACTGGCATCTGCCATATCCTCGCTCCAAAGGAACTCACGGAGTGGCTTGCCGGTACCCCAGAGCACCACCTTGTTGTCATAGATGCCATAGAACTCCAATGCCTTCAAGATGCGGTCGTGGTCGCTGTGACCGTCCACGTTGCCCTCGCCGATGATAGCACGGAGCTTATCGGTTGGGTTGATAGGACGCTTATCCATGTCCACCTCGATGCTGTGCCAGTCACCCTCGTGGATGAGCTTGGCAAGATAAATCTTGCGCATCATGGCTGGCATCACGTGGCTGTTCTCCAAGTGGAAGTTGTCGTTAGGACCATAGAGGTTGGTTGGCATCACTGCGATATAGTTGGTGCCATACTGGAGATTGTAGCTCTCGCACATCTTCAGTCCGGCAATCTTGGCGATGGCATACTCCTCGTTGGTATACTCCAGAGGCGATGTCAGGAGCACGTCCTCCTTCATTGGCTGCGGTGCATCCTTAGGATAGATGCAAGTAGAGCCTAGGAAGAGGAGCTTCTTCACGGCATGAGAGTAGGCGTTACTGATGACGTTGCACTGCATCTTCATGTTCTGCATGATGAAGTCGGCACGATACAGCGAGTTAGCCATAATACCGCCCACGAAGGCAGCGGCCAAGACCACTGCGTCGGGCTGCTCCTCGTCAAAGAACTTCTGTACTGCATACTGGTCGGTCAAGTCGAGTTCTTTGTGAGAACGACCTACCAAATTGTTATAGCCTCTTTGTTTAAGGTTATTCCAAATAGCAGAACCCACGAGACCGTGGTGTCCTGCTACGTAAATCTTACTATTTTTATCTAACATGATGGTTATAAAAATCTGTGTTTATCAGTGAAATCTGTGGGAGCCTTTTACTTTACGATTCCTTTCTCCAAGTACTCTGCAAGATTTGTGCGAACCTTCATGCCCGCATCTTCGGCTGCCACCTTAGCCATGTCACTATCCACCATAATCTTTACCAGTTCCTCGAAAGAAGTCTTCGAAGGATTCCAACCTAATTCAGCCTTTGCCTTGGTTGGATCACCCCAAAGGTTCACTACGTCTGTTGGACGGAAGAAATCTGGAGATACCTCCACAAGGGTCTTGCCAATCAACTCGTCAGGACCAGCCACGCAGATTCCCTTCTCATCGATGCCCTTGCCCTCAAACTTCAGTTCGATGCCTACATGCTTGAAGGCATAGTAAGCAAACTCACGCACGGTGTGCTGCACACCTGTCGCAATCACGAAGTCCTCTGGCTTGTTGTGCTGGAGGATGAGCCACATGCACTCCACGTAATCCTTGGCATAACCCCAGTCACGGAGGGAATCGAGGTTTCCGAGGTAGAGCTTGTCTTGCTTGCCCTGCTTGATGCGAGCAGCAGCCAAGGTAATCTTGCGGGTTACGAAGGTCTCGCCTCTGCGCTCACTCTCGTGGTTGAAGAGGATGCCGGAGCAGCAGAACATATTGTATGCCTCACGATACTCCTTCACAATCCAGAAGCCATACTGCTTGGCTACGGCGTATGGTGAATATGGGTGGAACGGGGTGTTCTCGTTCTGAGGAACTTCCTCCACCTTGCCATAAAGCTCGGAGGTAGATGCCTGGTACATGCGGCAGGTCTCTGTCAGACCGCACTGACGGATAGCCTCCAAGATACGGAGCACGCCTGTGGCATCCACATCGGCTGTGAACTCTGGGGAGTCGAAGCTTACCTGTACGTGGCTCTGTGCTGCGAGGTTGTACACTTCCGTTGGTTTCACCTTGTTCATCACTTGAATGATGCTCATCGAGTCGCCGAGGTCAGCATAGTGAAGGTGAAAGTGTGGCTTGCCTTCCAAGTGGGCGATGCGCTCACGGAAGTCGGTGGATGAACGGCGAATGGTGCCGTGTACGTCATAACCTTTTTCCAACAACAACTCTGCCAAATAAGAGCCATCCTGACCTGTTATGCCCGTAATGAGGGCTACGTTTCTCTTTTCCATTATCTTTTCGCTTAATAATTATAAGTTTACTTTTCATTACAGTTTAGGCATTTATTGCCCAAACTCCTTAATTTTCTATTCCTTCTTCAATGAGCAGACAAGCAGTTGTCCATGCTTCTCTGCCACTATATAGCCTTCCAAACCTTGTATCACCACCTTGCTCTCGTCGGCAGCATGATCCACACAGTTCCTGCATTCATAAAGTCGGATGCTATTCTTTCTTCAGAAAGTGCTTATTAACTCATCATAAATCTTACGGAAGTTGTTGTCATGAGCATTTTCTGACAGATGGAAATTAAACAACCTGTTTTGTCGAATAGGGAGAATCTTATTGAAAAAAGCATCATAAGCTTCACTCGGGGTTGGCATCATGCGACAGAGGTTTCTGCGCAAACGATCGTTTTGCACCAGTATCTCATCTTTTCGCATGGTGGGTTGCTGTTTGTCATACGAGCTATATACAAGAACTTGAGAATTGTGAATGACGTTACTAACTATTTCTTCCCACCAAATGCGATCCGTCTTTCCTATTGACAATCCGTAAAGGATAATTACATTAGCCTCGTTTATCATATTGCGGCACAAGGTGTCTATGCCGTCATCCCATTCCTTATTAATGAGCGGTTTCACAAAAAGGTAAGTTACTTCACGGTCGTTGCGGAATGCTTGGTTGTCAATTTGCAGAACATTGTTAACACCCATCATCAACCCGTCTGAAAGTGTCCCATGGATATGTATAGGTGCTTTTATAGACATTCTCTCATTTTCCATGCATTCGGGAAGAACTTCCATTAGCCGTTCAAATGTACTGGTATAATTGAATGTCATTACATTAATTTCGGCCTTGCCTTTGTCTCCAAGATTGTTGAGATAATTTTCGTACCTATGGCGCAAAGGCAAATCAAACATTGGCTTTAGGTCGGAAAGGTCTGCCACCAAATGTTTAGCGATTTGGTTAATATTAGGAATGGGCAACTTGTCCACATGACATAGGTATTTGGATAAGGCCTCTCTTATGTTTCTTAGGGCTAAGGCAAAATCATTTGAAGACTTAAAATCTTTTGTTGCCTCACCAAGACTAATTTCCAAATCAGACCATTGATCTAGGTCTTTCTTAATCATCTCTTTTAGTTTGATCACAGCCTCAGAAGTGATATTGTCGGCTCTGTCAAGATAGTATCTTAGAAAGTCTTGGTAAGATGTAGGCAGACCAAGATTCAAGTCGAATCCGTTACCTATTACTAAAAGAATCTTCATCAATTTAATATATTAGTGCTCAAATTAGAGCATGCCTTTTTGTTTAGGCACTTATGTGAGTGCAACATGCCGGGCGGTTATATTCTCTATGGGTTTTATATTCCATTGAATACATGGCGGGGTGTGATACAATGATTTGGTTTCCGGACGACTACCCTTTTGCCCCTGTAGGGCGCACGGCTCCCGCTATCGTCATAAACCCAGGGTGGCGCTGCGCTTGCCCTGGTGCTATGGACTTTTGGGCCGTCAGCCCGTGAAGGCGGTTTTTATGTCTCCCACGGCTCTCTCTCTTTTTGGGTCCTTCCGGAATTTGGAGTGATGGGAACGCTGCTTTGGCCTTGAATGTAAACCGATATAAACCCCAGGGATGCGGGAAGCCCTGACGGGCTCATGCTGCTGTCGCCGCCCTTGGCCTTTGTGAGCAAGCTCACGGCCCATGCCGCAAACAGTAGCATGGCGGCTGTCGCCGCCTTCCCGCCCCCCTGGCCATAAACCGCTTTAAACCGCTCACGCAGTTGGACTGTAAACTGATGAAACCGCTCACGCAGTAGGACTGCAAACCGAATATACCGCTCACGCAGTAGGAGTGTAAAACTGGTTAGACCGCTCGCGCATGTCTCGCTCGATGTGCTGCTTCACTCCGTTGGACAGGGACCGATGCATGGCGTGAGCGGTTTAACTGGGTTTAAAGCCAGCCCTTGAAGGGGGAAGGCGGCGACAGCCGTGGGGAGACAGGCAAGTCTTCGTGTCGTGAGCTCGGCTCATAAGACACGAAGGCTCGCATGGGGACCCAGCCCGATAGGGCTTACCCCCTCAAGGGCTGGGGTTTATATCGGTTTACATTCCAACCATGGGTCTTGTCACTCCAAAATTCGGAAGAGCCTCTTTTTGTTGGGATAGAAGGTGCAATGACGGGTGGCGGTTGCGACGCAACAGGGAGACATGTCGAAATCTGTGGGATCTGTGGGAGAAACATTGTCAATATGTCATTCCATTCACCATCTTGCCAATCTTTCTCGTTTGCCTGAGGAAGGAGGGAAACTTGAAGTATTTCCAAGAATCCTGCTCCTGCAGTTCCACCATTCCCTTGCGCAGATGGTTTGCCAACAAGGAGCACCCTTTCTTCTTGCCGAGCTGTTCCATGATTGCATGGAACAGCTCCGTGAAGGTGTTGTCGGGATTGAATGTATCTGTAACATCATTGTATAGCTCGTCTTCGGCAAAGTGGGAGGAAAAGGCCAACGAGGCGGAAAGGAGCCTGCATACGGCATCCGCCAGTTTTCCATTGTCCAGATGTTCCTCTATGGTCTCCTTAGCCTCTGCCAAGGCGGCGGCCACCTTTGCGATGTCAAGCTTTCCATCAACCTTCGCAAACGCCTCTTCCGTTTTTGAATCATGGGAGATGACGGAAGGCAAGTCAACGACCGGCACCTTATGGAGCAGGACATACCGCTGGAGCAACTGTCGCCATACCAACAAGCGTGCTCCTTGCCACACCTCCACGGCAGCCGACGTGAGTTGCGTGAAGAGGGATGAATGAAGGGTGAAGAACCCGTCGGCCCTTCTTCCCAGCTCTTCCATATCGCTCGTATAGTCGATGTCCGTATCTATCGAAAATCCACCTATGCCACCAACCTTCTCAAACTTATATCCGCTTTGCGTGAGCAAATACAGCAAACGAGGATATTTCTTCGACAGCAAGTCGGCATGGAATTTATCTTGCTCGTTCTTGCTTTGCGATGCATAATAATCATAGAAGCCACCCCAGGAGCAGATGGCCTTCACCTTGCCTTCGTCCGTATTCAATAGGGCGAAATGAGCGTAATACTCATAGTCCTCGTCGAAGACTGGGGCGTACTTGTCGGCTTCATATTCCTTGCCTCTGAAAAATCCCCGAAGGTTGCAACGGAGGATAAGCTCCAGGATACCGTCATGGCGTAAGACCACATAGTCCTGTCCTTGCGGGATGGCGATTCCCGGAGTGGGGGTGAGAAACGGGCGCAGGATCACATCAGGTATCAGTTCCCGCAGTCCCTGCTCTAAGGTTCCGCCATCCACCTTGAAATAGTTGGCAAGGATACGGAAGTTGGCACGCATCGAGTCAGCGATGTTGCTGAGTATTTCTTGTTGACGAGCCGTCGTCATCTCTGCCACCTTATTGCTATATGCTATGTCAGAAGAATGGCGGTTGCGATAGACCGTCAGTTTTTCCAGATAGTCACTGAAATGGTTGCGCAATGTTTCAGAAGCATTTTTCTCGGGTTCCTTTGCCTGCAGGAAGCCTATCAGCTGGTCGATGGCACGCCATGCGCCCACCGCCTCAGGCTTCGCGCCCACCGTTGCCTCATGCTCGATCTGCATGTCATACTGCCGGACATTGGATATCATGAGGCACCGATTGTTTCCAAAGCGCATCAAGAGGTGACGGTCTTTCTTGCCCTTGCGCTTGATTTGCTTGACGACCCCCACCCAGCCCGTCATCGGACCGCTGAGAATACGGATGGTGTCATTCACCATGATGAGGTCACTGTATCGCTTGTCAACAAGGCTCAGTCCCTCAATGCCTTCGGCTATCTTATCATTGTAAAAGATGAAACGCTCCATTTCATCATCGGGGATTCTCGCCTGCTTAACGATTTCGCCCAAGGTTCGAGACTTGCTGTCGGCACAGAGGATATGCGCCTTGGTAAAAAAGACACGCTCCACAACCTCAGTGCTTCTCGCTCCAAAGTCAGCACCCTTATACATGAAGTAGCCATATTTGGAAAGAATCTTCTCCAGGCGCTCTTCACTCTCCACCCTGATGAAGAACAGGCCTTGCAAGACAGGGACAAAGCGTACTTTATTCTCGCCCTTCTCGTTCTTGTAGGTTCGTCTTCCCAAAGGGAAATAGAAATCAACGATGGTGTCCTTGAATTTCTCACTCAGCAGATCCATCGACTTTTGCTCAGTGAAAACATCCGTCTTGACTATGAACCACATGTGAACCTTCGGTATGGAACAGTTGACGATGAGCCTTGTGAAAAATGCCGCCAAGCGTCAGACGCTCTTGGGCGCATGACACACCTCGGCTTCCCCTGAAAAGAATTCTCTTTCCGAGTTATTGGGGTTGTGATAGGTACCACAGCATTGAAAAATCAATAGACTAACTTCCACTAATTTTCAACACTTTTATGTCTTTCAGCCTTCTGCATACATGATGCGAGCAGACCCGTGTTTAGCAAATAGTGCGTCATACGCTTTGCCTATATGAAAGCCATATTTTATCGTTGTTAGTTCTCTTTATTGCTCTGAATCTCTACGTAAGAGATACAGAATCACTTTGCAAAAATAGGGAAAATATTGGAAATAAGAGAATTGTGTGTGTTAAAAATTTAATGTTGCTCGAAAATATTCAACAATTATTTGCCAACGATTTTGAATCAATCTTAGTATTCCCCGATTATCAGCGAGTTACAAGTGATTCTGTATCTCTTACGTAGAGATTCAGAAAATATACCCAGATAGCCATATTCCGTTAGGCTTTTCCTGATTTTGGAGTGACAAGTCCAAAGCAACGTGCCCGTCACTCCCAATTCCGGAAGAGTCATTTTTAAGACAACAAACACAACCTTTACAACATGGAACAACTTTTGTACCAATGGGAGGTAAGCAACGGACCTAAACAGAGACAACTCTTTGTTGTGCCATCGGCACAATGACGGGTGCGAGGAGGGATGCGTGAGCGGTTTAACCAGTTTGCAGTCCTACTGCGTGAGCGGTTTCATCAGTTTACAGCCCTACTGCGTGAGCGGTTTAATCTGGTTTATGGCCAGGGGTGCGGGAAGGCGGCGGCAGCCGCCATGCTACTGTTTGCGGCATGGGCCGTGAGCTTGCTCACAAAGGCCAAGGACGCAAATAGCAGCATGAGCCCGTCAGGGCTTCCCGCACACCTGGGGTTTATATCGGTTTACATTCAAGCCCAAAGCAACGTTCCCGTCGCTCCCAATTCTGGAAGAGTCATTTTTAAGACAACAAATACAACCTTTACAACATTGAACAACTTTTGTACCAATGGGAGGTAAGCAACGGACCTAAACAGAGACAACTCTTTGTTGTGCCCTCGGCACAATGACGGGTGCGAGGAAGGATGCGTGAGCGGTTTCATCAGTTTACAGTCCTACTGCGTGAGTAGTTTAACCAGTTTGCAGTCCTACTGCGTGAGCGGTTTACCCAGTTTACATTCCTG
>ERZ808240.1197-NODE-1197-length-32880-cov-5.163686_pt1 | contig 32880 bp, 19 predicted proteins | sample MGYA00521084_ERZ808240 | MGnify/ENA primary metagenome ERZ808240 (study PRJEB31516, sample SAMN03275571) | gut metagenome | biome: mammalia-associated habitat; material: feces | host: Papio cynocephalus | place: Kenya | collected 2012-08-06 ... | reverse complement strand
TCGTTACGAGTGCATAACGTAAAAACGCCCTCATATGAGGGCGTTTGAAGGCGGGCTATCTGCATGCAGACAGGGTTCTATTTGATTGCGATGCGGGGTAGCTGGGACAGTACACCCGGTGCACCGTCCCACGACGCGAAGTGAAATGGAACTGGGGCAGCGCACCCGGTGCACTGCCCCATCGTGGGTACGTTACAGCTTGATGCTGGCAGGGACGATGCAGTCGTAGCGGACGGCCTTGCCAGCGATGGAGTAGCTGGGTTTGATGCCGGCCAAAAGCGGGCCTTTGGCCGGGCGCTTGATGACCACTTTGCGCGGACCGGCGGCTACGGCTGCCCGCAGTAGCTCTTCCTCGTTGGTGCACGGTGCTTCCAGATGATGCAGCAGTTGGAACTTTTTCTTCACCGCGGCGCTTTTCGTGCGGGTGGGAAACATAGGGTCAAGATACACCACGTCGGGCTTTGCGCCGTCTGTGGTTGCATGTGCCTGCAGCGCTTGGATGCTGTTGCCCGGCGTAAGACGCATGCGTGCCACAATGGGTGCAAGTTGCGGGTGCTCGGCAGCGCGAGCAAGGCCGTCGGCCAACAACGCAGCGATAACCGGGTCTCGCTCAAACAGCTGCACGTGGAATCCGGCTGCGGCTAGCAGCAGCGCGTCTTCGCCGAAGCCCGCGGTGGCATCGATGGCGTATGGTTCGGCAACGCCTTTGAGGCGCACCGCACGCACGAGCAATTCATGCGCCAGCTTGCTCTGCTTTATGCGCGGCAGCATGCTGGCGAGGTCGCAGCGCAGCTCCATGCCTTCGCCTACCAGCGCCAACCCGCCTTCGCCGCGCACAAGATGCACGGCGGGGTCGTTGATGACGGGAAGTTGTTGAGGGGCGGTGGCCATAAGAACCTTTCGATGCGCGTGGCGAACTGATGCGGGCGTAAGAGCTCATGAGTCAAAACAGCCCGGCATTTTTTTGACTCTTGGGGGGTGCTAGCCGCGTTGTTCGAGCATGCGCATGACCAGTGCGGCGCTGTTGCGGGCGGCCTGTGCCTCGAAGGTGGGGTAGTCTATGGACGCCGAACCGTCGGCCTTGTCGGAGATGGCGCGCACAATGGCGCAGGGAACGCCATTTGCCCAGGCCACCTGCGCGATGGCCGCACCTTCCATTTCGCAGCATTTCGCCCCGAACGTCTCCACGATGCGCTGCTTTTCGAAATCGTCGCGCACGAAGCGGTCGCCGGAAGCAACGCGTCCGGTGTGCACGGTGGCGCCGATGGACTTCGCCGCCGCGGCAACCGCCTTCGACAGCGCGGGGCTGCACGGAAATGCTAGGGTGTCTAAGCCCGGCACCTGACCGGCTTCGTAGCCCAAGTTGCGCACATCCATGATGTGGTTGACCGCATCGGTTGCCACCACAATGTCGCCGATGTTGATGGACGCATCGAGCGAACCGGCAATGCCGGTGTTCAGCAGCGCACCCACGCCGAAGCGGTTCACCAGCACCTGCGCGCACGTGGCGGCGTTCACCATGCCCACACCGCACTGCACCAGCACCACGGTGGTGGTGCCGATGGCGCCCACGTTGAATTCCATGCCGGCGATGCGCGTGACGTGCGTTTGCCCGGCTTTTTGCATTTCCTCGCGCAGCAGGGCGATTTCCACGTCCATGGCGCCGATAACGCCGATGGTGTTGAAGTTCGAAGTCATAGAATAGCTTTCTGGTTGGGGAGTGTACAGGTTGGTTGCGTGCCGAAACCTGCGCTCGTAAACGTTAGCGTGAACAGGGGGACGGAGGGAGCGCTCACGTTAACGTTATGGGAAACGTGAGGTTTATCGTGAACGCCCGCTCCGTCCCCCTGTTCACGTATGCGGTGCCCGCTTCGCAAGAGCTAGCGAGCCAAAACCTTGCGGAGCCAGGCAGCTTGCTAGTCAAGCAGGGCGGGGTAGCGGGTGTGGGCCTCGTCGAGCACGTCAAGGGTGTTGGCCAGGTAGCGGCGTGCCCACCACTTGGCTTGTGGCAGGTCGTTGTCGTGGTAGTTGCCGCACTCCTTGGGCTTGGCACCCGGGATTTCGCCTTCGAAGGCGCGGATGAACTCGAACATGCGGCGCACCAGGTCGGCTACGTCGACGGACTCCAGCTCGCCGAACGCTACCAGGTAAAAGCCCGTGCGGCAGCCCATGGGGCCGAAGTAGATGACGCGGGAAGCCCACTCGGCATCGTTGCGCAAAAACGTGGCGCCCAAATGCTCGATGGCGTGCACGGCGGCCGTGTCCATAACCGGCTCGCGGTTCGGCGCGGTCATGCGCAGATCGAACGTGGTGGTCACGCAGCCGGTGGCAGCGTCGGCGTCGCGGCGCGACACGTACACGCCCGGCTCAAGCACGCGGTGGTCAACGGAAAAGCTTGCAATGCGTTCCATGTTTGCTCCTTATATGGTCGGCGGCGCCAGGCCGCTGGGGTTTGACTGCGCCCATTGTACCGCTCGCGGCTGCAGGCGATTGACGCCGGGCTATGCGAACGAGAAAATCTCCGTGCGCAGGTGCATCCACCGCGTGGGGAATGTGGGGCGTTTACCGGCTTGCTGCGGTGCGGGCTTGCGCGGCGCGGTAGCATGAAGGCATCACGATGCGATTGACCTTAAGGGAGGTTTCCATGGAAGCGAATCAGAAGCGCTATTTGGAATTGCTGGCACGATCTTTCCCTACGCAGGAAACGGCGGCGGCCGAGATCATCAACCTCAGCGCTATCCTGAACCTTCCGAAAGGCACCGAGTTTTTCTGCTCGGACATTCATGGTGAATCCGAGGCGTTCAGCCACATTTTGCGCAACGGGTCGGGGTCTATCCGCCTGAAGGTGGACGAGGCGTTCGGCGATTCGCTTTCCGCGACCGAGAAGCGCGAGCTGTGCACGCTCATTTACTATCCGCGCGAAAAGGCGAAGCTCATTCTGAAAAACGTAAGCGACGAGCGCGCGTGGTATGCCACGGTGGTGCCGCGCTTGGTGGCCGTGTGCAAGCGTGCCGCGCGCAAGTACACCGCCAGCCGCGTGCGCAAGGCGCTGCCTGCTGAGTTTGCCTACATTATTGAAGAGCTGATGAACGAGGACAATCACGGTGTTGACAAGGAAGCCTACTACGCGGGCATCATCGACGCTGCCGTGCGCACGGGGCGCGGTGTTGCGCTTATCGAGGCGTTAGCGCAGATGATCCAGCGCCTTGCCATCAGCCAGCTGCACATCATCGGCGACATTTACGACCGCGGTCCGCACCCCGATGTGATTGTGGAAACGCTGCAGGCGCAGCATAACGTGGATATCCAGTGGGGCAATCACGATATCGTGTGGATGGGCGCGGCGCTTGGGCAGCGCGGCTGCATCGCGCACGTGGTGCGCAACTGCGCGCGCTATGGCAACCTGTCCATTTTGGAGGACGCGTACGGTATCAACATCTTGCCGCTGGCAAGCTTCGCGCTTGACGCCTACCGCGACGACCCGTGCGTGGGCTTTGCGCTGAAGGGCAACCCCGACCTGCCGCCGTCCGAGCTGGACATGAACGTGAAAATCCAGAAGGCCATGGCCATCATCCAGTTCAAGGTAGAGGCGGCGCTGATCGACGAGTACCCCGAGTTCGGGCTGGAAAGCCGCAAGCTGCTTGACAAGATCGACTACGAGCGCGGCACCGTGGTGGTGGACGGCATTGAGTACCCGTTGACTGACCGTGTGTTCCCCACGGTTGACCCGGACGACCCCTTCGCGCTCACGCCGGCCGAGGAAGAGGTGATGTGCCGCCTTGAGGCCGCGTTCGCCGGCTGCGAGAAGCTGCAGCGCCACATGCATTTCTTCCTGGAGCACGGCAGCCTGTACAAAATCTGCAACGGCAACTTGATGTTCCACGCGTGCGTGCCGCTGAACGCCGACGGCAGCTTAAAGGAAGTCAACGTGTTCGGTCAGGCATACGCAGGCCGCGCGCTGTACGACGTGATGGAGCGCTACGTGCGCGCCGCGTATTTCAGCCACGATGCCACAGAACGTCGCCGTGGGCGCGACCTTCTGTGGTACCTGTGGCTTGGCGAGGGCAGCCCGCTGTTCGCAAAAAGCAAGATGGCAACTTTCGAGCTGTACCTTATTGCCAACAAGGCCGCGCGCAAGGAAGTGAAAAACCCGTTCTACACGCTTATCGACGACGAGCAGGTGATTGCAGGCATTTTCCGCGACTTTGGCATGGACCCCGAAACGTCGCACATCGTGTGCGGGCATGTGCCGGTGAAGGTGAAAGACGGTGAAGACCCCGTGAAGTGCGGTGGGCGCGTGTTCATGATCGATGGCGGGTTCTCGAAGGCGTATCAGCCCACCACGGGCATTGCGGGGTATACGCTGATCAACAACTCGTACGGGTTCATTTTGGCGGCGCACGAGCCGCTGAAGTCGGCGGCTGCGGCGGTGGCCGAGGAGCTCGACATCCATTCAAGCCGCACGGTGGTGGAGCGCGTGACGCGCCGTACGCTGGTGGCCGATACCGACGACGGCGCTGAAATCCGTCGCCGTGTGGAGGATTTGGAGTGCCTGCTAGAGGCGTATCGCGACGGCGAGATTGCCGAAGGCGGTCGATAGGCACCTGCCGTGCGGACGTTCGTGGCGGATGCGTGGTGCGGTGGCTTGTAAGGCTTGGTGCGTGGGCGCCGTGTGCGGGCTATGGGCCCACGTGCGCACCAGGGAGCGAAATTCGGCACGGATTGCCTAGTTCCGGAATGTTCACCAAAGCTTCTGGCGTTGTTTCGGCGTTTTTCGGGCGAAAAGCAGGCGTTTCGGGACCGAATGAGGCTTTTGAACGGTTTTGCATTCCGGAACTAGGCGTTTTGTGCCACGAATCCAAAGTTGGTGCGCGTTTATCGCTCGTGGCGGATGCGTGGTGTTCGGTGGCTTGTGGGGCTTGAGGCGTAGCATTTCGGATGGCAAATGTAGTATTGTTAAGCGTACGTCAAAAAATTGACGCGGCTCTTACAGAGTATGGGGAACTGAATGGCGCTTACATTTGCTGATTTCTTGGCTCAGGCAATGGCTCAGCCTATCTTGTTCGTTATTTTGGTGCTTATCATCGGCGTTACCGCGGTGTCCGGCGCAACCGACGCGCCGAACGCCATCGCCACGGTGGTGTCAACGCGCTGCCTTAAGCCCAACACGGCCATCGCGTTGGCAGCGGTGTTCAACTTCATCGGCCTGGTGGGCATGACGTTTATCTCCACGGCTGTGGCGAAAACCATGTTCGGCATGGTCGACTTCTCGGGAAACACCGATGCGGCGCTATTAGCCCTGGTGGCAGCCATGATAGGCGCTATAGGCTGGGGTATATTCTGCTGGTTTTTCGGCATTCCGTGCTCGAAGTCGCACTCGCTGATCGCTGGCATCACCGGCGGTGCCGTGGCCATGAACGGCTGGGCGGGCGTGGTGCCCTCCGAGTGGGTGAAAGTTATCTACGGCATGGTGTTTTCCCTGGTGGCAGGCTTTGTGCTGGGGTGGATTTTCACGAAAGTCATCGAGCGGGTGTTCGCGATGGTCAACCGCCAGGTGGCCAACACGGCGTTTACCGTCATCCAGGATTTGTGTGCGCTGGCTCTGTCGTTTTTGCACGGCGCGCAGGACGGCCAGAAGTTCATGTCCATTGCCATGCTGGGCATTGCGCTGTCGTTCGGCAGCTCCACGCCTGATGCGGGCGGGTTTCCCATGTGGGTTATGATCACGTGTTCGCTGGCCATTTCGGCCGGCACGGTGGTGGGCGGCAAGCGCATCATCAAGTCCGTGGGCATGGACATGGTGAAGCTGGAGAAGTATCAGGGCGTGGCTGCGAACTTCTCCACGGTGTTCACGCTGCTGTTCGCCAGCTTAACCGGCATGCCGGTTTCCACGGGCCACTGCAACACCTCGGCCATCATGGGCGTGGGCGCGTCGAAGTCTATCAAGCGCGTGAACTGGGGCATTGCGAAAAACATGCTGCTGGCGTGGGTTATCACGTTCCCTGCATGCGGCCTGATCGGTTTTGTGCTGGCCAAGTTGTTCATGATGCTGGCTTAAGCGCCCAGAGCTTGCGTTACGGCTGTGCAACGGTTGCGCGGCGCTTTCAACGAATGGTTTTCCGAACAAGAACGTCTGCCGCATGCAGGCGTTTCTTTTTGCGCGCGCTCCTATACTGCAGCGCCGGGTGATGAATACCCGAATGGCGAAGATAGGAGTGACTATGAACGAGAAGCAGATGAAGATGGCATCCCGCGCATCGGCGGCTGTGGCCGTGGCGGCAGCGCTGGCTATTGCAGGCGGCGCGTTGGCGGGGTGCGGCAACGGGAATCCCGATGGCAACAACAACGGCGGCGAGGTGGTGACCGAGTCGGAAACGGTTGAGTCGGCGCCCGATGCGCAGGCAAACGGCGCGTCCGGCACGGTGGAGTCGGTGGCGGTGGCGGCTGTGATAGACGAGGTGAGCAGCGCGTACGTGGGGCAAACCGATTCCGGCAACACCGTGTACTACGCCACCACCGATGACGGCAGCCAGTGCATTTTGGCTGTTCAGGATGCTGACGGCAACTACACGTCGTGGGTGGGCAACGCCACTACGAACGGCGATGAGCTGACGGTGACCGATGCCGTGTCGGGCGACACCATCACGGCGCACGTGATTCCCGAGGAGGGCGATTCGCTTCTTATCGACCTGGGCGATCGCGGTCAAGCCGTTGTAGCGCAATGCCCGCTTGAGGTGGTAACCGGCGTAGTAGAGGTAACGCAGGAGCCTGCAAACTAAGCATGAAAGCTGGGACAGTGCACCGGGTGCACTGTCCCAGCTTTAGGCTTATCCGATGTGCTCGAGGAATGTTTGGGCGGCGTGTGAGAGGGTTGAGCGTCGGCGCCAGGCTAGCGCGTAGCTGGTGCGAAGCGGCGGATTGAGCGTAAGGAACATCGCGCGATTGTTTTGCGTAGCGGGAAGCAGGTCGTCGGCTACGATGGGGTAGCCTAGTCCGCTTTCGACGAATGCATCTACCGGTCGATTGAGCACGTTGTAAGTGGCAACTACTTCAAGGCTGTCAAGCGGAAGCCCAGCCCAGCGTTCCACCATGCGCTGGATGCCTGGTCGGGTGTGCAGCACAAGCGGCAGACTTTGAAGGTCTTGCGGGCTGATGGCGTGTTTTTGCGCGAGCGTGCTTTCAGAGGGCACTAGGATTCCCCAGCGGGATTGGTCGGGCAGCGCGCGCCAGCTATAGCGGGTGTCGTCTACGGGGGCTAGCAGCACGGCGAAATCCAAGCTGCCGTGGTCAAGCCGCTCGCATACGTCTGTGGCATCGCCGGTGTAAAAACGAAAGCGCACGCCGGAATGTTGCTTTCTTAGGTTGGCTGCGGCTTTCAGCACGGTGGGGACGGCGTTGCCGCCAATGGCCACTTCGCCGGTGGGCTCCCTTGTGCTAGCGGACAGTTCTTGCCGGGCCTTGTCTGCCAGCGTCACAATCTCTTCGGCGCGTTTGTACAGAATCGTTCCGTCTTCGGTAAGGGCAATTTCCTTGTGGCCGCGGACAATCAGCTGCTTTCCCAGCTCGTGCTCGAGCGCCTTGACTTGTTTCGACAATGTAGGCTGCGCAACATGCAGACGCGTGGCGGCGTTTGTGAAGCTTCTTTCCTGCGCTACGGCAAGGAAGTAACGAAGCGCTCTAATGTCCATGAGGCGTCCCCCTCGAAACTTATATTCCGATTGGCTATATGAAGGCATTCTAAATACCTATTTGCCATATATGCAGGCAAAGCGCAGAATGCACACGCTATGAAGAATGAATCGATGGAACAACAAACGCAAAAACTGCTGGCAATGCGGCGGCGCAATCTCGTCGGTCGGGCGCGCTGGACATGACCAGCGGATCCATTTGGCGTGCGGTGCCGCGTTTCGCGGTTACCGTGGCCATTACGTCTATCCTGGAGCAGTTGTTCACCGTGTGTGACGTTACCGTTGCCGGGTAATTTCGCCGGGCAGGACGCTACTGCTGTGGTGGCAGCGGTAGGTGCGAACGTGCCGGTGGTGGCGCTGGCGGTGAACTTGCTGGTGGGCATTTCGATGGGTGCAAACGTGGTTGTTGCCACGGCGGTAGGCGCGCGGGATGCAAAAGCGGCGCAGGCGGCTTCGGCTACGGCGGTTATTGCCGCGCTGGTGGGTGGCGTGTTGATAGCGCTGGTGGGCGAGCTTGCCGCTGGCGCGTTGCTGTCGGTGTTGCAGGTTCCTGATGACGTGTTTCCGCTGGCGTTAGCATACTTACGCGTGTACCTGGCAGGCATCCCCGCCGTCATGTTGTACAACCTTCAGGCTGCGGTGTTCCGCGGCATCGGGCAAGCGCGAGCGCCTTTGGTGCCGCTTGTTGCGGCCAATGTGCTTAATATGGTGCTCGATGTGCTGTTCGTTGGCGTGCTGGGCGCCCAAGCGGCGGGCTTGGCCGCGGCAACGGCGCTGTCGTACTTGGTGAGCGCTTTAATTTTGCTGTATCGCATTACGCACGCGGAATCAACGGTGCGCCTTAGCCGCAAGACGGCGCATGTGGACGCTCAGGCGCTGGCGGCCATTCTGAAGATTGGTTTGCCGGCAGGCGTGCAGGGTGCTGTTTTCGCTGTGTCGAACATCATTGTGCAGGCTGCCATCGACAGCTTGGGACAGCAAGCTATCGCGGCTTCAACGGCAGCGTATAGCATCGAGATCCTTGTGTACTTCCTGCTGAATTCGTTTGGTCAGGCGTGCGCGACGTTCGTGGGCCAAAATCGCGGGGCACGTAATGCCTCCCGTTGTCGCAAAACGCTTGCGGCGTGCTTGGGCGAAGGGCTTGCTACCGTGGCCGTGGCAATCGCGTTGGTGCTGGTGGCAGGTAAGTTCATGCTTACGCTTATAGGCGGGCCCGACGTGGTGGAGCTAGGTTATGTACGCCTTATGTTCGTGTTCTCCGCGTATGCGTTTAGCACGATGTACGAGGTGCTGTCGGGTTATTTGCGCGGCTTCGGCATCACGTTGGTGCCGTCGGTGCTGGTGGTGGCGGGCGTGTGCGGCGTACGCCTGGCGTGGATAGCCGCAGTGTTTCCTGCGCACGGCACCTTCCAGGCAATCATGTGCGCCTATCCGGTAAGCCTGTGCGCTACGGCAGTGCTGCTCATAACGGCAACGGCGCTGTACCGCCCCGCAAGTCGCATGGCGCAGCGTGAACGAAAAGGGTAGCGCGGCTGTCGGGCAGCTGTGAGCAGATGAAATGCGTGTGAGCCCGTGCGGCGGTTGGTGATGCGAGGCAGTGGGCTGCAGAATGGTGGAAGTAGAAAGGCCGCCTAGCAAGGCGGCCTTTCGAGTGGGTGGCGTGTGCGGTTTGTTTACAGCTCTACGCGGCCGAACTTCGCGAGGATTTCGGTGGCTGCGGTGCACGACGGGCAGTTGCACCACTTCGCGCCTTGCTCCTTGCGTGCCTTCTGGGCGGCCAGCATGCCGGCGGCGGCTTCTTCGCCCATCAGTTGTTTTGCCGGGCCCTCGGCAAATGCGATGACGTCATCGATAGTGGTGGGGCGGCCTTCAAGCGTGTCGAGCAGCGTTTTCGTGGCGGCTTCAGCATTGGCCGGATCGGCGGCAATGGCTTGCTTCCAAGCGGTAGCTGCATCCTTGGTAACCTGCGTGCTGGAATCAGCAGTTGCCAACACGTCGGCGCGCTCGGCGATGTAGTCGATAAGTTCCTGTTCCATAGGGTTTCCTCCTTAATGGTCGGTTTTCGTTCGGCCTCCATGATAGATGCCCCACCGTCTGCAGCCAAGTACTTACTAATTAGTAAGGAAACCGTGAACTTAGGCGGTACCGGAACGCGGCTCCGAGCGCGGACCCTGTTAGGCGCGGGGGATGTCTAGCATCTTTTGCTTGAGGTCGGCTTCCATGCGGCGCATCTCGGCTTCGGCTTCGGCGCGCTTTTGGCGGCCTTCTTCTTGGATTTGGATAACCTCATCGAATGTTTTGATGAGCTGCTCGTTGGTGTTCTTCAACGTTTCGATGTCCACGATGCCGCGCTCGGATTCGCGTGCGATATCGGTGGTAGAGGTGTGCAGCAGCTCGGCGTTTTTGCGCAGCAGGTCGTTCGTCATGTTCGTGACGGCGTTTTGCGCTGCTTGCGCCTGCTGGGAGTTCGCGATGCCCAGTGCCAGCACCATCTGGCTTTTCCACAGCGGGATGGTGTTGACCAGGGTGGTTTGGATTTTCTCGGTCAGCACGATCTCGTTGTTCTGCACCAGGCGGATTTGCGGAGCTGTTTGCATGGCGATAGTGCGCGTGAGGTCCAAATCGCCCAGCTTCTTCTCAAAGCGGTTGCACATGGCCTCAAGGTCTTGCGCGGCCTGCGCGTCCTCGGCGCGGCCGGTTACGTGCGCGTGCGCCACCGCCTCGGCCAGCTCGCCCGCGCGCACCTCGGCCAGGCGTTTCTTGCCGGCAATCAGGTACATGGTCAGCTCTTTGAAGTACGTCAGGTTCAGCTCGTACATCTTGTCGAGCATGGCGGCGTCTTTCATAAGCGTCATCTGGTGGTCTTTGAGCGCGTCTGCGATCTTGTTCACGTTGGCCTCGGCCTTGTCATAGCGCGTGCGCAGCGCTTCTACCTTGTTCGCGCCGCGCTTGAAGAAACCGAACAGGCCCTTCTCCTCGGTGGCGTCGAAGCTTTTCAGCTCGGTGACCACGTCGGTTAGCAGGCCGCCTACTTCGCCGAGGTCTTTCGTGCGCACGTTTGCCAGCGCACTTTCGGAGAAATCGGCCATTTTCTTCTGCGCTCCGGCACCGTACTGCAGGATTTGCGCGGAGTCGCGCACGTTGATTTGGCTGGCGAACGTGTCGACCATCTGCTTTTCCTCATCGGTGAGCATGCTGTCGTCAAGCTCGGGCGCGGCGCTTTCGGCGGGTGCGGCGGGCGCTGCCGGTTCGGGCTGGGCAACAAGCAGCTCGGGCTCGGGCGCGTCGGAAAGCGAGGGCGTGAGCGTAAGCTGCGGGGTGGGGGTGACGTCGGGGTTGCTCATGGCGTTGCCTTTCTGTGAGGATGCCTTTGCTTGCAAAAGGTTGGGTGCGGGCGGGATGTGGGTTGCCACCTGGGTTTGCGTTGCGTGTGGGCTAGTTGGCCGAGCCGTTTCCGCGTGGTTTCGCGGCATCGAAGGGGCTTTCGGTCAGGCCTTCCTGCGCAAGCACCGCGTGCAGCACCGAAATGTCGGCGGATACATCAAGCGCCCGTTCGGCGAACAGCTGGTCAAGCAGCTTCTCGAGCGCGCTGCTTAACGTGCCCAGCGCGCCTTCGATTTCACGCTTGGACTGGGCGATGCTGTCGCTTTGCACGGGCTGCGCGTCAAGTTCCTGGTAGGCGTCAAGCAGCTTGACCGTTGTGGGCAGGTAGTAATCCATCAGCCGATCAAGGTCGTCGATGACGTCGGGGTGCTCGGCTGCCGTGTCAAGGATGGCGCGCACCACGCGCTCGATCTGCGCGATAGTGGCCGAAATCTCCGGCCCGGGAATAGCCTGGTTGCCTTCGCGAATGGCGGTGACGAACTCCTTGCCGCGTTCGAGCAAGTGCTGCTGAGCGGGGGTAAGCGCTGCGGCGCGGGCCTGCTCTTCGGCCTGGGCGGCTTGCGCCAGCTTGCGTTGCTGCAGCTGGTGGGCGTGTTCTTCTTGCCAGTGCCGATACGCGTCCGGCGTCATGCATAGGGTTTGCCCGTCGTCTGAAAGTGTTCCCTGCTTGAACATGCCGCGCGAAAGCAGTGCGCGCACGTTCTTGCGCACGCGATCGGGCGTTTCGGAGCTGCCGGTGGCAAGCTCATCGATGGCGCACGTCTCGCGCAGCCCGATGGCGTTGCGGTAGCGGTCAAACGCGCCGGCAAGCTTGAGTTTACGCGAGCCGGCGAACGCAAGTCCGCCGCCGGCTACTGCGCCAATGGCAAGCGTGGGGATGGCGGCCGAGGTTCCGATGGCGGCTAGCATCAGCCCCGTTGCAGCCAGGGGAACCGCCACCATCACGCCAGCAACCACCAGCGCCACGCCTGCGCCGCGCTGCGAGCCGGCTTTTGCATAGCGCGCTTCCATAAGCGCCTGCTGCTGCTTGCGTTCCTGAATTTTCGCGTACTGTTCCTGACCGCGGCGAAAGCCTTCGGACGCCTGGTTGATGCCGCGCCCGATGCCGTCGGCGGCCTGCGCCACGCCACGCCCGAGGCCCTCGGCAGCCTGGCTGATGGAGCGCTCGATGGTGTCCTGCAGGTTGCTGAAATCCTTCGAGTTCACGGCGTCTTGCACCGCGCTGGCAATTTGATCGGCAATGTTGTTGGAAGCTGCCATGAGCCGCCTTTCCGGCGCGCGCCGAAAGCGCCGCCCGGTAAGTTTTACATATCGGAATTTTACCGCATAGCGCACGCGCTGCGGCGGTGCCTGCGTAACGGTAACGAAACGGGAACAACCCAAGATGGCGGCGGGGCCGAAGCGAAAGGCACGCTTATAAAAAGAGAGCGAACGCTTTCGATGCATTCGCTCTCTGCTTGCATGATTTGCTTGCTGTTTGCCTTATTCGCCCCAGACTCGTTCGGCGATGCGTTTGACCAGGGCGATTTTGGCCCACTGGTCGTCCTCGGTGAGCACGTTGCCCTCTTCAGTGGAGGAGAAGCCGCACTGCGTGGACAGGCGCAGCTGCTCAAGCGGCACGTACTGCGCGGCCTCGTGGATGCGGGCGATAACGTCGTCTTCGTTTTCCAGCTCGGGGAACTTCGATGTGATTAGGCCCAACACCACTTTCTGGTCCTTGATGTGCGCGAGCGGGGCGAAATCGCCCGAGCGGTCGGAGTCGTACTCCAGGAAGAAACCGTCGTAGTTCGCGCCGCCGAACAACACCTCGGCCACCGGCTCGTAGCCGCCGGAAGAAAACCACGTGGAGCGGAAGTTGCCGCGGCAGATGTGCGTGGTGATGGTCATGTCAGCCGGTTTGGCCTCAAGGATGCGGTTGATTGTGTCCACGTAGTTGCGGGCCACAACGTCAACGTCGATGCCCTGCTCAGCGTAGGCGGCGCGCTTGGTCGGGTCACAGAACTCGCCCCAGCTGGTGTCGTCGAACTGCAGGTAGCGGCAGCCGTGGTCGTAGAACGCGCGTACGGCGTCGCGGTACGTTTCCACGATGTCATCGAACAGCGCCTGCTCGTCGGCATAGCGCTCGATGGGCTGGTAGTTCGCCGCACCGCGCACGCATGGGATCAGATGCAGCATGGAAGGCGCGGGGATGGTCAGCTTCGTGGGATAGTCGCCGGCGATTTCGCGCAGCTTGTCGAAGTGCGCGAGGAAGGGGTGGTTGCCAAAGCCGATTTTCCCGCGGAACACCAGTTGAGCGCCCTTGGGTTTGGGGCCCTTGAACTCCACCGACCACGTTTCGGCGTCGACGTGCTCAACGTTTTCCAAGCCCTCCAGGAAGTCGAGGTGCCACATGGCGCGGCGGAACTCGCCGTCGGTGACGGCCTTCAGACCGGCTTGCTTTTCCTTTTCCACCAGGTTTGCGATGGCGGCATCCTCGGCGGCGGTCAGCTGCTCGCGCGTGATGGTGCCGGCGGCGAAATCGGCGCGCGCCTGTTTTAGGGCTTCGGGGCGCAGGAAGCTGCCGACAATGTCGTATGCATAGGGAGGGTTCGTGATGGCCATGATGGCGTCCTTTCGTAAAGGTGGCGTTGCGTGCGCGCAGGATCCGCGCGCGTTTATGTTGCGGAGATAAGGATGCCACAGGGTCATTCGATAGAAAACTATCGGTTAGATAGGGTTAAGTATAGCTAAAAGGAATGGAAAGCGGGATTGCCGGAACAGCGCTTCCGTGAACGTGGGGCGTGGTGCTACGCGAACGGGGGCGGGCGGCTCTGTTTGGAGCAGTGCTTGCGTGAACATGGGGACGGAGCGGGTGTTCGCGGTGACGTTCAGGGAGACGAAAGGGCCACCGTGAACACTCCCTCCGTCCCCATGCTCACGGTGGCCCAACGGCCCGCGCCTCCCTCCGATCTCCGCGTTCCGGTGGACTCTCCGGGTGTCTCGGCAGCGTTATTCGCCGGCTTCTCGTTGGTATTCGCGCACGTAGTCTTGCAGCAGCTGCAGGTAGCGCTCGGCCACCGAGGACAGCGGGCGGTCGGCGCGTTTGACGTAGCCCAGCTCCATGTGCTCGGTGCTTTCAAGCGGGATGGACACAATCTGGCTGCCGTTTAGGTCTTCCGACAGGATGCCGCTTGAGATGGTGTAGCCGTTCAGGCCGATGATCAGGTTGAATAGCGTTGCGCGGTCGGTTACCACAATGCTTTTGTCCACGGCCTCGGCAATGTGCAGCTCTTCGGCGAAGTACAGCGAGTTGCGAATGCCCTGGTCGTAGGTGAGCCGGGGGTAGGGCGCCAGGTCGGCGAGCGTGACGCGCTCGCGTTGCGCAAGCGGGCTTTTGCGGCTGACGAACACGTGCGGCCGTGCGCGGAACAGCGGCTGAAAGTGCAGGTCGGCCGACTTCACCACGTTCGTGATGACGCTTTCGTTGAAGTCGCAGCGGTACAGTACGCCTAGCTCGCTGCGCTCGGTGCGCACGTCGTCGATGATGCCGGCCGTGGACGTTTCGCGCAGCGAGAACTCGTAGCGGTTGCGGTCGAACTCGCGCACCAGGCTGACGAACGCGTTCACCACGAACGCGTAATGCTGCGTGGAGATGCCGAACACGCGGCGGATGCGGTCGGTACCTTTGTACTGGCTTTCCAGTAGGTCGGCCTGCTCGACAACTTGGCGGGCGCGCGACAAAAAGCGCAGGCCCTCCTCGGTGGGTACCACGCCGGTGCGCGAGCGCGTGAAGATGGTGATGTCCATTTCGCGCTCCAGCTCAGACACCGCTTTCGACAGGCTGGGCTGGGCGATGAACAGGCGCTCGGCCGCCGCGGTGAGCGACCCGGATTCGGCCACTTGGATAACGTATTTCAGCTGCTGCAGTTTCATGGCCACCATTGTAGCAGGCGCAGAAATCTTGCAGGCACACCGGCGGCTCGTTGGCGCAAAGTTAGCGAATGCGGAAAGCGTGGCTTGTTCTCCCGGCGGCTGAGGTGGGGCACCGGTACAAGTTCGCGGGCGGTGCGGCTTTATTGCGGCTGATGCCGATTGCTTCGTTTCTGCAAGGTTATATTTCGCGCCGCGGGGCGGATGGCCGTTCAACTTTGACCCGTTTGCTTGTAAAATAGAGGGTACACCCGCAGGTTGGCGTTATGGGAAGCGCGGCAGCTTGCGACGCATCCGCATGCGCGCTTTTGCGGCGCGCAGTAGGGAAGGGGAACCCTATGGCGAAGAGCACTCGCGTTTTCGACGTGTTTCTGCGTACGTTGCTGACCGTTGCTTTGGCGGTGTCGTTCACGCCTATTCCGCGCGGTGTGTCGTACGCTGCGCAAGCCGAAGATGGCGCAGTTGCCACTGCCGCTGTAAGCGCAGGCGGGCAGGACGCGATTGTTCTCGCAAGCGGTTCCCAAGCCGAAGATGGCGAAAGCGACGATCGCGTTTCCGCAGATGGCGAGGGCATTGCTGCCGCCGGCAAAACCGCCGGCAAAACCGCCGCCGCAGACAACACCGCCACGCGCGATGCCGACGCCGCCGACGAAACCCCCAATGCGGCCAATTCCCCAACAGCTCCAACCTCTCCCAGCACGCTAGTAGGCGCCGAAGCTGCAGGCGCGGCCATGCCGTCAACATTGGGCACCCCCGATGCTGCTAACGAAACGCAGCCGTCGGAGCTTGCGGCGTCTGCGCAAAGCAGCGCGTACCCGTACGGCAAGCTTATGGCCAGCGGTTACGTGTACGAATGCGACTATGCCGGCACGCTGGTGCACCCCATTGACGAGGACGACCCCGGGGTAAACTCCATCGATGCGCGCCTTGTCGAGCACCTTATCGTCGACTACTACGTTGCCCGCATCCCTGCGCAGTTGTGTGAGGGTTCAACAACCTTGAAATCGGTGCGTTTTGCGAACGACCGGTTAGACTTCATCGGCAAAAACGCGTTTTTCCAGTGCGCGAATTTGTCGTCCATCAGCTTCTCGGGTATGACCATCGGCGCCATAGAAGAAGCCGCGTTTTACGGCTGTGATTCTCTGACCAGCCTAAACATTGCCAAAACCGCCACTATTGGCGCGCTTGGGGAGCGCTGCTTTATGTACAGCGGCCTGGTTAGCACGGGACTTGACAACATCGAGGGCCTGTCCGCTATCCCCGATCAAGCGTACCGGGGTTGCGAAAACCTTACCGACACGGGCCTGAAAACAAACGTGCACAACCAGCATCTTGAAACCGTTGGCGTGCAGGCGTTCGCGGGGTGCGTGAATTTGCGCACGTCGGGCCTGGAGGAAAACACCACGGTGCGCCAGTTAGGGGATAACTGCTTCACGAAAACAAGCATGACCGGCGGTTTGCTGCTGCCGCGCGATTCACGCATCGAACAGCTGCCGAAAGGAGCGTTTCAGGGCAGCAACCTGCGGTTTGTGTACTTCCGCTGCGACCATGCGGTGCTGATTGCCTCCGACGCGTTTCCCCAATACAACATGCCGGTTCTTGTTTCGGACCGCGCGTTTTCGCTGTACAGCGCCGCTAGCGTGGCGCGCAACTGGGAATCTTGCAACGGCATAGGGCCGTTTAACGTGGCGGATTCCTTGCACCTGGAGGTTGAAACCAACGCAGACAACATGGAATACGAGGTTGGCCAGCCTATTTCCTATGCCGGCATGCGCATTGTCTTTGGCTGCGAAGGGAAAACGCGCTCCTACGATTGCGCCGACGTGCAAAACCAGTACGTCTTCAGCGAGTTTTTCCAGTTCACGCCAAGCGAAGGCAAGGCGTTTGAGTCCGATGACCACGGGGCGTTCGTGCACATTCGCTATGACGACGGCGAGCAGCAGCTTGAGACGCACTCGCTTGCGCCGTTGCGGGAAAAGGGCAACGACAAGGTAACGGTAAACGTCCACGTTGAAGGCGCGCTGCCCGGCGAGTATGTGGAAGGTGCCGGCCAGTACAAGTGGAACAGCACCTGCGTGCTGAACGCCGTTACCACCATTTCCGGCAGGACCGCCTATTGGAAAGACGTGAACGACAACGTTCGCAGCGACTATCCGCGGTTTAGTTTTAAAGCTTCCCAAGACGAAGAGCTTACGGCGGTGTTCACCAATGAGGTGACGGTGGCCCCGCAAGCTCGACTGAACTCAGCGCTTGGCGAGCTGGTTGAAGGGGTTGATTTCACCCTGAAAGCAGCTGGCACCAGCATGGAGTACCCAAGCGAATACACCACGCACCCGGGCAGGGAAGTTATCGTCTCGTGTCGCTACGACAGTTCGCGCATGCGCATAACGGGTTGGGATGCCGAACCCGGCAGCATCATTTCCTCGAGTGTGGACAAAAGCAACATCACGTACGTTGTGCCCGAGAACTCCGAGCTTGCGTTTGTGTTCGAGCGCAACGAGCCGCTGAACATCGTTGCAAAAAGCGCAGGCGGTTTTGCCAGCGGCGGGGTGAGCGTAGGCGGTAGGCATTACCTGGGCGATGTGGTTGACATTTCCGCTGCGCCGGATGCGGGCAGCTACTTTTTGGGGTGGACGCATCGCGGGGAGCTGCTTTCCACCGACACCACGTTCACGTATACCGTGAGGGATTTCGATGACGTGACGGGCTGGTTTGTGCTCGACCCGTCGCGTACGTGGGTAGCTGTGCGCGCCAGCTCGGCGCAGCCCGAGCTAGGCAGCGTCGAGGGCGCGGGGATGTACGCGGAAGGTGCGCAGGTTTCGCTGGTTGCCAAACCGGCGGCTGGGTGCAAATTCACCGGGTGGCTGCGCGACGGGCAGCCCATCGAGGGAGACGCCGCGCTTACCATTGAAGCGCAAGGGCAAGTGCCGGCATCGGGCAAGGTGATGGTGTCGCCGAAGTATACGGCAACGTTTGCACCCGAGGTGTGCAATGTCGAGTATTCCCAGGTCATTGACATGGGCGGACGCACGCTTATGGATGGCGTGGACGTGCCGAACGTGTCGGGCATACAGCAGGTGCAAGCGGGCAGCAGCATTGAACTTGATGCGGCGGCGCTTGGCATGCTTGACGACGACATTGCGTTTGCAGGCTGGTACAACGCGCAAACCGGCGAACAGCTTTCGGCCGATACGGCGTTTTCGTTCACGCCGACGGGCAACGCGCAGCTTGAGGCCCGTTTTGCGCTGAAGGACGTTGCGGTGCGCGTCAACCCGGCTCAGGCAACCGATTCGTCCGAGGAATACGCACACCTTACAGTGGAAGCCGCCAACTGCTACCGCAACGCGGGAGAGGCGGTGCCGCTTGCGGCTACGCCCGACAACGCGCAGTTTTTGGGATGGTACGCAACCGATGGCTCAAGCGATGGCGCGTATGTAATAAGCAACCAGCTGACCTGCGAATACACGGTTGAAAACCCGGCAGGCGCAGGCGTTGCCGCACAGGCGGAGATAACGCCGCGCTACTGCGCGCAGCAGGCAAGCGTGGTGCTGGGCGTGGCCGACACCGATAAAGACGGCAACCCGGCGGGGCAGTTTTTGTTCTCGGGCCTGTACGGCGTGGGCTCGCAGGTGACGGTGAACGCCGTGCCCGAGCCGGGCTGCGTGTTCGACTACATAACCGATGCGGCAGGTCGCGTGGTGGCAACGGCCGAATGCGCCGGCTCGTACACGTTCTTGCTTACCGAAAACACCCAGCTGGTGGCGCATTTCCGCTGGACGGACGACGAAGACGAGGCGTTCGAGGCGCTGAAGACGGCGCTGATAGCCACGGTTCTCACGGTTGCGGGCATTGCAACCGCGTATGGCTTTGGCGAGCTGGTGGACCCCATTGCGGCCGAAACCGTTGTTGAAATAGAAGCTGCGCAGAATTCCGAGGAGCTAGCGGCCGCCGGCAAGAAGTTTTTCGACAAGATAAAAGACCTGTTCGACGGGGATGACCCGGGCGGCAAACCCGACAAGCCCAAGGGCGATCATAAAGTTGAAGTTGTTGCCGTTGCCAGCCCCGAGGTTGGCGGCGTGGTGCGCGGCGGCGGCGTGCACTACGAGGGCACCGAAGCGGTGCTGACGGCCGTTCCCAACCTGGGCTATCACTTCGTGTGCTGGAAGCTTGATGGGGTTGACTACACCGTGTCGCCCACGGCAACCGTGCCCATCACCAAGGCAACGCCCGAGGTCACAACCATGACGGCCGTGTTCGAGAAAGACATTACGGTTACCACGTCGGTGGAAGTGACGGGCGTTGCCGCCGACCTGGTTACCGGCTGCAACGCCACGCCGGACGTGCAGCGCGTTGAACGCGGTCGGGAAGCGCAGGTGGTGGCCACCGAGGCGCCCGACTACGCGTTTGTGGGCTGGTTCGAAGGCGGTATTGAAGTGTCGAAGGCGGCGGTGTACGTGTTTCCCGCCGAGGCCGACCGGCATCTGGTGGCGAAGTTTCGCAAGGCAGACAAAACCATCACGGTAGGCGTTGACCCGGCTGAGAGCGCGGACGTGCTGTGCAACGGCGCGCCGGTGGAAGGCGGCGTTGTGCGCGCGGCCGATGGCGACATCCTCACGTTCACGGCCCGCGCGCATGCACGCCCGGACGACGCGGAGAAAACCTACAAGCTGGTTGAATGGCGCGAAACCGATGCGCAGGGCCGCACCATCGTGAACCGCCAGGACGTGTGCGAGTACCGCGTGGACGGCAACGCGCGCATCGTGGCTGTGCTGGATGGCAAAGATTCCCATACCGTGCGTGCGAAGGCCGACCCAACCGAAGGCGGCACGGTCGCGCTCAAGCAGGGCGAACGCGCCGGTGAGGTGCTGGAAGTTCCCGAAGGGCAAGCTGTCACGGCCGAGGCGAAAGCCGCCGAGGGCTACCTGTTCGACGGCTGGTACGTAACGTACGGCGCCGACGACGTCACACCTACGTATGTGTCTTCCGAGCAGGTGCACACGTTCACGCCCGCCGCCGACTGCACGGTAACCGCCCGCTTCACGCGTCTGTGCAAGGTGAAGGTGGTGGTAGAACCCGCCGACTCGCTTGAGGGGAAGTACACGGTTGTTGGAGAGGGCTACAGCATAGGCGGCGAACCGGTTACCCTTTCCGTGTCGCTTGACAAAAGCGTGCGCGACGAGTTCACGTTCAAAGGGTGGTTTTGCGAGGGTTCAGAAGCGCCCCTGGGCACCGACCCTACGCACTTGGAAGTGACCCCCGAGCAGGACATGACGGTGCGTGCGGTGTACATTCCGCATCGCTATACCATCAAGGTGGACACGAAGGACTACCAAATCAAACGCGGGAGCGTTGAGATTGAGGGATACCCGGCGGGCACCACCGCCGCGCTGGTGGGCTACGGCAGCACCGTTACCCTCAGGGCCAAGCCAGAAGAGGGTTTCCGACTTAAAAAGTGGAAGGGCAGCAACAAAGACAAGCGCACCGAAGAGGAAATCAAGGTTACCGTGACGGAAAACGTCACGTACACGGCGGTGTTCACGGGCATGTCGCCCGAGGTTACCATTGCGGCCGATACGTGGCTGGGTGGCACGGTCACTTGCAACGGTTGGGAAGTGGAGCCGACAACGGACAAGTACAAGCTGGGCGAAAAGCTGCACCTGGTGGCCACGCCGCGTGACGGCTGGCTGTTCTGGGGCTGGTACGTCAACGGCAAGTTTTACAGCCTGGAGAAGGACTGTACCATTGTGGCGGAAAGCAAGTCCAAGAAGGTGCCGCGCTGTAGCATCGTTGCGGCGTTCAAACCGCTTGACGTTATGTGCGTGCCTATTGCCAGCCCCGCGGAGGGCGGGTCGGTGCGCGCCAGCCGCATCTTCAGCGAGCGCAACACCGACGTGACGCTGAAAGCGCAGGCCGCGCCGGGGTACGTGTTCAAGGGTTGGTATACCGCAACGGGCATTCTGGAATCGGAAGAGCCGGAGTTTGTGTGCCACGAGATGATGAGCCACGTGCACGAGGCGCGCTTCGAGCCGTGCTCGTACACCGTTGGGGCAACGTCGGTGGTTGCCAACGAGGCGGGCGAGCTGATTGAGGATCGCGCGGCCGGCTGGATTGAAGGCGCGGGCGAGGTTGGCGCGGGATATGCCGCCGTCCTTGAGGCGCACGCGCTGCCCGGGTACGCCTTCGAGCGCTGGGTTGACGCGGCGGGCAACACGGTGGGTGAGGACGCCTGCCTGCGGTTCGTTCCCACTGAAGACGCCAACGTGCGCGCAGTGTTCGCGAAAAAGCAGTATACGGTGAACGTTTCCGCAGTTGAGGGCTATGGCAGCGCAACCGGAGGCGGCACGTACGCGGCGGGCGAGGTGGCCTGCGTGAGTGCTATTGCCGATGCGGGCGCTACGTTTGTCGGGTGGTTCGTAGACGGCGCGTGCGTGTCCACCGACGCTACGTACCGTTTTGCCGTGCGCGAAGACGCGGATATGCAGGCGCTGTTCGCCGCCGGCACGTACACGGTGCGCACCGTTGCTTCGCCGGCGGAAGCGGGCTGGGTCAGCGGCTTCGGCGGCTTTGCCGAGGGCGGGCGCACCACGCTTTCGGCCACGGCCAAGCCCGGTTTCACGTTCGAATGCTGGCGCGATGCGCAGGGCAACGCGGTAAGCAACCTGCCCGATTGCACCGTTGCCGTTACGGGCGATGCGACGTATACGGCATGCTTCACGCGCAACGTGTACGGCGTGGAGCTGACGTCAAGCGTTGAAGGCGTCGGTGAGCTAACGGGCGGGGGCTCGTACGAGTTTGGCCAGGTGGTGGAGCTGAACGCGCAGCAAACCGATGATAGGCGCTTTGCGGGCTGGCAGCTTGTGGACGAAGACGGCACCGCAACGGCGTTCGCAAATGACGCCCACTGTTGGTTTAAGCTTGACGACAAGCTGGTCAGCTCCCTAGACGGCAACGTGCTTGAGCTGCAGGCGCTGTTCGCCGACCCCTATGAGGCGGCGGTGGGTGCCGACGTGGTGGTGCAAGGCAAGGCCGGCGACCGTCGCTGCCGCGTGCAGGGCGCGGGCGTGTACCAGGCGGGCAGCCAGGTGACGCTCAACGCCGTTGCGGGCCTGGGCTACAAGTTCGTGGGTTGGAGCACCGACGCGGCGGGCGAGAACATTGTGGATACGAACACGGTGCTCACGTTCACGGCCGATGCGGACAAGATGTATTACGCGCAGTTCGCGGTGGACGGCCAGGTTACAGTTACCGTGACGCAAAGCTCCATTTTTAGGGGTTTCACGCTGCCGGGGACCATTTCCTACGACAAGGGCGACCTGTTCATGGCTATGGCCGTGCCGTGGCCGGGGTACCGCTTCTCGCATTGGATCAACGACGCGGGCGTCCCGGTCAGCTACAACTCCGTGTACGTGGGCGTGGCGCAGCAGGACATGCAGCTTACGGCCGTGTTCTATGATTCGGGGCTTGACGTGCAGGTGGCCACGTACCCGAAAGAGGCCGGCCTTTCTTTGGTGATTCCCGGCACGGGCGTGGGCTATATCAACCCGTCGTGGCTGCTTACCTTGGGCAAACCGGGTTGGAAGTTCCGTTATTGGATTGACGAAAACGGCTGCCCGGTTGCGTTCAGCCCGTTGACTGCGCGCCCGACGCTGGCCAACAAAACGTACACGGCGTACTACGTGCGCGGCGCATGGACGGTGACGGCCATCGACCCGCGTGAGGGCGGGCGCATCGAGGGTTCTACCGGCGTTGACGCGTTCGGCTTTGCAGTGGTGGGCACGGTGGAAGACGGTGAGTCGTTCACGCTGCATGCCGTGCCTGACGCGGGATATACGTTTGCCGGATGGTATGCGATGGGCGAAGGCGCAGATGAGAACGCCGAGCCGCTGAGCACAAGCGCCGATTGGACGTTCGTTCCCGAAGACGACGTGACGGTGGTTGCGCGCTTTAAGGAGTTGCCGAAGTACGAGGTGACGGCAACAGCCGAGCAGGGCACGGTGGTGCCGCAATCGCAGACGGTTGTTGCCGGCGGGCAGGCGGCATTTGCGGCGCAGCCTGACGAGGGTTGCTATTTGGAGCGGGTCAGCGTGGCCGAGGTGGCGGCAGATGGTTCGGCTGGTATGCCTGTTGATCTGGACATTTCCGCGTATAAAGGCGGCGGCTGGGCGGTGCGGCTTGCGGATGTGAACGCCCAGTCGGCGCTTACGTTCACGTTCGCCAAGGCGGGCGCGCCGCAGGTATATGCGCAGCCGCAAAGCAAGGCGCTGTACGAGGGCGGCAGCCTGTCGTTGTCGGTTTCGGCGAACGCTGCGCAAGGCGTGTTGGACCACGAGGCGTCTGCCACGGGCGCGGCGGCAACGCATACGCTGGGTTACCAGTGGTTCTATGCCGCCGACGAGCAGGGCGAAGGTGTTGCGCTTGAGGGCGAAACGCAGCCCACGCTGACGCGCGAGCACGCGGGCGCCGGTGATGCGGGCTGGTATTACTGTCGTGTTACGCAGACGTACCTGGGTACCAAAACGGTCACCGATAGCAACCGGGCGCGCGTGGCGGTGGTTGAACCTGACGAGTTCGTGTTCAACGCATCGGATTTGCCGGTGGCCACGGTGCATGGTGAATACGAAGCCGCTGCTGAGCCTGCGATGGGCGGCGCGCGGCCGTACGCGTACAGCCTGGCTGAAGGCAGTGCGCTTCCCGATGGGCTGCGGCTTGAGCAGACCGTTGTCGACGGGCGTGCAACCGTGCGTATTGCCGGTGAGCCTAGCGCGGTGGGCGTGTTCGGGTTCGACATCGCATGCACCGATGCGCAGGGCCGCAAGCAAACGGCGCGCTTCACGTTGGTGGTGAAACCGCAGGTGGTGAACCTTACGTTCGCGCAGCGCGATTTCGTGTACGACGGCAGTCCGCACCGCCCGGCGTTGCTTGGCGTGCCTTCCGAGCTTGCCGACGCCGTGAGGTTTACATACACAGGAGTGGGGGAGACGCGCTATTCCGGAAGCACCGCGCCGGTGGATGCTGGCACGTATTGCGTGGTGGCAACGTTGAATGTGGGCGTGCGCGTCGGCCGCGCGGCGTGCGCGTTCGAGATTGCGAAGAGGCCGGTAGCGTTTTTGGTTGATGCGCCCGATACGGTGTACGACGGCCAGCCTCATGGGGCAACGGTGGATGCGCAGGGGCTTGATGCTGCCGACTATACCGTGACGTACCGCGGCGTGGGCAGCACGGACTACGGCCCCACTACCGATGCCCCGCGCGATGCCGGTACCTATGCTGTGACGGTTGCCGCGGCCAACCCGAACATGACCGGGTATGAGACGGACCTGTTCGCTATTTCCCCGGCGCCGCAGGTCATTACGGGCACTACGGCGTATTCGGGTGTGTACGGCGGCGCGGGCGTCGCGTTTGATAACGTTGCAAAAACTCCGGTGTCGTTCGAGCTGGTTGATGGCGAAGACGGGGCGGGCGGCCCGATTTCGCTGCAGGGCCGCTACGCAACCATCAATGCCGCTGGTACGGCGCACGTGGTGGCGCGCGCCGTTGCGTCCCGCAACTACCTTGCGGCCGACGATGTGGAGCTGACCGTGACGGTTGCGCCTGCTCAGCTGCTGGTGACCGTTGATAACGCCGAGCGCATGGAGGGGCAGGACAACCCTGCCTTCACGTCGAGTTTGGTAAGCCGTGCGGACACAAGCGGCGTGGAGGTGACGTACATGTGCGATGCAGATAAGGAATCGCCCGCGGGCCAGTATGCCATCAACGCAAACGTAGACGATGCGAACTTCGCCGCCACGGTCATACCGGGAACGTTAACAGTAACGGCCAAGCCCACGCCCGGCCCCGACCCCGTTGACCCCGACAACCCCGAGCCCGGCCCGGCCCCGGACCCGGACAATCCAGACCCCGGCCCGGCCCCGGATCCGGACAACCCAGACCCGGATAACCCCGAGCCCGGGCCCACTCCGGAACCAGACCCCGATAACCCCGAGCCCGACAACCCGGAACCGGGCCCCGCGCCTGACCCGGAGCCCGATAACCCGGACCCTGGTCCTTCTCCCGAGCCCGACAACCCTGATCCTGACAACCCCGAACCGGGCCCGAATCCGGATCCTGGTCCGACGCCTGATCCCGGCCCGGATAACCCTGAGCCCGGCCCGGCTCCGGACCCGGACAACCCGGACCCCGACAATCCGCAGCCAGGTCCCGCACCTGATCCGGGCAAACCCGACCCCGGTGACCCCGATGGCCCTTCTGACCCAACTGACCCAAGCGGTCCGGATAATCCATCCGACCCGCCTGGCCCGAACACCCCCAGTGGCCCGGCGGGCCCGGATAACCCGGACACGCCGAGCGACCCCGCAGGGCATACGCCCGATGGGAAGACCGGTAGTGGCACCGATGCGTCAATCAACCCAGCTCAGCGCAGCGCCGTAGCTTCTTCGTCGGCGGCGCTGGAACAAACGGGCGATGCGGCAACGCAAGGCGTTACCGCTGCGTTGCTTGCAGCCGTCTTGGCGGCTCTGCTCGGAGCAGTCGCCTTCCGCAAACGCCGCTGCTAGCAGAAGTGGGGCAGCGCACCAGCTGCGCTGCCCCTTTTTTCGAGCCCGCCACACGCCTGCCGCGTTGTCAGACCTGCAAAATGTCGATACGTTTGGATTTTAATGCGAAGGCGCTCAGTAGCACCACTACTGTCACCGGCATAATCCCAGTTCACAAGGTTACAAAGAAATGCCTTACCCTCAAGGGCCCCATTAAAATCCAAACGTATCGCTTTTCGTGCCCACGATAGCAGAAGGTACCTGAGGCGATAGCAGTGCTGCAGAGGTGACGGCCGCACTCGCTCCAAAACGCACGATGCCCCGCCGTTGCAGCAACGGCGGGGCATCGGCGAAGCTAAACGCGTCTACAATCAGCTAGTCGCTAGTCGCTAGTCGCTAGTCGCTAGTCGCTAGTCGCGGACGGGCTGTTCGGGCTCTTTGCCCGGGGCGCCTTTCAGGCCCTTGTACTTGCCCCACATGCGGTTGCCGTCGGCATCCCATATGCCAATACCGGAAACGGCGCACGCGATGGAGAACACCGGCACCAGGAAAATGAACCAGCAATACGGGATGTACTCCAGCCCGCAGCCCAGCGTTGCCATCACGAACAGTGTGGCCACGCCCCACGGCACCACCGGTGCGGAAAGGGTTGCGGCATCTTCCAAGCAGCGCGATAGCACGCGGCGGTCAACGCCTAATCGGTCGTAGGCTTCCTCGAAGGTTTGCTGGGTTACGATGATGGAAACGGTCTGACCGCCGGCAGCCAGGAAGTTCACAACGTAGCTGTAAATAAGCGTCACCACAACCAGGGCGGTGCGGCCCTTGATAACCTTCAGCAGCACCTTCTGCGCGATAACGTCCAGGATGCCCGTGGCCTTGATGATGCCGCCCATGAGCGACGCCACCATAAACGTAACCAGCAAAATGGTCATGGACGAGATGCCGCCGCGCTTGAGCATGTTGATGACCAGGTCGTCGGCGTCGGTGTGCACGAAGTAGTCAGAGGCCGAAAAGCCGCCGTTTGCCGCGAAGTTCATGATGTCCACGAAGCTGATGCCCTGTGTTGCCATGGCGAACACCACCGACACCACAATAGTGATGCCAAAGCCCAAAAACGCCGGCACGCGCAGCGCGGAAACCACCAGCACCAGCAGCGCTGGGATAATCAGCCACGGCCCCATGTTGTAGTTGGCTTCAAGCGCGCCCATGATGGCGTTTTGCGTAGCGGGGTCGGCCGAGCCGCCACCCATGAAAATGCCCGCGATGGCGAACAGCACAACCGCAATCACCGCGGCGGGAACGGCGGTGTACAGCATGGAGTTGATGTGCGTGTACAGCGGCACGCGCGAAACGCCCGAGGCCAGGTTGGTGGTGTCGGACATGGGCGACATGCGGTCGCCGAACCATGCGCCGCACACGATGGCGCCGATAATCAACGGCATGGGAATCTCAGTGGTAGAGCCGATGCCCACGAACGCCACGCCCATGGTGGCAACGGAGCCGAACGACGTGCCCGTGAACTCCGAGGTCAGAAAGCAGGCGATGAACGCCAGCGGCACCAAAATGGCCGGCGATACCACCATCATGCCGTAGTACATCAGCGCAGGCACCGTGCCACCTGCAATCCAAATGCCAACCAGCATGCCAACCATGATTACGATCACGAACGTGGGGATGCAGTCCGCAACGGTTTTCAGCAGAACGCTTTGCGTTTCCTCCCACGGGATATGCAGCGCGAACGCAACCACGGTTGCCATGACGGTTGCCACGAACAGTGACATGGTGGTGTCCACATTCAAGTTGATGAGAATCACCAAAACGGCGATGATCGCCAGAAACGACACAACGGCAACGCCCACCCCGGGCTGCTTGCGTTGTGTTTTGGCTGTGTCTGCCATAGCCCTTCCTCTCTCGTCTTCTTTCCTTGACTTTGCTATTCCAAACGGGCCGGCGCACCGGCGCGCACAGCCCGTTTGTTCCCTTTTTTGCGCCCGCTATCGGGCCAAGTGCTTCTGCAAAAACGCCAGCGCCGAACTCATGCGCGCTTCGCGCCACTCCACCGACTTGAAGCGGTGCTCCGCGCCGGGTACCACTGTGTACGTGCAACGCTGCCCGAACAGCTGCTTGTAGCGCTCCGAGCAGGCGCAGCTGGCGGTGATGTCGGCGCTACCGTGCACGGTGTTCACCGGCCCGGTGTAGTTCGCTGCGGTGGCGAAGGGATCAAGCGTCAGGCAATCTTCGTAAAAGCCCACGCCCAGCTTCAGGCCCTCCACGTCGATGTAGCCTTTCTCGCGCACGTCCGAGGCGTCGATGCCACACAAGGTCATGTGGTTCTGCATGTTGTACACCACATCAGGTGCGGGGCAGAACATGCTAAGCGCGCGCACCTGGTCGGGGCACGTGCCCGCTACCATGGACGCCACGCAGCCGCCGAGCGACAAGCCGTGGATGGCCACGCGGTCCTTATCTACGAAGTCAAGGTCGCGTGCCCAGGCAAGGATGTCGATGCCGTCAGCCACCTCGCCGGAGATGGTCATGTCGAAGAAATCCCCGTCGCTCTCGCCGCTGCCGGCGAAATCGAAGCGCACGCTGGCAATGCCCGCGTCGGCTAAACGCCGCGACAGCTCCACATGCACGAAGTTGATCTCATCGCGATCGTCGCAAAAACCGTGGAACAGTACCACCATGGGAAGCCCTTCGGCGGTGCGAGTGGTCGCGGCGGCGCTGTCGGCGGGCGTGTGCAGCACGCCGCGCAGCACCTGCCCGCGCGAATTTACGATCTCAACCGGCTGTTCCATGGCTTATCCCTTGTACACGCGCGGCATGCGCTGCGCAAATCCGATGGCAATCTCGTGGTCGATCGAGCCAAGCTTCTCGGCCATTTCCGTGATGGTCACCTTGGCGTCGCCTTCGCCGCCTACGATGAGCACCTCATCGCCCACCTGCGGGTTTGCCGAAACGCCGTGCTCGTCGGGACGCGTATCCACCACGAACATGCACTGGTCCATGCAAATGTTGCCCACCTGGCGGCACGCGCGGCCGTTCCAAATGAAGTTCGTGTTGCTCGACAGGCCGCGGCGCAGGCCGTCGGCGTAGCCCACCGGCACGGTGCACACGCGCTCGTAGGGCGCGGGGTTGTAGTGCAGGCCGTAGCTCACGCCGTCACCAGGCTCGACGGTGCGCGTGTCGGTGATGCGCGCATGCACGGTCATGGCCGTTTGCAGGTCGGCTTTCTCGGCAACTTCGGGGCACGCCGGGAAGCCGTACAACGAGATGCCCAGGCGAACCATGTCGAAGTGCACCTGCGGGTAGCGCCAGATGGATGCGGAGTTGGCGGCGTGCACGATGCCGGGGTCGATGCCCGCGGCGCGCAGCGAATCGATGGCCTGCGTGAAGCGCGCAACCTGCGTTTCGAACTGGTCGGTGGCAGGGCAGTCGGCGGTTGCGAAATGCGTGAACGTGCCCGCCAGCTGCAAAGCTTCGCAGCCCTCAAGCGCGTGCTGGAAGTCCACCACTTCGTCCCAGCGCACGCCGATGCGGTTCATGCCCGTGTTCACGGCCATGTGATACGGCGCGGCAACGCCGGCGGCCTGCGCGGCGTCGTTGTAAGCGCGCGCGAAATCCACGTCGTACACGGCGGGCATCACGTGGTGCTCAAGCAGCGCCGGCGCGGTTTTTGCGGGTGGCTGCGAAATAATCATGAGCGGCGTGTCGGTGATGCCGGCGCGTCGCAGCGCGAACGCCTCGGGGGCGGTTGCTACGCCCAGGTAGCTGGCACCGGCTTCAATGGCCGCGCGGGCACATTCAACCGCGCCGTGACCGTAGCCGTCGGCCTTCACCACTGCCAGCAGCTTCGTGCCGGGCTTAAGCTGCGCGCGGGCGTCTTCCACGTTGTGGCGGATGGCGGCCAGGTCAATTTCCAGCCACGACCAGCGCTGCTCGTTTTCGGGGAGTTCTTCAGTCATGAAATCGCCTCTTTGCTCGTCATTACGGTTAAGAAAACAGTATAAACAGATAGACGAACTATGCACTAACTATTTAACATCGGCCGCTTGGATAAAGGCTGCGGGAATTTCGTTCCAACTTACAGCGAAAACGACGGTTTTTCGGCAGTTTGCGAAGAAGTTGGAACGCTTCTCGTCGAAATTGCGGGATGTTGGAACGCACGAGGGGCCTTGCGTTCGGTCGCTGCGGGCTTCAATTGCCGAGTTGCCAGCTATGCGATTTGCTGACCAGGCGAAACGCGCATGAGCCTTTCGTCTTGCCCTCAACGGCGCGGGGTGTGCGCCACGCCGCAGCTTGTCCGCGTTCCAATATCGCGACGTTTTGGCGGTTTCCGTTCCAACAACTCGTGAAGTTGCCGAAAACCGTCAATTTTGCTGCATGTTGGAAAGCGGGCAAGCTGCGGCGTCGGCCATCTTGCTTTCAGGCTCGCTCTCAGGCCTGATGACCGTATGTAGCCCGTCTTCGGAGAGATTTCTTGATGCTTCTTCAAATGGTCGTATGCGGGTGCTATTTTTCTACCGTTACGGTCCTTTAGAGAGGGAAGCGAATGGAAAAGGAAAAACAGGAGGCGGGCCAGGCTGGTGCGCAGCAGGTCGCGCCTGCGGCAGCGCCGGCCGCCTCGCAGGATGAGGCGTCCGCCGCTGCGGCAGGCGGCGGCGCGAAATCGCTTGGCGTGTTCTCGTTTGAAGGCGACATCTCGCTGGCGCAGGCTATCCCGCTAGGGTTGCAGCACGTGTTGGCCATGTTCGTGGGCAACTTAACGCCGCTGCTCATTGTCACGGGCGCGTGCGGCCTAGCCGGCGGCGAGTTCGCCGACGTGCAGCTGGCGCTTCTGCAAAACGCCATGTGGATCGCCGGCGTGGTCACGCTTGTGCAGCTGTTCGGCATCGGGCCTGTTGGCGGGCGTGTGCCCATCATCATGGGCACGTCGTCGGGCTTTATCGGCGTGTTCAATTCCGTGGCGGCTTCCATGGGCGGTGGCCTGGTGGCCTACGGCGCCATCATGGGCGCGTCCATCATCGGCGGCCTGTTCGAGGCCGTGCTGGGCTTTTTCCTCAAGCCCCTGCGTCGGTTTTTCCCGGCGGTGGTCACGGGCACTGTGGTGCTGTCCATCGGCCTGAGCCTCATCAGCGTGGGCGTGAACGCCTTCGGCGGCGGCAACACCGCCCCCGATTTCGGGTCGTTCGAGAACCTGTGCCTGGCGCTTGTCGTGCTCATTGTCATCTTGGCGGTCAAGCACGGCACTACCGGCTTTGTGAGCGCATCGTCCATTTTGGTGGGCATTGTGGTGGGCTATGTTGTGGCGGGCATCATGGGCCTGGTCCTGCCCACCACCGGCGTTGACGCTAACGGTGTGGAGTACACCAAGGCATGGGTGCTGAACTGGGATAAGGTTGCTGCCGCGTCGTGGTTTGCTGTGCCCGACCTTTTGCCGGTAGCTCCTGTGTTCGACATGCGCGCCATCGCGCCGGTGCTCGTGATGTTCGTCGTCACGGCTGTGGAAACCGTCGGCGACATCTCCGGCGTCACGCAGGGCGGCATGAACCGCGAGGCCACCGACAAGGAGCTTTCCGGCGGCGTGGTGTGCGACGGCGTGGGTTCTTCGTTCGCCGCGCTGTTCGGTGTGCTGCCCAACACGTCGTTTAGCCAAAACGTTGGCCTGGTGGGCATGACGAAGATGGTCAACCGCAAGGCGCTGGCCTGCGGCGCTATCTTCCTGATTCTGTGTGGCCTGTGCCCGAAGCTGGGTGCGGTGGTGTCCATCATGCCGCAGTCGGTGCTTGGCGGTGCGGCGGTCATCATGTTCGCTTCCATCGTGATGAGCGGAATCCAGCTGATCACCCGCGAGCCTTTGACCCCGCGAAACTTGAGCATCGTGTCGGTAGCGCTGGGCCTGGGCTACGGCATCGGCGCCAACCCGGCCGTGTTGGCAGGCGCCCCGCAGATGGTCAGCCTCATCTTCGGCGGCTCGGGCATTGTTGCCGCCGCGGCGGTAGCCATCCTGCTCAACATCGTGCTGCCTAAGGACAAGGAAACGCCCCAGAAAAGCGACAACGCCTAGTGCCGGCATTGCGCGTTGTGGCAAGGAAAGACGTTGCAAGGTAGCTTGAGCAAAACCGAATGTCCCCGTTCTTGAGTGCAAGAGCGGGGGCATTTTTTTTGCGCGAGCCGGTTTTGCCGCCGCGCCAACCAGCGTAATGTCGCGAACTCGCGCGTGTTTGCGTTTTAACGCGGGAGTGCGGAGTAGCAAACGAAAATGCAATTGCATTTTGCCTGGTCAGAAGCTTGACGTTATTCTCGCTTGTCGGGCCGTTTGCAACAAAACGCAAACACGAGCGAGTTCGCGACACAAGGGCGCGTTTAGCGGTGAGCGCTTGGTGCGTTGCCTGTGCCTGGGCAGGGCAGGTTTCGAACGATTCCCGATGGGGCTTGCCTTATCGGCAACTGTTGAGGTGCTGCTGCAGTATGCGCAGGTCGTCGGGGGTGTCCACGTCGAACAACTCCCAGGTGCTGGCAACCTCTATGCAGTGCACGCGGTCTTGGTGCGCGCGGGCAACATAGCCGCCGCCTTTCCCGGCGGGCAAGCGCAGCAGCTCGTCGAAGGTCCATGCGGGGAAGAGCACCGGTGCTCCCGGCGTGCCTGCGAAGTTGGTGCGCCAGATGGCATGCGGGTCACGCTCGGCGGCGCTCAGCAGTGCAGCGATGCTGTTTGCGCTGATGAGTGGCTGGTCAGCCTGGAAAAACGTGACGGTGTCGCAGCCGATTGAGGGCTGCGCAACCGGATGTGCGGTGCCGTCGTGCCCGATGGTTTGCGTGCTAGACGCCATCGGCTCTGCTAAGGATACGGTCGTCCGCTGTTGCGCGCCCCCGTCGCAACCTAGGGCCTGCATCCCCAAACGCACGGTGTCGCTGCGCAGCGGCTTGTCGTGCAGCACGGCCCTGGCCCCCAATGCGCGGCATACCGCGGCAACATCCGCGGAACGCGTAACCACTACGCGCTGGGCAAACAGCCCTTCGGTTGCGCGGATCACGTGCTCGATAAGCGGCACGCCGTCAAGCGCGGCCAGCAGCTTGTTGCTGCCAAAACGGCTGGCCGCACCCGACGCCATGATGATGCATCCGCTCTCCACGTTCGGCACCTCTCCCTTTTGCGCTTCTCTTGCGTTTCGGCGCTGTTGGGGCATGTGAGCGCCGACCACAGTATAATGTCTAGCGTTTTTGTAATTCTCAAGTTATGGGGCGGATAACCATTATTACCTTCCAAAAATACGTGCGCCCGCAAAGCCTGGAAGAGGCCTTCGAGCTGAACCAGAAGAAGCGCAACCGCGTGGTGGGCGGCATGATGTGGCTGAAGATGGGCA
>ERZ808240.1196-NODE-1196-length-32881-cov-7.341193_pt1 | contig 32881 bp, 28 predicted proteins | sample MGYA00521084_ERZ808240 | MGnify/ENA primary metagenome ERZ808240 (study PRJEB31516, sample SAMN03275571) | gut metagenome | biome: mammalia-associated habitat; material: feces | host: Papio cynocephalus | place: Kenya | collected 2012-08-06 ... | reverse complement strand
ACGACGCTATGGACGTCATCGCCGAGGAGCACCAGGAGGACCTGCAGATCGCCGGCATCGGTTCGGGCGACAACGCCACCGACGATTCGACGCATGTCCTCAGCTGGTTCGTGCACCGTCAGTATTGGATCGCCGTGTGGGCGGTCGCGTCCATGATCATCGCCTCGGTGCTGTCTGCGGCGGGCCACGTGCCGGAATATTTCATCTACCCCATGTGCGCCATGCCCGTCGTACTGCTCGCGGCGAGCCGCATGGTCTCGTTCGTCAAGAACTTCTTCTTGGAATACGACGCGCATGAGGACGAGCCGAAACCCTACCTGGGATTTTGGGTGCAGAACACCGCCACGGGGCTCATCTTGTCCGTGGTGATCTACCTGTGCGCCCAGCTGGTGCGCACCGCCGCCTTCCCCGACGCCTCATCCATTCACGAGGTGCTGTTCATTACGTGCTTCACGCTGGCGGCCGTGGTCACGCTGCTGAGCTCCATGAGCTCGGTGATCTACCTCAAGGTGCTGTTCTGGCGTGAGGACCATGACCTCAATACGTCCGGGACGGCGCTGAGCCTGACCTCGGTTATGATCTCGTGCGTGCTGTACTCGGTGCTGTCCTGCGTGGCCATCCTTTCGTATCTGGGGTAGGTGGCGCGTATGACCGATAAGACCAAACGCAAGTTGACGCCCGCCGTGATCCTGGGCGCCATGGGCCCCGGCCTGCTGGCGGCGCTGTCCGGCAACGACGCCGGCGGCATCGCGACGTATTCGAGTGCCGGCGCCAACTATGGTTACAAGATGCTGTGGATGCTCCCGGTCATGACGGTGCTGCTCATCGTCACGCAGGAGACGGCGGCACGCTGCGGTTGCGTGACGGGCAAGGGCCTGGCCTCGCTGATCCGCGAGAAGTTCGGTGTCCGCAAGAGCGTCCTGGCCATGGCGGCGCTGCTGGTGGCCAACACGGCCGTGACCATCTCCGAATTCGCCGGCATCGCGAGCGGCATGGCGCTGTTCGGGATCCCTGCGAGCATCTCGGTCCCCTTGACGGCGCTGCTGATCTGGCTGCTCACCATGTCCGGGAGCTTTCAACGCATCGAGAAGATTTTACTGCTGGTGAGCTGCGTGTTCGTGGCGTATGTGGTCGCTGCGTTCATGGCCGGCCCCAACTGGGGCGAGGTCATGTACGAGACCGTCGTGCCCAACGTGCAGGCCGATCCCCAGTACGTGTCGCTCGTGGTGGCCACGATCGGTACCACCATCGCGCCGTGGATGGTCTTCCTGGCGCAGAACAACGTCGTGGACAAGAACGCCGACGAGAACGATATCGTCCTGCAGCGCATCGATACCGTGAGCGGTTCCGTCGCGGCCGACCTCGTGGCGTGGTTCATCATCATCACGACCGGCACGGTGCTGTTTCCGGCCGGCATCCATATCTCCGACGCCGCAGACGCCGCACTGGCGCTCGAGCCCATCGCCGGCCAATGGTCGACCATCCTGTTCGCCTCGGGTCTGGTGGCGGCGAGCTTCCTGGCGGCGTGCGTCTTGCCCGGTGTCACCTCGAGCGCGATCTGCGAGGCGTTCGGCTGGGAGCGCGGCGCCGATCGCAGCTGGGAAGAGGCCCCGGTCTATCGCGGCATCATCACCGCGATCGTGGCGGCGTCGGCTCTGATGGTGCTGCTGCCGGGCATCGACCTGTTCCAGATCATGATGACCTCGCAGGTCATCAACGGTGTGCTGCTGCCGGTCGTGCTGGTGTTCCAGGTATTTATCGCTTCGGACAAGCACGTTATGGGCAAGTACCGTAACGGCCGCGTGTGGAACGTGCTCACCTGGGCGACCATCGCACTCATCACGATTTTGACGGCGGTCATGTTCATCCTCCAGGCGATGGGGTATTAGCCGGCCGTTCGCGGCACCCGGTCGGTCGCCCGCAGCGGCGTTTCCGGCGTGTTAGGCGTCTATTTGCGGTCACAATTCTTGTGCCAATTCAAACCTACCCCACTTTGGTGCAGTTTTGGGCTTCTGCTCTCAGTAGAGGCCCTTTTTGCGCTGATAAAACCGCAGGTACCGTCTGTGTGCCATGCGGCGATACTCGACAGCCTTGAACCAAACTGCACCAAAGTGGGGTAGGTTTGGAATCAGTGCTGCCCATCTCGCCAGATCGGCGGCGTTTTCCATGGCTGCGCGGCATCGGGACCGGCAAGATGGGCGGATCCCTGCCAGATCAGTCGCAGAAGATCGCTTGATGCCATGCCTTCTTTCGTTTGATGAACGATGCCGTTCGGCGCTGCAGGGGAAATCCGAGCGCGTCCGCAAACGTCTCGAGTATCGTTTCCAGCTGATCGAAGTCCCGCATCTGGTCGTAGTTGATGTTCAGCACTCGATACCCCATGCTTTCGAGTGCCGCGGTCCTGCCCGACTCGATGGTGAAACCTTGCTTGTCGGCGTGGAATCCCTTGCCGTTTACCTCGATACATACCTGTTGTTCTTTCCATAGTAGATCCGCCACGGCATACGTTCGGTCTGATAGCAGCCGCGCCTTCTCGTCAAAATCGATGCGCTGGTTCAGCACGGGGCGAGGCCATCCTTCCCCGCCTGTCCAGATATCTGCGCAGAGCAAAAGGAACAGCTTCGACTCAAGGGGTGACGCGCTCCCGTCCGCGCATAGGGCGAGCACCTTACGGAGCTGCGCAGCCCCTCGCTTTCCCTTGGAATTGACCGCGTACGCCTCAAGCGTCTCGACGGAGGTCAGGGGAGGCCTGCGCCAGAGGTTTTGCGGGCGGTCGGTCGTATTGAAGCAGAGTTCCCAGGGAATGGGTAGTCCGTCTGACCCATGAAAGCTCACGACGGCCCCCGATGCATCGCGGAATTCCCTGATGTGGCTCGCGCGCTTGCTCTGCTCCTTTTTCGAGAGCGGGCCGGCTTTGATGAGTGCGTCTCTCAACGCTACGAGTTCCTCGGTCGGTTTGGGTGTTGCATACGTGCCGCTTGCTTCCATGATCTTGAGCGCCAGCTCTGCCGTTGGGAGCGCTATCGCCAGATACCGCAGCGAGGCTTCGATACCCAGCATGCGCAATCCGCCGCCAAGGTCATCGAGCTCAAAGGGTTCGAGATCCTTGCCGAGTCGGTGGGCGAGCACGTTGGCGTTCTGGCGTCTGCCTGAATGCTCGCCCACCATGGCATGGACAGGGCGGGAAACGCCTATCAGATCCGAATGGCTCCGATAGGCGATCATGCGATCGGCGGCACGCGCGTTGCCGCGTGTGGGGAGGCCCCCTTGGCTGACGATTGCATCGCCGGAGGAAGGAAGACCGCCAAAGAAGGCGCTCCCTTCGCGCAGTATGGGAGGGGTTGCCCAATACTGCCAGGCCGATATGTCGCAGATAATCACCATGTCCATGGCTAACAACTTAGGTGATGAACTGCGAAGCTTAGATCAACCTTAGCTAATAAACGGTGAACGGTAGGTTTTGCCAGAGTGTCAATTAAAGCGCTCAAAAATGGTACTTCACATTGAGTTTCGCCATTGTACTGCGAAATAAAAATGGACAACTGTAGATTAACGTGATGAAAAATGAACCACCGAGAGCCTGTCGTTTCCGGTGAACGGTAGGAGAGACCTGCTCCATGAATGGTTGTTGCCGGTCCGGGGAATCATGGGGGGACGGATGAACTACAGTGGGTAACGAGAGGGCAAGGACGACGAAGGGAGTGCGATGGCTGAAACCGGACGAGCTGTCGTGGTGTTCGGCAGCGCCAACATGGACCTGTCCGTATCGTGCGAGCGCATGCCTCGCGCGGGCGAGACGGTCAACGGGTCGGGCTTCATGACCAACGCGGGCGGCAAAGGTGCCAACCAGGCGGTCGCCGCGTCGCGTATGGGCGCGCGCACGTATATGGTCGGAGCCGTCGGTAACGATCCCTTCGGATCCGAGTTGGTCGAAGGACTAACAGATGCCGGCGTTGATTGCTCCCATGTTGCGCGTCGCGGCGACGTCCCGACGGGAACGGCGACCATCATCCGCTCGGAGGGAGATAACCGCATCGTGCTCTCCGCAGGGGCGAATCAGGCCTTGCGGCCTGCCGACGTCGAGCGTGCGCTGGACGCGATCGCAGAGGAGCTCGCGTCCCAGGTGGCGCTGTCTGCGGAAAAGCCCATCGCCCCCGCCAGCGGAAGCGTCTTGCTGGTGCAGGGCGAGTGCGACATGGCAGCGACGGGGGCCGCTATCGTCCATGCGCACCGTTTGGGGTTCTTCACCGTGTTCAACCCTGCGCCCGCGTGCGATCTGCCGCCGGAGGTCTGGTCCGAGGTCGACCTCGTCTGCCCGAACGAGACGGAGTGCGAAGCCTTGACCGGAGTCCTCCCTACGACGGAGGAATCGTGCCAGCGGGCTCTGCAGGCGCTCGTCGCCAAAGGGGCAGGCACCGCGGTGATCACGCTCGGGGGAGAGGGCTCGGCTACCATCGATGACGAGGGCCGTGTGCTCCGCATGCCCTCGCTCTCGCGCTCCGTTGTCGATACCACGGCTGCGGGCGATACGTTCATCGGCGCCTTTGCGGCCGCGCGCGTGGACGGCCTGTCCGTATTCGAATGCATGGCTGCTGGAGCCCGTGCGGCGGCGGTGACCGTGAGCCGCCTGGGCGCCCAGCAATCGATCCCGACCCTGGAAGAACTCGCTGCGTGGATGTCTGAGGAAGGTTAAGCGATGGCAAACAATACGAAGAAACTCATTCTCGATCTCGATATGGGCATCGACGATGCCCTGGCGCTCGCCTATGCCGTCGGCAGCCCCGAGGTCGAGCTCATCGGTGTCATGACGAGCTTCGGCAACGTGTGCGTCGAGACGTCGGCTCGCAACGTGTTGGCGGTGCTCGATCTGCTCGGGCGTCCGGAGGTGCCGGTGTACATCGGGGCCGACCGACCGTCGGCCACGTGCGACCCGTATACGCCGCCGGTCTCGACGCAGCTGATCCACGGCAAGAACGGAATCGGCGAGGCGAGCATTCCCGATTCTCCCTATAGCGCCATCGGGGCCACGCGCGTAGGCGGCAACGCGGCGGTCGATTTCCTAATCGACGCGGCCCGTACGTACGGTCGCGACCTCATCTATGTTCCCACGGGCCCGCTCACCAATCTTGCCGCGGCGCTTCAGCAGGATGCGGCCGCCGTGCACGCCATCGGGCGCATCACGCTTATGGGCGGGGCGCTGACGGTTCCCGGCAACGTGACCGCCGGGGCCGAGGCCAATATCGCGAACGACCCGGAGGCGGCCGATGCCGTGTTTCGCTCCGGCCTGCGTGTGACGGCTGTGGGTCTCGATGTCACGCATCAGACGCTGCTCACCAAAAAGGAGACGGCCAAGTGGCGCGGTGACGGCACCATGGCCGGCTGCGCGTTTGCCTCGATGGTCGACTACTACATCGACGCGTATGCCAAGACCCAGCCCGAGCTGGGCGGCTGCGGTCTGCATGACCCCCTCGCGGTGGCGGTGGCCATCGATCCGTCGCTGGTGGGCGCGCTGCCCATCAACCTGCGCGTTGACCAGTTGGGCGAGTTCCGCGGCCGCACCATCGGCGATCCGGAGCGCCTGAGCGATCCCCACAAGACGGTGCTCGTCGCTGTGACCGTGGACGTGGCCCGCTTTAAGGCCGAGTTCCAGCAGCGCGTGTCCCGCGCACTCGCCTGATGCGCCGCCGAGCTTTGTCGCTGCCGCTCCACTGAGCAGTAGCTGTTTAAATATGCGCGAATATGTTCTATAATGTTTGCTAACGTTTAAATCAGTGAGAGGAAGCGCTCATGCACATCTATTCCGTTACCGATGATGAGTTTAAGCCCTACGGCCTGGTGTGGGGCGACGTTCCGGCAAGCGTCACCGAGCCCATGGTGGACGCCCTGTCCAAGACGCCGGTTCCCGAGGGCAGCCAGTACGTGGCGAGCGCTCCCGAGCTGGAGGCCGTCGCCACCGCGGGCACGCTGACGCAACTCATGTACGGTGGACGTCCGGCTCAGATCGGTTGGTGCAACGGCCACAACACCACGCTCAACTGCTTGGAGTACCACCGTTCCAGCGAGTTCAACCTGGGCGCGCGCGACTTCATCCTGCTGCTGGCCAAGCGCGAGCAGATCGTCGACGGCAAGCTCGACACCTCGCTCGTCAAGGCGTTCCGCGTTCCCGCCGGCACACTCGTCGAGGTCTTCGCCACCACGCTGCACTACACGCCGTGCATGGTGGACGACGGCGGTTTCCAGGTGATGGTCGCTCTGCCGCAGGGCACCAACACGCCCAAACCCGAGGTCGCGGCTGACGCGCCGCAGGCTGGCGACAGCTATTGCTACTGGAAGACGGACAAGTGGGTCCTGTGCCACGCCGACAGCCCCAAGGCCGCCCAGGGCGGCTACGTGGGCCTGGTGGGCGAAAACATCGACATCGCTGCCGATATCGCCTAGCTGTCCTTGGATACAGAGACGGATGGCCGACGGATGTTCCGTCGGTAACTCGTCTTGAGCGATGCGGACCCCGGGTGCGACCACGCGGGCCCGCATGCCAGCGAAGCCGTCTTGCCCCAAAACGGGCAGGGCGGCTTCGCTATACTGCTGCTGAATCTGTATTCGATCGAAAGGGCACCCATGGAGCGCATCGCAAGCTTTTCCGTCAACCATCTGCTGCTGGAGCCCGGCGTGTATGTGTCGCGCCAGGATCAAGACCCCGCGACCGGCGCCGTGGTGACCACGTTCGACCTGCGCCTGACGAGCCCCAACGACGAGCCGGTCATGAACACGGCCGAGTGCCATACCATCGAGCACCTGGGTGCCACGTTCCTGCGCAACCATGCCGAATGGTCCAGCCGCGTGGTCTACTTCGGGCCCATGGGCTGCCGTACGGGCTTTTACCTGGTGGTATTTGGCGAGGTGACCTCTGAGGAGATCCTGCCGCTCGTGCGTGAGCTGTTCGAGTTCGTGCGCGGCTTCGAAGGCGAGATCCCCGGTGCCGCGCCCGAGGAATGCGGCAACTATCTGGACCAGAACCTGCCCATGGCGAAGTGGCTGGCAGAGCGCTATCTGACGCGCGACCTGGCCAACATCGACGAGCGCCACCTGCATTACCAGACGGCGTAGGCACGCCGCGGAGTGCGGCACTTCCGGACTCTTCCTTGTTCCCTCTTCCGCGTTCGTCCCGCTTCAGACCAGTTTTTCGGCCATTTGCCGGGAAATCTGTGCTGAAGCGGGACGAACGCGAGTGAAGCTACAGCTCGATGGAGTCGATACCCTCGGCATCGAAACGGCGGCGTAGCTCGTCGATGATGGGAATGCCGGCGGAGCAGCCGATGCGCGTGGCACCGGCGCGCACCATGTCGAGGAACGTGTCGGCATCGCGGATGCCGCCGGCAGCCTTGACCTGGACCTTGTCGCCGCAGTGGGCCTTCATGAGCTTGACGTCCTCGACGGTGGCGCCGCCCGTGGAAAAGCCCGTGGAGGTCTTGATGAACGTGGGCTCGACCTCGCGGGCGATCTCGGCGAGCTTGATCTTCTCGTTATCGGTGAGCAGGCAGTTCTCGAAGATCACCTTGGAGGGGATCTCCTCCTCGCGACCGCGGCTGGCCTCGCGGCATACCTGTACGATCTGCGTCATCTCGTCCTTGACGTAATTCCAGTTACCTGCCTTGACCTGCGTGAGGTTGACCACGTAGTCGATCTCGGTGGCACCGTTCTCGATGGCGTCACGGGTCTCGAACACCTTGGTGGCGATGGAGGTCTGACCCAGCGGGAAGGCGATGGCGGCACCCACGTGGATATCGGTGCCGGCGAGCTGATCGGCGCAGAAGTGCGACTGGACCTGGTTGATGGCCACCATCTTGAAGTGGTAGCGCTTCGCCTCGTCGCACAGCTTGGCCATGTCGGCTTCGGTGGCGTCGGCGTGCAGGTTGGTGTGGTCGACCAGGCGGGAAAGATCGTCCAACGTGTAAGTGCGGCTCATAGGGGGATCTCCTTTCGGATGGGTTGCGGCGGTGCGCTGTCGATAGCGTCCCCGCGGTGGTACGCGCATTATAACCTTCGCCGTCGCCCACGGCGGAGCCGCTCTTGCTCCGTGCATGCTTGCTCCTGCGGTACACTTGGTTCGTCTGAAACGACATATCGAGAGGAGCCCGCATGGAGGCTTACAAGCAGGAATTCATCAAGTTCATGGTCGAGTCCGACGTCCTCAAGTTCGGCAGCTTCACGCTCAAGAGCGGCCGTCAGTCGCCGTTCTTCATGAACGCCGGCGCCTATGTGACGGGCTCCCAGCTCAAGCGCTTGGGCGAGTACTATGCCCAGGCTATCCACGACAATTTCGGTGACGACTTCGACGTGCTGTTCGGGCCGGCCTACAAGGGCATTCCGCTGGCCGTGGTGACCGCCATCGCCTACCACGAGCTGTACGGCAAGGAGGTCAAGTACTGCTGCGACCGCAAGGAGGTCAAGGATCACGGCGCCGACAAGGGCAACCTGCTGGGCTATGAGCCCAAGGACGGCGACCGCGTGGTCATGGTCGAGGACGTCACCACGTCCGGCAAGTCCATCGACGAGACGTACCCCAAGGTCAAAGCCGCGGCCGACGTCGAGATCAAGGGCCTCATCGTGAGCCTCAACCGCATGGAGGTCGGCAAGGGCGGCGTGACCACCGCGCAGAAGGAGATCGAGGCCAAGTACGGGTTCCCCGTCGCGTCCATCGTCTCCATGGCCGAGGTCGTCGAGGTGCTCTATAACCACGAGATCGACGGTAAGGTCGTGATCGACGACGATCTCAAGACCGCTATCGACGCGTATTACGAGCAGTACGGCGCCAAGGAGTAGCCATATAGCGGTTCCATGGCACGTGGACCATCCATCCCCCAAACGTAAAGGCGCGGCCGGCAGGTCAGCGCCTTTTCTTTTAGAGCGTTCGTCCAAATGGTGTCTGTCCACTGCCGTGGGATCGAACGCTGCGCTCCGACCAACACCATGCGAAGGCAGCTTGGGTCCATATCAATGTGCCATGCTCCCCTTTCATTTGACTCCAGTACAATGGAGCAAAAGGGCGAGAGGGGCACGTATGATGTCGCTGAAGCGGACAATCGCATACGCGAGCGACGGCCGCAGGGAGCTGACGTGCCTCGCCCTGTTTTTCTTCGTGTTCCTTTCCGGTATGTACATGTTCGACGAGCGTATGAGCCTGTTTGCGGGACCGGCTCAGGTCGTGGCCTTCGAGGCGCTGCTATTGGGTGCGAGCGTCGCGGGTTTCGTGCTGCGACCGGTCTTGCTCTACCGGACCCGGCGGGTGTTTCAGATCGTTCCGGGCATCATGTCCGTGCTGGCCGCCGCGGCGCTCGTGGTGGTGCTGATGGCCCAGCGGCTGGAGGTCGCCCTGGTGGGCGGCTCGGTCGGCTTCTGCGCGCTAGGATACACGGGGTCGGCTGCCCATGCGTTCGTGTCGCGCCGCTACGCACGCAGCGCGTATCTGGCGCGCACCGTGGCGCTGAGCTATGCCGGCGGCGTGTTGCTGCAGTTCGTGTGCCATACGCTGCTGCCATCGGGCATACCGCAGCAGTTCGCGCTTGTTGTGGGGGCTATCGCCATGGTCGTCATGCTGCGCGTCGGCAACGGGCCCGACAGCGACGGCCGCGGTGCCTCTCGCGGCCCCGGGGCCGACCGGGGAACCGTTGTGCGGCTCGTGCTTGCGACGTGCTGCCTGACCGTCGTCTTCGCCGCCCTCAATGCCGCGTGCACCATGGAGCACGCTTCGGGTTCCATCGATCTGGGCGGGTGGAGTCGCCTCGTTCTCGTTGCGAGCGCTATCGCCGCCGGGCATCTGTTCGACATGCGCCGCAGGGGCGCGATGAGTCTCGTTATGTTGTGTGTTGCCATGCTCTCGACGCTCTCGTTTTTCCTGGTCGTTGTCGGCGGTAGCGTACTCGCCGCCACGCTGCTGTTCTACGTTGGCTCTGGCTTTTTCTCCGTGTTCTTCACTACGGCGTTCATGGCGCTGGCGCCTTCGACGCGGCATCCGGAGCTGTGGCCAAGCATGGGACGGATCATCAACTGCACCTGCAGCATGGTGGTCGCTGGTCCTGCTGCGGCACTTGCCGGTGGGGGCGATGTGCTGGCTGCCGCCGTCGCGATGATGCTCGTTTGCGTCGGCATGGCGATCGCCTTGCGCAAGCCGTTCGAGGTGCTCGAGGTGCCGGAGGGCCAGCCAGAGCCCGCGCCCGGTTCTTCCGCGGGCGCGTTTTCGGTCGGCGGCGAGTCCTCGGCCGAGCGCCCCTCCGACGAGTCTGTTCGTTCTGATGGTGATACCTCCGAATCCGCTCAGGAGGCGTTCGGGGAAAAGCTCACGGCGTTTGGGGCGGCTTATGGCTTCTCGGAGCGCGAGGTCGCCATCATGCGTGCGCTGTTGACGAGCGAAGGGAGCGTGAAAAGCGTGGCTGACGCGCTCTATCTTTCGCGCTCGACGCTCTACCGGCATATCTCAAGCATGAATAAAAAGACCGGAACGACGTCGCGCATGGCGCTTATCACGGCGTTTTGGTCGTGGGAGGGCCGCTGACCGCGAATTTTATTCCGTTCGGGGAGAGGGGTGCCCCACACTGCCGCTCAGGGACTTTGACCCCCCCCTGCCCTATGGTATGGTGGGGCTGCCGTACGCGTGGGCATCGGGGCCCGCGCCCGTTATTGGAGGATGCTGTGAAGAAGAGGATTCTTACCGTTCCCCTGGTCGCGATCGTCGCCGTGTGCATGGTGCTGCTGGGTGCATGCAGTAGCGGGCCTACTGCCGAGGAGCTCATCAAAGAGGACCTGGCCTCGCAGTTCGACGAGGTCAAAAAGAGCGACAGCGATTTCGTGAAGGGGGTCGAGTCGGCGTCGGGCGATAGCTTTGAGCAGCTGGGCGTCGATACCGGCGAGTTCGCAAAAGCCTATCTTGATGGGTTCGATTACAAGATCGGCTCCGTGAAGGTCAACGAGGACAAGGGGACCGCTAAGGCCACCGTGACCGTGACCTGCAAGTCTATGGCCCAGATCATCGATGCGTTCACGGCTGCCGTCGATGCCGAGACCGATTCCATGACGTCTATGAGCGAAGACGAGATCTACAAGCGCTGCGGCGCGCTGATGATGCAGGCCACCAAGGACACCAAGCCCAAGAAGACCAAATGCACGTTCACGTACAAGCTCAACAAGGACAATGCGTGGGAGGCCGACGATAGCGCTACCGACGAGATGATCGACGCGATGCTTTCGTGATCGCGCTTTCACGCTAGACGGTAAAGGCCGGTGGTCCGAGAAACGCTCGGGCCACCGGCCTTTTGGTTTGCCAGGTCTGAACGGTCTACTTGCCCAACACGATGTCGACGAGTTCCCGTTGCGTGTCGACCACGTAGTCGGCCCCTTCGGCCTCGAGCTCCTCGCGACCGCGGAAGCCCCAGGTGACGCCTATCACCTTCAGCCCAGCGTTGTGACCGGTCCGCACGTCGACGTTGGAATCGCCCACGTAGAGCGTCGTCTCGGGTGTGGCAGCGAGCTCGTCCATGACGTGCAGGGTCACGGGTGCCTCCGGCTTGGGCGGGAAGGCGTCCACACGGCCCTGGACCAGGGCGAAGCGATCGGGTCCGAAATACTGCTCGATGAGCGGCGCGGCCGAGATATGGTCCTTGTTGGTGAGGACGGCCAGCGTCACGCCCGCGGCACGCAGCGCGTCGAGCATCTCGATGGTGCCAGGGTAGGGGGCGGTGTGGTCCTCTTTGTGCTCGCCGTAGTAGGCACGGAACTCGGCGAGCGTCTGCTCGAACACGCGGCCGTCGCCGGCGTACTCGGCGGGCATGAAGCGCTCGACCAGCTTGAGCATGCCATTGCCCACTTTGTAGCGGTACTGGTCCACGGGGAACGTGGGCCAACCGTGCATCTCGCAGGTATGGTTTCCGGCGGCGGCGAGGTCGTCGAGCGTGTTCAAGATGGTGCCGTCAAGATCAAAGATCACATGGGTGTACGGTGCGGTCATGCGGGCTCCTTTGCGGGCTGGTGTTGTCTCCGCCCCATATCTTACGCATGGGATGCCCGTTGAAAAGCTCCGAATCCGTCCGATTTCCAAAACGGTCGTTGCGGCCGCTCTCGCTCAAAAGCCGCCTACAGCTCGAGCGTCTGCCCTGTTGCCGCGCAGGTGAGTTCTCCGGCATGTACGCCGCGCAGGCCCAAAAGTCGGTCGGCCAGCTCGTAGACGCGCGCACCGCGCCCCTTGAGCGCGATGATCTCAAGGCAGTTATGGTGGTCCAGGTGGACGTGCATGGTTGAGACGATCTCGTCGGTGTAGTCGTGCTGCACCTCGTCGAGGCGGCGGGTCAGGTCTCCGGTGTGATGGTCGTAGATCATGGTGAGCGAGCCGATGACCTGCTCGTCCGGGGTCCGCTGCTCTTCTTTGACCAGAGAGGCGCGAATCAGGTCGCGGATGGCTTCGGAACGGTTGGCGACGTCTCCCCGTCGCGCGATCTGCTCGTCAAAGCGGCGCAGCAGATCGTTAGGTGCCGTAACGGAAAAACGCACCAGCTCCGAGCAGCAGTCGCCGTCGGAGCCGGTGCGGCAATCGCACGGGCCTTCGTGTTGAGAGGGCATACCTACACCAACCTCACGGTTCCAACCGAATTGTGGTCCGCTTCAATGGCGTCCTCGTAGCCCTCGAGCGCGCAATGTGCCTCGTCCAGCGCCGTCATGGCGGCTTGGAGTTTGGCCCCGATGAGCTCCATGTCGAAGTTCTCGGTGGCGTGCAGGAGCTGGTGGCTCCACTCATGGGCAAGCTCGATGGTGTCGTCGACCTGTTTGACGCTCATGGCGAGCTGTCCCATGTTCATTCCCACGTCGTGCATGCGTTGCTCCTAACGGTTACAGGTACTGCTGCAGCTCGGCTGCGAGTTTGGGCTTGGGCAGTGCGCCGACGACGCGTCCCGACTCCTTGCCGTGCTTGAGCACCACCAGGGTGGGAATGGACATGACACCGTAACGCATGGCGATGTCCTGGTTGTCGTCGACGTTGCACTTGGCGACGACGACCTTGCCCGCCAGCTCGTCGGCCAGCTCGTCGACGATCGGCGAGAGCGAGCGGCAGGGACCGCACCAGGCGGCCCAGAAATCGACGATGACCGGAAGGTCTTCGTCGAGCAGCTCGTCGAAGTTTTCGACGGTGACTTGCTTGATATCGGCCATAACGACCTCCTCGTATCGTTGTTTACGCAACGGCTTATACCCAGTGCGTCCCTTTCGTTGCACGCCATTTTGGCTGTTGGGCGCAGCGGCAGGGTAGAATGGATGTCGCTGAATGGATTGGAGCCGTTATGACCGTTTCTGCCGCCGACAGGAAAAAGGCGCTCGTCGAGGCCGACAAACAGGAGCTCGCGTCGCTTACTGCGCGCGGGGTTCGTATAGCCGGGAACGCGATGTCGCCCATCGTGCTGGTGAAAGGCCAGCTGGACGAGGCTGAGGCGGCGGGTGGTGAGTTGCTCGCCGGTGCCGACGGGCACGCGCTGCGGGCGGCGCTGGGCGCTATCGGGTACGCCCCCGAGGATTTCTGCGCACTGGCGACGGTCGCCGGAGAAGGGGAGGAGGCCTCGGTGGCGCCGGGCGAGCCGATCGCGCCGGAGCTGTTCCGCGAGGCCCTGGAAGCTCTCGACCCCGAGGCAGTACTCGTGCTGGACGAGGCCGCTGCCGATGTGCTGCGCGAGGCCTACGCCGATGCTCTGGTGGTCATAGAAGACTTCGACACCGCCATGCTCAAGCCGGGCCTGGTCGCGCCGGTGCTGGGGCGCCGTGTGCTCGTGCTCGACGGCTTTGAGCGCGCACTCACCGACAAGGCGGCCAAGCAGCGCATGTGGGCGTTCATCAAGCAGCTGCCGCCGGCGGGGGCCCCGTACTAGGGCGTTGCGCACTTCGCTAGATAACGGCGCGCAGTACGAACCGATCGCCGATGATATCGAAACGGCAGTTGCCGTCCATGTGCTCCACGGCGAGCCGGATGCTCTGCGTGCCGAAGCCGTGACCGTTGCGGTGGGCTTGCGGCATGCCGTCGACGACGCGCGGCTTTGTGCCGAAGGTGTTGGAAAGCTCGAAGAGCAGCTGTCCGTCTTGCAGCGACAGGTTCAAATCGATCTTGCGGTTGCCTTCGGGCGCTTCGCCCGCCGCGGCGACGGCGTTTTCAAGCGCGTTGGACAGCACGCTGAACAGTTCGACTTCGGGGACGGGAAGCTGCTCGGGCAGCGCCGCGTGGAAGCTTGCCGCGATGCCGCGCTGCTGGATCTCCTCCTCGAACGACGAGAGCGCGATGTTCACCGTCTCGTTGGCGCAGTGCCGCCTGACCGCCGTGCGCTCGACGGTGCTGCAGATGTTGTCGAGGTGCTCGCGGGCAAGGTCGACCTGCCTCTCGTCCAGCAACATGGAGATGCCACGCAGGTAGTGGCGCATGTCGTGCCGTAGCACCGAGAGCTCACGGGCGGAACGCCGCCAGGCGTCGAGCTCCTTGGTGGCCTGCGCCGAGCGCGTCTCCATGAGCCAGCTCTTGCGCCGCGCGTTTTCCTTGGCTTCGTATTCGCGCAGGTACACTACCAAAAACAGTACGTAGAATATGCAGAGTGCAAACGCCAGGAACTCCACCGTCACCACGGAGCCCGAATGCAGCAGCGACGTGTACACGTTGGTCGCGTAGTCGAAGATGTAGTAGAACAGCGGCAGCATGAGCAGGATGGCGAGCTCCCGCGTGCTCTTTTCCGCCAGCTGTGCGGCAAGGTCGGCGGCGTGCTTCATGACCAGGTAGAAGACCGTGCCCGTGGCAGCGATGCGTACCAGGTAGTACGCGACGAGCGATTCCGCCACGGCGTATGCCGCCAAGCCGGCCCAGTTGCTGATCTGGCAGCAGAGATAGGCGCTGGTGATGGCGAGGACGATGGCGGCTGGCCGCTTGCGATGCCTCAGGAACAGGAAGAGCCCGAGCGGGGCGTGGACGCACAGCGGGTAGAGCTGCCGGGCGAGCTCTTCCCCGCCGACTACGTTGGTGAACGCGAATGCCGCGCCGGTGAGGGCCGACACACCGAGAAGCTCCGCAACATGCCGTCGGTTGAGCTCGACGTCTACCAATGCGGCCGACGAGAACACGCCGAACAGCAGCGTCGTCATATGGTGGATCGCCCACAGGATGCTTTCAAATGTCAGTGAGGCGAACATGTTCACCGCTCCGACGTATCGAAACGCGCAGCGAAATACGCGTCTTGGAACTCGTGCTTGCAGCTGCGGGCGAGCGGTATGGCGGCACCGGACCGTGTGGTGATTTCCGTGTTGCCGAAGTGGTCGATGTTACGCAGGTTGACTTGGTAGCTGCGGTGGCATTTGAAGAACGTTGCGTTTCCGGCCAGCCGGTCCTCGATGGTGCGGAACGACTCGAGGCCTTCCAGGTCGCGTCCGTCGCGCAGGCGTAGGCGGACGCGCTTGTTGCGCGCCTCGGCGAACTCGATGTCGGCGCAGCGTAGCGCCTGGAAGCCGTCGGCCGTTTTGACGACGAGTTCGCTTTCGGGTGCATGGTGCGTGCGCGCCAGTTCGTCGAGAAGCTGGCCCACGCGCTCATATGCAACGGGTTTGAGCAGGTAGTCGTACGCCTTGACCTCGTAGGATTCCAGCGCGAACTCGGGTGAGGACGTAAGGAAGACGATGCGGACGGTCGCGTCGGCGCGGCGCAGCTCGCGGGCGCAGCCCATGCCGTCAAGCAGGGGCATGATCATGTCGAGTAAAACGGCGTCGGCGCGGCGGGCAGCGTGGGCGGCGAGCAGATCGTCGCCGTTGTCAAAGGTTTCCAGCTCGACGTGAGTACCGGTATCGTTCGACCACCGTGCGGTCATCTGCTCGAGTCGATCGAGGAAGGCCGTGTCGTCATCGCATGCAAGAATCCTCACTGTCGCCGCACGACCTTTCCCGTTTCGTTGTTGCTGTCCAACACCGATTTTCCCACACCCCGGGGTAGCCGTTTGCGAGCGCGGGGTGCTGTTCGCGCCTCAGGCGTGCAATTCGCGCTGAACGCAGAGGGTTGAAGTTTCTCTCATGGAAAATGCCCATTGATTATCTGTGTCTACTCGGCGTGTTGCTGCGCCGCAATGTGATGGGGAGTGTTGGGTATGGGGAAGAAGCTGAGGAGCTGTAGGCTGCTGGCGTGCGCGTTGGCGGCAGCGTTGACGCTCGGGGGAGTGGCGACGACGCTCGCTGCGCCTACGGTGGCGGAGGCGTATCCGAGTAATGCGACAAGGCCGATACGGGACAGGAGCAGCCTTCCGGATGGCAAGAAATACTATCCTGTGAAACTTGAAGGCGGCAAGAGCTACGTGTTCGGCGGTTCGGTTGACGTCCAATATTACGAGGTGGAGGGCGGCACCAAGTTGAATCCGACCCGCCTCTATTTCAGCAGCTCTTTGGGTGGCCCGCTGACCGATAAACGCAGCAACGATAACCCGCTCTTTGTGTTTACGGGCGGCTACGTCGAGCTCATCGGCGATGATGGCGATGCAACTGAGATTCGCTGCAATGGCAAGACGTTCATGAGTGACAACGAGAACAGCGACACCACGAATATGGTCGATAAGCCGAGCGTATACAAAAGTCTTGACCTTACGGTGAGGGATCTCAAGCTTGTTTCGGGGGGAACCAAATACTCCAGACGTGCGGTTTTGCTGTATGGCACCATGTCCGAGGGCGAGACAGTGTCGTTCACCAATGTGAACATCAGTGACTGGAAGTGTGCCAGGAACGGTCCAAGTAATTATAAGAACTCAAAAGAGTACTACATTGGATCCCCCGCACCCGTGATTGTACGCGGCTATCACGCTGCCGTGGATGCGACGTTTACCAACTGCACCTTTAGCGGCAACACTGACGACTGCGCTGGTGCCTTAAGCATTGCTGGCGGCGCAAAGCGTCCTAAAGTAACATTGAACAGCTGTATATTCGAAAACAATTACCAGTCGATGATTTCGTGCGACTCGTTAGAGGTCGAGAACGGGCATGTGCATTCGGCCAATATCGTCGTTAAAAAGGCCGATCTCACATTAAACGGCTGCAGCGTTCTGACTGATTCCAAATCAGAGCCTTGCCAATACATGATCAATGGCTACCAGATGCACGCAACAAGCGCTGTTGCGGTTGCGACTGACGCATCGTGCATCATCAATAATTCGCGCATCGAAGACTTGTATGTGTCTCCCTATACGGATAAGTACGGAAAGAAAGAAGAGCTTCAAGACGCGCAGCGTAGCGCGATTTACGTCCGCGGCTCTGTGACGCTCGCCGGCAATACAAAGGTGACCACGACTAAGGCAAAGGGGGTCGATGCGTCCGAAATCGGCTCTTACGGCAAGGTGAACATCGATGAATCCTTTACCGGAAGTGCCGGCCTGGCTGTCGATGAGTCGCTATTTGATACGAACGCCGATTACAACAACTATGCTAGGTCGATAGCCCTGGGCACTTGTGGGCTCTCTAAAGATGACCTCGCGAGTCGGCTTAAGATCGGTAACGATGATATCGAGTTCGAGCTTGCGGACGGCAAGTACAAGGTCGTCCACCGCAAGCACGAGCACGTGTGGAAGTACGCCAAGAACAAGAACGGCTACAGCATTGCCGCCAAGTGCGAGGGGCAATACGAGAGCGCTCACTGCAACTTCCAAGGCACCGGGGCTACCGGCATCAAAGAAGATACGATTTCACTGATGTCTTCTAAGGAGGGCGACCTGAGCTTCACCTACAACGGCAAGCCGCGCGATGTGACGCTGACGAGCGATCGCTCTTCCGATAAGACAAACGCCGTGGCGCAGGGCAAGGTGAAGATTACCAGCGCTAGATTTTATTCTCGTGTGAACGAGAGCGATACCAAGGGCTTCGAGATGGAAGGATCGGTGCCGACCGACGCGGGCTACTATCGCGTGGTGGCGACAGTTTCCATCGAGGGCCAGGACGATATTGCTCTTGAGCGTTTGTTCAAGATTGATGGAATCAAGTTGAGCTCCTGCAAGGTTGAGGTGCTAAACAACGATACGGTCAAGAATGGCTTGCCAGCATTCAAGTGGACGGGTAAAAAGATCACCCCGAAATTCAAGGTGACTACCGAGGTTAACGGCGAGACGATCGAGCTCAGGCTGGGGCAAGATTACGAGCTGGATGAGGATCGTGGCGATTGGGATGGCACGGAGCCTGGGAAGTACAGGACGTGGCTTTGGGGTCTCAACAATTTTGCCTATGGTAAGGATTTCTACTGGACTATCTATGGCACGCAGTTTGAGAACGTTCAGGCCAGGGGATTCGAGGGTGCCTACGACGGCGAGTGCCACGTTCCGTCGGTGACGGTCGATAACGCGCCCAGCGATATGAAGATCGAATATAGTAGCGACGGCGGCTCCACTTGGTCGGTTTCGAAACCCGCTTATATAGATGTCGCTCGCGATGGTGCTGGTAACGTAATCGCCAAGACGGTCAAATACAGGGTGACGGCGACCGATTACGTGCCAGTCGAGGGCGAACTGACGATTAAAATCACCCCTGTTGATCAGGAAGCTCCTAAGAATCTCAAGACGGCTGCTGCAACCGGTCATGGCTTGACGGATGGCGGCATCGAGGGCGTCGACGATACGTGCGAGTGGAAAGCCGAGGGAAAGAGCGGCTATCAGAAGCTTGCTAAGGGGCAAACGGCGATCAGGGGGCTTGCTGCTGGCAAATACACCATTCGTCGCAAGGCCGATCTCAACCACAACGCCTCCGACGCCGTGACCGTAGAGGTCAAGGACGGTCCCAAAAAGGCTGACGGCACCGGTTGGAAATATGATGAGGCTACGCATTGGAAGGATTGCACCTGCGGCAAGGAGCGCCTGGATCAGGCTGGTCACACGTTCAAGACGGTGATCGACAAGGAACCGTCGGCAACTGAGACCGGCTTGAAGCACGATGAGTGCACGGTGTGCGGCTATCAGCTCGCATCCGTCGAGATCCCGGCGGCATCGATTACCGGTTACTCCGGCGAGTATGACGGCGAATGGCATACCGTCGATGCGTCCAATATTCCTGAGGGTGCGACGGTTCAGTACAGTACCGATGGCGGCAAGACCTGGTCTGCCAACGCTCCCCAGATCAAGAACGCCGGCAAGCAGACAGTGAAGTACGAGGCCACGGTTGAGGGCAATGTTGTTGAGAACGATATCGTGCTCGAGGTCAAGCCGCGTAAGATCACGGTCAGGCCGAACGATGCCTCCAAGACCTACGGTGATTCCGACCCCACGCTCGGCTACAGCGTGACCAAGGGCTCGCTCGTGAAGGGCGAAAACCTGGAGAAGATCTCCGTCCTGCGCGACGGCAGGCGCGATGCAGGCATTGAGTCCATGAAGGCCGTGCAGCCCGAGGGCGCTAACGCCAATTACAGCATCACGTTTGAGCAAGGCACGTTTACCGTTAAGCAGCGTGTGCTGACCGTGACGTGGGGCACTTCCGGCTTTACCTATGATGGTAAGGCGAAGGTCCCCTCGGTGACGCTCGGCAATGTGGCACTGGCGTACAACGATGCCATTGAAGCAATGGTTGATGGCGCTCGGACCGAAGCCAACGGCGCGGGGGAACACTACACGGCTACCATCACGGGTCTCAAGGGCGAGAAGGCCGGCAACTATGCACTGCCCGCCGACGGTACAACGTGCGAGTTCACGATCAAGAACGCCGAGCAGGGCGCTCCGGTTGTCCAAGTCGAGGCTGAGAGCATCAGCGGAAAACATGATGGTGCACTGACCGGTCTCGATGAGAACATGGAATGGCGCGAAGAAGGCTGGATGAGCTACAAGCTGATCGGCGAACATTCCAAGATCAGCGGTCTCGCGCCCGGCACCTATTGCGTGCGCTATCGTGCCAAGGCCAACCACGACGCCTCGCCCGACACAACGCTGACGGTCCTTGCCGGCCGTAAGCTCAAGGTGGTGCTGCCGTCCGAGCAGGTGGGTTATTCCCTTGCCGCCTCGGCAGCCGAGCTCGATTGGCACCAGGCCGCAGAGCTCACATTCAACCTGGACAGCCAGTATTTCACGACCGATGATTTTGCCTTGAAGGTCAACGGCAAAAAGGTTGAGCTTGCTGACAACGGTACCTACACGCTGCCCGCGGCCGAAGACGATGTGAATGTGACGGTCGAAGGCGTGCTTAAGCATGAGCCCGATGGCAACGGGTGGAAGAACGACGAGACGTCGCACTGGCATATCTGCCGCTGCGGTGACGTGATCGATAAGGCTGAGCACTCCTTTGAGTGGGTGACCGACGTCGAGCCGACGGCTTCCTCCAAGGGTTCCAAGCATCAGGAATGCACGGCATGCGGCTATAAGGGCAAGACGGCCGAGATCGCCATGCTGCCGCCGACGATCGTCGAGGGCATGGGCCAAAAGCTCACCGTCGGAGCCGCCAAGGACCTGACCTTCCGCTCCGACGCACCGTTCGACCTGTTCGTGCGGGTACTCGTTGACGGCAAGGAGCTCGATGAGGACCTCTATGAGCTGCGCGAAGGTAGCACCGTCGTGACGCTCAGGGCTTCCTACCTGGCCACGCTCAAAGCGGGCGAGCACGAGCTCGCCGTGGAGTCCGAGACCGGCACCGCGTCGACCACGTTCGTGATCGAGGAGCAGAAGGCCCCGACGACCGATCCCGGCACCACGACAACGACCACGACGACCGTGACCACGACGACCAAGAAGAAAGCTCACAAGAAGCAGACGGTTGCCGGTGCACTTGCCGCTACGGGTGATGACACGTTCACCAAGGTCGGTATCTGCGTCGCCACGGGTGCAGTGCTCGTCTTTGCCGGCGCGATCTTACGTCGCCGGAACAACTAGCCGCCGACAGCCAGCGCGGTACCCATACGTTGCCCCCGCAGGCCCCGGACGCCCCACGGCGTCCGGGGCCTGTTGTCTTTGCGCCGTCTTTACAGCTGTCTTGTCAGCTGTAAAGCGTAGTGTCATACTGTCGCCCAATGATTCGCAACAAGAGAGGGGCCTCGATGACTGAGGAAGCGAACAGGGGCGCGGCGGACATGGCGCGCGATATCGCCGAGGGACTGGCGTCGGCGACGACCGCCACGGAGCGTGCGGCCATGATTCCATCGGAGCTGGCGGAGGCTATCGAGCGGCTTAAGCGCACGCGCGACGCGGTGGTGCTCGCGCACTATTACGTGGCGCCCGAGGTCCAGGCGGTGGCCGACTATGTCGGCGACTCGTTCTACCTGGCAAAACTCGCCAAGAGCCTACCTCAGCAGACGATCGTCCTGTGCGGCGTCGAGTTCATGGGCGAAAGCGCCAAGCTGCTCAATCCCGAGAAGACGGTCCTGCTGCCCGAGATCGCGGCAGACTGCCCCATGGCTCACATGGTCAAGCGCGAGACGGTGGACGCCGCCCGCGCCGAGTACGGTGACGACCTGGCCGTGGTGTGCTACGTCAACTCGACGGTCGAGATCAAGAGCTGGAGCGATGTGTGCGTGACGAGCTCCAATGCCGTGAAGATCGTGTCCGAGTTGCCGCAGAAGCACATCCTGTTCATCCCTGACCAGAACCTGGGCCGCTACGTGGCCGAACAGGTGTCCGACAAGCACGTACTGCTCAACAAGGGGTACTGCCCGCGCCATCACATGATCACTGTCGATCAGGTGATCGATGCCGAGGAGGCGCATCCGGATGCCCTCGTGCTCGCCCACCCCGAATGCAAGGCCGACGTGCTCGCCGAGGCCGACTACATCGGCTCTACGGCCGGCATCATCAAGTACGCCGAGGAGTCCGATGCCCATGAGTTCATCATCGTGACGGTACGCGGCGTGCTCTACGAGCTCGAGCGCCGTTGTGCCGGCTCGGGCAAGCGCTTCTACTTCCCGGCGGTCAAGCCCACGTGCGTGAACATGGACATGATCACGCTCGAGAAGCTCGTGCGCTGCCTAGAGAACGGTTCCGGCGAAGTGGAGATCGGGGTCGATGAGGCTGCGGCCGCCCAGGCGAAGCTCACACTCGACCGCATGCTCGAATACGCTGCGAAGTAGGGAAGAGGCCATGGATTACCAGGATATGAAATGCGACGTCGTCATCGCCGGCTGCGGTGTCGCCGGTCTGTACGCGGCGCTCAACCTGCCCGAGGGCTGCGATATCGTGATGCTCTCCAAGGGTGAGGTCGACGAGTGCGATTCCATGCTCGCCCAGGGCGGTATCTGCGTGCTGCCCGAGGGCGGGGACTACGGGGCGTTCTTCACCGACACCCTGCGTGCCGGCCATTACGAGAACCGTCGCGAGAGCGTCGACATCATGATCCGCTCGAGTCGCTCGGTGATCGACGACCTCATCGCGCTGGGCGTCGACTTCGAGCGCAAGGCCGACGGCAGCCTCGACTTCACGCGCGAGGGCGCGCACTCCCGCCCGCGCATCGCGTTCCATGCCGATATCACCGGTAAGGAGATCACCACCAAGCTGCTGGCGGCCGTCCGCCGCCTGCCGAACGTGCGCATTCTTGAGCACGTGGCCATGGTCGATGTCATCGAGGAAGAACGCGACGGCGCACCGGCATGCGCGGGCATCGTGGCCGTTCCCGTGACGGAGGAGGGCTCCACGGCACCTGCCGACGAGCTGACCGCGGCGGGCTCTGCCACGACGTTTGAGATCCGCGCTGCCCATACCCTGTGGGCGACCGGTGGTATCGGTGGCGTGTACGACCATTCCACCAACTTCCCGCAGCTCACGGGAGATGCGTGCTACATCGCCCAAAAACACGGCATCGCACTGGAGCATCTGGACTACGTGCAGATCCATCCGACGGGCCTGGCATCGCCGCAGCCGGGTCGCACGTTCTTGATCTCGGAGAGCTGCCGCGGGGAGGGCGCCGTGCTGCTGGATGCCGCCGGCGAGCGCTTCACCGACGAGCTGCAGCCGCGCGACGTGGTCGCCGCGGCCATCAAGGCGCAGATGAAGAAGGACGGCACCGACAACGAGTGGCTGTCGTTCGACCCGGTCGAGCGCGACGTGGTGAAGAACCACTTCGCCAATATCCGTGAGCGCTGCCTCGAAGACGGCCGCGATATCCTGGAGGAGCCGATCCCCGTCGTCCCCACGCAGCACTACTTCATGGGTGGCGTGTGGGTCGACCGCGACTCCGCCACGAGCATGTCGGGGCTCTATGCCGCTGGCGAGACGGCCTGCAACGGCGTGCACGGCAAGAACCGTTTGGCGAGCAACAGCCTGCTCGAGTCGCTCGTGTTCGCCCGCCGTGCGGCATACAAGATGCGCACCGGCGCATCGCTGCCCGTCGAGATTGCCGGCGAGCCTGCGCTGGATGGTCTGCATCGCGCGATCTCGCCCGATGCGCTGGCCATCGACGAGCTGTGCACTCTGGACGGAACGGCTACGACGGAGGGCGCCCCCGCATATGGCGAGGCGCCGTGCGACATCGATTCGATTGCCAAGGAGGCATAGGAGATATGGATCCCATCGCCATGAAGCTCGTCGCGGACGACCTGATCATGCAGGCGCTGCGCGAGGATATCACGTTCGAGGACGTCAGCACGGCATCGGTGTGCCCCACCGCGCGGCCGGCCGAGGTGCAGCTTATCGCCAAGGCTGACGGCATCATCGCCGGGCTCGATGTATTCGCGCGTACGTTCGCACTGCTCGACCCCGCTACGCGCGTGGAGGCCGAGGTCGCCGACGGCGATGCCGTCACGGCTGGCCAGCATGTGGCGACCGTCTACGGCGATGCACGCGTGCTGCTCTCGGGCGAGCGCGTGGCCCTCAACTACCTGCAGCGCATGAGTGGCATCGCCACCTACACGCATGCCATGGCGCAGGCGCTCGAGGGGACCGGTACGGTGCTCGTCGACACGCGCAAGACCACGCCGGGCATGCGCGTGTTCGAGAAGGCGGCCGTGGCCATCGGCGGCGGGCGCAACCACCGCTACAACCTCTCGACCGCGGTGATGCTCAAGGACAACCACATCGACGCCGCCGGCGGCGTTGCGCGCGCGATCAACATGGCGCGCGAGCACGCGTCGTTCACGACGACGGTCGAGGTGGAGTGCGAAGGCCTCGACATGGTGCGCGAGGCTGTCGAGGCGGGTGCCGACATCATCATGTTCGACAACATGACCCACGACGACATGGCCGCCGCGATCGAGCTGATCGACGGCCGCGCCAAGACGGAGTGCTCGGGTAACGTCGACGCAACGAACATCCGGGCGCTTGCCGACCTGGGTGTCGACTACATCAGCTCGGGTGCCCTGACGCATTCGGCGCCGATCCTCGACCTATCGCTCAAGCATCTGCGCATGCTGGACGGTGAGGAATGAACGGCCAGGAGCGCCGGGACGCGATCGTCGAGGAGCTGACGGGCGCGGTCAAGCCGGTATCCGGTAGCGCGCTAGCCAGTGCGGTAGGCGTGAGCAGGCAGGTGGTGGTGCAGGATATCGCCCTGCTGCGCGCTGACGGACACGACATCATCGCGACGAACCGCGGCTATGTGCTGCAAGAGGCCCAGCACACGCCCATGGTGCCCACACGCCTGGTCAAGGTGCACCACGGCCTGGACGATCTGGGTGACGAGCTCCAGACAATCGTCGACTTGGGCGGCGCGGTGCTCAACGTGATCGTGAACCACCGCGTGTACGGCAAGATCACCGCCGACCTCGACATCCGCAACCGCCGCGACGTGGAGCGCTACCTCGAGGCCATCGAGAGCGGCAAGAGCTACCCGCTGCTCACGGTCACGAGCGGCTACCACTTCCATCGCATCGCCGCCGACACCGAGGAGGACTTGGACGAGATCGAGGCCGCACTCAAGGCGAAGGGCTACCTGGCCGAGATCATGCCCTACGAGGACGACCTGCTGGGCTAGTGCCGCTGGCGCTCTGCGGCCCATCCCTATATGGTTCGTCTCTATACGGTTCGTCCCGCTTAAGACCAGATTTGCCGCTTCGAGTGGAGAAAACCGGTCTCAACCGGGACAAAACCGGTGGCCGGATGGGATGCCGCCTGTTCTTCGGTCCCTCCTTATATTCGGTTCGTCCCACTTGAGACCAGATTTGGCGCCCTGAACGGAGAAAACCGGTCTCAACCGGGACGAACCGCCGGGTGGGAACGAACCGAGTGCAGCCAAAAAAGAAGGCCATCGCGGCGATGCGATGGCCTTCTTTGCTAACGGCGTACTTCGAACCGTTCTGTGTGATGCGCTTAGTCCTCGACGATCTCGGAGATAGCGCCAGCCGGGCAGGCATCCTGGCAAGCGCCGCAGGCGATGCAGGACTCCTCGTCGGTCACGGTAGCGGTGTCCTGGAGCTCCAGGACACCCTGGGGGCAGGTGTCGACGCAAACGCCACAAGCGATGCACTCGTCGGCATCAATTACGGGATGAGCCATGTCAGTTTCCTCTCTGTTGCACCGGCGCGAACATGCGATGAGCGCCGGCTCGTTCGGTCACTAAAGTACCACGTGCACACCCGTTTGCAATACCCCCGACCGGCCATCTACATACCGTTCGCCGAGTATGCCGCGGCTTACTGAAAAATCGCCAGTTCAAGCCGCTGAGCTGCAGAAATGTTAGCCCGTGGTGACTTGAAATCCTCGTGCGACGACACCTAGAGCGTCTGCTCGGTGCGCCCGATGATGTCATCCTGCGTCGCGCGGCTCAGCACGTTGAAGAAGGCCGAGTAGCCCGCCACGCGCACGATCAGGTCTTTGTGCTTCTCGGGGTGCGCCTGTGCGTCAAGCAGTGTCTCGCGGCTCACGATGTTGTACTGCACGTGGTAGCCGTGCAGGCGGTTGAAGAACGTCGACACGAGCATCTCGAGCTTCTGCTTGTTCTCCTCGGTCGAGAGCATGGAGGGCGTCATCTTCTGGTTGAGCAGCACACCGCCGGTGATCTTCTCGGTCGGGAGCTTGGACACCGATTTGAACACGGCGGTGGGGCCGTGGGTGTCGGCGTTGTGCGCCGGCGAGCAGCCCTCGGCGAGCGGTTCGTGTGCATGGCGGCCGTCGGGCGTGGCCATGGTGCCCATGCCCTGTCCCACGTTCGCGCTGATGGAGCTCGTGCCGGCGTAGCGGATGCCGCCGACGGGCCCGCGGCCGTGACGGGTGTTGGGGTACTTGGCGATCTCGTCGATATAGGGCGCGTAGGCGTCCACGATCAGCTGATCGACAGAATCGTCGTCGTTGCCGTACTTGGGGGCCTCGTCGATGAGCATCTGGCGGATGCGCTCGCCCTCCTCGCCGGCGAAATCGCTCGTGAGTGCGTCCCAGAGCTGCTGCTGGGTGATGCGGCCCTCGTCGAACACGAGTTTCTTGATGGCGGCCAGCGAATCGGCCATGTTGGCGATGCCCACCTGTAGGCCGCTGATGAAGTCGTAGACAGCGCCGCCCTCCTTGATGGTCTTGCCGCGGGCGATGCAGTCGTCGGTAAGAGTGGAGCACAGGACGTCGGGCACGTCGCGCTCGGACGCCTTGTCGATGGCGTTCTCGACGATCACCGACCAGCGCGTGATCTCGCGCAGGGTCTTGTCCCAGGCGTCCATGAGCTCGTCGTAGCTTTTCATCTGCGTGAACATGCCGTGACCCTCGACAAAGCGCTTACCGGTGGTGAGGTCGACGCCGTCGTTCATGGCGCACAGCAGCATACGCGGGAAATTGATGTAGCTCATGCCGGTGCAGCGGTAGCCCCACTTGCCGGGCACGGCGGTCTCGACGCAGCCCACGGCGGAGTAGTTGTAGGCGTCCTCGGGTGCCACGCCCCATTTGATGAACGAGGGGATGATGACCTCGTCGTTGTTGAGGGCTGGCATGCCGAAGCCGAGCTTCATGACCTCGACGCACTCGTCGTAGAAGTGCTTGTCGAGGTTCTTGTGGTAGCGCACGGTGAGGTTAGGCTGGGTGAGGCGCGTCTGGGCGATGGACTGCAGCACGGTGAAGGAGAGCGCGTTGACGGCGTCCTTGCCGTCGGTCGTCTGGCCGCCGATGGTCACGTTCTGGTACATGGGCGAGCCGGCGCTGCTGAAGGTATGGGCTTGGCTGCGCACCTTGTTGACGGAGAGCGTCTTGATCCACAGGCACGTGAGCAGCTCGAGGGCATCGTCGCGGGTGAGAGCGCCGGAGTCGATGTCGGCCTGGTAATAGGGGTGGAGATATTGGTCAAAGCGCCCATAGGACAGGCTATGGCCGTTGGACTCGATCTGCAGCAGCAACTGGATGAACCAGACCGACTGCACGGCCTCGCGGAAGTTGCGGGCGGGCTCGTAGGGCACGCGGTCGCAGTGTTCGGCCATCTGCGTGAGCTCGGCGGCGCGTGCGGGGTCGGTGGCGGCGAGCTCGGTGGCCTGGCTGCGCGCGAGCTCGGCATAGCGGTGCGCGAAGCGGCGGACGGCGTCGATGACGATCAGCACGGCCTTGTAGAACACGTACTTATCGATCGAATCGGGATCGGTGAGGTCGAGCGCGGCCTTGTAGGCGCGGGCGCGCTCCTCGTAGCCGCGCAGACCGTCCTTGAGCACGCGGCCGTAGTTGACCACGATGTGGGCGTCGCCGGCGTTGAGCTTGCCTTCCATGCCGAACAGGCCCGTCTCCATGAAGACGGAGACCTCATCGGGCAGGAGCGCCTCGCCGCGGGCGCGCAGGGTGTTGTTCTTCCAGAACGGGGCAATGTCGCGCAGCTGCCGTTTCGTTTCCTCGGTGATGTAGAACACGTCGCCGTCGCGCTTCTCGAACTTATCGAGTTCGTCGATGATGAAGCCCATGGTGTACTCGGGGAATACCGGGGCGTTGCGGTTCTTGGTGGCCTGGTTGCCGGCGATGAGGGTCTTGTCCTCGATGTAGATCGTCATGTTGTCCAGGACATGCTCGAACATGAGCGCACGCTTCATGACGGGCGGCTGGTTGAGCGTCTCCCTGTACGATTCGGTGGCGAGGATGGCGCGCTCGGCGTCGACGTAGGGCTTCTCGTCGAGCATCTCCTCGCGAAATGCCTGCATGCGCGGGGTGAGGGTTCCGAAATGGGCGATGTTTTCCATGGTGTTGCTCCTTGTCGGTAGGGGTTTGGAACGGATGGGTTAGAAGAAGGCGTCGACGCCGAGCTCGATGAAGCGGTCACGGTAGCTCGTGAGGTCCTCGCGGTGGAGCTGGGGGACGCCGTGCATGCCGTAGGGGCGATCGAGCATCTGGTACTTGCGCTCGCCGAACTGGTGAAAGGGCAGAAGCTGCACGCGCGCGGCCCCGACTTCGGCAAGGCGCTGCGCGAAGCCGTCGACGTCGGAGAGCGAATCGTTGAAACCGGGGATGACCGGCAGGCGGGGAAGCACGTCCTTGCCGGCGGCGATGGCGGCCGACATGTTGGCGAGCGGCAGCTCGTTTGAGACGCCGGTGCCCGCGCGGTGCCGCTCGACGTTCCAGTGCTTGATGTCGAACAACAGCAGGTCGAGGTGGGGAAGCGCGCGCTGGAAGGTCTCGGTTGCCACGTAGCCGGTGGTCTCGATCGCGGTGTGGATGCCAGTCTCCTGCGCGACCGTGAGCAACGCGCAGGCGAAGTCGGGCTGCATGAGCGCCTCTCCGCCGGAGAGCGTGAGCCCACCGCCGCTTTCCTCGTAGAAGGGGCGGTCCTGCTCGACGACCTCCATGACCTCGCTAACGCTCTTGCGTTCGCCCTCGACCGAGAGCGCGTGCGCCGGGCAGGCGCGTGCGGCCTCGAGGGCCGCGGAGGAGGTGCCGTCGTTCACATGGATGCGGCCGTTTTCATAGGCGATCTCGCCGTGTTCGCAGCTTTGAACGCAGTGCAGGCAGCCGAGGCATTTCTTCGCGTCCCAGAGCAGCTGCTGGCGCGGAAGCTGGCTTTCGGGGTTGGAGCACCAGGTGCAACGAAGGGGGCAGCCCTTGAAGAACACGGTCGTTCGGATGCCGGGACCGTCGTTCACACTGAACTTTTGGATGTTGAACACGATGCCGGTTTCGTCCATAACGTTTGCTCCTTTCAAGCAACATTCGAAAGACGTTTGCTTTAAGTATATACGAAACGTATATCAGTTTCGAACGAAAGTATCTTGAATTGTGAAAAAGCCAGGCGCACCTTGGGGCGGCCGGGCGGGGTCGGGGCGGCGGCGACTCGCCGTCACGCGCAGATGAGCTCGATATGGCGTTCGGCGAGCTCATCTCGGGCGCTCTGGGGGATGGCGGCATCGGTGATGGTCGTCACGTCTTTGCCGCTGAGCTGCAGCGGCACGGTTCCGCGGCGACCGAACTTCTCGCTTTCGGTGAGGACGATCACGCGCTCGGCGTGCTCGGCCATGTCGGCGACCGCCTGCGCGCGCATCTGGTCGGAGTTGGTGAAGCCCGTGCGGGCCGAGAAGCTGTCGGTGCCGGCGAAGAAGAGGTCCACGAAAAAGCCCGCGACGCTGTTCGCGACCATCGGACCCACCATGACCTGCGATTCGTTTTGGTAGATGCCGCCCAGCAAGATGACCTTGGCCGCCGGCTCGTTGCGCACGAAGCTGGCGATGAAGGCGCTGTTGGTAACGATCGTCACGTCGCGGCGGGTGGTCACGATCTGGCGCGCGAGCAGGGCACAACAGCTGCCCGACTCTATGAGTACGGTGTCGCCGTCGTGGACGAGCTCGGTCGCACGGCGCGCTATCTTGAGCTTCTCCTCGTAATGGTAGGCGAGGCGCCCCTCGACGTTGTCCGTGCTGCGCAGCATGGCGTAGCCGTGCTCGCGCTTGATGAGGCCGCGTTCCTCGAGCGCGGTGAGGTCCTTGCGCATAGTGACCTGCGATACGCCGAGCTCGCGGGCGAGTTCGGTCACCTCGAGCTTCGTGCGCCGCGTCAGCAACTCCAGGATACGGTTCGTCCTCGACGCCATAGAGCCCCCTCTTCGAAAGCGAAATGCATAGGAATGAGTTTCGAACGAAAGTATATCGGATTTGGTGTGGATTGTAAAAGCAACTCAACGGCTGAGACGGTTCCGAACGAAAGAAAAATCAATTACGAACGTTGACAAGATGCCAGCGATTTCATATAACGGTGCCAACGCATCGGCACGCATCGGCAGCAAGAAAGGAACGTTCTCATGAAGCTCATCATCGACGACGCAGACACCAAGGCCATCTCCCGTCTGGTCGAGTACTATCCCATCGACGGCGTGACCACCAATCCCTCGATCCTGGCAAAGTCGGGTCGTCAGCCGTTCGAGGTCCTCAAGGAGATCCGCTCCATCATCGGCCAGGAGCTCGAGCTCCACGTGCAGGTCGTCGCCCGCGATGCCGCCGGCATGCTCGATGACGCCCACCGTATCGTTTCAGAGCTGGGCGAGGGGACGTTCGTCAAGGTCCCCAGCGTGCCCGAGGGCTTCAAGGCCATGAAGGCGATGCACGCTGAGGGCATCAACATCACCGCGACCGCCATCTACACTCCGATGCAGGGCTTCGTGGCCGCCAAGGCCGGTGCGAGTTATGCCGCCCCCTATGTCAACCGCATCGACAACATGGGCTATGACGGCGTCGGCGTGGCGAAGGCCATCCATGACGTCTTCCGCGCCAACGACCTGCCTTGTGAGGTGCTTGCGGCGAGCTTCAAGAACTCGCAGCAGGTGCTCGACCTTGCCCGCCACGGTATCGGTGCCGCGACGGTGGCCCCTGCCGTCATCGATGGCCTGGTCAAGAACGCCGCCATCGACGCCGCCGTCGACGCGTTCGTTGCGGACTTCGAGGGCCTCGTGGGTGCTGGCAAGACCATGGCTACGCTGTAGACGAGGCGGATTGCAGCTGAATAGATCGAGGCGGGCATATGGGAGGGCTGGCTAACGTGCCAGCGGGTGCCCCGCCTGCGCTGATTGCGAAAGGGCCGGCTCCGGTGACGGAGGCGGCCCTTTTCCTGTATGGGCGGGCTTTGTCGGCTTGTGGGCTCTATAGGTTCTGCCAACTCGCGGGTTCCAGTGACTTGCATGGGCCCCGCCGGTTCGTGCGCGCCTCGCTGTGTACCTTACTGGTTCGTATGGGTCCCGCTGCCGCGCAAAGCGTCGCAATAATGGACGAAAATCTTCCAATCGTTAAATAGGGCCTTTAATTGCGACGCTTCTGTTCGGGCGACCGTGCTCCGCGGTGCCCATATGGGCTTAAGGACGTGTATTCTAAGAGTGCATGACTTAGATCTTTGGCAGCCTCCGTTAACCCATGCCGGCCTTGTGACCTGCGCATTCAGTAACCTAAACTCCGAACGATAAAAAATCTTATATGGATTGACTTAGATTTTGTATAATCCGGCCCATAAGGGATACACTACATCTCGAACGAACCGCACGAGCGTCCGCGGTATCCGCCGCGCGGCGCGAACGCACACAAAGAAGAAGGGATCTCTCATGGGTAAGATTCTCGGTATCGACCTTGGTACTACCAACTCCGCTATGGCTGTTCTCGAGGGTGGCTCGCCCACGATCATCGTCAACGCCGAGGGCGACCGCACCACGCCGTCCGTCGTGGGTTTCCGTGCCGACGGCGACCGCGTCGTGGGCAAGGCCGCTAAGAACCAGGCCGTGACCAACCCCAAGAACACCGTGTTCTCCATCAAGCGTTTCATGGGCCGCAAGTACTCCGAGTGCACCTCCGAGCTCAAGACCGTGCCGTATGAGGTCAAGGAGGGCCAGGGCGGCCGCGCCGTCGTCTCCATCGAGGGCCAGGACTATACCGCCGAGCAGGTCAGCGCCATGATCCTCTCCAAGATGAAGGCCGACGCCGAGAAGTACCTCGGCGAGACCGTCACCGACGCCGTCATCACCGTCCCGGCCTACTTCAACGACGCCCAGCGCCAGGCCACCAAGGACGCCGGTAAGATCGCCGGCCTGAACGTCAAGCGTATCGTCAACGAGCCGACTGCCGCGGCACTTGCCTACGGCCTCGACAAGCAGGGCTCCGACCAGCGCATCCTCGTCTTCGACCTGGGCGGCGGCACCTTCGATGTCTCCATCCTCGACCTTGCCGACGGCGTCTTCGAGGTCCTTTCCACCTCCGGCGACAACCACTTGGGCGGCGACGACTGGGACCAGCGCGTCATCGACTGGATGGCCGATAAGTTCCAGCAGGAGAACGGCGTCGACCTGCGTCAGGACCCCATGGCCCTGCAGCGCCTCAAGGAGGCTGCCGAGAACGCCAAGAAGGAGCTCTCCGCGGCCCAGCAGTCCACGATCAACCTGCCGTTCATCACGATGAACCAGTCCGGCCCGCTGCACCTCAACTACACGCTGACCCGTGCCGAGTTCGAGAAGATCACCCGCGACCTGCTCGAGCGCTGCAAGCAGCCGGTCACCAACGCGCTGCGTGACGCCAACCTCAAGCTCTCCGACCTGACCGAGGTCATCCTCGTCGGCGGCTCCACCCGTATGCCCGCCGTCCAGGATCTGGTCAAGACCATGACCGGCAAGCAGCCCAACATGTCCGTGAACCCGGACGAGGTCGTCGCCGACGGCGCTGCCGTCCAGGGCGGCGTGCTCACCGGTGACGTCGAGGGCATCCTGCTGCTCGACGTGACCCCGCTGTCGCTCGGCGTCGAGACCATGGGCGGCATCATGACCAAGATGATCGACCGCAACACCACCATCCCGACCTCCAAGACCGAGATCTACTCCACCGCTGCCGACAACCAGACCAGCGTCGAGATCAACGTCCTGCAGGGCGAGCGCGAGCTTGCCCGCGACAATAAGTCGCTCGGTAAGTTCCAGCTCACCGGCATCCCGGCCGCCCGCCGCGGCGTGCCGCAGATCGAGGTCACGTTCGACATCGACGCCAACGGCATCGTGAAGGTCTCCGCTAAGGACAAGGGCACCGGCAAGGAGCAGCAGATCACCATCTCCG
>ERZ808240.1195-NODE-1195-length-32887-cov-17.786611_pt1 | contig 32887 bp, 30 predicted proteins | sample MGYA00521084_ERZ808240 | MGnify/ENA primary metagenome ERZ808240 (study PRJEB31516, sample SAMN03275571) | gut metagenome | biome: mammalia-associated habitat; material: feces | host: Papio cynocephalus | place: Kenya | collected 2012-08-06 ... | reverse complement strand
TATTTTTCCCGCTAATGTTTAAAAAAAATTAAGACATTTTCAAAAGTTATTGACAGCAAAAACCATGTATATTTCAACATAGTTTCTATTTAAACCTTCATTAATTCTTCTTCTTTAGCTTTAGCCCTTTCATCAATTATTTTATTATATTTATTTATTAATTCTTGAATTTCTTCATAATAAGAATTTTCTTCATCTTCAGGTAATTCTTGTTTTTTAACATTATTACGAGCATCTTCTCTAGCATTTCTTAAGGCTACTTTGCCATCCTCAGCTAAAGCTTTAACTTGTTTTACATAATCTTTTCTTTTTTCTTCAGTTAATTCTGGTATAGTCATTATAACCATTTCTCCATTATTAGTAGGAGTAATACCTAAATTTGCTTCATTAATTGCTCTTTCAATATCTTTAATACATGATCTATCAAAAGGTTTAATAAATAATTGTCTAGCTTCTGGTACAGTTATATTTGCTAAACTTTGAATAGGAGTAGGTGTCCCATAATAGTCTACCATAACACCACTAACCATTGAAGGATTAGCACGTCCGGCTCTAACATTATTAAATCTACTTTCCATATTTTCAATGGCTTTCATCATTCTAAGTTCAGTTTCTTCTAAAATATCCATAAATAAATTTCTCTCTTTCTAACAATAATATATCTAAAATTTTAACTTAAAGCAAGAATTAATATTGCTAAAGTAAGTCCTAAAAGTAAGGATACCTCCAAAATAACGGTTGTAAGAATAATCCCATTACTATTTATTCTATGTTTTTGTTCCATCAACAAAACCTTATGATGCCCTTCTTTTTGTGCTTTATGTTCTTCATTTAAAGCTGGATTATTTCTTTCTTCAATTACTTTGTCATAATCAGATACCAAATCCATATTAATTAATGATACTCTTAAATAGTTTACATATAAATCTAAAAAAGTTTGTTCATCAGTTGTAATAATTTCATCATGCATCCTACCAATTAACCATTTTGCATAATTATTTAATTCATTTTTCATATTTTCCGTAATATATTCATTCTTAACAATTTTTTGAAATATTTTACAAGCATCTTCGTAAGTCATATTATCTTTTTCCTCCTATTCTTTCTCACTATTTAATATGTTATTCTAGCGAAACCATCACCGGCTTTTGCACATTTGCTAATTGGTTCTTCAGAATATCCGACTGGACAGTTTTCTTTATCTTTTAGTTCACTTTCTCCTATTGTATTGATGCTATATGTATTTTTATCACTTGATTCTTCACAACCATAACAATACATAGCTTTTTCTGTTAACACTGCATTACCTATATAGCCTGATCCACCGGATCCTCCAGCGGCATTTATAGCAGAACCACCTCCGTAATAGCCACCGCCACCTCCAGAACAATAAATCTTTTCTGTATCTTTTATACAACTAGCACCTAAACCAAAGAAGCCATTTTTACCACTGCTTTCTTTCACATATGTTCCTCCACTAGTTTGCGTTCCACCATAACTTAAATAATTTTCGGAAGACACTTTGTTAATAATAACAATGTTTGTGGCACTAATGCCATTAATTCCTCCACCTGATCCTCCTTTACCATAATTTTTACTATTTTGATAAGCACCACCACCGCCGCCACCAGCAACTATTAAAACTTTTTCTTGTTTTTCCTCAAAAGAATTTAACAATCCTGATTCTAAAGCAATGTGCGTAGCACCACCGCCACCTGATACAAAATAACTATTATTATAACCATTACCACCACCATTATAACCTCCTAAAACTTCTTTATTTTTAGATCCATCAGTTCCTTTTCCACCAACAACAACAAATAAGTAATCCCCTTTATGTAAATTTATTTCACCTACACTATAAGCACCATAACCTCCTGTTACATTGCCTTTCGTATAACTACCACCTTGAGCACCCCATACTTCTAATTTGTATATTCCAGTCTTAGGCGCTACAAAGATTTGATTTTTACCAGTACATATAAAATCTTTTACCCTATCAAATTCATCTTTTGGATCATCTATTTTAATTTCATTATTATCATAAGCTTCATACTTAGCAAAATAATAATGATCATCTCTATTTATTTTAACAATCGTTATACAAGGAACTTTATTACTATCATCACACTTAGTAATCTCATTCTTATTTTCTATACTTTTTAAATAATTAATTGTCGTACCATCATAACATAACAATTGATTTTTATTTTTATCACAATCAACATTTGTTGATTCAAATATATTATTAAAGCCATTTTTAGAAAAAAAATATATTTTTTCTATTTTTAAATTTTTAAATATGCCCTTATAATTATCATTATCACTCATATCATCAATATTAATAATTTTATAACTACTATCACTATCCCAATTTGTTAAATCATTTACATATTTGTAAGCATAATATGCAGTATACATATCTTCAACATTATCATAATAATTTACTTTACTTGAATTAATAATCATCTTATTATAATTAGAATATAAAATTATCATACCAATTAAAAGTACACTCATTACTATAATTGTTTCTATCAAAACAAATCCATTTTTATTGGTCACAACCACTTGCACCCCCTTCTAATACATAAGGATTAGATAAAGTTCCATCCCCTCCAATAATTTCAGTTAATGAATTTATATAAAACACTAATCTAACAAATATTTTGTCACCAGTTATATCTTCATTTTTTATTTCTTCAGTTTTTTCTAAATAAACATCATATACTTTACTATCTTTATAATAATTGTTACTATTATTAGCAATCAAATATTTAACTGGATTATCTTTATTACTATCAAAATCACTATTTAATATAATATTTTTAATATTTTCATCTAATTTAATTACAGTTTCATAATCACTTTCACTCATACTTCTAGAAATAATTTTTTCTTGTTCATTTTTTACATACACTGAATTCAAAATTTCATTTAACAACTCTAAACTATTTAATTTATAAGATAAATTCTTAGCAACTAAATGTCCGAAGCCTTCTTCATCATCGTTTTTAAAAAGAATATAATCCATAGTATCAGCTGAATTAAATAATCCACTCTTAGCTTTATCAATACATACATTTAATCTAAAATAACTACCCGCTTCAGCATGCATAATCCTCTTATTAGAATGAATATCCTCATTTATTTTATCTTTTTCTTTTTTTAAAAGGATAGAGTTATGTCCTATATTTATCGCAAACATAAGTATTAAAGCACAAAATAACAAAAAAAATGAATACAATAATGATGTTGCAATAAATCCACTCTTATTCATACTTATCCCTTCTAGTCTATCACAATTATATAATATATTACATTTAAAATCTATACATAATTTCGATTATTTTTATAATAAATAAATAGAATATAACCAAAAGAAAAAACACTTTTTATAAGTGCTTTTAAACAAACATTAACCTATCAAATATTTTAAACATATTATATTTTAGGTGATAAGAATGAATTGTAATAATTATAACAATAACTGTAATAATTTTAATAACTTTCATAATCCTTTTAATAAGCTTAGTTTATTTATTCTCTTTTTAATATTATGTACATTAATATTTTATCAAGCAATCATTACTTTTTTCTTTCCTTTAAGATGGAATATAATTATTTTATTTATAGAAATATTTTTACAATTTTATTTATTATTTAGAATAATATGGCTTAATTAATTTATTAGTGTATTCAATATAACTTATTGATTTACTAACCATAATGGTATTATCTAATTCATTATTTCCAAAGTCATATGTTTTAGGCATGGAAATCATTATAAAGAGTAGTGTTTTTTCATAATCTAGTAGTTCAAAATGTTTAAAGTATTCATTTAAGAATAAATTAAAGTCATATTTATTAAAATCATTCTTATATAGATTAATTATATCTATTACAGGACTATCAACTAAATATTTATCCCAACTAATAAATTTATTATTAATAAAATGATCGATACTTAAATTATTATGATTATAAACTACTCTTATTTTATCTAATTCACTAACCATTTTATACCATTTCTCTAATTCTCTTTTAAGAAAGCTAATGTTAGATCTAATTAAACTTGAATTAATAATAAGAATATATAAAGATGGTCTTATATATTCTTCACTTAAAGCTTTATCAAATATTTTATTATAGTAATCTTCCAAGTAATTTATATTGGAACTTATATTTTCATATATTTCTTTAAAATTATCTATTTTAACATTTTTAAAGTAACTAGTTTTATAATGAAGTTCAGCTAAAGTCTTAGCCTCATCTATCATTTTTTGGTTAATAGGCTCATTTATATCATCTAAATATTCATAAACATAGTTATTATCATATTCATCTATTATTTTAGGAAACTTATTAAAACTTCTATTTTCTAAGTAGTTATATAAAGATTTTAAATCTTTCTTTTTTTCTTTTACAACGTATTTTCCATCTTGAGTTGTAAGAATATGACTTTTACCACTAATAGTTATTTTAGTTGGATTAAAGATTTCTCTATAATTCTTCATTTGGAATAATTAGTTTCATATTAAGTTCTAAGGTATCAAAAGTATTATATTCTTTTAAAGTATTAACACTGATGTTATATTTTTTAATAATACTTTCAATTGAATCACTTATTCCAACTGTATGTACATGATATAAGACATATTCATCTTCATCATTAATTGAATTAATAATCATATTTTCATCTATTTTATCTTGTTTATTTTCAGTACTAGTTATATTAACTTCTTTTTCTTCTTTAGCAATAGGCATCATAATCTCGTGAGGTAAATCAATTGGCATACTTCTTAAATCCACGATATCAACATCTTGTTCTTTCTGCTCATTTAGAAAATCATCTAATTTTTCTTCATTTTCAAATACTTTTACTCCTTCTTCAGCTGTAACTATGTATTCAATATGAACACTTAATTCATCTAGATTATTAAAATTATAACTAAAATCATTTATATCTAACTTTACAGTATCTAAATTAATGTTAGATGGTAAATCATGTTTAAATGGTACTTTAAAACTAAAATCTTCTTTATTAATACTTATTTCATGTAAACGATAACTACCTGAAACTATAAAGTCGCCATTGATACTTGCCCCATCTATTTTAAAGTTTTGTTCAACAGAAATAGATGTTATTTCAAATATTTTTGATTTAAATAAAAAGTCTCTATCTAAAGTATAAACTTCATTCATATATCATTTTCCTTTCTTTTCAAAATAATTATATGAATAGCAAAAAAAGATATTCGCGAATATGCTTAAATATCTTTATACATACTTATTTTAACTAGGATAATATATTGCTCTTTTTCCATAAAGATCATATATTTTTTTTAGTTGTTTTCGATTATAACTTTCTATTTTACCTGTATAAGAATCTGATACAAAAACTCTTTTTTTATTAAATCCAATTACAACTACACTATGTAATTTACATATCCATTTAATTTTTTCACCTGTTGGTTTATAAATCCAACTAGTACATATACCAGTATTTTGCATATTAACTGATGCCCATATTTGAACAGGTATACCTTTTTTTACTATTTCTAATACTTCATCTAAAGAATGGCCTGTATAATCAATCATTCCTGATTTAAATTTATTAGCTACTTCTATTATTGGTTTTTGATAGACACCATAGCCATTAGCATATCTTGGATCTCCGACAAATTCAATTTCAGGATTACCACCATAATAAACACCATTTTCATAATGTGGTCCATCTCCTTTTTTTAAAGTATTAACTATTTGACTCATACTGACATTGATCTTATAGAATCTAAGTAAATTGTACAATGCAGCACTTTCACAGCCATTAGGATAATTAGGATATTGATAATAGGTAGGAAAATTATCTATTTTATATGTAATATCTTTTTCAGTAATTGTTATATTTCGATATTTAATAGTTTTATTTCCAAGTTTATCTTCAGCATAATATTTTATTTTATAATTACCAGGGACTTCATATTTAACACTACTATCATCAACTGTAAAATTAACCTCTCCAAATCTTTTATCAACTGCTTTAACATTAGAATATAAATTATATTTATTTCCAATCTCTAATGTAATATTTGTTAATTTACTAAATACTGGCCCTTCTGTATCTTCTATTATAGTTAATTTAGTACTTCCTTCAAATTTATTATTATAATTATCATATATTTTAATTAAGACCTCTTGAGTTCCTAACTCTTTTTTTAGGGATAAATCATCATATTTATATAAAGATAAGTCTATATCATTGACTATAAAATCTTTAATAGAAGGTAATTCTTCATCAATATACATTGTAACTTCTTTTAATTCTATTTTATCTATAACGTTATCATATATAATTAGTTTTGATATGTACTCATTATTATCTACTATAATTTTAATTTCATAATTACCTATTTCCTTAATTTTTTCCAGATCTTGATCACATTTAACATTTTTTATATCTTCTTTTAGAAAATCATTAATTGTAACTGTTTCTCCATAAGGTTTTATCACTTCTTTTATTATTAATTTATCAATATGGATTCTTCTAACAATATTTAATAATAAAATGGATAGACCTATACAAAACAAAATTATAATTATTAATATCCAACTTCTTTTTTTCACTATACACCTCTATCTTTATCCTATAACAATAGTATATCACGTTTTAATGATAACTTTTTATTAAATTTAAAAAACCAGATAATTATCTGGAATTTATTTAATTTTTAATACAAAATATAGCATATAAAGGAATGCTTTTGATTTTAGTTTCCTCATTATATCCGAAATTTTTAGAACTTATTCTTATAGAATATTTTGGATTATAATTTTTATTATATAAAGTTAGACTTTTTGACTGAGTATTTCTTGCAGCCTTTACTTCGATTGGGATTATTCCGTCATCATTATAAATCATAAAATCAATTTCTGCTTTACCAGAACTTAGCCAATAATATAAGCTAATATTGTTACTAATAAACTGTGTAGCAACAAAATTTTCCGTAATAGATCCTTTAAATAAGGATAAATCATCTTCTAAAATATCTTTGTATTTAACTTCTAATAAATGATTAAGTAATCCGACGTCGTTAAGATACAGCTTAAAGCTATCATAGTCAATAAATGCGGCTAATGGTTTTTCCGGTAACCTTACTTTGTATGAACATAAAATCATATTACTTGCATTTAACCAGTCTAGTGGGGTGTCGTATTCTCTACCTCTTCCGTTTTTTTCGATTTTGCTAAACTGAAATTTTCTTGATAAATTTGCGATTTGACTTGGTATAGAACGATATATTTTTTCTATTTTTAATGCTTCTGAATTACTAGTAACATATGTCTTCATATCTTTAAAATAAGAATCTATTATATTTTGCTTGATAATAGGATCATATTTCATAATATCACAACCATTATCTATAAAATTTTTGACTGATTCTGGCATTCCGCCACAAATTAAATAATATTTATAGTATTCCATTGCTTGTATATGTAAAGGTTCTATCATAGCTGAATTGTTTTCATAACATTTTTTTATTTCTTCAATTAACATTTCTTTATTGTTAGCAACTAAGAACTCTTCGAAATCCATTGGATACATATTAATCATTTTTACCTTACCAACAGGAAATGACGAATGTAATCTTTTCAATTTTACTCCTAATAGTGAGCCGGCACATATAATTCTTATATTATTATGTTTTTCACAAAAAAACTTTAATTCTGATATTAATTCTTCACTACACTGTATTTCATCTATGAAAAGTACAGTATTTTCTTTTGACAAATCAAAGTTAACTATGGTTTGTAAATAGTTTAACTTTTGTTCGGAATTTAAATCAGTTCTTTTGTATAAATCAACTACTTCAACATTTTGAAATAAATTTAAAGAAATAAAATTTTCAAATTCTTTTTCACAAAACTTCTCTATAATATATGTTTTTCCAACTTGTCTAGCACCTAATATCATTAAAGGTTTTACATTTAATGAATCATTTTTCCACTTTAGTAACTCATTATAGATTTTTCTTTTCATCATCTATCACCACTATAAATATACTATAGAAATAGAAAAAAGTCAAAAATTACACGTTTTTTAAACGACTTTTGTTACAAATTTACACATTTTTGGAACGACTTTTAGCATAATTTTACACGTTTTTCGAACCACTTTTATAAATTATGCTTTATTTCGACTATTTAAATCTTTCCCTATATCCACATCTTTGGCATAAAGGACTTACTAATTCATGTCTATTAAACCCATTTAATATTTCTTGATATTTACTAGAATTAATAATTTCATTTAAGTCTTGCTTTAATATATTTCCTAATTTATTATCACCATTATTATCTAAGCAACAACTAACAACATCTCCGTTAACAAGGATTCCAATTTGATCTTTTAAGGCTTTACATGTTCCTTTAATACTAATAACAGGTATATTCATACTAGGCCAATCAAATTCTTTATCAATACTTAAAAATATGTGATCACTTAAATTATTTCTTAAACAGTTTCTATCTATTTTAACTTCATAGTGTTCATCTAAAAAATCAAATATTTCTTTATTATCTAAGTCGTTCCATAACCTAAAATTAATATATGTATTCTTAATACCATCACATAACTTAACTATATCTTTTACTTCATCCAAAGAATTAAAACTATGTAATGAGATATTTATTTGTCTTATTTTATTATTATTTATAATATCTAACTTATCTTTTAGTAATCTTCCATTAGTGGTTATATTTACATTTATATTATTCTTATTTGCTATTTTAATTATTTTATCTAAATGAGGATGCATTAGAGGCTCTCCTTTAACATGTAAATAAATATGTTTAGTATAACCATTAATTTTATTAATAATATTTTCAAATTCAGGTACTGTCATAACTTTCTTATCTCTATCGCTTTTAGGACAAAATGAGCAGTTTAAATTACATATATTAGTTATTTCTATATATACTCTTTTATACATATTTTATTTCCTCTTTATCTATTTTTCTTATGTTCCTCAATTTCATAAGAAGCACCACTTTGCATATATGTATTAAAATCATCATTTTTAAGATGTCTATAAATACTTGGTGGCATTTCAATTCCTTTATTATACTTCTTAGAATTAATAAGCATAATTCCAACATCATGTATTTTTGCTATTTCAACATCTTTAGCAGTAATTTGATCAACACAATATAACGCAATTCTTTTTAATTTAGGTATTCTAGAATCTATATCAGTTTGCATACTTCCTTGTTCTAATATTAATACCTCATTATACGTTCTTTTATTATAAAGTAATTCATCAGGCATCATAAGTTGTTCTACTCTATCTGTTGCTTTTTCTGTAAAACTAAATGGCTGATACAAAGTATAAGAATCTTTTGGAAATATATGAACAATTTGTTCCGGATTTAAATCACTAGCATCATAAACATAAGTATTAGAGTTTTTTAAACTACCAAACACAGATATACAACCATTTCCTACTAAAGAATAAGAATGTCCTACCGGCAAACTATCTTCAAATCTGATTCCTGATTTAACTATAGCAAAAAATGGGCTATCATAGATATTATAAACATCAACACCATATTCATTAGATAGTTCTTCATCTTTATATTTTATAAGTTCATCTTTAACCATAGCATAATCTTTTAACGCTTCTCTTACTTTTTTTCGAGCAAATGACATATCGTCATAGAAAATTTCCATCATATTATATTGTTTTAACTCATTATGTAACTCGATTTTTTCTTTTGCTGATAACACATCTATATTTACTATTTGTTGATATAAATAAAGTCTATCTTCAGGAATATCTATATTCCCAGCATAATAATAATTTAATAATTCTCTCAAATCATACATAATATTATAATAATTTTCTTCAAAATGATAATCTATAATATAATCTGATTTTTTCTCATCTAATGTTTTATTGATTAAATTAATTGCTTCAGTAAATTCATCATTAAATATAAGCTCTCTAAGATTAGTATATTCATTAGGAAATATTTGAATTTGTCTTATTAAATTTCTAAAAATATCATGATATTCATTAGACTTAGCATCTAAGTTGCTTAATTTTTTTATCATATCAATAATATTTTGGTATGTTTCAGGGTAATCAGTATTTAAAATAAATTCTTCCTCTTTAATTTTAGCATAATTATTTAAGTTAGTTGGATCACCACAAAAATTAGCTTCATTAATCAAGAATCTATATTCATAAACATTTACCTCATTCCATAATTTTTTGGCAACAGCCATATTTAACAAATCAGAGGATAAATAGAAAACTTCTCCGTGAGAATTAACATATGAATATCCCTTTCTTTTAGTCATATCCTCAAACGAAAGAGATTTACCAGCAGCTACCAAATTACCAATCGATATATTATGTGATAATAAATCTATATTATATTTTTCTAATATTTTTCTACCAAGTAAATTAGGCTTTTTCTTTAACATTTCATATATTAAATCGTTAGGATAATCATATCTATCAATAAATTTTAATTGATAATCTTTATTAAAATAACTAATTAACTGACCAATATAATCTGCATTTTTATTAAGTTCTAAACATCTATTTATTATTAAATCATATGTTTTACTATTTAGCTTTTTTAAGGTTGCATAGTATTTAGAAATATCAGTGCTTAAAAATAAATCTAAAAATTTTTGATTATTAAATAAAGAATTTACATAATTGGAATAATTTAAAATGTATGTAATTCTATCTTCTATATAATTATACCTTTTTAAAAGTTCAATACCTTCATCATCTAATAAGTTAAGGATTTCTCCATTATAATTATTTTCTAAAAAATCCAGAAATTCACTCTTACTAGAATTAATTATTTTTCTTTTTGTAACACTATCCATATAATCACAACCTTATGGTAAGTATATCATATAATAAATGTTTGTAGCAATTTATAGAAAAGAAAAAATCAGATTAATAATCTGATTATTATTCATTTACCGCACTAAATCTTATTTTAGTTTCAAACTTCTTATTTTTCTTAGCATTATTACTATAATAATAAATTATATATGTATGAACACTACTTTCAGTATCAGTACTAAAGAATCCATCCCCTAAATCTATTGTACTAACACCTTTTAAATTATTTAAATAATATTTAGTTTTAGCATCTGCTTTTTCTGTAATTTTACCATTTCCATCAGTTTTACCACCAAGAATAAAATATATTTCATTATCAGCATATTCATTATAGTTAACATCAAGAAATAATTTATAAGTTAGTATATCATCATTACTATTATTTGTTCCTGTAATTGAAAATGTTTTTGAACCAACTAAATTATCGGATATTTCATAATCACTTGATTTAAACACTGCACTATTACCTTGATATGTAACAACCATTTTTCCATTTGCCACATTAATAACATCCATATCTATACTTCCTGATAAATTATCAGTCATATAAGCAAAACTAGTTCCAATAGTTATAACTACAATAATAGCAACTATCATTACCCCTAATAATGTTTTATTCATCTTTGTCATATTAACTCTCCTTCTTCTAAACGCTTAAACCTAAATAAGCATTAAAATTACAATCAACACCATTTTGTTCTTGGTTAGTCTCAATAAAGAACAAATATAATGTATATTCATGATTTATTTGATTACTACTTTTAGTAAAATAACCAGTTCCTAAATCTATTTTTAAATTAGTTCCTTTACTTATTTTACTAATACCACTTGATGTAAAAGAACTTTTAGCATTAGTAACAATTACACCATTACTATTATTTTTACCTATTAAAATATATCCTATATCATTATTATCAAATTCATTATTAGTAACTACTAAATTTAATTTATATTCCATTTTTAACTCAGTTGTATTCGTTCCACTTACCACAAAACTTTTACTTAATATAGCATCACTTACAGAATTTGTAGGACCAGGTATAACATTACTAAACACTATGTTTGAATTTTTATCTGTAAAATTTATAATCATTTTACCACTAGTCAAATCTATATTAGAAGTTGAATTGCCATTTATAAATGTTGGTGAAAAATAAGAATAAGTTACACCAAAGGTAAAAAGAATTATTAATGCAACAAAACTTATACAAATCATTACAAAATTAGATTTACTCACAAGCATATCACCTTCTATATTAATATTACTAAAAATCAAATTAAACTTCAATTAATTTTTATTATTCATTAAAGAAATCATCAAAATATTCATCATCATTGTCAGTACCAACAACAACACTATCTTTATCAACTACCACTTTAGGCTCTTCTTTAGAATTACTATTATTATCCTTTTTAAAGAAATCATCAAACTTTTCTACCATTGTAGTATCTAATTTATCATAATCTGTAATTTTATTATTTTCTAAATTATTTTGTTTAGCCTTTTCCTCTTGTTCTTCTTTTTCAAGTTCAGCTATTTTAGCATCTATTTTTTTAACTAAACTATCAATATCCATACCGCCATCAAACATACCTGAATTATTATTTGGTTTTTTCATTTGATTTTGTAATTCACTTAAATCTAAGACATCAGTTTTATCTAAGTTTGGATTTCCTTGTTTATTTGAACCAAAAGGATTATTAAATCCTCCAAATGGATTATTATTATTTGGTTTATTTAATCCTTCAAATATATTTCCTAATGGAGTTCCTGAGCCAAAACCATTCTGATTTGGCATCCCACTCATACTATTCATATTACCAAATAACTTTTTCTTTTTCTCTTCTCTAACATACTCTCTAAAATCAAAAATTGATACTTCTCTTGGTATTCTTTCTACAAATTTAGATTCTTCATCCCCATGTCCCCAATTTATTTGAAAGCTTGGCGTCAATTTAGTTTTAAATGGATTCATTCTTTGTCTTAAAATAACAACTTGGAATTTTTTTAATTTTTGTAAATCGCTTGCTGTTAATAATGGACGAGATGCAGTCTTTTCTTTTTCCTTAGACTTTGCTTCCCCACACAATTTACTAATTTCTTCCAAATCAGCTAAATCACTACTATTAATAAAGATTTTATTACCACAATTACCTTTAATAGTATCAGCTTGTTCTTTTCCATATACATCATTTAATTGTGAAAATCCTTGAATAATAAAGGTAAATCTAATATTTCTTGAACGTGCTGCTGAAACCATTGCTGTTACATCTTTAAGTGGTGGCATATTAGCAAACTCATCTAAAATAAAGTTTGTTCTTATCGGAAGTTTACCTTTTGGTGATTTATGTGCAACATCAACTAAAACTTCATAAGCCTGTTTTAAAAAAATAGTTGCAAGTGGATGATATGTTGTTTTTTCATCATGAATTACAATAAATAATGCTGTTTTTTCTTGACCAATACTACGCATATCAAAATCACTATAAGAAAGCATTTCACTTAAATTCTTCTGTGTAGTAAACTTTTCCATCTTTTCACTAAAAACAGATAAGACACTAGTTCGAGTTTCAGTTGGACCAGTAATTGTTGACTTAGCAAAGTTATAAGCAGTTGAGTCTTTACCTTTTAAATCAAAGTAAGCTGTAGCATAATTACTTGGAGCAAAACTTTCTTCTCCAACAGCTGCCATATAGTTTATTGAATTTATATTAATATATTTTTCTTCAGCATCTTGAAATAATCCAAGAGCAAGTCCATTAAAGTATCCCATACTAGCATTTCCCCAGAAAGGATCACTAGCTTTTGGATCATTAACCATATTAAATGATACATCTTTTAAAAGTTCAATTGCTTTATCTTCATTACCTTGTTTAAATAAATCATAAGGAATTGCTAAAGGATTCCAAGCATTACCCATTTGAGGATCTCTAAAATTTAAAGTAATTATATTATAACCTTTACTTCTTAAAAAGTTAGCATGATCTCTATAAAGTTCTCCTTTAGGATCTGTTATAATCATTGATTCACCCTTACGGCCTAAACTCTCAATCATTGGCTCTACAACACATTGACTCTTACCATTACCAGTAGAACCTATTACTAAACTATGAAAAGAGCCATCATCAACCCACATATCTTTTCCATCATTTACAAGTGGAACACCAGCCGCATCGGCATCCAAACTACTAATTACTACTTTTTTAACATCATCAGCATTTTTCATTTCCTTTTCAGTTGCAAATCTAGTATATCCCTTTTCATCTTCTTTTTCTCCTATTTTAAGACCAATACCAGTTCCTTTCTCATGATCAAAAATATATGATGAAACACTTAAAAATATTGATACTAATACAGCAAAAAACACTAATAAAGTTGGTAACAAATATGGAGGGAAAAATCCTGCAAAAAAGTTAATACCATACAATTTGCCTTCATTCAGCAAAGATGATAAATTAAGTACTGCCAGTGAACATAAAAAAAGTAAAAATATACTATAAATGACAAACATCATTAAATCTTTTGAAGATATTCTAAACTTCACGTTAACTCCCTCTCTTCTCTTTTAAATTATACACTATAATTATTTTTAATTCAATTATTACAATTACTAGAATAATATAAATTCATATTGTAAACATCATATGGCTTTAGAGCATCTAATGTAAACTTTTTGTAAGTTAATCCACCACCAGTAACGTAAGCTGCTGTTATTGAAGAGCCAGTATTCTGAAGTATCATATATACCTTAGCCCCATATATAATTATATCTCCCGGATTACCATATTCAATATCAATTTTTTCAGCAAGATTTTTATAATCACTTAATTTATTAGCAACATTTTTAACATTGCCAGCATTTAATGCCCAATTAATTAATGTTTCATCATAAAATCCATGAATACCACCATCAGAATCTTTTCCCCAATTTGGATTAACAATTAAACTATCATCATTTTTTCCACCATAAGGAATTCTAAAATTATGACTATTTAATTCGTCTATTAAAGTTAATACTTTAGTAGCAATTCCAGTTCCGGTACAATTTTCACCAGAATTATTAATTTTATCAGTTAAACTTTTAATTCCATCTTCTCCTATTATTGTTACTAAACTATCATTAATTTTAGTTTCAGTGTCATCATGAGAATAATCAACATCGCTATCAATAGGATCACTAGAGCCAAAATTCCAATTTAAAATATTTAAAAAATTGTTCATAGCAGAATCCAAGAAAACAATAATAAAGATAAAAATAAATAATATAAATACTACCCCACCAATACCTAAAAAAATTTTTATTTTTAATAAATTTAATTTACCATTACCTTTACCATTCCCAAATAAACTTATTAAATTTTTACTATTTGATTTTCCTTTACTAAGAAAACCATTTAAAATATTCTTAGTTTTATTACTATTATTATTATTTTGACTAATACTTTGATTTTTATCATTTAATGATGAGGTATTACTATTTTGTTCATCATTTTGTTGATTATTATTGTAATCGTTATTGTTACCTGTATTACCATTAGTAATTATTTTTTTACTTAAATAATTATTTTTTAATTTATTCATAGAACCATTATTTTTTGGAATTTGTTTAGTTAAATCAACTTTTTTTCTATAATAACTTTGATAGTTTGGTATATTTTTTCTTGAAATTGATTTTTGAGTAGTTAAATTAGGAATACTACTATCATCTAATTCTTCAATATCATTATCTAAAAGTTCATAGTCATCATTCATGTATTAAACTCCTCCTAATTAATTCTTATTAAATAATTATTAATACTATTTTCTATAAAAACAAATTTATTATCATCTTCATCAATTACATAAATAGATCTTTTTCCATCAATTACTCCCGAAGAATAATTTTTTACCCTAGCATTTAAAAATTTAATTGTTTTAATTCTTGATATCATATGATCAAATTCTTCATAAGTTTGATATTTTTCTTTAGTTGTCTCATCTAATTTATAATATATATCTTTTGGATTATATACAATATCTGATACTGTATCTGCTAAATACTTATTTGCCACTTCTTCTAAAGAAACATAAATTCTTTGAACTTCATTAACCTTATAATCATGAAAATATTCATCAAATTCATTAAATGTATTACTTTTATTTTTTGCTTTATTATATAATAGACTAAAAATTAATGTTCCCACAATAACTAAGAAACTAATTATTACAACAAACCAATTATTATTTTTATTTTCCATTTATAACTCCATCATATATATTTTTATCAATAGGTGTTATTGTAAATAATTTAGAATCAGAACTTAATTTAATTAATAAATAATTTTCACCTAATTTATTTACTCCATTTTTTAATTCTTCGTATAAAATCCCCTTTAAATAATAATTATTTTCATAATTATACATCTCAGTTATTTTAATACTAATATTTTTATTTGAAAATATATTATTTATTTGATTACTACTTTTATAATTTTCGTCTAATAGTTTATTTACACTATCTATATCATTTACTGAAAGATAATTAAAATATTTATTAGCACAATTCTCTATAGTATAAAAATCATTATAATCTATTACTAAAGAATAAATTACTTTATTTTCTATAGAATTATTTACTTTTTCATTTTCCTTTTTAGAAAGTATCAATATAAGAATAGATAAACAAACTATAAAAATAAATAACAATACAAAATTATATTTTTTTTTCATATTGCTCCTTTACTTACATCCACTTGCAACATATGTATAATACGCATTTGCATTATTTGCTCTTGTAGTATCACATTGAGTATGGTTTTTGGGATTCTCAAAACTATGGCAAAAAGTTGCCCCAATATCACTTGCACTTTCGTTACCTGACATTATTGAATTATATAAGCCACTATAACCTGTTTGCAATTCTTGAAATAAAAAGCTAACTTGATTTCCCATGTCTCCAATAGAAACACTATTTGATTTTGCCATACCAAGCAAACCTTGCTTTCTAGTCTTAAACGTCCACTGACATATTCCGTATCCTGCGGAATCATTTATGAAATTATTATAAGATCCATTATCAACTGCTGTTGTATAACTTTCATCCGTATATCCAAGCTTTGATTCATATTCATTTTGTAAATTTATTGGATTAAATCCACTTTCAGCAGCAATATTAGTCATTATTCCAGCAATTCCATTATCTGATGCACCACTTTCCTTTAAGGTTAAACAAATAGTTTGTTGATTATTACCACCCAAAACAGTTCCTACACTATTTGTTTTTGGTCTTGGATTTTGCATACTTATATAAGTATTAGGGTTTACTCTAGCACCACTAGAAACTTTTAATTCAAAATGAAGTGCTTTTTCACTAGTATCTCCAGTATTTCCCATTATACCTATTATTTCTCCTTGAGAAACACTTTGGCCCTCTATAGCCGATACACTTTCTAAATAACTATAAATACTTGAAGTACCATCGGAATGAGATATCACAACCATATTACCATATCCAGAATTGCAAGTTCGATCACCAGTTGAACACGTATTAACTATTTTAGATATTATTCCAGATTTAATAGCAATAATATTAACATTATCTTCAAACGAACCAATATCTATCCCTTCATTTGAGCCAGGATTATAATCCTTTAAAATATAAGAACTAACTGGATCCCCTTTTGCAAAAGATTTATCATTTTCATTCGTTACTTCAGCACTACCAATTGGATAGTAATACATATTATTAATACTACTAAAATAAGATACAGTCTCCGGATGTTCTTTATAAAATAAATCAAGACATTCTTTAATTTCTAATACAATTTCTTTTCTTTCTTCAACAATTTTTTCATGATATTCATTATATAAATTTTCATCATGTTCCATTGCATTTTCCAAATCAATAATAGTTTCATAACCAGTTTTTTCAATAATATGGTCAAATCTATCTTGGAAATGTGGTTTATTATCAAAATACTGACTATCTTCTAAAAATTGCCAATATGACTCCTCACTAACTGTTTTTTTATTAGCAACTGTATAAATGCCACCTTGATCTAAACATTCCTGATGTTTTTTACTTCTTGTTATACCAAAAAAATTAGTTAGACCAGAATTTACTAATAATTGTTCTCCAAGATTAACCATATTAGTAGAAATAACAACATTACAAGTAAAACTTCCATCATCATTTTTAGTTAAAGAACCTTGATTACAATAAGGAGTACTAGTTCCATCTTTGGTCTCATACGAGGGACTTGACGTTGTATAACACGTAGCCTCATAACCAACCATGGCTTTTATTAATAATTTAATAGAATTTGATTCTTTTGTAAGAGACGTTGCATCACTCTTATCATCTACATCAATATTGTCATCCTCATTATCAAAATCAAATGATATTTTACTAAACCAATTTTTATAAAATCTATTATCATCTCTGAAAGCATCAGGATTAAGACCATAATATAATGTACTAACAATTATTTCATCTTTTATATATAAACCACTTTTTTCATATTTAGTAAGCATTTTATATAATTTATTAAAAAATTTCTTTTGCGATTTTAATACTTGTTCAGTACATTTATCACTATCCTCATCATTTTCACAAGTGCTAGACCAATAATCTTGATATTGTTCTTTAAAATCTTCCCATTTAAAAGTAGCATAATTATATCCATCAGCTTCACCTTTTTGACTAAATATCAAAAAAAGTGATATGCATAATATCATTTTTACAAAAAATTTAAAATGTTTATTTATCACTTTCATTAAATTTTACACCTTCTCTAATTATAGTCCTCCACCAGAACCAAATGAATCCAATTCTTCCTGAGTTAGGATTACATTAATACGCATTCTTCTATTACCACAAACAAATAATGCTTCTCCTTGACTATAAGTTTTTATACTTTCTTTTTCATTATCATTTAAATCAATTAATTTTGCTAAATCTTCGACTGCTTGCTTACGAAGCCCCATTACCAAATAATAAGAAGCATTATCAAATATCGCCTTACCATGAACATACACCTTAGGATCAGCAAAATCAGTTGGCTGTTGTGTAATAATTATTGTACCAGTATTATACTTACGACTTCTTCTTTGAACTTGAGCCAAGAATTCAGCACCAAGTTCATTTCCAGCACCAAGTAACACATGAGCCTCATCTACATACATAACAGTATTAGTAGATTTATCTAAACATAATCCCCACGCATATTTTAAAATATTAAAGAATAATGCATTTCTAATATTAGCATCACTATTCATAAGTTCCTTAATATTAAATACAATAAAATTACTATCAGCTTGCAATGAAGTATGACCATTAAAATAATATCTTAATTCCCCAATAAAAGGTCTAATTCTAAGTTCAAGTCTTTCCATAACATCTTTTTCTCTAGTTGCTTCTGGCATTGATAAAAGTTTTCCTTTAATTGTTGAATAAACATCATCAAAAGTTGGATAATCAGATGATTTAAAATTACTAAAATCAGTATTAAAGTCAATATTAAATCTTTTATATGTTTCTTGACATACTTCACTAAACATCTGTAAAACATCATCTTCAATAGATGGATAATAATATTTTAAAAATGCTTTAATTGATTGCAAAGTTCTAGTTAAAACAGAATATCCTGCTCCATCTTTTAATTCATCTTCATCAGCATCCATTATAACTTCGAGTGGATTTATAAGTCCATAAGCTCCACCCTTGCCTAAATCGATAAAGTCTCCCCCAAAGTTCTTAGTCATTTCTTCTAATTCGCCCTCGGGATCTATTGCAATAATTTTATAGTTATTTCTAATATGAGTCCTAAGTAAAAGTTTAGCAGATGTACTCTTACCACTTCCTGATGTACCCAATATAATTATGTTAGCATTATTACGATTATATTCTTTCTTCAATTGATATAAAAATTGATTAAATAAAACAACACCACCAGAGAAATCTACGCCAAGTAATGTACTAGATCCCGGATCCTTTATACTATCAAAAACAAAAGGATACATTGCAGCAATAGTTGGACTTGGAATTGGAATACCTACTCTATCTTCAATATCTTGTTTAGGAAATATTGGAAGCATTGATTTAAGAACCTTTTCTTGTTCAAACATCATTGGAATTCCTCTCATTCCCATACTATCTAGATAATTTCTAACTTGCATCTTTTTATTTTCAAGTTCATCCTTAGTATCAGCAGTTATCATAATATGCATTTGAAAATCAAATATTTTAGCCTGAGTTGCGGCAAGCATTTGAGTAAATGCTTCTAATGATTCATAATCCTGCCTTATTCTTTCTTGCAATGTTCTATCATGTTCTTTTTGATATCTATCTTTTAAATCAACCAATTCTTTATTAAGCATTTTAGTCATAGATGAAAATGGTATAGGTATATGTTTAACAACAATCTTTATTCCAGGAATACTCGTAATATTTGATAAATATCCAGGCATTATTGTTTTAGGATAACTAATTACCGTTAAAATAGTTGCATATTTATCACTAATATAAAAATCATTAATATTAAATTTCAAGCCCTTAGGAGCAATTTCACTTTTTAAATTGGCTCTACTCATTAGTAATCACCGTCCCAAATTCATTTTTTAATCCCCCATTTAAGAAATTTTGTAACAAAAATTTCAAATCTTCATCACTAGTTTTACTTGATATTAAACCACTAGTGGCAAGACCAGTAATTAATTGTTGTACATGTTTATTTATTTTTTCTAAATCTTTATCTCTAAATAAAATATAATATTCAGTATCAACTACATTATATTGATTACTAGAAAACATTTCTGCTTTTTGTATATCTTCGCTTATTAATTTTCTAATTGCTTGATTTCCTGCATTATCAAAGTCAAGTTGTAATTGTGATAAATACATTTTTATATCTACCGGTCTATCAGCAACCATAAGCCAAAATTCATAATCAATAGTACTATAAAAATTTCTTAAACTCATTATAATATTATTTTGACTTTGATAATCTAAAATAAAAATATTTTTTGGTTCTACTTTAATTCCCGTAACCATCCATCCATTATCTAAATTAATCATTCCATTGCTAATTGATTTAACAGGAAGCCAATCTTCAGAATATTTATTTTGTGTCTTCGTCATATCGAATACACCAGCCTTTCCAACGATACTCTTTTTGCTCTACAAAATAAGTCCAAATATTTTTTATAAACGTTCTAACATTATGTTGATTAGGAAGAGGAATGATTAAAAATACACAAACAAGCAATGGCAACAATATTGCAAAAGCTCCCATAAGCGAGTCAGCCTTAACAATAAATAGAAGTATTAATGTTATAGCCATTCCAGTTCCTCCAATAATTAAATCAGTAGTATTAAACATTCCTAATATCAACATAGAATTTTTTGAATTAGCAGGTATCATATATTCATTATTCCCCATATTTTATCCTCCTATTTTTTTCCATCTTTATTTTCATTTAAATCAGGTAATTTTCCATCATGTTTTTTGGTATAATCTATTATTTTTTCAAGACTTTCTAATGTTTCAGCTTGAGAAGTTTTAGTCTTAATATTTGCAGAAGCATAATCTCTTATTGCCTTAAATTTAGCGTTATAATCTTTATCAAGTTTTCCATCTTTTTCACTAGAGTATGTTCCTTCAGCACAACCAACCATGTAATCTTCAACTTGTGAAGCAATTTCATTAATAGCATCTTTCGTAGCTTTTTCCATCATATTTTTTTCAATTTCTGAATATTTTTCCTTAAATAAATGATTTTCAACTTCTTTTCTATACTCAGATTCAAATAAGTAATCATTTACTGTACTACTTGCAAGTGATTCTCTTAAAACTTCTTTTGTTGCTTGTTCTTTAATGCTATCGCCATAATCTTCTTTCATTTGTTCTACAGCTAATTTGTCATGTTCTTTAGACTTTTCTTCATTTACAAAACCATCAAAAAACTTTTCTGTAAATTCTTGAAATTTATTTTGCTTTTCACGTTTTATTCTATCATTTATAGCTTGTTCTGCATCCGCACTAGAACTAAATAATATACCACCATCACCATTTAAAACTTCTTGTCTGATTTTTTCTTCATCAGCAGCAGTGAATGATTGATCAACCATATTTTGTATTTTGTTACATGCTTGTTGTTCAAATATTGTTTGCTTAGAATCGAGAATAGCTTGTTTAGCAGTACTTAATGTAACATTGCTAACACCACCAACTTCACTTATCTTTGAATTTAAAGCAGTATTAACTTTCGTGTTAACAAGATTCATTTCATCAGTTGATAAACTTACATTTGCAATTCCTCCAGAAGCCTGAATTTGAGCATCTACTGTTGCAGATAAATTAGACAATCTAGAATTAATTTCTTTCTTTTGTTTATCATTTAAATCAAGTTTTGAAATATCACCATTAACTGAATTTAACATATTAGAAACGTTCAATTTAGCGTTATTTTCTAAGTTAGATTTAATACTTGAGTCAGTTATAACTGCGTTAACACCACCTTTATTTTCAATTTCTAATTGAACTGCTTTATTAGTTTGAACTTTAGCTTCTGCTTTAACTTTTTCAATAGCGGTCTGGTTTCCACTTAATACAGAATTATTATATAAGCTAATTGCTTCATCTCTCTTCAAGTATGATTCAATAGCACGTTTTTCATCTTGATTGGTTGTAGTAGCAGCTATTTGACTTAATCTTTCATTTATCTTAGTTTTTCTTTCTTCTGGAGTTAATGTTATACCAGCACCTTTAGCCTCATTATCAACAAATTCAGCGGCTTGTTTATAAGCATCCGAATTTGCCGCAAAATCTCGGTTAGCACTTGCATAATCATTACTAAGTGTATTCATATCATCAAATGTATTTGGAACATTTGGTTTAATATTCTCATCAATATATTGATTTGCTTCATCTTCAGCATGTTTTTTTACGGTCTTTTCATAAGCCTTTCCATAATTTTCATCAACCTTTGTTCCAAAAGATTTACCGCCAAGTAATCCTTGCTTCTTTCCTGGACCATATGTGTTTGAAAATACATTCTCTCCTTGTTTTTTAAATTGTTTCATACCACCACCAGCAAAACCTTTTGCAGCACCTTGTTTAGCAGCCGCTCCTACATTCATATGAGTAAGTCCTTCAGCACCTTTTCCGCCAATTTTAAATCTTGCATTATTTCTTAATGCTGACCATGCACTTCCAGCTGCACCAGCTCCAGCACCTACACCTTTACCGGCTAAAGCTCCAGCAGCTGCCGCTGCACCACCAAGAATTGGTGCTCCAGTAAGTTTCTTAGCAATATCTTTTGGCATAAATCCACCACCAAGACCAGAGGATCCAATAAGTTCTTCCAATAATTTCGGTGCTTCTTTTGCAAATAACAACACACCAAATATAAGAACTAATTTTGTAAATAACATAACTATAGTAGATACATTACCAATTCCTGCAAACAATCCACCATTATTGCTATTAAATCCACTAACTAGTAGTTCAATCATATACATTGAAAAATATATAGTAATAAGTCTTAAAAATAATGATAAATAAGTCTTAATAATATTGCTTACCCACTTTGAAAATACACCACCACTTGGCTTAGTAATTCTTAACATAACAGGTATCGGAGCAATAATTTGTAAAAACGCTAATTTAGCAACTCTTATTCCTACATCAAAAGCATAAGATATAAACATCAATAACGCTACAACACCACCTATAGTTGAAACTAAAGGCAAAAATTCCATTGTAGGTGTATTACTAGTTAGTCCATCTTCTAGTTTAGAGTCCTTTATAAAACTACCAACATTTTCAACTACTCCTGCAGCATATGCATCAACAAAATCAGAACACGAACTTGATAAAGAACTATCATTTTTACATTCTTCATAAGAAACTGCATCTCCATCAGAAGTAATAGGATGATAAAACGTAGCATATATCATCGTCGAAATATTATTTCCCATTGTTTTAGGTTCTGAAGAAGCAAGTCCATCACTCCCTAAAATCATTTGTTCTATAACACGAGAATCTATTATATCATTTTGTAAAATACTCATGTATTTAAAAATCGGAGGAAGTACAGTTATAATAACAACAGAAATAACAAATCCTTTAAATATTCCTTGAATAGATTTATCCCCTCCGCTAGATGCTTTATCCGGATTAATTATAAGAAGTATTATATTATAGGCAACCACAAAAAGCATTGCTATTCCTAAAATAGTATAAACTCTTTCAGTTAATGCACCAATCTGATCTGATGAATCATTATATAAACTAACTTTACTTACAGCAATAAAAACTTGATAGAAAGTGGAAATTAATGAATAAAATATACCATCTATTAAAAAACAAAGTCCATAAAATGTAGTCTTTAAAAATTTAGCTATCGCAAACAACATATAATCACCTTCTTCTTATTTAATTGATACAAGTCCCCGTACCTGGATAAACTAAATTTAATATTAAATTTAAAATAACAGGTAAAAGATATAAAACAACTACTAATATTAATCTAGTCCCAAATTTTTTTCCCGCTTTTTGTAATCCCTCAGCTGCTTTACTAGTAATTGCACCTACAAATTCATAAGAAGAAAGAGCAAGTGTTAAAATTGGTGCAATAATCTTAAAAGCTTTAAAAATATATTGTAAATCATCTTTAAATTTACCTAAACCACTACAATTCATATTTTCACTTGTTGTATCCACACTAGCCTTAGTTGTAGTTGTTGCATCAACTTGAATAACTGTAAAAATTGTCATTCCCATTAATATTAGCAACAATATATTAATAATATTTTTCTTCATAAATATCAATCCATTCAATATCATTTCTCATAAAAAATTATACCATAAAAAAAAACAACAGTAAAGTTGTTATTTTAATTCAATTTTACTATTATTGACAATTGCTTGGATGTAATAAACATTCTTTACAAGTTGGCCATCCTAATGAGGTTTGTGCTTCTTGGAATCCAGCTACTAAACCAAAAATCCAAATAACTAATGAAGGTATTAAATATATAATTAATCCAGCAATTATTCTCATACCTAAAGACTTAGCACTTTTTTTAATTTCATCATCTTTACTAGCTGTAACAGCCTTTCCTAAATCCAAAGCACCTAATAAAATAATTATTATTGGAATAATTAATTTAAATATTAATAAAGCCCATCCTACTATTTGCATAATATCTTTTGCATTTTCACAAAAACCAGTCATGTTCATATAAATCTTCTCCCTTCTCCTTTACATCTAAAACAATTTTAACTTATTTTTTCTATTACGTCAATTTTTTATTTAAAATTTAACAAAAATTATTTATTTTCTTGTTTATCAAAGCCAAGTTTTAATAATAATTTATCAACAGATAGTAACCTTTCCCTACGTTCATCAAAATTTATTAAATTATAAAAAACATTAATTCCAGTTTGCCTTTCAAAATAATTTATTTCATCATCTTTTAAAGCACTTCTATTTAATACAATCTTCTTACCTTCAATTTTTTCTTTAAAATATGAAGTATTATTAATACATTTTGATAATCTAATTATCCCAGGCTCTAATAAATATATTATATCATCACATAAATGATCTTTATCCTCAAAATAATTTAAATCAATAATTATAACATGAATATCTTTTAATTTTTTTTCTATATTTAATTTAGTTTCTAAATAATCAATATAATACAATATATTAGGATTTCTAAAATACAAACTATCATGTCCATTAATTTCAATACCCTTAACATTATAATTTAATGATAACTGTTTTACCATCTGACACATAAGTGTTGTTGCTCCTGCACCTTCAGACAAATTTTGAACACCAATAATAACTTGTTTATTATTACTTATTGCACTATTAGTTGGTTGTTCTATTTGATTTATATTATCTGTAACACTACTAATATGTTGCTCTGTTTGATTTATATTATTATTTTTAGGATTACTATTTTCTGTTAAAACACTAGCAAACGTATCATTTTTAAGATATTTCTTTACATCATCATATGTATTAGATCTACTAATTAAATAACTAATTCCTTGTGCATTTTTTGTAAAATTATAAAAACCATTATTAATTAAATCAGATATAAACTTATTATCGTTACAATAATCATTATTATCCAAAAGTAAAATTACTTTGTCTTTGCCAAAGTAATTTAATACATCAAATAAATTTGAACTTACGATAAAATTTTTAATTGCAGTTATATCTATAATTACTCTATTAAAATAAAAATTCACTAATTCACTTTTTAAATCATCTACATTAAATTCACCATGAAGTGTTTTAATAACATCAATATTTAATGAATTAATAACATTTATATTTTTGTTTACAATTACTAAATTCATCTAATCACCTTAATCTTTTGCAAAATATACTGCTTTTGTTTCACCAGTTACAGGAAACGTAAATACATTATCAAGTATTGGAATATCAAATTTAAAGAATACAGTAACACGATAATATTTTCTTAATAAAACATTATCATTAACTTCTCTAGTATAAACACAATACTTATATTTATTTGAATTTGCACCGGTTGTAGCCTGTGGTAATTTTCCTTCAAGTGTTCCATTTGCTGATTCACTTTCTTCACCATAATCAGTATCTACCTTTGTGCAAGCACCATAAACATAATATCCAGAATTATTAAGATACTTGTTAATTTTTTCTTGAGCAGCATCAGTAAGACCTTCACTTTCTTCAATTATGGAAATAATCCCATTTTTTACTTTAAAGGCTTTTGAATAATTTACTGATAATGCTAAATAACTAGTAAACAAAACAATAAATACAATTACAATACCAACTATCCAAGTTCCACCAATTGATTCCCTCATACTATCTTATAATACTATCCATTATTTGTGTTTGAATTTGTGTTTGAACTTGTATCTTTTTCAACTGGGCAAACAACATCTTGCATTATGCCATTAGCATCATAATATTTACAATTACAAGTACTTTCATTTCCAGAACATTCACAATTAAATTTATTAGCACAGTTTGTTTGATTTAAAATATTTACCTTTATTTGTGGCCAAACAATTGCTGTAAAAACACCTCCAATAGCCGCAATTGCAACAACTGTAATAGCAGTCATACTTAATTCTCCTGATGCTTCTTTCATATATAAATTCCTCCTTTATTATTTTATTACATTTTTATTATATATCAAAAAAAATAAACTATCAATATAATTTGACAGTTTATTTGCACTAATAAATTATTTACATTTACTAGGATTATCAATACAATTAATACATATTTGATAATCTGCATTATCTTCACCCAGACTATTGACTACTAATCTAACAATAGTAGGTATAAAGAAAACAATTAAACCAATAACAAGTCTTTTTCCTAAAGTAAGCAAATTTTTCTTTAAATCATCTGTTTTACCACTAGTTACAGTTTTATATATATCCATCGAACCTACTATAATTATAAATATAGGAACACATAATCTTATAATTAGTAAAAAAACAGATATCAATTGTAAAGTTTTAGAAAAATCCTGACAAAAATTTTGAGCAACATATTCATCAGCATAAACATTAATTATACTAGATTTAATAAATCTAAAAATTAAATTACTCATAATCATATTTTTCATCCTCCTTAGCAGGTATTATTCTTCTAATAAATTTAAAAGCAACTACTCCCATTATTCCCAATAATAAAATTATTAATATAACAATTGGTGCATTACTTTTCTTTTTTACTTCAGCATCTTTAATTATATTAAATGTATAAAGATTACTTGTTCCATCTTCAGCAATTATGTTAACATAAATTTTACTACCATTTACTAAATCAGAATTTCCTTCAATTTCATATTTAGCATTATTATCCTCTAAATCAATATTAAATACTAATACTTTATCTTCCTTATTAATTTTTAAATCATATTCATATTGTGATTGATCAAATGCAAAATCATAATTACTTATTGTTATATTTGCATTAGTGTTATTTGAAAGACTTTTTAATTTTAAAGTTATTGTATAATCCTTTATTGACCCATCTTCAGCAGTTACTTTAATAATTACAGGCTTATTTATATCTATATTTTGATTATTGGAAATTGTTACACTCGCTTTATCTGATTCTGTTTCATATGTAATATCTAATTTTTTTATATCTTTATCTACCACAATTTCATATGATAATTGTTCTTTTATAAATTCAAAACTATAACCTTCAACTGTTAAATTTTTTAAATATGAATTACTATCTTTTACAGGTACTGTTGTAGTCGTTGTAGTTGTTGTCGTTGTAGTAGTATTTGTTTTTTTGGTATTTCTAGTAGTATTTGTTCTTTTAGTTGTTTTAGTTGTTGGCTTAATTGTTGGAGGAACATATATTTTTGAAGTAGTTGATGTAGTTTTTGAAACATATATTGATCCATTATTAATTTTATTACAATCATATCCAACAACTATTCCACAATAATTAATACTATTATTAGTTGAGCAAGTTCCAACATAATTTGTACAACCTGAACTAATTGTATAATAATAAAAGTCTGTATTACCATTAGAGCAAACTAAAGTATTTCTATTAAATGTAAATGATGATTGCCAAACTCCATTTGAACATGTTTCTTTAATACAATAATTATGTGTTCCAGTGCCACTTGCTGTAACATTTTTAGAATCAAATGACAAACATTCCTGTAAACTACTACCGAAATTCATACTATTCGCATTTACAAATATGGGAAATAAAAAAATACAAAATATAAATATTTTTTTCATAAAAAACACTCCTAAAAAAAGATAATACCAGTAATGGTATTACCCTACCAAGACCTAAAATAATAATATCATATAATTATTATTTTTTAAATCTTTTTAAATACATTTTTCTTATCTATTATAAATAACACAACTGTAACTACTATTCCTATAGTACCTAGAACTATAAAATAATCTTCAACTCCAGTTTCTTTATTTTCTGTCGTTCCTGTATCCTTATTACTACCTGTAGTTGCTTTTGTTGTTGTAGTTGTTGTACTAAACGGTTTTTTATTATCATCAGTACTACCAGCTAAATAATCACAATCATATTTATAAATTCTTGTTGCATAAAGTGTACCTTCATCCACATTACAACTATCTCCATCTTTAAGATTATTTGCTCCATTACTAATTACATCATAATATGCATTTTTATTATTATTAGCACATACTAATGCATTACTTATTGTTGTATTTTTAATAGTTAATTTTCTTGTTCCATTTACACAAGATATTTCTAATCCTTCAATATAAAATCCATTAGTTGCTTTTTTCATCTCGTCATAGTCATTAAGATTAATTGAATCTTCAACATTTTGTTTTTCACCAGCACTAGCTCCTATAGCTTTAGTATCACTTGTAACTTTTGCACTAACCACTAAAGGCATCAACATTAATACCCCCAAAATGAACATCTTTTTCATATCTTATCCCTCCATATACTCTTTATTTGTTATATTTTTTCTTTTAACTATTAATATTATACCAGAAACTGTAATAAATAAACATATACTTATTGAAACAATTATTTCAATTTTTTTATTATAAGCCTCTTTTTGTATATCTATTGAATATAAATTTGTTAAACCATTTTCAGCTATTACTTTTATTCTAACAGTACTAAATCCGGTTAAATCGTTATTTCCATACATATAAATATCTGCTCTATCTGACTCAGGTGATGCACTTATTAATAATGTTTTTTCTCTTTTAATTCTTATTTCATAATCTAATTTATCTGGCGTAAATTCAATATTATAATTTTTTATATTTAAAGATCCTAATTTAGCAGAATTTGATACATCTAAACCACTTTCTTTTCTTATTACATGTAAACTATATATTCTAGTCTTATTTCCATTTTTAACTTCAATTTGAATTAAATTATTTCCTACTTTTAATCCCGTATTATTTCCTACTTTTACTTCCGCATTCTCATTTTCTGCAAACGCATATATAGGAATATCTTCTATTTCATACGGAACAGTTATTGTATAATCATATGTTTCCTTATCAAATCCAAGCATAGTTCCAGGAACTGTTAAACTACTTAAATAAGTACTATTTACATTTTCTATATATTCTCCACTTTTTATAAAAGTTATTACATAACTTCTAATACTTCCAGTTTCACTTATAACTTTAAGTACTACTGACTGTGTATCCTCGGTTATTTCAACCTCTCTTGGCTCATATCCCTCTACAAATTTTGAAGTACTACTTTCTAATTCAGCATTAACACTTATTTCCTTTGTAAATTTACTTATTTTTACATCATAATTTGTTGTATACGAATCAAAATCTATATTCCCTTTACTTAATTTAATATTTTTAAGCAAATTAGAATTATTTCTATCATCTACTCTATTTATTATGAATGAATAGCATCTTTCTTTTCCATCTTTATTTACTATTTTAATTAATGCTACATTTCTACCATAATCTAAATTTATTGTTCTTGGCTCAAACCCTGATACATATGAAGCATCCTCACTTGTTAATGTAGCATATATTGCTATTTTACTAGAAGTTACTGATAATTCATAAGATGTCGATAATCTATTAAAACCACCTATTGAATCAGCTAATAAATCATTAGATAATAATGCATATTTAGAATCTTTAATCTTATTATTATTATATCCTACTGTATTATCTAATGAACTTATATTAGTACTTATATCATTACCATTTTCATCTTGTAATTTAAAACTTGCAAGTGTAGTACTTAAATCAGCATCATATATTTTAGCTAAAACTGGATAACTAATTCTCTGTTTATTATTTATAGTCCAAATAGAATAAGTACCAACTGTCTTTTCAATACTTGCCAAATTATTTGCTGCATTAAAGTTAATCCATGTAGAATTTACAGTTGGCTCTTCTCCATTTGATACATAATAACCTATAACTTGATTATCACCATAAGTAATTCCTTTAATATTTATAGTTCCTATTCCCTTTGAGTTAATAATTCCAGCTGAAGCATTAACACCAGGTCTTTTAATATAATTACAAGTATACACATACTCCTTGTATTTTTTACTAGAATCAGTTTCAGAACTATTATCAATAGTCATTTTATAACTATATTCATAATCTTCTGCACAAGTAACTATATTATTTCTTGTATTTTCATTATCATCTTTTTCACAAATTCTAACAGTTACATCACCCTTAACATTTTTAACATAGCTACTTGTCTCACAAGTACTAGCCTCACTACATGTTGGTTTATCGCTTGTTATATATGATTTATCTACATAAACAGTTTTACCATCATACTCTACCTCACAAGCATTACCTGTACAAGCATTAGCAATTGATTTTTTAAATGTAACAATTGAACCACATTTAATTTCTGTTTTATTTTCACTTAATTCTTGATTTGTAAAATAGTAAGTCGCATCAGATATATAACGTTCAATTTTTTGATAACAACCTGTTTTAGTTTCATCATTTGTAATATTACTTTTATATATTTGCGTATTTGATACTTTAGATCCATTTATAGATGTTACATCACATACTGCATTATCTCCTGTTGTACAAGTAGTTATATATAGTTTATCACCACATTTAATACTTTTACCCATAAATTCTTTATCTTTAGCATAATACTCACTATTTAATGTTTCAGTTTTATTATCTTCTACTGGCTTATCAGTTTGAGAATTACCACCACCACTAGTATTTCCACTAGAACTATTATTATAGCATGCCTTTACTGTAACCCCACTATTTACACACCATACTTCAGTTCCGGTCGTCCTAACTCCAGTAGAACAATCACCATCACCAGCTAAACCTTTATAATTGTCATTAAAAGATGTTATTTTTGCATAACATTGTGAACTTTGACAATCATATGTATCTCCGTTCTTTGAAGTTGTTTTTACTTCTTTACCATTATCATAAATTGTATATTTTTCCCCACTTGAAACATCTAATTTAATTTGACAACTAGATGTTGATGATGTAGTTGCAGCAGTTGTATTAGTTGTAGTCTTCTTTTTAGCACATGCCAAAAAGTCATATGAAGTAGATGGTGAAAAATAAAAATTCTTAATTTCTTTTGTTGTTATATTATTACAATCATTTACGTTTGACCATCCAATAAACTCATATCCAGTTGCCATTACTACATCAACATTAGAAATACTGCAAGTATTGCTACTACATGCCAAACTAATTCTATTATTTTTATCTTCAAGCAAAGTAATATTTCCACTTTGACGATTTAAAGTAAAACCACTTATTCCCGTACCAGCTCTAATCTTAAAATTGCTTTTTGTTGTATTATTAGTACTATTTGTACTAATAGAATTGTTAGTACTGTTAGAATTATTAATACGTTCTGTACAAGCACTTACTATTGTTGGAGTAGTTTTCTTAGTAAAAGCAGAAGTGTCATAAATTTCATTTGTATTTACATTAGCATTATTACAATTTTGATTTACCGCCCATCCAATAAATTTATAACCACTATTTGGACTAAATTTCATTCTAACGATGCAATATCTCCCATTAAATATTCCACTATCACATCCATAATATTTTAAAGCATTACCACTTCCTGTTAATAATCTTAAATTTCCATTTTCATTTATTTGTGTCAAACTTCCAGCATTACCATCTGGAACTATAAACGTATAAATTCTATCATTAGCACTAGCTGCAATAACCTCATCATCACTAACACTAACACTATTTTTATTTAAAGATTCATATCCAATAAACATAAACCCTAAACAAAGAATAATTACAATAATCAATGAAATATATTTTAATCTCCTTTTCATATCTTCCACACTACTTTCTACTAAAATTTTACAATATATTATCACTTTATTCAATAAATTATTTAAAAAAAACAGTAAAATAGAATAAATTTTCTTCGCAATCAATTTTGATATAATAGTAAT
>ERZ808240.1194-NODE-1194-length-32893-cov-3.872739_pt1 | contig 32893 bp, 30 predicted proteins | sample MGYA00521084_ERZ808240 | MGnify/ENA primary metagenome ERZ808240 (study PRJEB31516, sample SAMN03275571) | gut metagenome | biome: mammalia-associated habitat; material: feces | host: Papio cynocephalus | place: Kenya | collected 2012-08-06 ... | reverse complement strand
CTCCCACATAAGAAGTACTTTCCCCGTAGACCAGATTATCATACCAGCCAAGCAGATCTCCCAGACGATATGTGAGTCCGTAAAGATCCTGTCCGGTAATCATCGAATTCTTATAAAAATCCTGAATATCCACCGGCTTATCTGCATCAATTTTCCCGTCCGACTCAAACATCTCCTCACTTTCAATTCCAGACAGAACCTGATAGGAATTCTTCAACAGATCATCGTCAAAATCATAAGTTTCCTCATATTTTCCAGTCAGATCTCCCGTAAACAGATCATCGACAAGTGATTCATAGGTCAACATATGCCACGCCCCTGCCACCATGCAAACAACCATAATGTTAGCAATGATGATCAGAAGGATTCTCGTGCTTTTTTTCTTATGCCATACTCTCCCCATATCTGCTCCCTTCTATTGCTTCTCAATCTTATATCCTACGCCCCACACAACTTTCAAATACCTTGGTTCCTTCGGATTAATCTCAATCTTCTCACGGATATGCCGGATATGTACAGCCACTGTATTATCGACGCCCACCGCATTTTCATTCCAGATATTTTCATAAATCTGATCAATGGAAAATACCTTCCCCTGATGCTTTACAAGTAACAGCAAAATGTTATATTCAATCGGGGTCAGCTTCACCAGCTCGCCGTCCACGGTAACTTCTTTTAAATCATCGTTGATCATCAGACCGCCCACTGTATAAACAGCCTCATTCTCCTTTGCCGTCGTGCTGCCGAGCTGCATGTATCTGCGCAAATGTGATTTTACTCTCGCCACCAGCTCCAGTGGGTTGAATGGTTTCGTGATATAATCATCTGCCCCGATATTGAGTCCCAGTATCTTGTCGGCGTCCTCGGATTTTGCAGACAGAATAATAATCGGAATGTTGTTCTCCTCCCGGATTTTTAATGTTGCCCGGATTCCGTCCATCCGCGGCATCATGATATCCATAATCAGAAGGTCTACTTTTTCCTTTTTTAAAATCTCCAATGCCTCGATTCCATCGTAAGCCTCCAGAACCTGATGTCCGTCCTGGGTCAGATATATTTCAATTGCCTCTACAATTTCTTTATCATCATCGCATACTAATATTTTTGCCATTTTTCTTCACCTCTCCTCTACTATACAAGATTAACAGACAAAGTTTAAGACATTGAATCGGATTTTCTTAAGAAATGATGAATATTTCGAGCAAAAAGTGCTGTCGAAAAACGTCTAAAATCTTAGAACCATAGGTGGAATTACTCTATATATTACTTGTTTTGATAAAATAAAGAAAAACAAAGCTTACTTAGATTTCATAATTTCTTATTTACAAAGGGGGAGTTATCTATGCGCACCAGAGACATTGACTATGTAATCCGTACCCTTGGAGTAGGTGCAACATATCGGGGATACCGCTATCTAAGCTACGGAATTGAACTTTGTATGACAGATGAAGAGTATCTGCTTGCAATCAGCAAACAGCTTTATCCGGAAATCGCCAAGAAATATAAGACGACGACCGGAAGTGTAGAACGTGATATTCGTACTGTAATCAGAGTCTGTTGGGAAAATGGTTATGAGCAGCTTCAATCTTACTCACTCCGACCATTACAAGTCCGTCCAACGGCCGGTGAATTTTTCGACATTCTTGTCGCCTATCTGAATCGCAATGATTCGGTTCCCCGGGCTGTATGATTCTAAGTAATCGGGAAATAACTTTAACCGGAACACAATAAAACCCCGTCAGCTTCGGGCCGCTGCGGGGTTTTTACTACTTCATTTTTATCGGTCTTCCATCTTCACATACTCACGATAAGGAGCAAGTGGCTTGTAAGCCGGTCGAATGATCTTATCTACATTCTTAAGCTCTTCCAGTCTGTGTGCACTCCAGCCGACAATACGGGCTGCCGCGAAAATTGGAGTGTAAAGAGATGCCGGAAGATCCAACATGCTGTACACAAGTCCGCTGTAAAAATCTACATTTGCATTTACACCTTTGTAAATCTTACGCTTTTCGCCGATGACCTGCGGAGCCATCCGCTCTACCATGGCATACAGAGCATATTCTTTTTCACGTCCTTTTTCCTTTGCAAGCTGCTCTACGAACTGTTTGAAGATTTCCGCACGCGGATCAGACACAGAGTAAATTGCATGACCCATTCCGTAGATCAGTCCCTTCTTGTCAAATGCCTTCTTATCCAGAAGGTCTTCCAGATACTGATGTACTTCGTCCTCATCTGTCCAGTCAGATACTTTTTCTTTCATATCTGCAAACATCTGGGTTACCTTAATATTGGCACCACCGTGCTTTGGTCCCTTAAGCGATGCCATTGCTGCAGACATCGTAGAATAAGTATCGGTTCCGGAAGAGGTAACGACGTGAGTAGTAAATGTTGAGTTATTACCACCGCCGTGATCCATATGAAGTACCAGTGCCATATCCAGAATCTTTGCCTCAAGCTTTGTATATTTCTTATCCTCACGAAGCATCATCAGAATATTCTCGGCCGTTGACAAATTCGGCTGCGGTGCGTAAATGTACAGATCCTCGCCCATCCGGAAATTGTATGCATGGTAACTGTAGACCATCAGCATCGGGAACTGACTGATCAGGTTCAGACACTGTCTCAGTACATTTGGGATCGAGGTATCGTCCGCTTTGTCATCATAAGAATAAAGATTCAGAAGTTCTCTGGACAAGCTGTTCATCATATCTCCACTTGGTGCTTTCATAATGACATCACGCACAAAGTTCGGTGGAAGCGTTCTTCTCTCCACCAGTGTTTCATGGAACATTTCCAGTTCAGATGCACTCGGAAGTTCACCGAATAAAAGCAGATAAGCAATCTCTTCAAATCCAAAATGATCCTCTCTGAGGAACCCATTTACCAGATCTTTGATATTGTAGCCTCTATAATAAAGATTACCTGCACATGGTACTTCCTTGCCATCTACGATCTTCTTCGCACATACATCTGAAATATTCGTAAGTCCGGCGAGCACACCTTTTCCATTGAGATCCCGCAGTCCTCTTTTTACCTCGTACTTCGTATATAAATCTTTATCAATTGCATTGTTCTTATCGCACAGTCCCGCAAAATGCTGAATCTCTGGTGTGATTTCAAACAATGCACGGTCTACGCTCTTATTCACTGTCTTTCCTACCATAAATCATCTCCCTTTCTTTTCCCACAAATCATTGCTAAGCGCAGCAAATTCTTCCAGTGACAGAGATTCGCCACGTACACTTTCCCCCTTGCCGAGCTTTGCAATTGCTTCTGTAATTACATCTTTCGGCAAATCAATCTTGTCGGAATTAGACAATCCATTTGCCAGTGTCTTTCTTCTTTGGTTAAAGGACGCACGTATAATATCGAACATCCATCTCTCATTCTTTACTTCTACCGGCGGTGCCGCATGTCTTGTCAGACGAATGACTGCGGATCCGACCTTTGGTCTTGGCATAAAGCAGTTCGGTGGGACATTTGCCACAATATACGGATCTGCATAGTACTGGACAGCCAGTGAAAGTGCCCCGTAATCCTTATTGCCCGGTCCGGTCTGCATACGGTCTGCGACCTCTTTCTGCACCATAACAGTGATACTTTCGACCGGAACATCTCCTTCAAACAGTCCCATAATAATCGGAGTGGTAATATAATATGGAAGATTCGCAACCACCTTCACCGGACGCCCGCCGTTCTCCTTCTCCACAAGTCCACGGATGTCTACTTTTAACACATCATCATTGATCACCGTGACATTATCATAGTCGCTTAGCGTATCTTCCAGAATCGGGATCAGATTCTTATCAATCTCCACAGCCGCAACCTTTCCGGCCGCCTCTGCCAGATACTGGGTCATCGTACCGATTCCAGGTCCGATCTCCAGCACCATGTCGTCTTTCGTGATTCCAGCCGCACTGATGATCTTCTCAAGTACATGGGTATCAATCAGGAAATTCTGTCCGAATTTCTTCTGAAAATTAAAATGATACTTTTGCAATATTTCAATTGTATTTTGTGGGTTTCCAAGCGTTGGTTTACTCATACTTCCTTCTACTACTCCTTCATTCCTATCAAACCATAAGCCAGATGAACATACACAGCATTTTATGTTCATTTGGCTCAAGTGCCGGTACCGGAAGAATTTTCCTCCATGTACCGGCACTGTTGCCATTAACGATATTATACACTATGTCGATAAAAAATGGTATTAAGATTGTGTGAAGTTTTCAATCTGTAACTTCACAAACTTTTAATCTATTACACAGACATTTTAAAATATACTTTTTTCGCATTTTCCTCCGTCTGCGTAAGAACTTCCTCCACGGAAATTCCTTTCAGCCGGGCAATCTCTTCTGCCACATACTGAATGTATGCTGACTCATTTCGCTTGCCGCGATTCGGCTCCGGTGCCAGGTACGGACAGTCCGTCTCCAGCACAATCGATGTAAGCGGCACCGCTTCTACGACACTTTTTAATTTCTTTCCATTTTTAAAAGTGACGACTCCGCCTACCCCGATATAATATCCAAGCTTCACATACTCAGCTGCCAGCTCTTTGGAACCGGAAAAGCAATGGATAATTCCAGTCAGATCTGACGCATGCTCCTTCATAATACGAAATGTATCTTCTGAGGCATCACGGCTGTGAATATTCACCGGAAGTCCGACCTTCCTCGCCAGATCAATCTGTCTGATGAACCACTCCTGCTGAACCTCTCTCGGTTCCACGTCCCAGTGATAATCAAGCCCAATCTCACCGACCGCAACGACCTTCGGGTCATGACACATTTCTTCCAGACGCGCCAGCGCTTTATCATTCAGTTCACCGACCTCATCCGGATGCACACCGACCGCTGCATAAACTGCCGGATACTGATGCGCCAGGGCAAATGCATTTTCACTTGTCTGCATAGAAGCCCCGACCGTCACAATCGCCTTCAGGCCACGCTCCTTAAGATTGGTCAGTAACATTTCCCGGTCAGCATCGAACTGCTCGTCGTCATAATGTCCATGTGTGTCGATAATCATACTACAGAATCTCTTTTCTAAGCTGCTCTGGTGTCTTCACAGATAACAGTGCCGGTGCGATATCGAATACACTTCTCGCTCCGTTCTCACCCTTCTGGTTCAGACGGTAAGCAGCTCGTGCATAAGCTATCAGAACACTTGCAGTAAATTCCGGATTAGAATCCAGCTTCAAAGAATATTCGATGACATGCTTGTTGCCCTCTTCTCCAGTCTCACCTGTACGGATTACAAATCCACCGTGAGGCATCTTGCTATGATCTCTCTTGAGCTCTTCCTCTGAAATGAAATGAACCGTTGTGTTGTACTCATCGAAATAGTTCGGCATAGTCTTGATTGCATTTTCAATCTCAGCCTTGTCAGCGCCCTCTTCAGTTACAACATAGCACTCACGAGTATGTTTGTCTCTTGTAGTCAGCTCCGGCTCACTTCCACTTCTTACCTGCTCAACAGCCTCTTCAACCGGAACCGTATACTGGATTGCATTCTTAACTCCCGGGATACGGCGGATAGCATCAGAATGTCCCTGGCTTACACCTTTGCCCCAGAATGTATATGTGCTTCCCTGAACAAGGATAGACTCTGCATACAGACGATTCAAAGAGAACATTCCCGGATCCCAGCCGACAGAGATAATGCTGATATTGTTACCTTCTTTTGCAGCTTTGTCTACATTTGCAAAATACTCCGGAATCTTTGCATGCGTATCAAAACTGTCGATTGTGTTAAAGTTTGCTGCAATCTGCGGTCCCATAACCGGAAGGTCTGTAGCAGATCCGCCACACAGAACCATCACATCAACGTCATCTTTCATAGATAACATATCGTCCATGTGTACCACTTTCACACCCTCAGTAGCAATTTTGACAGAAGCAGGATCTCTTCTTGTAAATACCGCTGCCAACTCCATGTCCTCATTTCTCTTAATGGCCTGCTCAACGCCACGGCCGATATTACCATAACCTACAATACCAATTCTAATTTTACTCATGATGTCTCCTCCTTTGGGGACGGGGTTTTTTCAGAAAAACCCCGTCCCCAATTAAATTGTGTAATTATTCTAACTGCTTTTTTCCGCCTTTTCAGCGATTGTTAACCTGTCCCTTTTTGAATTGTATATAACTGTATACAAAACTCAGAATTTAGCAAATTTCTGCTCCTGCCGGCATGGATTTCTCCGGTGTCATCAGTGCCAGGTTCCCTTCTGCGTCTTCTGCGCACAGAAGCATTCCTTCTGAGAGTACTCCTGCAAGTTTTGCAGGTTTCAGATTTACAAGTACCATGACTTTCTTGCCGACCATTTCTTCTGGTGTGTAATGTTTACGGATTCCGGATACGATCTGTTTTACCTGGCTTCCGATTTTTACCTGTGAGCAGAGCAGTTTCTTGGATTTCGGAACTGCCTCGCAGGAGATAATCTCGCCTACCTGGAACTGCATTTTTCCAAAGTCATCGAATGTAATCTCTGGCTTTGCTTCTATGTCGATAACCGGCTCGTCTTTTTTATCGTCATCTGCCGGATTACCTTTTTCTTCTGCTGCCATCTGTGGGTGAAGTTCTTCTACTTTCTTCATAACTTCATTCAGATCTAATCTTGCAAAAAGGATTTCCGGTTTTTCGGTAACTTTTCCATCTCCGAGCTGTGCAAGAATCTTCTCAGATGTCTCCGGCATGAAGGACTCCAGAAGGCGCGCGCCTGTCTTGATGCTCTCAATCAGGTTGTAGAGAACTGTCTCCAGACGGTCTTTCTTAGCCTCGTCTTTTGCAAGTGCCCACGGCATTGTCTCGTCGATGTATTTGTTGCAGCGCTTGAACAGAACGAAAATCTCTGTGATTGCATCTGCTACACGCAGTTCGTCCATCTTTGCGTCAACTCTCTTTGGAGTATTCTCTGTGACTGCCTTCAGATCTGCATCAACAGCTTTATCTTCTTCTGTCTCTGCCACACCTTTATTTGTCACAGTTCCGCCAAAGTATTTATTTGTCATGGAAATGGTTCTGTTGACCAGGTTTCCAAGTGTGTTTGCCAGGTCAGAGTTCATACGCTCTACCATAAGCTCCCAGGAAATGACTCCGTCATTCTCAAATGGCATCTCATGAAGTACGAAGTAACGTACTGCATCGACTCCGAAGAAATCTACCAGTTCGTCCGCATACAGTACATTTCCTTTGGATTTACTCATCTTACCGTCGCCCTGCAGAAGCCATGGGTGTCCGAATACCTGTTTCGGAAGTGGAAGATCCAGTGCCATCAGGAAGATCGGCCAGTAAATGGTATGGAAACGGATAATGTCTTTTCCAATTAAATGTAAATCTGCCGGCCAGTTTTTCTTGAACTGCTCTGTGCTGTTGCCATCGCAGTCATATCCGATTCCGGTGATGTAGTTTGTAAGAGCATCCAGCCATACATAGACAACGTGCTTTGGATCAAAGTCTACCGGAATTCCCCATGTAAAGGATGTTCTGGATACACACAGATCCTGAAGACCCGGAAGCAGGAAGTTGTTCATCATCTCATTTTTACGGGATACAGGCTGAATAAATTCCGGGTGTGTATTGATGTAATCGATCAGGCGGTCCGCATATTTGCTCATTTTGAAGAAATATGCTTCTTCCTTCGCCGGTTTACACTCACGTCCACAGTCCGGACATTTTCCATCTACTAACTGTGACTCTGTCCAGAAGGATTCACACGGAGTACAATACATTCCTTCGTATGCACCTTTGTAAATGTCTCCCTGATCGTACAGTTTCTTGAAAATCTTCTTGACCTGTGCCTCGTGGTCTGCATCTGTTGTACGGATAAATTTATCATAGGAAGTATTCATCAGATCCCAGATCTTCTTGATCTCTCCTGAAGCGTTGTCAACGAATTCCTTTGGTGTAATGCCAGCCTCTTCTGCCTTTAACTCAATCTTCTGGCCATGCTCGTCAGTTCCTGTCTGGAAAAATACATCATATCCCTGACTTCTCTTATATCTTGCAATTGCATCTGCAAGAACGATTTCATAAGTATTACCAATATGCGGTTTGCCGGATGCATAGGCAATCGCTGTCGTGATATAATACTTTCCTTTGTTGCATTTCTCACACATATTCTCTTCTCCTTTTATAATCTCAAATAAATTTTATATAATAAAAATGCAATTTCCTATTATATAAAAAACCGCCTTCTCATTACGAGAAGGCGGGATATTCCGCGTTACCACTTCTTTTCGCTCTGCTCTCACGAGCCAGAACCTCACCAAGTGTTGTCCACACTCTTTCGCTGTAATGGGCGAATCCCATTAAGTGCTAAATCTTCACACTTACTGCTCCAAAGCCATCTTCCGCTTGTGCCGATCCATCCTTCTCAGCATAACAGGATTTCTCTGTAGAATCTTACCAGGCGTACTCTCTTTTTCTACGCATTTTCATTTTCAACGTAAAAATCGTAGCACAATCAAGTCTGACATGTCAAGCCTTTTATATCTTCTTCCTATAGCGAACTATCACAGATAGCTATCGTATATTTCTCTCATTTATTCTCCCGGGAACATCGTTGACTCAATCGTCTGCATCTCTGAATCTTCAATTCCATATGCGCCATCTTTATCCGGAGTTACATGCACCTCCAAAGTTGTCTCTTCCCCATAAGTATTCGCCTGAATCGCACGATTCAAACTCTCTGTCAGAATATCCATCAGCACATCTGCCTGCGTCGGGTCCAATCCCTTGTTCGTATATTCTGTCGCAATATCATTCACATAATTAGATGAATTATTAAATACATCTGACGGCTTGATCGCAACCGTGACTACATAACTGTCATCGTCCTGCTTTTTTGCCTCTTTTACTGTAAAGTCTGCCAGATCATATGCCTTATCAGCGACTTCGATATACTTATCCATCATAGCATCACTGACATCCATTCCTGAAAATGCATCTTCAATCTGGGTTCTCATGCCATCTGTCACTTCTTTTTTCGCATCGCTCTCAGAAATTCCACGATAATCTGCGTACTTCTCATACTTGGCATGATAATTCGCATCCAGCACTGCCTTCGTATAACCCGCCGCATCAAAGTCTTTCTTACATGCAGTCAGCCCCATACACATAAGCACTGCCATTCCCAAAGCAATTACTTTTTTCATCCTCTTCATACTTCTTCCTCCTGCTTTTGATTTTATTCAAAACTCCCCTCTTGTCCGGGTAAGTCTTTTCCATCTGTCAGATTCGAAAGATTTGATAGATTCCTTTCAGATTCTCCCTTTTGATGTTCGGCATATGCGCCTGCATCAGAAATGTCGGAAACACCGAAGGACGAATAATTCCCTGACTGAAATCCTGATAAATCTGGGTTATCACCGCATTTGAATAAGGTGGCAACTCCATCACCGGCGGCATCAATGCCTGAAAATCATTAATATCAATAAACATCGGATTGAATGTCTGATTGTTATATTCCAGTTCCAGGATGCAGGCATCCGGCTGTGCGAGCTGATTCCATAAACTGTTAATTGCTGCTTTTCTGGATGCAATAAACTGTTGAAATTCTTCATAAGATGAAAAGTCATCAATATATTGATTCTCTACATTTTTTGCAAATGTAAACACCAGACCCGGAAGCTGGATTCCATTTAACAAGTAAAACATTTCCAGCAATGCTTTATAAAAATGATCTTCCATCTCACCCTGCGAAGCATACCAGCTTCTTGAAAAATCCGGCTGATAAATACCTTGCTTTAATATTTCATTCACTGCTGTATATTTTTGAACTGTCCACAATTTCATCTCTGTCATTCACCACTTTTATCATTTATTATCCTCAGTCTATCATACTAATATTGGACCCGCAACTATATATTCCAAACTTCTGATATTGAGAATCTTCTTATAAACAAGTGTACAAATAAAGAGAGTTTTACTGTAAAAACATCATTGCTTTTTCTGACATCTGCAGGTAGTCCGGCATTCCTTTTTCTGCAATTTGAGAAAGTTTTTCTCTCTGTACGAACCAGCAGATTGTCTGCTTATCCTGATTCTCTTCTCCTTCCGTATAAAGATAATAGTTTCTTTCAAAAGGAAGTACTGCTTCACTTTCTACATTTACCTTCAGACAATTTATTTTACGTTCTCCCCATACCGGCACAAAATCATGTGCACGGTATCCGAACCATGTTGCCCGTTCTTCAATTTCCTGCTGAACCTGCAGCGTAATTCCCCAGTCAATCACTTCAGCTGTATGTGCATTTACACGTCTGATTCTGGAAAAATTCTTGCAGCCTGTCAGCTTTGCAGCCTCTTTATAAACAGGCTCCGCAAAGATTTCTTTTGTGTTGCCATAAATCACGGGCTGTCCCTGATTCATAATCAAAAGTTCCTCACTGAAACGATAGATCTCATCACGGCTGTGAGACACCATGATCACGGTACCTTTGTAATCTTTTAACATCTCAATCAATTCCTGTTGAAGCCGGTCTTTCAGATATACATCCAATGCCGAAAATGGCTCATCCAGAAGAATTACATCCGGCTCATATGCCATAATTCTCGCCAGAGCGACTCTCTGCTGCTGCCCTCCGGAAAGCTGTCCCGGAAGACGGTCCGCCAGCCCTGTCAAAGCAAACTTTTTGATCATTTCCTGTACTTTCTTCTGATTCTCTTCCTTACTGCCCTTCAACCCTGCTCCAATATTCTTTGCCACTGTCATAGTCGGGAACAGTGCGTAATTCTGAAAAAGATATCCAACGTTTCTTTTCTGAGGTTTTAAATTTATTTTATTAGAAGAATCAAATAGCACCGTATCATCAATCTGTATCATTCCGGAATCTGGTGTCTCAATCCCCGCAATACTCTTGAGCGTCATACTTTTTCCACAGCCGGATGCTCCCAGAATTCCGATTCTCTTTGATTCTGTCTGAAAATGTACATCCAGGCTGAATTCACCTAATTTTCTCTTAATGTCTACTTTAATTCCCATATTCTTATTCCTTTTCCTGTATCTACCAGCGTTTTATATTCTTCATCTTTTTCCCCGACAAAAGATTCATAGAAAAAATGACAAGAAATGCAATCAGCATGACAATTGCTACCCATACTCCGGCAGTCATGTAGTCTCCATCCTGAATGACCATGGCGATCTTCTGTGAGATAGTTCCGGTCTTTCCCGGGATATTTCCTGCCAGCATGGAAGTTGCTCCGTACTCTCCAAGTGCTCTTGCAAATGTAAGGATTGTTCCGGAAGCGATTCCCGGTCCTGCGCTTGGGATTACGACCTTCCAGAATATCTTCGTGTCCGACATGCCAAGTGTGCGGCCTGCATAGATCAGATTCACGTCTATCTGTTCAAATGCTGCTCTTGCATTGCGGTACATCAGCGGAAATGCAATGACTGTCGCTGCAATGATACAGCCGAGCCAGGACTGTACGACCTTAATGTCAAATGTGTCGTACAAAAATATTCCAAACGGACGTCTTCTGCTAAATATTAAAAGTAAAAAGAAACCTGCAACAGTCGGCGGCAAGACCATCGGAAGTGTCAGGATTCCATCAATAATCGCTTTCTTTCCCGGTGTCGTCTTTACGACTTTTCTCGCTGCATAAATTCCTAAAAAGAATGATATAAACGTCGCCACAACTCCCGTTTTCAGCGAAATGAAAAGTGGGCTCCAATCCAGATTTCTGATAATCGTCTCAAAGGTATCCATCGTTGTTCCTCCTCCGTATTCACATCATATTATGTGAAGATGTCCCCGAGCCGTTTTGAGGCGACAAGAGGACTTTTTATTTTTTTGAATTAGTAAGGGCGGTTTTCTTCTTCCTACTCTACATCTGTATCAAAATAGTAATTCTGGAAGATTGTTTTTGCTTTATCCGATGTCACAAAATCAATAAAGTCTTTTGCTTCTGCAACCTCTGCGTCACTTGCTTCATCATTCTTAACCTGAGCGATTGGATAGATTACATTTCCGGTAATGTCATAGCTTACTTTCTGAAGGACATCAAGATCTTTCTCATATCCATACGTGTCAGAATAATAGGTCGTACCGACTTCACAAGATCCCTCTACGACTGCTGCTAATACTTTACTTACATTGTCCTGCTCACTGATCTCCACTCCGCCAAGTTTCTCAGAAATTGTCTCTGTCGGAATTGTAGATACATCATCCACTTTGTCAAGGATGCCAAGGTTTACGAGTGCCTGTCTTGTATATTTACCAACCGGTACGCTTCCACCTGCAAGTGCAATGCTGGCGGCATCTTTTAAATTCTCAAGTCCTGTAACTTTTGTTCCACTGTCTTTACGTGATACAACAACTACCTGATTATTTACTACATTTTTACGTGTTCCGTCAACTACAAGTCCATCTGTCTGCTCCAGCTGGTCCATCTGTTTCTGAGCAGCTGAGAAGAATACATCGCAAGCATATCCTTCCTCGATCTGGGTAAGCAGTGTTCCTGAACTGTCTGCATTAAATGTAATGGTCACATTCGGATGATCTTTCTTGTACTCATCTGCAATCTCATTCATAACTGTATTCAGGCTGGCAGCAATAAATACCTGAAGTTCTACCTCTTCTTTGTCATCTGATTTTGCCTCTGTCTGTGTCTCCTCTTTTTTACTGTCACCACTGTCGGATTTATTTCCGCAGGCTGCAAGTCCGAATATCATGGACATTGCAAGTAAAGTTGCTAATACTCTTTTTTTCATTCCTTTTCTCCCTTCTTTTGTAATTAGCATCCCGATTACTTTTTAAAAAACGTATGCTTTTCTAAAAGTAATCGGTTTTGTAATAATATGGCGGTTTGTTGTCTTATCTGCAACCGCCATTTATTATCTGTTTATCGCACAGAAATGTTTACTTAACTATTTTTTCATTTCCACACTCGCCATCTGTTCCACGTAAGATGCCAAGTCCATGTCCCAGATGAGGAAGTGCATATTCCAGGCTTTCTTTTACTGCTTTCGGACTTCCCGGAAGATTGACAATTAATGTCTTCTTTCGGATTCCGGATACCGCCCGGCTGAGCATTGCTCTTCCTGTAATGGTAAGTGAATACTGGCGGATCGCATCTGCAATTCCCATTGCCATACGATCACAGACAGCCTGGGTTGCCTCCGGCGTTACGTCACGCTCCGCAAATCCGGTTCCACCTGTCGTGAAGATGACATTGACCTGTCTCTGGTCTGCCAGTCTCATAAGTTGATGCTTTAACGGCTGTTCTCCATCCGGAAGCAGCAGAGTCTCAACGACATCATACCCTTCTTTTTCCAGCATTTCTTTTATCAACGGGCCACTTTTATCTTCGCGCTCTCCGGCATAACCTTTGTCGCTCAATGTGATGACCGCCGCTGTAAATGGACGATCCTTTTCCAGTGGAAGCATCGTGATCTCATCACCAACTTTAATCTCCCCACCTTTTAAAACTCTTGTAAACACGCCTTCTCTTGGCATGATACAATCACCCATCACTTTATAGATTGCGCAATGGCTGTGACATTCTTTTCCAATCTGTGTAAGTTCCAGAACTGCCTCGCCAATCTGAAATTTTGTTCCGACCGGAATCTTGCTCAGATCAAATCCTTCTACAACTAAATTCTCACCAAATGCGCCAAAATCTACTTCTGCACCTTTCTGACGAAATGCTTCGATTTTTTCAAAAGAAAGCATACTCACCTGTCGATGCCATTTTCCGGCATGGGCATCTCCTTCAATTCCCCATTCTTCCACAAGCCTTGCGGACTCGATTGGTTTCTTCTGGGTTCCTTTTTTCTCACTGATACAAATCGCTAATATCTTTCCCACAAATTTATCCCCCAATTTGACTCATTTTCTTATCTTCTGTAATCTCACTCAGATTTTCAAAACGATGACTTTCCGGTTTCATCCAGATTGCTTCCGCAATTGCCTGATATAGAACTTCCTGCTGTTGGGACTTGTCAAATCGTTCAAAAATTTCTTTCAGCTCCACACCTTTTCCATAACACAGACACGGTTTCAGGCACCCCTGTGCTGTCATGCGGATACGATTGCAATACTGGCAGAACTTTCCATGTAGTGCACTGATAAATCCTACACTTCCCTGTCCTCCCGGAAGCTTTACATAGACTGCCGGACCATTTCCATGAGTCTGACCGTCTTCCTGAATGTCCGGATATTGTTTCTTTAACTCTTTTAAAATATCTTCGTTATAGATTGTCTCGAATTTTTTTCCGATACCAATTGGCATCATCTCAATAAACCGGACATCTATCTTTTTTTCTATCGTCATTCTGGCAAGTGCCAGAAATTCATCATCATTCATGCCCTTTTGCAATACACTGTTAATTTTCACCGGAATTCCGGATTCCATTGCTCGATCTACGCTTTCCAGAACAGCCTCCAGCTCATCGCGTCCGGTAATCACTCTATAGCGCTCACGATCAAGTGTATCCAGACTAATGTTGACCGCATCCAGCCCATTTTCCAGGAGCTCCGGTAAATACTTTGATAACAGTACTCCGTTCGTAGTCATTGTCACCTGCTCTACACCCGGAATACGCTTTATCTTTCCAATCAGCTCCGGGCACCCCAGTCTGGCTAACGGTTCTCCGCCTGTAATTTTGAATTTCCGGATTCCGGCTTTCGCCGCCGCCTGACAGACCTGCTCGATTTCCTCGTAAGTAAGAATGTTCTTCATCGGAACTAATTCTACCCCTTCCGGCATACAATACCGGCACCGGAGATTACAGCGATCCGTAATGGAAATTCTCATATAATCTATTGTTCTTCCATACTGATCTTTCATAAAACTTTAAACTTCCTCCAACAATACCTTTACTTTACCGCCACACACCATGCCTTCTTCCTCGGCATCTGCACCGGTCATATCCACATGTACAATCTGTGGTGCTTTTGCGCAGCCACGTAAGATTAATAATGCTTTGCTGATAATAGAAGCTTCAATGCACCCACCCCCAATGGTATCTACACATTGTCCATCTTCCATAATCAACATCTTTGTTCCAATACTTCTTGGCGCACTTCCTTTTCGCTCAACGATCGTCGCCAGTATCTTTTTCTGATTCGCACATTTCACAATCGCGTCTTTGATTTCATTCGAATAACCGGCTCCTCGCTTCTCCTGATTCTTGACTTGTATAATTTCCGCCATAATGGATATTGCAATCTCTTCCGGTGTCTCAGCCCCTATAGCCAGACCGATTGGAGAGTGTAACTGGTCGATTACCTGCGGATCCGCTCCCTTTTCAAGGACGCTTTGTTTCACCTGCGCCACTCTTCTGCGGCTTCCCATCATTCCAATGTAAGCATGCGGTTTTTTTACAATACTTTCCAGACAGATCTGGTCATACACGTGTCCACGGGTAACAATCACAAAAAATGTATCGGAATCACCGGCAATCTGTTTCAGCCCAGCTTCAAAGGTATCACAAATGACTCTGTCTGCACCTGCTCTTCTGGCATTATCTGCAAATTTCGGACGATCTTCCAGAACGGTTACATAACATCCGATCTGTCTGCCAAGCTGAATAATCGGCATGGAAACATGTCCCCCGCCGCAGATTACAATTTTCTTCTGTCCGCCTACAACTTCACCGAATATTTTTTCACCGTCAACAAGTGCTATACCATTTATCTCCAGCTGCTCGATCTGCTGGTCATGCTGTTCTAAGAAGCCGCCTGCAACCGATGTCCATACCAGTTTTCCATCCGACACAAGTGCTTTCTCTCCAAGCACTTCGCCTGTCAGTCCTGTCAAAACTATATTTTTGTTCTCCGGATGCATCTCTTTTAATTTTTGTAATAATTCCCACACTTGCACGCACCTACTTTCCAAATCCGCAATTTGGGAAAGTACAGACTGGACAGTTCAAGCACAATCCGCCTTCTCCCAGTATATCAATATCTTCCTTTTTCAAAATTTCTCCGGCCACGATTCGCGGCAGAACCAGATCAAAAATAGTCCGCTTCGCATACATGACACATCCCGGGAGACCAATGACTGGTCTCTTTTCCTCCCCATAATAGGAGAGCAGGAACATGGCCCCCGGAAGCACCGGTGCTCCATAAGTTATAATTTCCGCACCTGTATTCTTAATTGCAAGCGGAGTACGGTCATCCGGGTCCACACTCATACCGCCCGTACAAAGTACCATATCCACACCTTCATCTAAAAATTTCTGGATGGCGGCTGTAATATGTTCATGATTGTCATCACTCACCACATGTCCGACAACCTCTGCTCCATACTCTTTTAATTTTTCTATAATAACTGGTGTAAATGTATCTTTGATTCTTCCATAAAATACTTCATTTCCGGTATTTACAATTGCTGCTTTCATCTTTTTAAACGGAATCAGCTGAAAAATCGGGTCATCGCCTGCCACTTTTTTTGCACGTTCCATTTTTTCTTTTTCGATCACAAGGGGAATAATTCTTGTCCCGGCAATCTTATCGCCCTTTTTTACCGGGAAGTTCCCATGACGACAGGCAATCATCATCTCACCAAATGCATTTACTGCGTTTAATCTTTCTGTATCGACCTTCAAAAGACCGTCGCACTCCGCAATGAGTTCGATTTTCCCTTCTTTGATTTCAGATGGTCTCATGTGCTCATTCGCACACATATCATACAAAATCTTTGCCGCATCATTTTCATGAAGCATATTCTCGTTGTTCTCCCAGATATAAATGTGATCCTTTCCCACACTTAAAAGAACCGGGATGTCTTCCTCTGTAATAATATGCCCTTTTCGAAATACAGCATCCTTCGTAACGCCTTTGATAATTTGTGTGATGTCATGGCACAATACCTGCCCAACTGCATCTTCTGTTCGCATTAATTTCATCTTGTCCATGTCCCTTCGACTATTTTTCTAAAACTATTCGCTCTCTAAAAAAGTAAAAAATCTGTTTCTAATATATATCATCTCTTGTTTTTCTCTATTCTTTGTCTTGTTATAGATAATTATATATCAAACAGTTTAATACCAAAACAGGGATTTTCTACCTTTTTTCTAAGGTAGACAAATCCCCGTTGATTACCATCTAATTTATGTAATATTTTATAGTAAAATAGTCTCTTTGTCAACCAATTTACCGTAATCTTGCATCGTTGTTTTTCAGTTCTTCTGATAATTTCAGATTTTCGTCATAGTTAACTGGTACATCTATAATTACAGGCACGTCCTGTTGAAATGCCTGCTCCAGATAAGAAGACAATTCTTCTGCTTTTGTTACTCTGTATCCGATACAATGCATTGCTTCTGCCAGTTTTACAAAATCCGGATTTGTAAAATCTGTATAACAGGTTTCTCCATACTGGTCCATTTGTTTCCATTTTATTAATCCATAGGCACTGTCATTCATAATCAATACTACAATATTCAATTTTAGTCTTACTGCTGTTTCAAGTTCCTGTGAATTCATCATAAAACCACCGTCTCCGGTAATGGTTATGACGCGTTTTTCCGGATAAATCAGTTTTGCACTGATTGCTCCCGGCACTCCGATTCCCATAGTTGCAAATCCATTTGATATAATACAGGTATTAGGCTCATAGCAATTATATAGACGGGCAATCCACATTTTATGAGCACCTACATCTGACACTAATATATCCTTCTGTCCCATCGCCATTTGCACATCGCGGATGATTCTTTGCGGCTTCATCGGGAAACTACTGTCCTTACTCATCTCCAAATAAGCATTATCAAATTTTTCTTTGATTTTCAACATCTCCGTCGGTTCATTTCTTTCGAAACCTTCCATACTATTCATCACGTCCACCATACGATTCAATGCATCGGAAATATCGCCAACGACCTGAACGTCGCATTGATAGTGCTTATTAATATGGGCCGGTCTGTTGGATACATGCACGATTTTTCTTTCATCCTGGTTATTCCACCTGGATGGTGCAAATTCTACAAGGTCATATCCTATTGCAATGACCAGATCTGCTTTCGCCAATATCTGATTCACATAATCATATTGTGGTATTCCAATTGTCATTAAGGCATATTTATTATCCCTTGGAATGATTCCTTTTGCCATCATCGTATTAATGACCGGTATTTTCATGTCTTCTGCAAAACGTGTAATTGCCCTGGAGGCTTTTGCCCGCACTGCCTGACTGCCCGCCAGTATCACTGGTTTTTTTGCTTTTTTTATGAGCCTTGCCGCTTCTTCCACTACATTTTCCGAAGCATATTCGCGGTTTAAAACTTCCCTTTTCAGTGGATGTTCTTCCTCACTTATCTTCATCTTGGCAATGTTGACCGGAAGATCTATATGTGTAGCTCCCGGGCGCTCCCCTTCTGCATATTTAAAAGCAAGCCTGACGATTTCACCGACTGTATCCGGTCTGACGACCAGCTTGGTACGTTTTGTAATTGGCTCGAACATCTTACTGAGTTCCAGATATTGATGCGATGTGATATGCATTCGTTCTGTTCCTACCTGTCCGGTAATTGCCACCAGAGGCGCGCCATCGCCATTGGCATCTGCCACACCGGTCACAAGATTGGTCGCGCCCGGTCCCAATGTAGAAAGACATACCCCGGCTCTCCCGGTCAGACGTCCGTACATGTCTGCCATAAATGCAGCTCCCTGCTCATGTCTGGTTGTAATAAATGTTATGTTCGACTTATGGATAGCTTCCATTAATTCCAGATTTTCTTCTCCCGGAATTCCAAATATATACTCAACGCCTTCCGTCTCCAGACATTCTACCAGGAACTGTGCTGCTGTTTTTTTCTTTTTTTCTTCAGCCATTTTTTCTTTTCTCCCTGTCTAATCTAGTGGATCGAATCTGGTTACTTCTTCTAGTTTTTTTCTCGGTCTTTTCTTTGGTGCTTCTGCCGGATATCCGATTGCCAGTCCGGCCGCCATTGGAAGATCCCCATGTGCAAAATATTCGGTTATTTCTGCCATACAGCATTCAATATCACAAATCCACAGTGTCCCAAGTCCCATACTCTGCGCTTCCAGACACATATTTTGAATGCTTGCTCCAATTGATTCCAGATTAGAAAGCGGATCATCTTCTTTTTCTGCATTAAAGATTCCAATAAAGACCGGTGCTTCCAGCACAACTCTGGAGGTATTCCGATTCGTCCCGACCGGTTTTCCTTCCTGCTCCAGACGGTCTGCCCCTGCTGCCAGCAATTTGGATATCTTTTCCCTGGCACTTAATTTTGTAATCACATCAAATCTCCATGGCTGTAGATTTTTTCCGGACGGTGCCAGAATACCTGCCTCCAGAAGCTGTATAATCTGCTCTCTTGTTACCATTTTGCTGTCGAACTTGCGAATACTTCTTCTTTCTTCTATTTCTTTTATCAATCCTGTCACTCTCCCATCCCAGTATCGTAGATTTTCTGTAAAATATCTGTACCCCTTCCTGTCGTTATGGAGCTTCCATTAAATTTCAATTTCGATTTCCAGTTTTGTCTTCAGACAAAATTTAATCATGTCTATACATCCCTGTATTCCTAATTTTTCGCTGTTCAAAGTAATGTCATAATTCACCGGATTTGTCCAGTAATTTCCACCTGTATAGTATTTATAATAATCTGCTCTGTATTTGTCCGTCATTGTGATTCTTTTATTGGCTTCTTTTTCGTCCACATCCATACGTTCCATAATACGTTTTACCGTATATCTTCTCGGCGCTTCTATGTACACACTGACAACATTGTCATAATCCTTCAGCACATAATCTGCACATTTTCCAACGATAATGCAAGAATCTTCGGCGGCCAGCTGCTTGATAATTCCTGCCTCCATCTGAAACAGCTGACTGTTCGCCTCGAATTTTTTCATTTCTGATCTTGGCGACAACGACAACGGAAAATTTTTCAATCTGCTGATAATTCCACTGTGCTCTAATTTTTCGTCGCCTTTCATTAATTCACTCTCTTTTTTTCCACTCAGCTGTGATGCCAGTGTCAAGATTCTGTTTTCATAACAGTCTATTCCCAACTGTTCTCCCAAAAGCTTCCCTACCTGCTTTCCGCCTGTTCCAAATCCACGTGCAATTGTAACAACATATTTTTTCTTATTTTCCATATACTCACCTTCTAATCCATCTGATCCATTCGTTTCAATGTCATGCCTAATATTTTTACTCCTGCCACAAGTTCTTCTGGTGCCGTATATTCTTCTTTGTTATGACTGATTCCATCTTTGCTTGGCACAAAAATCATGGCAGTTGGAATCTTTTTGCCAAGGGATGCCGCATCATGGGATGCTCCGCTTGGCATTCTTTGACTTTCAATTCCAAGGCTTCTTGCTGCCTGTTCTATGTTTTCTATCAGCAAGTTATCCAGACGGACCGGCAGCTTGTCAATGACTTCTTCCATTTCATAATCCCCGGCAATCTCATTCAGAAGATTTCTGAGCCAGTCTGCTGCCTCCTGTTCCCTCTCTCTTTTCTGCGAACGAATCTCAACAAGGAATTCACAGCTTCCGGAAATCACTCCAATCTGATCCGGCACATTTTTTATATTTGCAACATTACATACAATATCTTCTGATTCCACGACCAGATTTATCCACTTGTCTAATACCGAAAACATTTTTTTCAAAGCATCCTTGCGTTCTTTCATCGGAGTTGTTCCTGCATGATTTTCTGCACCGGATATTTTGCAACGGTATCTCAGGATTCCTACGATTCCAGTTGGAATTCCAAGTTTGCATTTCAGATTTCTGTCAAGAACCGGGCCCTGTTCAATATGCATTTCCACAAAACTTCTGTAGTTCTGCAAGTTTGCCTTTGACTCTCTCACATCCTCCTTTGTTAATCCAGCCTCTGTCAGGACTTCAGGAGCAATCTGATCCGGATCTGCCAGGCCACAAAAAGCACGGCTTCCAAATGTTCCTCCAAGGGGGCCGCCTTCTTCTGCAATAAATCCTGCAACTTCTATGCTGTGCTTTGGACAATATCCTGCTTCCTTTAAAGAACGAACAGCTTCAAGTGCACCAAACACCCCGTACTGCCCGTCATAAATTCCACCTCCGTAAACAGAATCCAGATGAGAACCGGTAAGAAGGATTCCTCCATCTTTATCCGTTCCCTTCCAGCACCCGAAAATATTTCCAACCGCATCAGTTCTTACCTCTAACCCTGCTTTTTTCATCAGATCTTCCACATAATCTCTGACTTCATAATAAGGTTCTGTATATCCTTGCCGGCAAAGGCCAATGCCTTCTACCCATCCGATGCTTCCCTGTTTTTTCAGCTCTTCCAAAAGTCTGTCTTCGCAAATATGAAATTCTTCTCGACACTCCATAGAAACTGGCTCCTTTCTTCTGTTTTGTGTAAATATCTCAGTTGTAGTCTTCCCTACACTTCTTTCACATTCAGCCATCTTCCATATCCTTCCGGAACTGTAATTTTCGTACCGTCATAGACCAGACTGCCCCTCACATAGGTCTTTTGAACCGGACCGTATAGTTTTGTGCCGTCTACAAAATGGCAGACATCTTTTGACATCGTGAACATATCATCTGCCTGTGCAAGGTACTCCTGATACGGGTCTAACAAAACCAGATCTGCCTCTGCACCTTCACGGATTGCACCTTTTCGAGGATATAAACCAAAGATTTTAGCCGGATTTGTACTAAGCATATTCACTGCATGGATGAGGCTGATTCTTCCTTCCGAAACAGCCCTTAACATATATCCAAGCCTTGTCTCAATTCCAGGGAATCCGGACGGCGCAGCAAAAATGTCATCTTTTCCCTTTTCTTTTTCTTCTACCTGATATGGGGAATGATCACTTCCGATGCAGTCAATATCTCCCGCCTCCACATATTTCCACAGTTCATCAATCACATCCTGGTCACGCAGCGCCGGGTTACACTTTACATAAGCCCCGTATTTATCCAGACAATCAGAATTCATATACAGATAATGTGGACAGGTTTCAATATAAATTTCCATGCCCTCTTTTTTGGCCTCCAGTGCCTTCCGGACTGCTTCTGGTGTTGAGATATGCACCAGGTACAGTCTTGCGCCTGTTTCTTTTGCTATTGTAATCAACCGTTCAACCGCCAGGACTTCAACAATCGGAGGTCTGGAATCACAATGGGCATGTGGGTAGGTCTTTCCTTCTTTTCGGAGTTTTTCGATTGCACCAGTCACCATATCATTGTCTTCTCCGTGGGCTGCCATCAGAAGTCCTGTACCGGCTACTTCTTTCATGACTTCATACAATTCAAATGTATTCTTAGACGTCAATCCTACAAATTCCTGGGCGCGGCCTTCCGGTGCCTGATGTAAAAATGTTTTATATGCACAGATTCCACAATCCGCAAGTGGTCTGATATCATCGATGCATTCTCCTCCTGCCGCACCATAAAATACCACATCTACAACACTTTCTTTTTCCACCGCGTCAATTCTTCTTTGCAGCGATTCCCTGTCATGCTGCGGAGGTGTGCTGATTGGATGTTCAATCACCGTTGTCACTCCGCCTCTTGCCGCGGCGGCCGTTCCAGTATAAAAAGTTTCTCTTAATTTTCCTCCCGGATAACGGATATGTACGTGAGGATCGACTCCTCCCGGAAGCAGGAAGTTTCCATGGCCATCAATCAGCTCTTCTTCCCCTTCTTTTTCATAATTTCCTTCACCGATCTTTGCAATCTTTTCACCTTCAATCTTTACATATCCATATTGGATCCTGTCTTCCAATACTATATTGACATTGTAGATTACTTTGATTTTTCCCATATCTCGTCATCCTCCTTCATTTCAAATGTACAGCCGGCTACTGTTTGATTGGTGTATACACCCCATCATCTACCTGCCATTTTATCTGATCTGCCACCATCCTGATTGCTTCCAGAATTTTGTCATACCCGGTGCACCTGCATAAGTTTCCACTCATTCCGACTCGGATTTCCTCGTCCGTAGGATGCGGATTCTTGTCCAGCAATGCTTTTGCCGACATGATCATTCCCGGCGTACAATACCCACATTGTATTGCCCCGACTGCAATGAAAGCTTCCTGCAGCGGATGCAGATGGCCATCTTGTTCCAGCCCTTCAATGGTTGTGACTTCACGGCCGTCAACATCTACCGCCATAACAATACAGGAAGTGACCGCTTCCTTATCCAGAATAACTGTACAGGCTCCACATTCTCCTTCTGCACAGGAACATTTGGTTCCTGTCAGATGAAATCCTTCCCTTAAAAGCCGTAAGAGTGTCCATTCTACCGGGACATCAAATTCCTGTTTTTTCCCGTTCAATGTAAATGTAATTTTTTTTCTTCTCATGACACCTCACCTCTCTGATGAATCATTGCAGATATTGCCCGCTCTGTAAGAACTTCGACCATTTCACTTCGATATTCTTTTGAACTTCTGAAATCACTGATTGGACTTGCATCTTCATATGCAGCTATTTTCGCTGCTTTTTCCAGATCTATGTCATCTGTTTTTTTATTCTTCAAGTAGTTTTCCAGATGCTCTGCCCGTATGACTTTTGGTGCAACTGCTCCTAATGCAACCTTTGGATTTTTACAGGTTCCATCTTCTATCTCCATTCCTGCAGTGACATTCACAATTGCAATATCCGCTGCTTTTCTTGGTCCTAATTTTTCAAATTTAGCATAAAAATGTTGCTTAGGAAACGGAATGATAATCTCTTTCACAAGTTCGTCTGTTTTGACAACCGTTTTTCCGGGACCGGTCTGAAATTCACATGCCGGTACGGTTCGTTCTCCATCGACACCACATATGACAATCTTCGCATCCAGTACCTGCAATGCTCCCATAGAATCAGCGACCGGAGATGCATTACACAAGTTTCCGCTCAAGGTTCCCCGGTTTCTGACCTGTGGCGTTCCGATTGTTTTTACAGCTTCGACAAGTACCGGTACAGATTCCTCAAGAATCCGACTTTCCATAATCTCTATATGTCGTACAAGTGCACCGATGTGAATTCCATCTTCTTTTTTTTCAATGTTATCTAAGCCTGGCAAATACTTGATATTGATCATGACTGGTGCACAATTATTTTGATTGAGACGAACAACTACATCTGTGCCTCCATTCAAAATGGCTGCATCCTGATTTAACTTTAATAATTCAACTGCTTCAGAGATTGATTTCGGTTCATAATATTCGAATTTTTTATACATTTTTTCCTTCCTCCTTCTCTTTCAGCTTTTTCAATATTTTTTCCGGTGAACACGGCAAGTCTCTGATTCTTACTCCGCATGCGTTATAAATTGCATTTCCGACTGCCGCAGCAACCGGATTCGTAACGCCTTCACCAATTGCTTTTGCGCCAAGCGGACCTGTCGGCTCATATGTATCTGCAATAACTTTTGTAACTTCCGGCATATCCTCAAATGTCAGCATCTTAAAGTTTGCAAAATTCGGATTCAGTACTTCTCCACTTTTCGGATCTATAATCGTATCCTCCATCAGCGCAAAACCTAATCCCATATGGACACCTCCTGCCATCTGACCTTCTACATTGTTCAGATTAATGACATTTCCGGTATCCACACCACTCATAACTCTCTTGACATCTACTTTTCCCGTCTGTGTGTCGACCTCAACTTCTGTAAAAATGACTACAAAATGTGGCGGGCAGTTATTCGGCCTGACTGCTGCTGTCGCCATCGCAATGCCCCAGCCGTTAAAATGACCGGTCCGGACAATCTCTGCGACTGTCTTAATATTTTCCGGGTGTGCATAGGTGTATGCAACACTATTTTCAATGACCACATCCTCCACTCCGCAAGAGAAAATTCTTGCTGCCCATTCTTTTAAAATATCCCGCACTGCATAACTTGCTTTTGCCACTGCCTGTCCGGAGCCATAAAGTCCGCGGCTCGCATGTGTCGGTCCGTCAAATGGTACATTATCCGTATCTCCCATATTTACAATGACATCGTTATAACGTAACCCTATAATCTCTGCAATCAGGGCCGCATGTGCCGTTACGGTACCAGACCCCATATCGCACGCAGCATTATCAAGCTGTGCTGTGCCGTCTTCGTTCATTTTGATATAAGCACCGGAAAAATCTATGATAAAACGATTTGGCTTTTCGGAGCCGCACCCGGATGTGTGAAAACCTCTTGCAAATCCAATTCCTCTGCGGATCCATGGGCGGTTCTTATCCGGAACATGATCATAATGGTCTCTGTCTTCCCAGTGATATAACTGGGCGCCTTTTTCCAGAAGCCATGGAGTTCCACATGTACGGATGGTTGCCGTTACTGCAATTCCCTGTCCATAAAATGTATCGCCAATTCCTACATTATTCATCAAACGCAATTGAATCGGATCGATGTCCAGCTCCTCTGCCGCCTCATCCATCATTGTTTCAAATGCCCAGTTCGACTGTGGATTTCCTGCACCACGCATAGCTGTAAGCGGCGGTGTATTCGTATAGACACAACGGCCTGTCATGTGTACATTTGCCACTTTATACATGGATAAGGAAAAGCCTGTCGCAAGTGCCATTTTGGAACTTCCGCTAAATGCATAAGACCCGGTATTATCTGTTACATCACAATGAACCGCTGTCATATGTCCGTCCTTTTTAAATCCGACTTTTAATTTCAAAATCATGGGATGACGGCCACATGTCAAAAACATCTCTTTTCTTGTCTTCTCTCCACAGACCGGACACTGATTACGCATAGCCAGAAATGTACAGATATTTTCAATAAATCCCGTGTGGATATGTGCTCCAAAAGCTCCTCCGAGAAATGTTCTGCAGCAATTGATTTTGCTGACCGGCACATCCAGTGAATAAGACAAATTCATACGCATCGCATGAATTCCCTGACTTGTGGCATAGACATCTACTTTTCCGTCTATTCTTGGAACTGCAAGCACTGCCGTACGCTCCAGCGGTGCGTTGTTTGGCTGAGATGTGCGAAATGTCCGCTCAATGATATAATCAGCTTCTGAAAATCCTTTCTCTGTATCTCCCAGCATCGTATCTACGCTGTCAAGAATATTTCCTTTCAGATTTACTAATTTTTCTCCCTTTTTTGCCTCCTCATGAATCTGAGGAGCATGCTCCGCCAGTGCATCTTCTACAGTAATTGCAGCCGGCAATACCTGATAGCGGACCTTCAATTTGTCAACCGCTTCTTCTGCTGCCTCTTCTGTCTTTGCCGCAACAGCTGCAACACGGTCCCCCACATATCTGACATGCTTTTCAATTAGATAACTGTCATAATACATATTTTCCGGTAAATGCAGGAACTGATGCATACTATATTTTTTCGGCACATCCTCATATGTAATAATGTCCACAACTCCCGGAACTTTCCATGCTTCTGTCGTATCGACTTCTTCCACAATTGCATTGGCATATGGACTTCTGGCGATTTTACAATATAACATTCCCGGGACACTCATATCTCCGGTATACTTCAGTTTTCCGGTCGCCTTCAGATAGGCTTCCTTTTTTTCCTGTCGTTTTCCAATAATATTTGTCTTATCTCCAATCACGCTTATCCCTCCCGTTCATGCTCCTGAATCATTGCTAACATGCGGTCTTTTGTCATCGGAAGCTTTTTGACACGAACTCCGATTGCATCATACACTGCATTTGCAATCGCGACAGGAACCGGTGCAATTGCCATTTCTGCCACACTTTTTGCCCCGTAAGGACCACTTGGCTCATAAGAATCGACAATGATGATTTTTGTCTTTGGCATATCCAATGCTCTTGGAACTTTATAGTCCGCATAAGAATTCTGTTCCAGCTTACCTTTCGCATCGTAAGTCATATTTTCAGAAAGGGCAAATCCAAGTCCCTGGCCGATGCATCCTTCGATCTGAGCCTCAACCAGTCTTGGATTGATTGCGGTTCCAACATCGTGCGCAGCCACATAATTTAACACTTTAATATCTCCTGTTTCGATATCCACTTCTACCTCTGCAAAATGTGCTGCAAAAGCCGGCGGACAGTTCAGGGAAGAATAACTTGCTGTCTTAGATATATATTTGCGCTCTTTTGACAGATACATGGAAAAATAAGCCACATCCTTGATTGATGCTACTTTTCTTCCATTTTCACGACGTACAATATATCCGTCTTTCGTACGCAGATTGCCTAACTGCTGCCCTGTCATTTCCGCTGCAAATTTCAGAATTTCTTTCCGGACTTTTTCAGATGCTTTCTTGACTGCATTTCCTGCAACAAAGGTCTGTCTGGATGAATACGAGCCCATATCAAATGATGTTACATCTGTGTCCGCTGAAATAACGCTCACATTTTTATATGGAATTCCCACCGTTTCTGCACAGATCTGTGCAAGTGCTGTATCGGAACCCTGTCCAAGATCCGGTGAACCTATCAGAAGTTTGATGGAACCATCTTCGTTCATCGTCACGGTTGCAGATGAAAAATCCGGCTCTGCAGATGTTCCGGTAACATGAATTGCCGTTCCGATTCCGATTCCATAATATTTGCTTCCCTGAGGCTTCTTTCTCGGCTTGTACCAGCCGATTGCTTCTGCTCCGCGATCCAGGCATGCACCTAATTCACAGCTTTCCAGAATCCAGTCGGACTGTAGTGCGACCGGATTTGCATCACCAACCTGAACGACATTATCTTTTCTGAATTTTACTCCGTCAATTCCCATGTCGTGAGCGATCTCATCAATCAGACTCTCTCTTGCAAATGAAACCTGAAGATTTCCATATCCACGATATGCACTGAATTCCGGAAGATTGGTGTAGACAATCTCTGCATTGAATTTCACACTGTCATATTTATATGGGTTTTTTGTACATGTCGCTTTTGTCACGTATGGACTATGTCCGGTGTATGCTCCGGCATTGCTGCGTACTTTTAGCTGCATTGCTTTCAGCTTACCTTCGTTCGTAACTCCGATTTTCATATGCAATCTCATCGGATGTCTCTGGGATGTATAGCTGAGATTTTCTTCTCTGGTCATCTCTAACCGGACCGAATGTTTTACTTTTAATGCTGCTGCGACACAAAGGAGCTCTCCCTGAACCATCTGGCGTTCTCCAAATCCACCACCAAGTGCCGGTTTAATTACCCGGATCTTAGACAACGGAATATCGAATACCTCTGAAATATCACGTCTGATATGATATGGAACCTGGGTCGTAGACCACATGGTAATCTGATCATTCGCATCTATTTTTGTAATAGTACAGGAACGTTCCATACAGACATGCTGCTGCGGATGTGTTTCATAAGTTCCTTCATAAATCCGGTCCGACTCAGCAAATGCTTTTTCATTGTCACCATATCCCATCTCTGTATCAATTACATTTTTTCTTGTTCCCGGATGAACGAACGGAGCTTCCTCTGTCAGGGAATAATCCGGATCAAAAGATGCCGGAAGTTCCTCGTACTCGATATCCACAAGCTTCATAGCCTGATCTACAACAACCTCTGACTCTCCGACTACAATCGCCACCGGTTCGCCATAATAATGTACTTTTGTTTCCAGAAGGATGTTGTCTTCCAGATATTCCATTGGTACATTCTTCACGATTCCCCGGATAGTCTCCTTTGGATAGCCTGCAGAAGAAAAGCGGGTCTGCGGAACATCTTCATAGGTAATAATTGCATGGATCCCCGGAATCATAGCTGCTTCTTTGTGAATGGCAAGAATATTGGCATGGGCATAAGGACTTCTTATCACTTTGGCCGTCAGCATATCCGGAAATGTAATGTCTGTTGTATAGGCCGCCGCACCAATTGCCTTATTCTGAACATCATTTTTAATTTCGTCATATCCTATTGTGCTGTATTCTCTACTCATCTTTCGCACCTCCACGCATATCCTGTGCTGCCTTCAGAATCGCCTGCACCGGTTTTACATACCCTGTACATCTGCAAATATTTCCGGTCACTGCTTCTCTGACCTCTTCTTCTGTCGGGTTTGGATTTTCATCCAGCAATGCTTTTGCTGCCATAATAAATCCCGGTGTACAGTATCCACACTGAATTGCAGCCAGTTCAATAAACCGCTTCTGTAATGGATGCAATTCTTTTTCTCCCAGTCCTTCAATCGTAAGAATCTCTGCTCCATCTGCCCTTACCGCCGGATAAATGCATGATTTTACTGCTTTTCCATTCACAATTACTGTACATGCACCACAGTCTCCTTTGTCGCAGGATACTTTTCCACCAGTCAGGTGAAGATCGTTTCTAAGCATCTGGGCAAGTGTCTCCCCCGCTTCTACTTCTACTTCCCGTACTTTTCCATTTATCGTTGCACAAATATTATATTTTTCCATTTTTATCTCTCCTTTATCTTCTGATATGTCTGCATCAGTGCCCGTTTTGTAAACACTTTACTAACATCCATACGATATTGGGCTGTTCCCCTGACATTTGTAATCGGAGAAATATCCTGTTCCAATTTTTCAATATTATTTGCTATAAGAGCTTCATCCAGCTTTTTTCCCTGTAATGCTTTTTCAAGATGAACTGCCCGGACCGGTGTCGGTGCAACAGCACCATTTGCAATACGAATCTGCTGTATAACATCTTCCGCTCCCAGTACCATACAGACCGCAACATTCAACATTGCAATATCCTCGGAATTTCTTCCCTGTTTCATAAATGTGCTGTTTTCATTCTGTTTTCTGATTGGAAATACAATTTCTTTTAAAATTTCCTGTTCTTTCCGTGCTGTCTTTCTTACTCCTAAAAAGAAATCTTTCGCTGCGACTACCCGTTCTTCCTCCGCAGATTTCAGAACGAATTTTGCGTCTAACGCAAGCAGTGGAGTCAGAGAGTCTCCGGAAGGAACTGCTGTGCAAATATTCCCTCCGATTGTAGCCACATTCCGGATTGTCTTATCTGCCAGATTTTTAGCCGCTTCCCACAGACATACTGCTTCTTCTTTTATGAGCGCAGAACGAATCAACTCATCAAACGTCGTTCCTGCTCCAACCACAATATTTTCTTCTCGTTTTTCTATGTAAGAAAGTCCGAGCTTCGTGATATCAAGATATGCATCCACTCCATGATTGTCTCCTACATAGAGATCTGTCGCACCGGCAAGTATACCGATTTTCTTCTGTGTATCTTTCAGGATTTCCAATGCTTCTTCCATTGTCTTTGGTATTAAATATTCTTTTAATTCTCTCTGCTCCATCGTATCGACCCTCCTTAATTCTGATTTGCTTTCACCATTAATTTCATACTCTCTTCCCGGATCATATCACTGATTCGTTCCTTATACTGAACAAACTCAGGGGTCGTTCTCGTATGATATGTTCTGGGTCTTTCTATATCAATATCTACGATTTCTTTAATTGATGCCGGTCTGGATGTCATCACCACAACCCGGTCAGCCAGAAGAATCGCCTCATCAATATCATGGGTGACCATAATAATTGTCTTTGGAGATTTCTGCCATACGTCCAGTAACAATTCCTGCATAACTACTCTTGTCTGCATATCCAGTGCTCCGAATGGTTCATCCAGCAACAAAATTTCCGGATCATTTGCGAGTGCTCTTGCAATTGCAACCCGCTGCTTCATACCACCGGAAAGAGATTCCGGATATAGATTTTCAAATCCGCTCAGTCCAATGATTTCAATATAATGTTCTGCTATCTCTTCCTGCTGTGCTGCCGGAAGCTTCCTCTGTTTCAGTCCGAACTTGATATTCTCTTTTATGGTCAGCCACGGAAATAATGTATACTGCTGAAATACCATTCCCCGGTCAACACTCGGTCCTGTCAGCTCCTGTTGTTTGAATTTAATACTCCCTGCTGTTTTTTCCTCAAGTCCTCCAATAATCCGAAGTAATGTTGATTTTCCACATCCAGATGTACCCAACAGTGAAATAAACTCTTTCGGATGCACATGTAAATTTATATTATGAAGCGCTTCCACATCTCCGGCCTTGGAATGATAGATTTTCTGCACATCTTTGATAACCAGTCCATTTTTTTCTGTTCCCTTTTTCTCCATCTTTCATTCCTCCTTGGTCTACTGTATATTCCATGGAAACAGTTTTCTGTTCAACCATTTGAAAATCAAATCTACCACCAGTCCGATTACTCCAATCGTAAGTATTCCTACAAATATCCTGGCTGTATTGAGCATCCTCTGAGACTGGATGATCATATAACCAATACCGGATGACGCTCCTACCAATTCTGCTACAATAATATAAGTCCATGCCCATCCTAATACAATTCGTAATGTGTCTACGATGGATGGCATTGTTTTTGGTAAAATCACTTTCCAGATAACATTTGTCCTTGTTGTTCCCAATGTATAAGAAACCTCTATCAGTGATTTACTGATCTCTCTTGTGCTCTGGGCAATCATAAGGATTAACTGGCTGATACTTCCCAGGATGATGACTGCAATTTTTTCTTCCTCATCAATTCCAATCCACAGAATGAACAGTGGAATAAAAGCAGATGCCGGTAAATATCGAAGAAAGGATAATACCGGATCAAGTGCTGCTGAAACCGGCGCATATACACCAATCAATATGCCAAGCGGAATTGCTACAACGGCTGCTATAAAAAATCCTGCCATAACTCTTCCGACTGTCACTAAAATATCATGTACAAATCCCTGCTTTACAAACAAATCAATTCCTGTCATAACGGTATTTTCCGGTGTAGGTAAAAACAACGTATCAACAAGCTGAAGACGTGTAAGTATCTCCCAGATAGCAAAAATAATTACAAAGCTTGTAATTCCTATGATTACTGTGCTTTTTTTTGACATTCCCTCCAATGGAACAAATATTTTTTTCTTCATCTGCTCTGTCCTCCTGTTCCTCTCTTTACGAATACAGAACTTTTATTTTGTACGTGTAATATAATCGCTATTTATATAATCTTTGACATTAATTTTTTCACTGATCGTTCCCTCATCAAGCCAAAGGTTCATTGCTTCTTCCGCAATATCATAAATCTGTCCGTCAAAATATTCTTTATTCTCTGCTTCATCATAATATTTCACACCTTCCAGAGAAGATTTGAACTCATCTACGGACTGTCCCATTGCCTTTGCCATGATCTGATATGCATCATCCGGATTCTCATTTATATAATCCAGGGCATCATACCAGGCATCTGACACTGCCTGAACCACTTCTGGATTTTTTTCAATGAATTCCTTTTTAAATCCAATACTGTCCACGATGATTCCAGGTGTCTGACTGCTGTCAATCATGACATATCCAAAATCGGTATCGGATGCCTTAGTCAGCCATGGTTCCCATGTCATAGCCGCATCCACTTCACCTGCAACAAATGCTGCTCCTGCATCTCCTGACCCCATAGACTGAATATCAAAATCTGAAATCGTCATTCCTTCTTTCTTGATCAGGTTCTGGAACCAGAAATAACTGGAACCACTTGTTGTATCAATTGCTATTTTTTTCCCTTTCAGATCTTTGATGCTCTGATTTTCTTTTTTTACAACAAGTCCGTCTCCGCCACAGGAGGTATCCAGTGCCAGTGTCTGCACAACATCAACACCGACTGCATCTGAAATAATATGTGTGTCAACGGTTGTGCACATGCCCTGAATTTTATTGGATGCCATTGCGCTTCTCCGGTCTGCTCCACTTTCAATCGTCTTTATTTTTACATCTGCTCCATGATCTTTAAAGAAACCTTTCTCTTCTGCAATGAAAAATGGTGCATATCCAACCCAGGAGGAAACTCCGATCTTAATACCGGAATCCTTTTTTTCTGAACTGGTACTTTCTTTTTCCTGCTTTCCACAACCACCCATTACAAATGCCGCCATACAGATTCCTGCCATTGCAAGACAGGCTACTCTTTTTATATTTTTCATACGCCTCTTCTCCTTTTCCAATTTAAAAACATCCTGTGACAGTCAATAAAAAAGGGGCAATCAGAAATCTC